>ERZ1034691.711-NODE-711-length-24264-cov-41.727870_pt1 | contig 24264 bp, 49 predicted proteins | sample MGYA00520638_ERZ1034691 | MGnify/ENA primary metagenome ERZ1034691 (study PRJEB33766, sample SAMN09781763) | gut metagenome | biome: gut microbiome | host: Homo sapiens | place: Madagascar | study: EMG produced TPA metagenomics assembly of the PRJNA485056 data...
TTTACACTTAGGGCATAACCCTCTGACTTTATTAAAGGATTCTAAAGCATATTGGCAAGCTTTCAAATACTCTAATTCATCTTCATCAGCTTGGTTGTCAATAAGTGCCTTATATTCATCCTTATCTAAAACTACAACTTCTAATGCCATATCTACACCTCCATTTCGTAATTAATATTAAGACCGAAGAGAATGTGCTGGAGTTGATGAATATACTTAATATCAGGCAACACTTCTTTGCCGTACATAAAAACCGAGAATTTTCCATCAGGATAATAGTATAAGTCAGGTAAGACTCCACGATTACTATAAATATCCCACGTAAATCCATCTTCATCAACTTGACCTCCTGTAAACTCCCATCCATTTTTCTCTATAATCTCTGGAGTAAGAGGTATCGGCTTTAAGTCACTATTCTTACAAGCAACATCAACACCATCAATCTCTACTCTTGGAAAGGAAGCTCCAATCCATGTTACCTTTCTTGGTTGATTGTCAACCATAAAGATGTCACCAACTATATATTTCTGTTCCATACACTTTACTCATTAATAATATCAATTATCTTTTGCAATTTCTCTAAGGACAACAAGCCGTAGAAATCGTAACTTTGAAGATAGCCTGATAATCTCTTGCGCTCCAACACCGCTTCCATTTTTTCTATTACTTCTTGTGAGGCAATTTCTATACACGTGTGAGAACCACTCTTTTCATCTATCATTCTACCATTCTTTCTACTGAATCTTATGGTACAAACATAAATAGAACGATGTGTAACTCTCTCAACTTTTGCAACAAATATTATTGTATTTCCGTCTTCTTTATTTTTGACAACGACCTTGTCACCAGCTACCAAATCTTTAAGCTCTTTCATTGCTCACCTCCTTCCTTTGGAAGTAAATCTTCTGCATAAAGCCATTGAGTAATTTTGAAGACTCTAACAAATCTTTCCCAACTGCAATCTATGTATTCTGTTTCGAATCCATTGTTAGCGGTTTTAAACATTATGTAACTATGATGCTTCGGCTCTTCTGTATTTGGATGCCACAAGTTCTTTAAGAACTCTTCTTGCATCCATCTAGCACAATCCATAAAACCTTCTTTATAGCAAGCTTGCCAAGTTTCTGAAATAAAAGCCCCTTCGGCATGCTGTTTGGCTATCTCTTCTATTTTCTTATCGTCTATCATGCCTACCCCTCCTTCACTCCAAACTCTTTCTGCAGCTTCTCAATCTCATACACAAAGCGGTTGATGTTGATGCCGCAATCTATCACTTGCTGGTGATGCTTGGTAGCATCTTCAATCAGATGGGTGCAGCCTTCAGTGAAACCGCATACTCTTTCGCCATCAATGGTGTAGAGATAATTGTTGGTGTTGTAGTAGGCACACTGGCAAAGGTTGATGCCTTTGACGGCTAGTATGCCTCTTACATAGTTATTGTTCATGCGAAGCACTATCATCTTGCCTTGGGATGCGTAGTACTTGCGATACTTGATGCGGTCGTAGACTATGATAGCTATTGCTGCTATCCACAAAAATGCCAACACGATCATCGTGTCAAATTGAATTACATTCATCATTTCTTTGTTTTTCTGTTTAACTATTCTATTGTTGTTTACGTAGGTCTTTGCGATAGAACTTCTTTTCTGCCACCTTTCTCTCTTCTTCATCCTTGTAGAGCACCTGATTAACATCATGCTTGCTCATATCCACGGTATGAATGCGATGAGTGGATGGGTCAAGATTGTTCTTCTCGCAATAAATCTTCCAAGCTTCCACGCCATGTGGGTTCTTGGCTTCTTCAGCTGCCTTCCTTGCTTCTTCCTGCTTCTTGCGCTCATCCTCTATCCTGCCACGTTCTGCCAGCAGGTCTTTCTGGTAGGAATCGAGCGCAATGATTATCTCCTGCGGATTGATGGTAGTATTGTTTTCTCCATGCTTGTGCTGATAGAGCTTGCCATAATCACCCTGCATGAAGGAGATAAATGCATAGTCAAGTTCGCCGGTGGTCCAAAAGAAGTATTTGGCACAGATTCTTGTGGCGAGCATCTGAATCTGATACTCGGTAACGATGTCGAAGACTCCGAGGAAGGTGAAAAGTTCTATCAGTCTGCCCTTGACCCATCCGACTAGTGAGCGTAGCCCACCCTGCTTCTGAATGGTGAGCAAGGTGGTGTTGCTCTTGCAGATGGCATCCGAGAAGGAGGAAGGGCGGACGTAATCGGGCTTATCCTTGATAATCGGAACCAAGGATTCTTGCTGCCTTTGCGGTGAGGTCGATAGCTCGTTGTTGCTCATAACTCTGTACTGGATAAATTTCATCTTCCCATCTTGCCCCATTGAGGTAAGTGAGGGGGTGCATTCTGAATTGCTTCTTGGTGCCAGTGGTTGCCGAGCCTGGAATCATGGTGTTCTCTACATAGGCAGGAACCGCCTTCATGCAGGCTAACTTCTCTTTCGGCTTTAGCCTATTCCACTTCTCTTCGGCTTTCTTGCGCCCCTTCTTGTAGGCATAGGCGTTCCAGAACTCATCGAAGGTTGGAACAATCATGCCATCTTCTGTTGACACCATTACCTGCAAATCTACGGTCTCCACCTCGTTCTCATTCGGAAACATCGGCTGTTCCTTGTAGTACCTGCCAGTTGACATGAATCTTGCGCCTTGCACAAAGGCTTCACGCAAGGCTTCGTTGTCGGGGGCATATCTGTTTGCCTCGGCATAGATTTCCTTTAATGTTTTCATACGCTTTTTTATTAAATTGTTGTTACACCCACCCCTTGTCTGATTCAATATCTCGCTGACAATACTTCATTGCCAGTTCATCATTCTGCTCGGGAAGCATGATGCCTATGCTTAGTGCATAGTCGATGATGTTTCTGATTACGGATGATGCTTCTGCGGTATTGAGCAAGCCCAGTGATTTGAACTTAGGATAGCCGTGCTTGTCGTATTCACCAGTCATGAAGACGTGGGGAGCCACGTTCTTCTGAATCTCGCTGAGGGTCTGGAAGAACGTCTGCCCTATCTGACCGGATAGATAGGTGATGATGAAGTTGAGATAGGCTTTCTGCTGATTGGTGGCGATGGGATGGAACTTCTTAATCTCCAAGCTATAGCCTGCCTCCTTTGCCGTTTCTATCTCTTTCAATGCCTCCATGTAGGTAGGCGAATCCTTCAAATTTGCGAATACTGCCATATCTGATTACTTTAGATTGATTTCAAGTCCTTTCTGAGCATAATATACTGGTATGCCAAAGACCTGTTGGAATTTGTTTACTGCCTTGGTCGGGTTGAGGTGACGGGCGGAACCATGAATGAGGATGATTTGTCGGGCTGACTGCTCTGCCTTGCAATCCTGCAACCACGAAACGGCATGTTCGAGACTCATGTGGGATAAGCGAACACGATCAGCCTGACTTCGTGGAGTCTTGCCTTCTGCCACTGCCTTGTCTAGGAGTTCATCCGAATAGTTACACTCTGCAAGATAGGTATTGCAACCTTGAATAACGAAATTCAGATTGTAGCAATCCGTGGCAAAGAAGATGGTGCCGATTTCCTTATGATGAATCAGATAGCCGTAATTTGGTGCATCCTCATCATGCTTTACAAAAAAAGGTGTGGCACTAAATTCACCAAAACAATGAGTACACTCGCAACCCAAAGTTCTTACACAATTAGGGAAATACTGCGATACGTTGGCGTTGGAATAAACTACAATTCCAGCCTTGTCATACTCCTTGATATACTTGGCATGGTCTGAATGCCGATGAGAACACAAGCATGCCTCTACCTTGCTCGTCTTATACCCGATAGCTTTCTTCACCTCTCGTAAGGGTATGCCTGCTTCAATCAGCAGGATTTCTCCCGAATCCGATTGAAGGGCATACGAATTGCCTTTTGATGAAGAACCGATGATGATTAGCTTCATTTTCTTATCTTTTATAGATTACCAGATGTTCCGTACCAAGAATAGACAAACTCTCCTAAGGATTTCCACCCTAAACAAATTTTTCCATGTTTTCTATAATCACAAGTATTATAGCTTTTACATTTAGAGCAATCTGGCTTACTCATCTATAACCTCCCAGTCTTCTGCAAATACATCACTAGAAGAAGGAACCCAAGAATCTGCACGACCAGAAGGATTGATAATCAACATCTGATTGGTGTAGTCAATGTGAGGGTTCTCACGACTCATCAAGATGTCCTTGGCAGACTGAGGGAGTGACTGCATCTTAGGGATGATGTCACCTTCAATGTGAGAAGGAACCTGCTTCACGATGAACAAGCCCTTACCATTCCATCCCTTGCGTCTTGCCGCAAGACCAGTCTTCAAAGCTTCTATTACCTCTCCGAAGTTCATGCCTTTGACTTCATGATATGCTTTTTCAAACACATCTTTTGGAGACCAAGAATCATAAAAGCTACCGTCTGGGTTTGTGTACCTTACATGATAGCCGTTTTTCCACTCATGGTTATCACTATTTTTGCGTGCGTAACCAATAGACTCTGCATCAATCTCGTACATTGGTCTTGCTTCCACTACCTTAGTACCAATGTACTTCTTTAAATTTAAATTACATTTATCCATATTACTATCTATTTATGCCCGAAGGCGTTCATTCTAGCTCAATTTACGACGTGATGATGCAGGTGCGGCTGCTGCAGTAGATGCGGTGGCATCTTGGGCGTTGCTACCTGCTGGCTCCTTAACCTCGCCAGTCTCGGCATCAACCACGATTACCTTCTTATCCTCGCCAAACTCCTCGTCACGCTGCTGAACGGCTGAAGGTCGCTCGTCGGCATTGATAACCTGCTCTGCATCAACAGAAAGCTCACCCCATGAGGAAAGAAGCTGACGAAGGACGGTCTTTTCTGCCATGTCCTGAAAACCTGCAAACCATCCTAAACCTCCGCCTTCACCTTCCACGGATTGCTTGATAGCCAGTTCTTTCAATTCCTGCCAAGTAATCTTTGAGAACTTGACTGTAGGGGCGTAGGTTTTGGCAAACTTACATATCTCATCAATAGTCATGTACATAATCTTCTCGAAGCCAGACTTCTGCTTGAAATATGCGAAATATCCTACCGGAACATCGGAAAGCTTCTCTCCGCTGATGTCGAGAGAACCAGTCACCTTATCGAATCCTTGGAACTCGCCTTCATAGACGGTTCCCTTATTGATGTTGATATACTTGTTGGTGCGCAAGGCGAGATTGATATATCCCTTTGTTCCGATGATAAGGGTTGGTGTAGGGACGAGCTGACCGGTTGCCTTATCTTTGTTCTTGAAGACCACGATGTATGCCTGCCCCAACTGCTTGTTGATAGGCAATCGCAATCCTGCTGCCTTTACTGCCTCGCCCATGAGCGCATTAGGGTTGCACTGCATCAGCTGAGGGTCGGAAGTGAACAACTCCATCAAACTGGTGGTGAAGGCACCTTTGTTGTCCTTCAAAGTGTTCTGCAACAGGCTTTGGTAATAGCTATTGTTCATTACCGCCTGGAAATTCTTAACCGCCAACGCCTTCTGCGATGGCTGCTTTGTTACTGCAGTTTCTGCCATGATTTATATTTTTGATAAATTCTACTTCATTTACTCCATAACCGTAGGGGATGGATATTCAAACTTCAACTCATCATCGGTGGTTACTACCATTCTGATCTGCTGACCGCCACGACAAATTGGGTGGTTCACGCTCTCGCACTCGTCGAGCAGCATTGGCACCTCAATCTCGTTGTATTTGGCAAAGGTGTAGGCAATGTCAATTCCTGCATTCACCTTTGCAGCAGTGTTGAGTCGGCGGTATGGCACACCATCGTGATAGCACTCGCATGTGGCTTCACGCTCTCCTTTGAGGTTGACCTTGAACATGGACCACTTCACGAAGCGGAAATGCTCGTTTACTCGGTCTTCGAGAAGCTGACCTGCTTTCTGATTGTACTCCCTTGCTACATCAAGCTGCTCGTCAAGTTCATCGAGCTGAGTCTGATATGTCAACTTATCCTCATTAATCTCTGCGATGCGAGCGGTGATGCTGTCGAAGGCTTCCTTTTTGCCAAGCAATTCGAGCACCTCATTGTATCGGATTCCGATAGGCTCACGCTCCTTTTCGAGTTCAGTGAGCATCTTGGCGGTCTCTTCCGAACTGGTCTCGGATGGCTTGTCGAGTTCAGCCTGCAAGTCGGCAAGTTCCTTCACTACCTGCTGATACTCTTCCTTCTCGGCAAGAATCTGCTCGTAGGTTTTCGGCTTGTCGGCATCAATCTCCAACTTCTTGAACTCGGCTTCCTTTAACTGCTTCTGTGCTGCCGTCATGTTGTTGATGTTGTTCTGCATATCCTTGTCTGCATCTTCGAGAATCTTCTTCAAGCTGGTGTATGTTTCCTGCAACTTGTCAAAATCTTCATCAAGTTTCTTCAACGTGTTAGCCTTGCGGTTGTTGAAGTTCTGCTCAGACTCCTTCTTGATACGCTCAACGTCTTCTGCAGGAAGCGGCTGACCGCAATGTGGGCAGATTCCATCCTCTGCATTCCACTCCCAAGTGCTGGCATTCGCTTCATCAGTCTTCTGATTGATTTCGTTTGCCTGCTTCTCGCACTCCTCCTTCTGCTGTCCGGCATGAATCTTGGTTTCGTTGAGACCCTTCATTTCTGCCTTCAAATCATCAACAAGGCGCTGAGCAACCATTACGGCGGTATTGGCGTTAATAACATCGCTCTGATGTTTGGTTGAAAGGTCGGTGAAGAGATTCAATGCGCCCTGCTCCAGGTTGCGCTTGCGCTTCTCGGCAAAGTCTATCTTCTTGCGGATGGCATCAAGGCGCACCTTGTCGGCACCGCCAGTGCGAATCTCCTGAATCTTATTGGCGAGTTCCACAAGTTTCTCGTTGAGTTGAGCCTTCTCGGTAGCCAAGGCTTCCCAATCCTGCGCTTCGGGAAGCGACTTATTCAACTCTTCAAGGCGGATAGGAACGGAATCAAGCTGATCCTGCACCTCCTTGCGGCTGTACTTGATGTGGTGAACGTACTTGTCGATGTCCTGCTGCTTGAGGGCTTCAACCACGAAATCAAACTTCTCGTCGCCCTGCGTAATATCATCGGTGGTGATATTGCCGACGAGTGCCTGCAACTTGTTGCGCTGCTCCTGCCAAGGGCGGCAAACGAAATCTCGGGTTGACGAACAGAGACGGAAAATGTCTTCTGGACAGATGGAACCCACCACGTCCTTGAAATCGCTTGCGGTGGAAATCTCACCATTCACGAAGTACTTGAAGGTGTTTCTGCACTCTTCGCCATGCCAAGAATCGGTAAGTGTGCGCTTCAAGACGATTTCGCTCATGAACGCTGGCTCCGTACCTGTGTAGAGCATTCTAACCGTAAGCTCCACCTCATGAGGAATCTCACGGATGATGTTGTGGTCTTTGTCGAACGTCTTGATGTCGAGCGAATTTCCGTTGATGTCCTTGCCGAAGAGGGTGTAGAGGATGGCATTTGCGATGGTGCTCTTGCCTAGTCCGTTCTTTCCCTTGATGATGGTGAGTTCGTCACCAAACTCGTACTCAGCATTGCGAATGCCGCAAAAATTGAGAAGTCTAAGCTTCTTGAACTGAATCTGCTTCATTGTCGTTATCGTTATTTTGTTCTTGTTTACCATTTGCTCTTAACTCCTTGTCGTATGCTTCGAAAGCGCATGCGGCTGCGTAGGTGAACGCATTGCTATGTCGCATGGCGTGAAGGAGAAGCTGCTGCAGGTCTGCATCTGATGCGTGGATGAAGGAGAAGCCTTGCTTTGTGTTGGCATCACCCATGAGGAGGATGCAGCGGAAATGCTTTCCTTGCTCTCCTGCCTTGTCAACGTCCTCAGTAATTTTTCTGATTTTGTTGAAATAATTCTGTCTGATATTCTTTTTGCCCATGATTGTGCTTTAAAAACCTGCCCACTCCCGGTAGCTACCCCAGGAAATTGGCAGTAAAAAAATGAAAACATTTAAATAGCCGTAACCTTATCTGTTGAGCCTAGACCTTCTCTTGTGCCGTTGACTGGTCCTTCAACCAGATAGATGCCAGGAACGTAGGTGAAGGCTCCTTGGCAAATGCGGTCTCCGGAAGCAAGATAGAACTTAAATCCCATCAATCGCAAAAGGCGATGCTTCCACTTGAAACTGCCACTCTTGACTATTGCCTTTACGTCTTTGCCGTAGCCGCAATCAATCAATCCGACAAGAGAATCACAATTCTCTCTTACCTTACCCATAAATCCGCCACCTAACCAAGAGGGGAAATCAACATTCAGTATCATACCCTTGCCCGACTGACCGCTGCGTAGCAGGATCTGAAGCTTCATGTTAGGCGGAAGCTGTATTCTGAAACCAAGTGAAATATAGCAACGTTGATTTGGAGAAATCTCCGTTCTCTCTTTCACAAACAAATCGTAGGCTGCATCGTTCTCATGTGCCTTCTTTGGCAGGCATCCGATAACCGCATCTACGTTAATCTTTGTACCGAATTTACTACTCATTATATATTATATTGTTAAATGTTTCTCTTCAAGAAGCTTATTTACTTCTTTCTGATAGAAATCTATCATGGCTTGATACTCGAAAAGACTCCAGTTCTTTGTCTCTTGCCTTGCCCGAACCTCTATCAAGTCAACTCTTTGCTCGCCAATCTGCTTGATAAGCGCACGGCGATACATCTGAATATTGCCTTGGTTGAAGATATTGCAGGCTACACATTGCGGTCGGCAGTTATCTTCGCTGAATCGGGTGGACATATATCGCCTTGACATGTAATGACCGCATTGAATCTCCTTCCAAGGGAAAACCTTGCCACAACTGATACAGCGGCAATTACCTCTATCGTCTGAGTATTTCAGCCGGATATATTTGGAAAAGATGGCATCAAGTTTGTCTCTCAGCTTGCTTTTACTGAGTCCAGCCTTTGCCTTTTTCTTTTCCTGTTCCTTCTTTGCCTTATCCCATGGAGTTCTCTTGATTGGAGTTCTCTTTAGGGGTTTATATCTCTTCATCATAAAGTTTCGTATTTAAAGTTTCGTACTCGCCTTCCTCTCGTCCAAGGTCTGCTGCCAGATTCTTGATTCGGGAGTTCAGCATATTTATCTTGCGTATTTTTCGCTCGAATATCTCAAGGGGACACCAAGCGTTACGCTCTAATTGTCTGTATATATCGTTCACTCGGTCTTGATATGAGCGAGTTGAGAATAATCTAAGCATACGCTAATTGTTTTTGAAGTTTAAGATAACCCTGCCTATCCTCACGGACGAGCAGGGCTTGCTTATTTAATACACTAACTCTTATACACAATCGTTGCCGCTGCAACATACAATCAATTATTGTAATTGATGAAAAAATCTCGTCCACCATCTAGGAGTCGAACCTATCTTCCCGATTTGATAAGAATAGTTAAGGATTTACACATCTATTTCCTTTCGGGCGTGCTTCCGCCTACACCATAGGCGGATGAAGCGGCATCGTGCGCTACCACGAATTTGAGAGCCATGCTCACCGCTTTTGGGATGCAGCATTATTGCAATTATGGCTAATCACATTCAACTGTCTTAAATACAAAAAGATGACTGCACCCCTATTTTTAGAACGAATATTCTCGGCTTTACTTTTCCAATATGTCAAAGAACTTATGCCTACCTACTGGCAATGACCTTGTTGCGGTTGCTATATATAATAATAACAATTTCACGCAACGAATGAGGCACCCAGTGGATTCGAACCACCGACCTCTGCAACCATCCTTGCAGCGCTCTGCCAACTGAGCTAAGATGCCATGTACACTCCTATCCTCACGAACCAGAGTGCTCGAATACATACTTGCTAAACTTTGTTTTTTAAAACTTAACGCCTATGAATCATATAACCTAAAAACATATTATAAAACTAAGAACCTAACTCTTTTCTAAGAACCTCCACCCTACTCACGCAGGGTGAAGGCTAAACGCTTTAACAACTTTTATAAAACAAAATTTATCCAAAAGCCCAACGGCTTATAACTTATCTTCCACAAGTTCAGGGAACTTCTTCACGAGGATGCCACCATACTTGTTGCAGGCGACATTTCGTATATCTACTGCCAAATCGCTATTGGTTCTAAATGTTATTGCATTGTAAACTGCCGCATTGCAGCAGCCGACCGACTTAGCAATTTTACCGATTTTTGATTTTCTTATCAAAATTTTCGGTTTAAATATTACTTTATCCATACTTTTTTATTATCTTTGCACACGTAAAACATTAAATGATGGAGAAACGTATAAACGTTGTCCGAATCACTGGTGCAAAGATACGTCTTTTTGGAGAAATATCCAAGAGCTTGCATATTTATTTATATTTACTTAAAGAATATTTAAACATTTAAACATTAATACATTATGAAGGATATTGTTGGAAGAGTAAATGAGCTTAGGAACTATAACAATCTGAGTGGCAGGGCTTTTGCAGCCAAGATAGGGATGAAATACACTACGGTTAACAACTATCTCAACGGAACAAAAGACCCTACTCTAGACTTTATCATGCACATAAAATCCACGTTTATGGATATTTCGTATGACTGGCTGCTGAATGGTGTAGGTTCGATGTTCAAGGAAGATAAGCCAACTGACGAGGCTTTGCTTAAGGAATTGGCAGACATGAAGGTCAAGCTGCTCGTACAAGAGGGCATCACGAAGGAGTTGCGTGATATGCTCCTGGAGAAGAACAATGGCAAGATTGCCGAAGAACGCAAGAGTCTTGTAGGGTGATACTATAGACACGAAAAAAGCAGGGCACTAGGCTCTGCTTTTTTTGCTTATTGTTACATTTTACCTTCGAGCGCATCGAATGCTGACTGAACATCCTTGCTCAGCGTTCGTGCGTATCTTGTAGTCTGACGCAAGCTTGTATGACCTAGAACCCTAGCCACAATATTGATAGGCATCCCCTTAGACAAGAAGAGGGTGGCGGCAGTAGCTCTACCCATGTGGGTATGAAGGCGGTTGACCCCGACCATCTGACCGATAACCTTCAAGTAGTCATTGTACTTCTGGTTAGAAATCTTAGGTAATTTGAAATCGTACTTCTCCAACAAGTCAACAGCAGGCGTAAGGAGTTGGAAAACAAAATCCGTATCGGTTTTTGTTCTCTTGGCATGATAGAACATCTTGCCACCTATCTCCTCGCAGTTGGCATAATCAAAAGACGTAAGATCAGAGTATGCCAGTCCGGTATAACATTGGAAGAGGAATAAATCTCTTGCCTGCTGAATGTGAGGAGTGGCAACATCAAGCTCCTTGATGGCATTGAACTGCTCTTCTGTAATGCAGTCAACAAACTGCTTTTCTCCCTTTCCTATTTGAAAAGGAAGAAACTTATACGGATTCTGCTCCAAGTAGCCATCAATGACCGCATCGTTAATGAAAAGCTTGAGATACTTGTGATAGTCATAGATGGTACACTGAGCCTTTCCCTGCTTGTGAAGAAACTCATCCATCGCTCTAATCTTAGAAACATTGCAGTCTTGGAACGACTTGACCTTACCCCACGACTTCAAGAAACCGATAAAAACATCATAACGCTTCTTGGTATGCTCGCACACTTTGCGCTCATTTCTACGCTTCTCGCAGTACTCGATGAAGGAAACGCACTCCTCATCTTTGCCCTTCATCATGGAGATAGCGGCATCAAGTTCGCAAGTCCCCTTCTTGACTAACTTCTCGATAATGTCGCACGCTCTGCCTCTATAAGCTTCCAGCAAAGCGTTCAGTTCGTCAGAGTCCTTACGCTTGATAACCTTCTTCGTGTTGTCAGACCACTGATTTGGCGTAACCTTGATACCAGTAGAGAAATACTTACGCTGCCCCTTGTAACTGAAGCACAATTCCACTGAAACCTCCTTCTGTGGGGTTCCTCTCTTCAAGCGATTGTGAATAACACTTAAATTTATTCCAGCCATTTTGATAACATAAATTTACGGGGCTGATAACATATTGATAACATACCCCAAATTACACAAACATATCTTAAATAGCCTAATGGTTTGGTTTCTAGAGAGTTACCTTGTTTGTTGGCGTAAACCAGTCAACGAATACTATTCGTAATCTGTCTTTTATGAAAGGTAACTCCCAAAAACAAAATACGGATATAACTGCCTATGAATAAGCTAGTTATATCCGTATTACTTTCAGATAAACTCTGTTCTTTTTCGTTGTTTTTTAACGTTCTAGTGATTCCGTTGGGGTCACAACAAAGATTATCTTACAGACTAACCTTCAGCCACTTATTTCATTACTGCAAAGATACTGATAACTTTTTTATATCACAAACTTTTTGCAACTTATTTTTGATATTTATACGCTTTAAAAATAGGAAAAGCGATTTAAACTATTGAAAGTCAATTAGTTATAAACTTTATTGTTTCTTTCTTAGTTAAAGAGTGTATAAAAGCTTGGATATTTGCCCACGTTTGTGTACTTTTGCATCCGTCAATGTGACGATTGATGCAAGAGCTTCGATATTTTACCTGTATTCAATAGGTTCAATATACAATCACGAAATCCCTAGGTCGGCGTCACACGACTTGGGGATTTTTATTTTCCCCGAGTTTTAATTGGCAGTCATGGTAGTTTGTCGGTTAACTCCACTCGGCTACGCTGACTATAAACCCACGTCACAAGAGGATGCATGGTGACACCGCAGGAACTGATAGCAGAAGGCGGGCAAGGCGGTAACTACACCGAAAGCTGCTTAGACTAACTGATGTAGATTTATCAAGTGGTCAGATGATGGGGGATGATGGAACTCATCCATGCTCGGAGTCTTAGGTTTTCTTGTCGTTCACGTTCGTGTGCGATAAGGGGGAACCTAGAATCCAAAGGAATCCAAAATCTATCCATTTTTGATAATTATTTAGATTATTATTAAAAAAGAATAATGAACATGAACTAAAAATATAGGTTATGAAGAAAATCAAGTGGAAGGTTGTAGCGTTTGTGAGTTGGGTGCTCATGACGTTTCTTGTGATAGATGCTTGCTTTGAAGCAGTTAACAAGGCTAATACGATAGTGAACATTATGGGCATTCTCGGCATTAACCTTTGGATATTGATTTCAGTTGCAACAAATTGTTTAACATTCAAAAATAAGAAAGAGAATGAAAAGAAAGATTAATCATTTGTGTGTGTTTATGCTGCTCGGTGCAGCGTTGTTTTCGGCTACCTCTTGTAGTGAGCGTGTAGATGCAGGCTCTGAGGGTATCTTGGTGAACCTCTATGGTTCCGACAAGGGAGTAGATGATGTGAGTCTCGTTACGGGTCGTGTGTGGTACAACCCATTCACTGAGGAGGTGTACGAGTACCCTACCTATGTTCAGACTATCGACTATCCTGCATTCACCATCAACGCCAAGGATGGCTCGGAGTTCACCGTGGATCCTACTGTATCACTGAAGATGGTTGACGGCAATGCTCCAAGAGTATTCAAGAAGTACCGCAAGGGGCTGGACGATATTGTGAATGGTACTTTGTTCAACTACGTGAAGGATGCTTTCCGCATTCAGCTGAACAAATACACAACCGACCAAATCGTGAGCAATCGTGATTTGGTGGAGAAAGCCATTGAAGCCCAACTTAGCAAGGCTCTCGCCAAGGAACATTTCCACCTAGAGCAGCTTACTTCTGGATTGAAATATCCAAGCTCGATTGTTGAAGCTGTCAATCAGAAGAATAAAGCCATTCAGGAAGCGCAGCGTGCTCTCAACGAGGTAGCCGTGAAGAAAGCAGAAGCAGAGAAGATGCTTGTGCAGGCAAAGGCTGAGCGTGAAGCGAATGAGTTGAAGACTGCTTCTCTTACTCCTGCTATCTTGCAGAAGATGTGGATTGAGAAGTGGGATGGCAAGTTGCCAGTATATGGCAATGTTCCTCAGATGATGATGGTAAAGTAAGCTAATTGCCCTCTCTTCGGAGGGGGCTTTTAATATATACTTATGGTTGGAAGAAAAGAGTAAAGTTTTAATTTTTAAAATATATAGCAATGGGAAAGAAAAGATTTTATTATGCAGTAGCGTCCTTCATGCGTAAGAACGGCACAAGAACAATGACCTCAGTTCACTCTTGCTTTGAAGGAACAGAAGATGAGGATGAACTGAAGTTCTATCCAATTTTCAAGACCATCAAGTGTGTAGAGAACTATTTCAAGGATACTGACATTATTCCTTCAACCATCATCATCGAGAACGTGACAGAGATTAGCGAGAAGGACTACAACGCCATTGAAGAGTATTCTGCAGCACTGAAGAAAGAGAAGGAGGGTTAGCGTATGGAAAAGGTATTTAAACAGATTGACAAGATTATTATCATCATAAAAGTCTTGTGCATGGAGGGTAAAATCCAAAAGCAGACTTATGATGAGATTAGATTATCCCTTGTGGATATGGAAGATGAGCTAAACAAGTTAATCAGAAAGGAGGGCTAGCGTATGACAGAAATGGAAGAAGTAAAGCTTGCAGCATACAATAGCTACAAGCGACACATGAGAGTGTTTGGCAAGGGCAAGGATGTTCTTTCTTTTGCTGAGTGGGAAAAGAAAGCGTGTGAACAATTAAAATAATAGTGTTATGGCAATAGTAAACGTAGATTTGAGTGAGTACGATGCAATACGCAAGCGTAACTCAGAGTTGGAAGAGCAGGTCAAGGAGTTGAAGAAACTGAATGATTCCTTGAAGCAGGGTGCAAAGGTGATTCTTCGCAAGGAGACGGTTGTTGTAGAACGAACCTTACGTAGAAGAAGTTTCTTTGAGGAAATGAACAATCTGCCACAAGAAAATGATGGGTTTGATGAGAACAGACGCACCATCAAGTCTTCTGAGTCTTATGTTAACTTCGAAGATGTCCGCTTGAAGGTTGAGAACGCTATGGAGGATGAGGTTAAGCGTAGCATCTACGACAGAGATTGCGAAAGACGAGCTTATGCTGATGAGAAAAATAAGCTTGACGGCAAATACAACGGAATGAAGGCTGACCTCAAAAAGACGTACGAAAAGAAGGAAAAGGACTTGGAAGCTGTTTATCAAGACAAGGAACGTGATTTGCGTGAGAAGTACGCCCGTATGACCGGTAACTTTGAAGCCGAGAGAATCCGTGTTCGCAATAAGCTTCCGAATATCGCTTCTATGGCTACCGATTTGCGTGATGAGTTGACTAAGATTCGCTTCTTCAAGCCAAAGCTAGCTATAAAGTTAGCGAATGATATTATTTCGTATTCTAGCAAAAATGACTAGCAGCGCATGGACAGACTGATAAAGGCAATGGATAAGTATTTGTCAGATGCAAGAAGAAAGCGAGGTGGAAATGAAGGTTAGATTGGCTAAGAAGATTATCAAGAAGAAATGCCGCTATTGGGAAGATAGACGAGTTAACTATGGTTACTCCTTGTTGTTCCCCGATGTTAAGGATTTGAAAAGAGACCACCGCTTCATGAAGGCGAATATCGTAACGAAATGGAGATACGCTAAGATAGGAGGTAGCCATGAGAAAAAGATTCTATAGATTTAAGGTTCGTATTCCTCGCAAGCTTAAGAAGGCTGCGAAGTTTGGTATAGAAAGACGTGTATATCCTGCGGACGAAAGCGAAATATCTCCCATTACTTTAGTCCTTAAACATACGGAAAAAGTAGTGTTTGTGATAGTAGGGAAACGTACCAAATGGAAGCAGAAGGCATGTCTTGCTTGCATGAGAGAAGAAAGAAGAAGACTTATTCGTTTATGGGAAAAGTGCGATAGAATATTATTGTGGGGTGTTTAACAAAAAAGCAGAGCCTAGTGCCCTGCTTTTTTGTCATTTCCGTCTCGCTCTCGCTTCTCGCTGATAGCTTGTCTTATCCACTCTGCTTTGTTCCTGCCTAGGCTCTCACAAAAGCCGAAGGTTTCTTCATTCACATGCAGAACTACACGATTAATTAGGGCTTCTGCACCCTTGCTCGGTGCTCCTGCTCGGTCTCTCCTACCGCCCCACCCTGGATGCAGGTTCTTGCATGGCACAATCTTGTGCTTGCGGTTGAATTGGAACTTCATCTTTAGCTTGCTTCCAACCCATGCTTCAACTACCTCGCCATCGTGCGTTTGGTTAAGGGTCTGCTTGACGATTCCTTCCAACTGCTCCTTATCCTTGAAGAAGGCTTCGGTTTCGTCAAGCATCACGCCCCAATCGTCATAAACTATGATTCTTGCCTTTTCCATACGTCTCCTTTCTTATCCTAGTACAGCCATCACTATCGTAATGATGAAGATGATGAGCACAAACCATTCCTGCTTGCTCATGCCTGCTTACCTCCTTCCTCTATTACTCCAATGGGCTTGATGTCGTGTACGGTCTCATCCTCGGTGAAGAAGGAAACCTTCATGCTATCACTCACGTAGCCCATGGCAATCACGTTCTCCTTAGCGTCCTTGATGATGCAAATATCTCCTCTCACCTCGTTCTGAGTCTTCAAGTACTTCACTGCTGCATCCTTCACCGCTAGTGGATTCATTTCCTTTGTAATCGTCTCCCCTGACTGAGGGAAGACGAAATAGAATAACTGCTTGTTCATGATTCTTCATTAATTAAACGTTCATACTCACCTATAGTTATTTCTATGAGGTCTGAATTGTCTTTGTCTGCTCTGATGCTATCATCAAAATAGACAAAACAATACTTACCATGACTAAAGAGTTGTGTAATCGTAACTCTATCACTCCATTGTTCATTAACTCCCAAATCTTTGAAAAGTTCAAAGTGATTCGTAACCGCATTGTAAGACTTCAAGACAGAAGCTATATGTTTACCTTGCTTAGTTCTCTTTATTGGGGATATGGCAATAAATGAGCCTTCTTTTAAAAGAGCCTCATCAATCTTCTTCCATATTTTCTTGTCCAACTTATCCCACTTGTCCGGAGTTACCCATATTGCAGTAATCTCATACTCTCGCAGCAAGCTGCGGTTAGGCTGGTAACCTTGATACTTCTCGAACTCAAAGTTAACAGCTTCTTCAACTCTCTTGATGTAAGCCTTGTACTCTTTTTCTTCGGCTTCGCAAACGCTCTTGATCTGGTTATAAGCTTTGCTACCTTCTTTTGCTTGATACATCATAACTCAATATTTCTAAAATTAATCTTCATCAACTATCTTTTCCGTTATCAACAACTCATCGTACATGGGACTATCCTTGCTAGAACAACACCATGAAGATTCTTCCTTGACTTCTGTCACTTCATAGTTGTCGGGATATTCCTCCTTGTAGAAGTCTAGGATTGCATTCTACTCTTCTGCCATCCTCTCCTTGGCTGCGGTCTTGGTGGAGTAAACTCCGATAACATTAACGCCCGAATAATCTTGATTGTCTGCTCCGTGCTTAATCAACACGAATACCTTCTGTTTCTTCATCTTACTCACCCTCCTTCTCTTCTACATCAAATGAAACACTATCCAACTCGCCTGTACCTTCCAAAACGCCACTATCGTACACTTCTCTTATGAACCTTTCAGCACATTCCGGTGAAAAGGCAGAACATTCCATCTTGTAGGTGATTTTCTCTACAATCTCTACTACATACTTCTTCATACTTAAATCCTTTCTTTTAAAAATTAATACTAGGGGGCGGATGGTACGTTGCAACCATCTGTAGCGGCTTCTACCGCATTCGCCCTATAATCAGCAACAAATATCTACTTGATGCGCTCTAGACAAGTGTTCTTGCTTACTAGCATTCCATTCGTGAGGTAATAGCTTTCACGGAAAGGTGTCTGCTTGTTAACAAACGTTGTCTTTGCAATATATCGCTTGTTGAACTTGTCTACGTGTGTGGCTCCCTTGAAGCATTTAATCACTTTAATCATATCCTAGCCCTCCATTAAGTTATCTACAAGTTCATCCGTGGTGGCAAAAATCTCTTCGAGGTCTCTAGTCAGATAGCCACCTTTCTTCATCTTCAGCACTACGTGAGCGTGCATCTTCAAAGAACTGATTTTTTTGATAATCTGTTCTCTCTGAAAGCCTATCTGTGGTGTTCTTCCGTTTGTGAAGTAGTAACCAATGTTGTAGTACAACTGCTCTGCCATATCACCATAGAGAGCGTTAGTCGCATCATTTCCCAAACTTCCGTTTGCTAGGGAAAGATAGACGATTTCACCTTCCACTATCTTGTTTTCGTGCATAGTGTAAACGTTCTGATGAAGATAGAAATCGCATAGCAAGTTCGTCTTGGCATTTCTCTGCACACACCAGTCGTTTGCGAGCATCATACAAGCGTAAACCTCCTTGCCTTCTGCGAGGTCTTTGGCGATGCGGTCGAACATTTCCTGCTCGGTTGGGTTTCGCTCTTCTCCGCTCTCATCATCAACGATGGTATAATCATCATATCCCCATCCTTCCTTGTCAACAAGTTCAAGCCCTGCGGCTTGTGCCTTCACTGCGTCTTGGATATTCATTACCTCAACGCCTACCATGTTTGCATTAATCTTAACTGCCTTATTTGTCTTCATAATTTTATCTCCTATATTTTTTGTTTGTAACAATGAATTGAATTGATGCTATTAATATCTATAAATTTCTTGCCGTCACTGCTTTCTACAATGAGTGCATTCATATATCGTTCATAGCGGCAAATTTGACCGAGGTATGGTCTTACTTCCGTTGTTTCGTTAATTCCGTTGATAAGGATAATAGTACGTTTGTTATTTTCCTTATTCAACTCAAAAGCGTAATTAATTGCATTCTGCACTAATACTTGGTTCATATTCTTATCTCCTATAATTTACTTGTTATTGTTAACCATTCTAGCGGCATAAGTTCTGCCGATAATCTTGTTAACTTCTGCTTGGTGCTGATAGTCGGTGCAGTCGGCGAAGTTCTCTTGATCCTCATAGAAACGTGCTGCGCTCTTCAATTCGTGAAGGCTGGCTTTGGCGTAGCCCTTTGCCGGATTCACTTGGCGAAGGTTCTCGCAAGTCTTGCAATACTCGATGAAATCAAAAAGGACTTCCTTGTCATTGATGGTGTCCTGCATGCCTGCTGCCATGATAGGTAGGGCAACTATCGTTGCCACTACCAATACTAACTTAATGTTCTTCTTCATTGTCTTATCTCTTTTCTAGTTTAACATTCACGATATATGGTAAAGTGTGTTGCGGCTTGTTGTGCTCGCCCGAGAAGATGAACTTATTCAATCTATTGTTGAAGGTGTGCTCGTTCTTCTCTATTACCTTCTGTATCATATCCTCGCTTATCTGCTCCGAACGCATGATGATGAAGTGATTTTCATCCTGCTTTGCGTTCTGTCCTCGCTCTGCTATTGCCACAAGCCCGAAATCTGCATGAAAGAACAGATACTGACAACCAGTGAAGATTACGTCAACTCTGTTGAGTGCAGTCTTTGTTACTCTGATGATGTTCATTTTACTCGTCCTCCATTTCTTTAGCCGCTCTAATCTGATAGCCTGCTACGGCTCCAAACAAAGCACATAAAACATAAATTGTAATGTCCATATCTTAACCCTTTCTTTTAAATTGTTATACTTGTGCGGTCTCACGGATTGAACGTGAAATAGCTCCTCTATTCGCTGACCGCTGCGGCTTTTTACTTCTTGCCAAAGTTGAAGATTCTAACGAACTTGTAGAACGTTTCTCTATCGAAAGTTCCTTCGTTGTTACAAAGGTGGTAGAGGTCTTCCCAAATGAACTCCTTGCACTCTCTGTTGCACTCTCTGTAGGTCTCCTGCATGGATGCTGCGGTCTCGTTGCCGCATTCAAGCCAATACATGAAGATGGCTCCTAAACTCTCATAGTCGTTACTACCATCGTAATACTTCTTCTGCTGCTCGTAAGTCTTGTTCTTTCTCATAATCTTGTAGCGTTATTTATGGTGGGGATTGCTCCCCACCTAGTTAGTTACTCTTCTTCCTCCTCTTCCTCGTCCTCATCGTCATAAGGTCGTGAAGTATCTACCTCGCCATCATAGCTTATATAAATATCCTCGTCCTTAGCGATGAGTTCAATGTAATCGGCTAACTCGTTTGTGCCGATAAACTGGTATAGGCTATCTAACATTGCGCTATCGCCTAACTCTTGACGCAAGTTGTCAAATGCGTTGCATACCTCCTTGTAGTCTCTTTTAACTGCCATTGTATCTTCTGTTTAATCGTTATACTAATCTTGTTATCTTGATTCTGTAGATAACTTCACACTCCTTGCTTGAAGACTCCTTACGCTTCTCGTATTGAGTGTATGTGTTATCGTACATGTCCTTGAAACGTCCTACATACTTGTAGCCAACGTCCTTCATATTCCCCTTGATGCGCTTTGCGACCTCATCATCAACACGAGTTGTTTGAATCGGAGTCGCTACAACTCTGTCGGAATATCGCTCTATCTTGAAAGACTCAATAATGTTCTCTGCTGCCATAACTCTTAACTTTAATAGTTCAACTTTGCCTTAATCTCATTGAACTCCTTCAATCGCTTGTGCGTTATAGGAATATCATTGTGGCTTGAAATAGTTTCCTCTAGAAGAATTATTCTATCATTAATAGCTGATGTGATATTGTATATCTCATCGCTCGTAAGTGTTATTGTCTTATCCATTGTCTCTTCTGCTTAATTGTTAATACCTTGATTACACTTGCTTGGGCTTTTATGCAGTCTGCAAGTATAGTAATCGTAATCTTGTGATATTGTGGAGAAGTGGTAAACGTGATGTTCACACCCTCCGCAAATCTGTTCTTCTATTATTGTAATCATACCATTACTCCTTCCACCAATCGGAAACGTCACTTCTCTTAAGATTGCGCATTTCCAAAAACTCTTTGAGGGTGCTGCAATAGGTATTCATCGAATAGCAATCACCCTTCAATATAACATGTACTTCCTTAGCCATAGTCTTGAATTGTTTGACGTGGGGAGGGGCGAAGCCCCGTGGGGGCGTTGCCCCCTTATCTCCCCACACATTGTTACATACTCATTTCATACACCCAGCATTTGCCTTCATGCCCCAAAGCAAAGGCTTCCGCTTTATCTCTTGTCTCAAACTGCCCCATGATACGTGGTATCTTGTTAGGCTGAATGAACTCTCTAATTACGATATACTTCTTCATACCTTTACAATTTACCTCTTATCTGTCTGAGTGAAACTCTTTCCTTTGGAGTGAGGTAGATGCCGTTAGCACCTTCCTCACTGCTTGCAACCTCATGCAGGATATATTTAAGCACCCACAACTGGTTAGCCGTCAAATCTAGTCTCTTTATCGTTGCCATATATTATAATCGTATGTCTGTTCTAGAACCTTTTCGTATAACTCTATAGTCTTCTCCACGCTATCGCCCTTCCAGTGAAATGGATTCTCGTTAGCGGTTCTTCGAAGCATGTTGGCAACCACGATGGCTTCTGCCTTAGTGAGTTCCAACAAAATCATTGGTGCTCCCTTTTCCATAATTGCTGCTGATTAAATTAAACATCTAGTTAAAGTGCAGGTGTACGTTTGCGCCCAACGTTCACAAGCAACATGTGACCTAGCTCCCTCACTTAACGTTCGTGGGTCAACGTGTTTCGATATTTCTCTAGTCTAACACGACTAGCGTTTTTCCATCTTGCGTGATGAGCGTTTGAGACTTCTTTGTCTTTTTAACGACCAAAAAGGCTAAACGGAACTGACGTTGTTCGCTACGCTTTGTTATAGCAGTTTATTCTGCTGACTTTCCCGACTAATCTGTACTTTTATAGAGGTAGTTAAACGTGAAGTGCTAAACGTACCATCGTTCCTCTTGAAACCAAACTAACTTGATTTTGAGTGCAAATGTAATACCAAAACCTTACATAGCCAAATATATTGCAAGAAAAGTGTAGTATTTTAACCTTTGTTTAGCAAAATGGGGCTAGAATTAACAGAATATTACACAATTTCCAATTTGTAAGGGTATAATATTAAATCCTCCTCAATATTTGGATATTACGGATTTTCTTTGTATCTTTGCAGCGTAATAATATAATATAACATGTATGGATATAACAAAAACTATTAAAGATAAGGGATTCAGCGTATCTAAGGTTGCTGAAATAATGGGTATTAATCGTGTGTCGTTGTCGAACATGATTAATAATAACCCAACGTATAAGACTATGCGACAAGTGGCTGACGTGATAGGAGCTAACGTGGGTGAGTTCTTTGAAGACGAAGTGAAGAAGCCTAAAGAAGACTTCACGTCCTTTATTCTCTTCCGTGGCATCCATTATACTGCTGATTCACTTGAAGAGTTCTTGAAGCAGGTAGAGGAGATTAAAACAATAGCAAGATGATAGAACTTATCATGTGGCTCGTATTCGGTGCGGTCTCATTCCTCGGCATCGCCTACCTCTTTCACGCATTCGGGAAAGTGGAGGATCCTAAGACCGCATCCGTGAAGTATGCAGGATGGTTCCTGCAACTGATTATCGTGGTGTGTTACCTGCACTCGGTGTACCACTTCGGCAAGTGGCTGCAAGATTTGTGGCGCTAGCCCCACACGGCATGGGGAGGGCGCTTGCGCCCGTGGGGGCGCTGCCCCCTTATCTCCCCACACCCCTTCACTCCCCACACCTTGCCAACCTCACCAACATAGAGAGAAGCATACACCATGGGAACCACACAACACTTGACGCAACACTCACGCAACACGACACAACACCTATGCTGGCAAGCCCTAAGCCTTGATGATACACGAAGCATGTCCAAACCGCATCTACAAGCCTTCATCCTAGATGAGCGATAAATCCTGCACGAAACCCCGAAAACTACGAAAAACCCACAAAATCGGCTCTAAAACGCTAGAGAACTGCCCTTATATGGCTCAAAACTCACGAATTTGAGGAAAATCCCGACCATCTGCCCGAAAAACGCAAAAATCGGCAGAAATGGAAGGAGTTCGCTTTGATTACGCCTGCAAACCATTCAAGAGCAGCGTTAAATCTTCTTAATGACTTCCTTATGCGTACGTGCGTACCTATTAATGCAAGACGCTTTTTTGCTTGAAAAGTAACTTCATTTACGAAATAAGAACTTTCTTTACATAGTGTCTTTATTCACCCTAGTGGACAGTTGAGACTAAAGAACTCATTACTAAACACTTGTAGTTTCTTTACATTTAGCGTAATTGTTTACAAAGTGGACGATTTGAGAGGGCATGAGGTAAATGGTTTCGTAGATGTTTGCGCCCCGACTAACATATTGGTGGCTTGGAGTGGGAAAAATCCTTGCATGGAAACACGGCAAAACGTATCGCCAAATATTATATATTTGCCGTCACAAACGTAAATATCAAGATTATGAGCGAAATATTGACAAGAATACCAAAGGTTATTGCTTCCTCTCCAGTGCTCACGGAGAAGAAGGAGTGGATATTGGGTGCGGCATCCTTGGCGGCAGGCGTTGGGGCTTCTCTGTTCGGTGCTAACAAGGCTAAGAAGGCGGCTAGACGAGCACAAGCCGAGAATCAGTATAGAACCAACGCTGAGAAGGCTTGGTACGACAAGAACTACAATACTGACTACCTTGACACGAAGGCAGGACAGAACCTTATGAGAAGAGCGCAGGAGGTGCAGGATGAGTACGTTCGCAAGGCTGATGGTGCGGCAGCCGTTGGCGGTGGAACTGCTGCAAGTGTGGCAATGGCTAAGGAAGCGGCTAACAAGGCAATGGGTGACACGATAGCCAACGTAGCAGCGCAGGACACGGCTCGCAAGCAGCATGTTGAGGATGCTCATCTTGCCAACACGCAGCAGTTGTCTAGGGAACGCCAGCAGATTGAGCAGCAGAAGGCGCAGGCAACGAGCGATGCAGCCCAAAACGCTTCAAATGCGATGTTCAATTTCGGTGTGACCCAATTGGGGTCACAACTAGAAGGTGCTAAGTCGCAGAGCAGCAACACTTTAGGCGGTTCACAAGATGGAATTGATAACAAGAATGTAACGCAAACCCCTAAAGTAAGCCCAACGGGAGTGGCATACGAAGCCCAATACGGCAAGGGAGCCGTGGCAGACCCTATCCCTGCTGGCTACAACGAGGTGGGGCAGCACTATGACCCTCTAGCCCTAGCCACGGGAGCCAAGAAGAGGTTGAAGGGGTAGCAGCCCAAGGGTGATGGCGTGAGCGAGGATGAGGACGGCAAGGCAAGGGCAGGCGAGGCGTAGAGGACACCCCAAGACCCCCACCCCCTTTGACCACCGTTGCAAATTATAGTAGATAAAT
>ERZ1034691.713-NODE-713-length-24232-cov-9.291641_pt1 | contig 24232 bp, 9 predicted proteins | sample MGYA00520638_ERZ1034691 | MGnify/ENA primary metagenome ERZ1034691 (study PRJEB33766, sample SAMN09781763) | gut metagenome | biome: gut microbiome | host: Homo sapiens | place: Madagascar | study: EMG produced TPA metagenomics assembly of the PRJNA485056 data set...
TGTACATTTTATCAGGAATGGCATCCCCATCCCGAAGATACATGAGATTCATGGTGCCGTTGCCAATATCGCAGAGCAATGTCATCCCTTTCAGATCATCCAGCTTGTCCGAAATGGCGGCGTACCCCTGGGGAAGAATGTCCGCACCGACTATGCAAATTTTGTACCGTACTCCCTTAAACGAAAATTCCACTTCCTGATTCTTCAGCAAGTAGGCAAGATAATCGTCCTTCTGCTCCAACACCCAGCTAAGGGGCAACCCGGCGGAAAGATAAACGTCTGCCTCCGTCAGATGTTCCCGGTTCAGTTCCATGGCAATGGCGGCAAGGGTGAGAATGTAGTAGTCCTCGTCCAGAGTTTTCTCAGCGGTATAGGTCTTGTGACCCTCACCGACCAGGTAGTAGCGGCCCTCGTAAACCAGCATATTTTTGGTGAACAAGGGTTCTGTGTCATAGGCGGTCAGGCCGGTGCGGAAACAGAAATTTGCCGTTTTCATGTTCCCGTACCCGGCATCCACGCCGATGATTTTGATGTTGTCGATTGTTTTCATTTGATGTTCCTTTCAAAATTTAGATTTTTGCACACCTATTTGACCTCGCCCCCCGTGCGCTCTGGATTCATCTGACGCCCGACGGCGAATCGGGTCCATGGGAGTTTCACCCCTGCGCTTCCGCCCAGCTCTTTCGAGAAGTATCATTGTCCTGCCCCCGCCGTCATCGCCTTGCCGGTTGCTATCCGGCAGTGGAGTCTCGTGTTTGTCGCTCGCATAAATTGGTCATGGCGCACGGCCTCCCGGCTCGGGTGGGGAAGAATGTATCAGATGAATGATTATGAACTTGTCAAGGTACATTGAGAGGGGCAATACCCCTTCACCTATCGCGGTGAAAACGGGGTTTTGTGAGGGTGTTTTTGGAAAGATACTTATTTTTTATTGATATTCCACAAAAGGCGCATTGAAAAATTAGCAACTATTACATTTCTTTCACGCTGTTCCTATTCCCCCCTGACGTACCTTTTTATGCTGCCCTATTCCAATGTCGTTCCTGCCCCGGAATCTCACCGGAGCGTTGCCTCGCTCTTATCCTCGCAAAGACGTATCCCATTTTCTGGCAGGTATGCACTTGTCAAGCTGCACGGTTTCACACCGCCAATATTCATTCTCTCAATTCGGGACAAAACAAAAGCACCGTAAGATGCCAACCACACAGGCAGAATTTCTTCTGTCTGAAGATTAGCCTCTTACGGTGCTAGGGCAGTCTCAATGATAAACCATCATTGGCTCCGCATACGCGAATCGAGAACACAAATATTCAATTGCGGTATTTTAACCTGCTTGTATTATAGAATATATGTTCGTAAATGTCAAGAAAAAATTTTCTATCATAATATGTTGCCGCCCTATTCCAATGCCGTTCCTGCCCCAGAGTTTCACCGCAGCGTTGCCTTGCTCCTATCCTCGCAAAGTCGTATCCCATTTTCTGGCGGGTATGCGCTTGTCAAGCTGCATGGCTTCACATCACACCCCCGTCTCCCAAAAACAAAAAACACCGTAAGATGCTAACCACACAGGCAGGATTTCTCCTGTCTGAAGATTAGCCTCTTACGGTGCTTGGTAGCTCAATGATGGTACATCACTGTCTCCGCTTGCGCGATTTGAGTATGGGGATATTTAGTTGTGACGATTTAGTCTGTTTGGGTTATGGAACATATATTCGCAATTGTCAAGATATTTTTTTCTAACATTTCTTAAACAGACGATTGTTTTTCAGTAACTCGTTAAAAGTTACTTGTCACAATCGGCTGTGGTATCATTTTATCTGCGGACAATATAAGACGCATATCCACTGTTTCTTCATTGGAAGTGGCATCCAATACGTCCTGCTCAGTTTACATAAAACGTACATTCCGCATTGACCGCAGGTATACAGAAGCACATTTTACAGCAGTAAAAAGTCTGATTTTTTTCCGTAGCTTGTAATGTAGACACCTTTTTGTGCACGGGTCATTGCTACATAAAGCAGGCATTTTTCTGAAGTTATTGATTCTGCTTCGGAAACAGGGTCCGTTTTATTGATAGCAGAAGGTAGTGGAATGATTCTATTGTTCACAGCAGCAATAAAAACATATTTGAATTCCAATCCCTTTACTCGATGCATAGTAGCCACACGCAAGCCGTCGTAACTGCGGTCATCTGCCTTGTTTCTCTTAATAGCGTAGGAACGGATACCAGCTCTTGTAAATAATGCGATATAGTCGTCAACCAATTTTTTGGTCCGTGCAACTACGCAAATATCCATAAGTGCGATGCCGCTATTCTTGAGCTTTTTCACTTCGCCCAGCATGAAATCAAATTCATCATTGGCATTGCCGAAATTCTCGATAATCGGTTTTTCACCATGCGTAAGCGATTGGCACTTGCCTCCAATATCTGCCCCATCATCTAAATCATCAAAAGAAATCCCGTTCAATAATGCAAAGGCATGTTTTCGTATTTCCTCGGTAGTACGGTAATTGATTTTAAGGATGTTGCTGCGGCCACGCACATTGATGCCGCATTTTGATAACGTTGGATGGTTTCGATAAATACGCTGGTGGGAATCCCCCACAATGAAGATGTCATTCGGATGTTCTTCTCCGGCCAGTGCTCTAATCAGTCGATACGCATTGTCGCTAAAGTCCTGACCTTCATCGATGATGATACTTGTATATCTCGGCTTACTGCCGGTCGCCTGTAGGAGCTTCGTGCTTTCATACATGGCTGTGTTGATATCACGAATCTGGTATTCTTTCATCAAGTTCTGGTAATTCTCGAACACCTTCCATACCTGTATTCTTTTTTTGCGGTCAAGTCTGGTTCCACGGCCGTTCCTGGTTGCCTTCACATATTTATCGAGAGTAAGTGCTTCCTGTGCAATTACAATACGATTCCATTCTTCCTTGTAAAAAGGCACTTCAAATGGCAAATCATTGTTTGCAAGCAGAATCGCTTTCTCCCAAATGGGGTCAATGGCATCATCATATCCGATTTGGGCAGAAAAACTGGATTCACGAAGGAATTGATTTACCCAGGCATCCAGATGAATGACTTCTATTCTTCGGAGTTCTTCCAGGGTACAGATTTTACGCAGATTCTCTCGGATGTCAGCTGCGAGGTTTGCGGTAAAGGTCGTCATCAGGATTCGCTGCTGACCTTCGCATTTGGATGCCAGCTGTTTTGCCCGATGCATGGCAACTACGGTTTTGCCGGTACCGGCACCGCCAAGCACTCTTGCGGCGCCGGAATACGCTTTCCGGACAATTTTTCTCTGTGTTGGATGAAGAAATACACGCCATTTTTCCAGTGGTTCTGCCATAATTCGGCGCAATTCGTCTTCTCCATCGACTACAACAAAAGATTTCAGTGTTGCAGGAACATCTAATGCGGCTGCCAAATCTTCGTCGGAGGCAGAAGTATTCTGTTCTTCGGCAACAAGCTCCAAAACTTCCGCCACAGGGAACCCTTCTGCCAACCAAGAAAGATGTTCATAAGCATCCTGCGGCATAGCGGATTCAGCTTTGTAAAAATCCTCTTTATGAATAAAACTTCTGACAAAATCAAGCTGTGCCTCAGGGACACCAAGCTTCAGCAATTCGTCATCCTTTGCAAGTGCAAATAGAGCGACTTTTTCAGGTGTAGATACCTGTTCTACTACAGTTTGAACGTCAAACACCTGAATGGCACCTGTCTGAGGGTTGACTTCACAGCGCTTGTGCGCTGCCCATTGATAGGCTTCATCATGGTGATCCACCCACAGAAGCAAATACACGCCGGTTTCTTGCTGACGGACAACGATACCACGATAGGTATCATCTATACGTACGGAAAAAATCTTCTTATCTATTCCTGAATTTAGTTTCTCATAGTGGATGCCCGGGGACATGGGATCATTTCGGAACTTATTGACAAACTCCGTCACTTTACCTTGAACTTGTCTCGGAAGCCGAGCAAATGCCGTTAAAAAATCCGATGAAATGGCCACTTTAACATGTTCCGTCATTGGTTATCACCTCCAAAATAACTTGCAATATCCATATCCGCAGCATCCAGTAAATTCAGGATCCTCCACCCTAAAGTTTCGATTTTCTCCTGATCTTCTGCTTGCTCGGCTGTCATAAACCCAATTTTCCGATCAGGCCATGCAATTTCTACAGTAGCAACCACTTCTCCGTCGTTGCCTTCGACCTCGTAGCCAATGTTATCTTCATCCGGAACCGGCACACCAGCATTTTTTGCGATTTCGACAAATGCCTTGGCATCATCATCAAATAGGAGCTCCTGAATTGCATTCCAGGCATCACCAACCGCAGTTTCAGGTGCAGCGGTATCAGCATCAGCATGTATTGCAACTGGCAGTGCGAGATAATCCATGCGGCTCATACCTACAGACGATACTGCTATAAATTCATCCGAGAATTGCATCAGGTTATAGAATCTCCAAAGGCCATTCCACTCCTGCTCATATTTGTCTGTTCTACTGTCCTTTTCGTCATTGAGGACAGCGCAAACGGCAACAGCACCATCTGTTTTTAATTCCGATGCAAGAATAGCAGCATGTATTGCCAGATGCGCATTGGAGCTTCTCGGGATCCAGCTGCCGAATATGGTCCCCGGGAATACGAAATCCCCCTTCGCAAAGTGTGTCTGGTCATTGACGGCTTTTACGACCATCTCCCAGTTATTGAAAGCAAGACTATTCTTCATCAGGGCAGGTTCTAGCAGAGACAGAGAATATGCGTATGCTTGTCCCTTAAAAACGATCTCTGCATCAGGCAGTTTCAGATATTCCAGCAGCAAGTCGAAGGAAGACAGCTTTGCCGGTTCGATGACATCTGCTTTTTGCTTCTTGATCATATTCTGATACATCATCTTGCCGGAAGGCATTTTTTCTGCTTCAAGTGTTGGCGTGTAGAAATCGCCCTGTGGGGCAAATACGCTTTGAACATCCTTGAAGCTCAGGGACCAAACACGGAATTTTCCGCTTCTGCGAATGGCTTCTCGCTTAATTGTATCATCAGAAACGATGTCTTTGTGATATAGGAACCCATCTGTGAATACGGCCACAGGCTTGTGATCCGGTGCGGAAACCGGCCAGAACACAAAATCCGGCTTGCAGGATACTGAAACACCAGAACCGGCATCCAGAAGCACCTGCGGCTCAATTTCCCAGGCTGCGTTCTCTATTTTCACATAATAACCATGTTTGCCATTGCGAATCGTGTCGCTTACGTTGGCTGCACCAACCTTGGTGCGAATTGCCTCCATAAAACGCTGTTCCAGTTCACTATCAAACAACGGATTGACAGGAATATCATTGATCTTATCAATCTTCTGAACATTATTTTTGCCAGAAAGAATCGATTTCAAAATTCTGATAGCCGTAGTCCTAGAAATATTACCTATCTGTTGACTTTGACGATAAGCATACAGGCAATGATAACATCCATCTTTCTGCGGGTCCTCTTTGCAGGAGCAATTTTCCATGACATGAAGTGCTTTCTCAAAAATTTCGATCAGAGCGTTCTTTTCATGCATCAGCTGTTTCAGATAGCCTGTACCACCCGGAACAGAATCGTAAATGACCAGATACTGCTTTCGATAATCCGCATCGGGAACAGGGACTTCACTGACAGTTGCCCTTAGATGATCTACATTGCCGAAATACTCTTTCATCCCCAACATAAACGCCGCCACAAACGATTCCATTTTCACGGAAGTAGAATCCATTGTAGTCGCCGGAACAAGAAGCCGCAGAATCTCCGTGCTGAATTCCCGATACAGGAACAGACATTCCTCATAAGCATCAGCCTGCATTAAAGCAGGTATCTTTCTTGTCTTGCAGGCGAAACTATGGTTGGCTTTTCCGTTTTGAGGTTGAATTTTGCCGCAATACTTACAGATTCTAAAGCCTTTGCGTACTTCTTCCACACCGGACACTGACAATTTTTCACCGGTCATGTCGCTCTCGCCAAAGTTGATTTCACGCAGCGTTGCTTTGCGCACAAACTCATATCCAAATGGAAAATCCTCGTTGTCCATACGATATGCGCTGGAAATATCGTGGTCCTCATCAACATCCACCAAGAGCTGCTTGCAATAGAAAATATTGCTTCGCTCCTCGCTTTCGTCGCTGATCATGCTCTTTGTATAGTCCATGTTGGAGTAGACCATTTGAACCTTCAACATCGGTCTGACCTGTCCGGCATCCGCCCAGGCAGGACTGCCGCATTGTGGACAAGCAGAGGTGTTCTTTCCGGTTTCTTCGATTTGAGCATGAGAACAATTCGGGCAGAGTCTCCATCTTGCGGTCTGCGCCGTTGTCAAATCGACCTGGTCTATGGTCAGCTTCCGGCCGTCAACATAAAAGTTATTATTTGGCGCAAATTCACTGATTGCAGCGGATGCGCTGCGGCTGTATTCATAGACCATTTTTTCGTATTTTTTCTTTTGAGCCGGTGTTTCTTCGTCCTCCTTGCGATAGAGAACCGCTCGCAGAATAATCCCCGCTTCCGGGAACGCATAATTGGGCAGCAATCCCTCGTCAGACAGGAAATTAAAGATATTTTTCTTGCCAATTTCCTGAAGGACTGTAAGCAGTGCTGCTTCTTCATGCTTCAGTTCTTTGATTTCTTCATCATAGGAGCGGTCTTTGGGCTTATCTTCCAAATCACGGATCATGGTTTTCAGGGCATCCACGCTTGTTTTCAGTGCATCCTGCTGCTTTTTCAAATCCTGGAATGCATCCAGAATTTTGACATACATGGGGCTGTCATTTGCATCTTTTCCTCTGGCGAACAGCTGCAATTCTTCTCTTGCGCTGTCATCCAGGTATGCCGCAAACATCTGCATGAAAGAGTTCAGCTGGCGGGACAATGTGCTTTGTACATAATTCAAGAAATTGAAGGGGAACATATCATCCGGGCGGACATCCAATTTTTTCAGAACAGCACCCACTTTATCGGGAATTGCCCCATCCGGGATCCCTTTTTTGACCCAGGAATCCATGCAGAAGGCTACAAACTGTCTTTCAAGAACAGCAGAGGCCCGGAGGAAGATTTTCGGCGGCGTGACCTCGCCGGCAATCATTTCCAGGGGATCCGAATAGAAATACAAGTCGTGAGGTCTCGCATTCGCAACCGCCAAGGTCAGAGCATTGCCGTCTTTACGGCCGGCACGTCCGGCTCTCTGCAAGAATTGGCTCTGGGCCGGCGGCATGCTGCACAGGATAACCGTAGACAAATCACCAATATCAATGCCCATTTCCAGGGTCGGCGTACAGGATAATACATTGGGGTCCCAAATCTCCCGGGTATCTTTACCACGCTTAAAATCAATTTCCAGTTGCTCTCTATCAGGACGCTCTAATAAACCCGTGTGCTCTCTTGCGTTGATACGGACCAAATCACCGCCGCTGTAAAGGCGACCATAATAATTGATTTCGCCTGTATCGTATTCTTCCAGGGTGCCGCCACAGGCAGTTCTTTGGCAGGGCGCACCAAACCAAAGTGCTGCATTTTCTGCTGCAACAGCATATACAGAACCGCATTTGTCACAACGCATCTGCATCACATCATCTGTGACAAAGACCCGTTCCTTATTTAGCCCGTAAATCTTATAGTTGACCGAAGAAGGAACCAGGGATATTACATTTCGTTTCACCGCTTCTTCCAGGATCAATCTGCTGATCGCCCGGAAATTGCTGTCATCCACCATGAATTCGTTACAGCAGGAAGCGATCCAGTCTACATACTTCTTGGAAGCAGGGGAATCAAACTCCATGGATGCTCGGCCACCACCAATACGCTCCGCGAGGAAATGAGGGGTATTTCGGCCAGATTGTTGGCCGGGAAGCCAACGGTTTCTTGCATTTGTCAGCATATATCCGTTACCATCGCCTACGGTATATTCGTCGAACACTTTATCCTTGAATGCGCCATTTGTGCGCATTAAATTCAGGTATCCGATGACCATACGTTTGAAGGAATCCAAGCTTTCGGCAGTCAAGACACCAAGTTCATTGACGGTTCTTTCCTGTACGGCATCGGCGATCTGAAGAATATCTTCCGCTGCAAAGGAAATGACAGAGCAGTTGGACTTTTCAAGTGTTCGCCCGATTTTACCGGCAAGACCAAATTCAAGCATGATTTCGTACTTGATGCGCTGTTCGATTTCATACATCAGAATTTGCGCTTGTTTCTCTTTGCCCAGGCTGCGCTTTTGAACCATATCCTCATAGGCCTGTTTCCAAGTCAGATTGGGCGCAATGAAGAAGCTAACAAACTGCTCATCGGTCATGCGCTCATGCCAATACTCTATAAACCCCTTCTGAAAATCCCCGAGGTTTTGACCGGAACCCACTTCCGTACAGTATTTTTGAATAGCGGTTCGAAGACAAAAACGCCATGTTCTTGCGTTGAAAAAACCTGCCCGGTGAGCCGCATCCTGGACATTATCCGAGAATGCCAATGTCTTTTTGTCATCATTAAACCTGGATGCAAACATTTGAGAAATGCTTGCGCTGATTTCTGTTGCGCTGCGAATACCCATCAGTGAAAGGCCACGGCGGCTACCACAGCAGGGGCAAATATATTGCTTGCGGTTCTTCGTGCCGGAAGTTTTGATCGGATTGGGAATCACAATCTCGACCATTTCAGTACCGCAGCTGGCGCACTCGCCTGTCCCTTCCTCACCAAGTTTTACTTGCAGACAATCGGGGCAGATCCTTGCCGGGATCATACCCGAAATCCGTTCACCGTGCGCATGGGGAAACATCATCACGATTTTTTCATCCCCACGGAAATACAGGTTGTAGAAGGATTCAAGGTTTGTCATGGTGGCATTACTATGTTCATTGAGTACAGATACCCAACCTGTAATACCACAGTCACGGCAGTTTACAACTGGAAGATACTGCTTTGCCTGTTGTTTGTTCAAATCGTGCGCAATCTCATAAGTGATTTCATCCGGATCTACTTTCGCAACCAAGCGACGAAGTTCCCGCATCCAGAGCTGAACCTGAACATTCAAAAAAGGACGCAGCTTTCCTGCCTTACCGGTTCTCGCATGAGAAATTAACGCAAAGAGGGAATTGATAACGACAGCTGCATCCGGCAGGGTTTTCAAATCCGGGTAATGGGTAGCCAAATCTTCTGCGATTTTAGAAACCTGATAATAGGTACCGCCGGTCAGGTTGATCACCGATTGCATAAAGCTGTGATGCATCAGTTCATATCCAAGCTGGATTCTACCTTCATCGTCAAGAACATCATAAGAGAAATCCGGAAGCCAGTCTTTTACTGCGCTCTGCAAGTAAGCGGAAGGCTCATCCTCCGCAGACAGCTTTTCCAATTCCATAGCTTGCTCTGCTGTCGGCATCGCAAACTCCGTTACATCAGCACCTGCAAAAAACTCATGCGCACTCAGACGATCTTCCGTGATGATTGCATCCTTGTCAAACGGTTCCCCAAAGATTTCTTCTGCGTAGTTCAGAATGTTACTGTTGTTTTCCTTAGAACCCATTGTTGCGGATGTACCGACACAGCACAGGTATCCATCATAGATGCCCAGACGTCGTTTCAGGCGACGAAGCAAGCAAGCCAAATCTGTGCCTTGTGCGCCATCGAATGTATGCAGTTCATCGACTGCGATATATTTCAGGGTCTCGGAGTCGTTATCCTGCCACAACAGCGCATCTTTCGGGCGTACCAGCAGATAGTCCAGCATTTTGTAGTTGGTCATCAGAATATCCGGTGGGTTATTCAGCATGGTCTCGTGGTCTGTAATAACGCCATGTTCACTCATAGTACGGGCGGACGTATGCTCTTGTCCACCAACATACATTCCGACAGTCACATTTCCACGAAGTTCATCACTTCCATAGATCAGCTCCGCTATACGTTTCGCCTGATCCGTTGCCAAGGCATTCATGGGGTAAATAATAAGCGCTTTTATTCCTCGCTCGCCACGGTGCTGATAGCAATACTCCAGAATTGGATAAAGGAAGCACTCGGTTTTACCGGAACCAGTACCCGTTGCAACTAACGTGGATCTACCATCATCTCCGGTCAGTCGCTCAAAAGCTTTTTGCTGATGCACGTAAGGAAGATATGCAGGATGAATTGCTTCAAAACAAGTTGGCATATCCGCTGCCACACGGAAGGGAAGGCGCACAGCAACATAAGGCTCATGATAAACAGAGCCTTTATTCGCCAGCATTTTCTCTACGGAACCTTTGAACGGTTCGTTGGTCATCGGGAATGTGGTTTCGATATAATCCCCGATGCCTTTCTGTAATTGTTTGGCAAGTATGGATGGTAGCATACTGCGATCCTCCTTTGTTTATTCTCTCAGCATTATGTATCTCTAACGGGTGATATAGGAATCTTTTATTGTTTTGAAAGTCGAGGCCTTCATTAGGTACAAATCACCACGACTTCGTGTCATAGCAACATATAATTTATTTAGAGTTGAAGTTTTTATCTTTTGGGGGTCAAACTTTTCGCTGTCAAGGTTATCCAGTCCATCAGTCAGAATCACGCAGGCTGAATCGACGGTGTCTCCTTTAGAGTACGACCAATTAAGTGCCTGAAATGAATAGTTCGCTGCTTCTTGGAAAACCAATTTCGTAATCTGGTTATTGTTTAGAATGGATACAGCATCATCGACCCATATTACAGAACCCGTATGATCTCCGCTTGATGTAATCCAAATCCCCAGTTTCTGGCTGACATAATTGCACACATCTATCGAACATCGACGAGATTTTGCAAGCGTCGATACATCTACAGTAAATCCTTCCTTGATGATACTTGCGACAAAATCATCATAGCTAACCTCGGCCTTCTTGTTCTTAAAAGGCTTGCCTGAATTATTCGTGGCCGAAACAGAATGTTGATGATAATCACCCACAAGAACAACATCTTCAAGTTTCTTTGCCAAGGCCATAATCAACTCATAATCATATTCTCGAAAATCCTGAAACTCATCAATCAGCACACAATCATAAAACATATTCAGACGTGCTGCTACTCTTTTAATAAGAGATTCTCGATTCTTCTTTACTTGTAAAACCAATTCGGACAGGGTTGCACAGTAATATTGTCCCCTCATGGTGACATAGTGTGTAAGCCTATCTTTTTTCTTATAAAGCGGATTGGCAACAGGCTTTCCTTTGCTATTCTTTATTGTTTGTGGTGGAGGATCTACCGTACAGATTCCACGACTAACAAACTTAGGACACCCGAAATGTTCAGCTATACTCGGCTCATACGGTAATACCAGCTGATGATAGACAAACGAATCAAAAGTAGATACCGTCGTTAATTCAGGCACGCACCCATGTGCATCGCATAGTTCTTTTTGGATATTGTAAATGTTCTCGTGGGTAAAAGCCAGTATTAAATTGCGCTTTGTCGGGTCTATCTCATGGCAGATATGATAGGTTTTTCCCGCACCGGCTACTGCCAAGATTACTCTCTTAGCCATCCAATCGCATCCTTTATGTACTGCGGAACAGCAAATGTTTTGCCAGAAGTAAGCATTTGATATGCCACATCAACTTTGTGGTTTAACATCTTACCTAACACAGCACCGTAATCCTTGTCATGGAACTTATAAGCTGCTCCTGCCTGAACATCAATCATTCTATCCAAGGTATCTTTATTCTCTTTGTAAACGCAGGCTTCCCAAGTCCATTCATCCACTGTTGCACCCATAAAAATGTGCTGTAAATCGTTAGCTTGATTAAAGGAAGCCGCTTCTGCTATTCTATCATTTTTCTCATCATTATCTGTAACAACAGCAATCCTCTTATCCGTTGCTTTTGCAATTTCGAGATAACGCTTATAAGAAATGCCATTGCAGGAAATCACAGAAATACCATCTTCCTCGATGGTGTGATCTGTGATTTGCTTGTAGAACATGGGAAGAAGGAGAAACTCTGTCGCACCTTCAACCAGGATCACTTTTTTTGATAACAGCAACTGCAAGAAAGCGTTGTCATCTGCTCGAACGAAGAACTCAGCCACATCAGACTTAACACCCTTAAGGCTTTTAACTCCATCTTCGGTGATCCATAGAACATTATTCAAATTCAATCGGCTGGCAATCATGTTGTTATGAGTTGCCACGATAATCTGCGAATTTTCCTGCTGATCTGAGATCTGCTGGAGCATTTTTCTCAGGGTCGAAAAGCTAAGATGATTCTCCGGTTCTTCCATCAAGATAACATCCAACCCATTCGCTCTATCCAATGCAATCTGCGTCTTAATAAGACTCTCCATTCCACTACCACGATTTTCGAGAGCGATGGAGTCTTCATAAATAGACAGCACCGTTTCCAGAACAACCTTCTTGCTGTCTACACCAAACTTCTGATTCTCACTAAGTGCAGGCAAACCAAGGTTATCAAATGCTTCAATCAGCTTATCTCTAAACTCGTTCTTAGCCTTTGCTTTCGTGGCATCATCATATCTGCTCGTAAACAAAGTCCTGTTGAAGTAGTTAAACGACGGAGCCGATGCGCTGCTCGTTGTGTCGATTGCTAAGAAGTTAAGCGGTCTTTTGATCATCTGATATGGGCGATTAGCAAAGGTTGTCCAAGTCAGTGTATAGTATTCATACGGAATCTTGCCTTCCTGAATAGATTGTTCCATGCCGGTGCCAAGTTCCTCATCATACTTGCATTCGAATCGAATGCCGAATTTCTCAACCTGCTGCTTTCTCTGCCCATAAACTTCTCCATAAAAGTAAGAAGCGTTTTTTTGCTGAGGATCAAGTGCCAGTTCTACCTCGATATTGATTCGAGGCAGCGTCCTAACGCTCGGTTCAGCCTTAAATGCAGCCACCATCTGCGTATTGAACAGGTCACGCAATATCGACTTATCGGCATTTCGATACTGCTGATTCAGCACAGTTTTGATTGCATCTAAAATAGTGCTTTTGCCAGCTTCATTCTCGCCAACGAGAATGTTCATGTGTTCATTGAACTCCACATCCAGGGAGGTAAATTTCTTAAATCCCTCTATGTGCAGTGATTTTATGTAGTTCAAGTGATTTACCTCCCAATGTGGTTTCGTTAGTAAATTTATGTGGTTCCGTTGATGCTTACAGGAATAGCTATACGTTGCTTTCCATTTCGGATATAACCATTCAAAAAATCGGAAAAGCAAACTGCGGTGCCTTCATCCAACAGTTGTCTGTTTGCAACAAGCATTTCCATAGTGTTTCTCGATTTTTCAGATACCAACTGCTTAATATAAGCTTGCTCGATGACGTATTCTTCTTGCGTTTTATCATCTTTCACAACGATATTAGAAAGCAGATAAATCATAGCGGACAATCGTTTAGATTCTTCACGGACTGCCGCCACAAGCTTAGCCGCATCTTCTCCGGAAACAACAATTTTTCCTTTTGTTTGATCTACAACCTCGACTTCATAAGTAGTTTCAACCTGGGACTTGCTGCTTGCAATTAGCCGAGATGCCTTTGTCTCAAACTTCTTGTCGCTTTTCATACATTGAATAGCATTGCTGATACGAGGTTTTACCTTGTAGTACCAAAATGCCTTGCCGAGATTGGCTAATCCTTCTTGGATTTCAGGATCACTGAGTACATCCACAACAATTTCAGCTGCTGCGTGACCAAGCATTGCGCCGAAACTATCGTTTGTACGCTCCCGTTCAACATACACAGTTTCTGTTCGGACAATTTCCTTATACGGAAGATCATCATCAGTAACCTCTGCAATATCCGGAAGCGCACTTAGACGTCCTTTTTCATTGCGAAGGCCGTTGTCAGAATGTGTGATTCCCTGATCAAATTTCTCAAACTCGTCCGCATCCAAAGTAACTTTCATAATTCGAGTTTCTTTCTTAGGTTTTGCCACGGTCTCACCTCCCTAAAAACGGTCTCGTTATTTTCCGTACTTCTTCTCAAAGAACTTCCAAGCGGTCTCGTAGTCCTGTTCACGGTCACAGCGGTCGAAAGGAGCGACATACTCAATGGTACGCTCTACGGGACCGCCCGGCATTGTTTTATCAGTAATTGTCTGTGTGTATGTCTTACCATCAGCAAGTGGAGCAATAACGTTTTCCCATGTTTTTCTATCAACACCAACACCTGTTAAGGCGTTGTTTTTAGCAAAGACTATTCTACCATTGCTATCGTAGAAGGTGTCTTTTTCGTGCTGCTGCAAAATAGGAAACTGAATACGGTATGCTGCTAACAGCTGATTTAACGTCATATCTAAAACCATTGCCACCAAAACATCAATTTCCACCATCAACTGTCTACGTTCATATGCTCCTCTTGCAGGTGTGTTATAGCCCCATGTATCTGTCAGACTTTCGAACACTTCATTTCTGAGACGAGGATCTTCTTTTGCCCAAGTTATGCGTATGAAATTCTCATCAAAAACATCTTCCCAGAATGCACTGTAATGCTCACTCAAGCAATTTAGCAGCGCAATTCTGCATACAATTTCATCCGCCAAATGGTGATTTGTATCAATCAATGGAAGCATTCCGGCGGTGTTCATTTGTAGGTTTCCTTTTCCACATACTTTAATGAAGAAATCGTATGGCAAAGAACAGAAGGCTCCTAACATGAGAGCTAAGACCTTTGAGTCGGCAAAGGCGAAACCAATAACCCCGTTTGTGTGTCCAACTTGAGGGGGAATTAGCGCCGTCATGAGCGTTCTTTCACCTTCAATGTCAACCATCTTTCGTCCAGCCAGTCTATAATAATCTGTATACTTTTTCCCCCAAGGAGTATCTGGAATTCGTGATAAATAATCTCCAAGAGTGCAAGAAGGAGAGTAATTCGTTCTTGGCAAGTAATCCGCCGAAATTGTGGTTAAATCTATACTCGTGTTATCATTGTTGCCTTTGCAGCCTTCATTAGAACAGTTAAAAAGTGGATTGGCAGTACCAATATGCGCACCTGACAGAATTGTTTCCATTCTATCACCGAAATGCACATTTCTCTCTATCGTTCCATCTTTTTGAGCGTTTGTTTCATCCCACAGCATAGAAACAGATAATTGATTTCCTAAGTCTGCCAGTTTCTTTTCTTGCTTATCAAAGCACAACAAGATTGCAATCAATTCTTCGGCATATACACTCATTAGTCTTGCAGACGCCCAATCATCGCTGTCATCAAGAATGCGAGCAAACAACTTCAATTCCTTCTTACCAATGGTGGTAATTCTGCTTCTCTGACCTTTAAGGTTTCGTTTGCCATTCTCATCTCGAATGTATACTGGTGATTTGTCATCGTTTTCATAGCATTCATCTACAGTGGATGCAGCATATAGGTTTACAATCTGATCAAATCCCACAGTTGTCCGATTAGAGTATACGTTCAGTCCGTATTCTCGACTGGTATGAACATCTGCAAACAATTTCAAGGCATTGCTAAATCTAAAATGTTTGCGTAGACGGGAATTGAGTTCTCTTCTTATCTCCGTACCTTTAGAATCATTAAAAACACTTTCAGGATGGATTAGTGCAAATACACCAGTAGAATTGCAGTATCTCCATGATTGAGGCAAGAAGCACTCGTACAGATTCCCCTGCAAACCCTTCAGTGATGCGTAATTCTGTGTCGAGTTTATATAACTTTGTTGTGCAGAAATAGTTTCATATTCATTGAAATACTGCGCTCTCGCAGAGGTGTTTTTCAGTGCAATATCTCGTCTTTGCATTGTTTGCGCTGCGGATAGGTTTCTAACCGCAAATAATGGCTGTTCATCTGACAAAACACCCTTTTCTTCCCACGTAAGTTTAACCCAAGGCGGATTACCAACAATAAGATCAAAGCCACCACGCTCAGCAAACAAGTCCGCAAACTCAAGCTCCCAATGCATGAACTTGTTCTGTTCCGCAATTCTTGCAGCCAGATCCAATCTCGGATTTTCCCTACGCAGACGAGGAACATCAACAATGGTGTCTGTACCATAGGTGTCGATAATATCCATTGCCATCTGTTCTATCTCGGTCGGGAACAGAGACATCTGACCGCCCTTAACTGTATCTGTTACATTCACCGATGCCATAGTTCCTTCAAGAATCAGGGACATATCAAACAAAAATTCACTTCTGGTAGGAAGCATATCCGCTTTGTCAATCGGCCAGAACCACAGCGCACACCAATAGTCCATTGCAAACTTCAATCGGGCATAGGGACCGGCATTCCTCATGTGCTCACTCTTATAGAGTTCGCTGAAGATTTTGTCCTTCTGGCGAATCGTAGTATGCGAATCCTCTGCATCATCAGTATAGCCAAAGATAGAGAGAGCGTCCTGTGTTTTAGTGCCTACTTCCTTACGCAACTGAATTTGCGCCTCCCACAGCTCATCAATTGCCGCAGAAAGCCGCAGCAGAGTAACAACCTCATCGTCAGTGACCGGACTGGTAAATTTCTTGTTCCAGTCTTTCATCAACTTGATGTTTGCAGGCTCCAACTGTTTGATAACCTTATCGGAATAGCTGCACATTCCCGGATCGCCAAGCAAGAAATGATAAACCTGCTTTTTCGGCATACGTTTTGTTCCCAACGGTACCCGATCAGGCTCCATCTCATACCAGCGCAGCCCCTTTGAGGTGGATTGTGCGTTCTCAATGCGATACACCTGCCGCCTTGCACCAATCAGGGAGTTGCCGTTTACCAGCTGTGTACCGAACCAAGGTACAAAACCACCCTCATAAATGGTGTTCAGCCATAGGGAAACCTCTGCCAGCTCAACAGCCACAGGGTTCAGGTCGATGCCATAAACATTGCGGTCAGCAATGAACATCTTGACCTTTTGCAACTCATTAAATCTCTTTTCATAGCTGATGATCTCGCCGGTTTCTTTCTCCTTGCGGGAGATATAGGCCTCTGCCAGCTGATTGATTGCCTCGTTCAAGAACGCTGCACTGCCCATAGCAGGCTCGCAGATGGTCAGCTTGAGAATTTCGTCCGCAGTTTTTCCTTCAAGAAGCTCCTTCAGGGCATACTTAACCAGACACTTGGTCAAAACCTCTGGTGTGTAGTAGGATGCGGATTTTTCACGCTCCCTGCCTGCCAGACGATAAATGAAAGTGCCTTTTTCATACATACGGAGCTTGCCCGCTTTTTCGCCATGTTCGTAACGAACACGCTCATCTTCGGTATATTGATCAAGCTCGGATTCGGACACAAAGTAACCAACATCCAGCTCGTTGAAGCTGTCACCGGCTCTCTTTACTTCATAGAGGTCATGTTCGGCAATAAAGCCTCGATAGGAAAGAAGTGCCTCGTAAACTGCGCCCATCTGGTTGATGCCCAGATTTGCATAGGAAATACGACCACGGCGGCCATTTCTTCTGCCCGTAGCCCTTGTCAAGCTCATAAGGTCAATGATACGCAGCATACAGCTGTTTCTCAGCTTGGCCGCAGTAATCATCTTGGTATATTCCGGATCAAAGATATGCGCCTTCAGCGGAGCAATCAGGAACATATCGTGCAAGCTATCGGAACCAGTCGCTTTTTTCAGTTCATCTTCCGTTTTCGGATAGCCGTCATAAATCAGCTCATAGAGCTTTGCCAGCGTTTCGTGCAGGTAATAGCCGTCACCAACTTCATTTACATCATCACGGATGTTATCCGCAATATCTCGTAAACTTTCCAGAGAATATCCGGAGTAATAGCTCTGTGCTTTGATCGGTGCATAGCCAAGTTCCGGTCTGGACTCAATAAAGAGCACAAACAGCATACGATACATATAGCGCAGACACTCTAAAGTCAACTGTCCGGCATCTACAGGGTCTGCATCAAGATCACGACCAAGGCGTGTCTTCATATCGTAAAGGACTTCATTGCCCAGCAATTCAATGCTCTCACGGAGGGCATACTTTAAGTCTTGCGATACGCCGGAAGCATTCTTCTGGCTCTGTTCATCCAACTCATCCAACAAAACTTTTCCGTCATCAGGACAAAGAGAATCCTTATGAAGCAATACAGACATGGTCTGCAAAGTTGTATTTTCCAATCGAGAGAAAATTTCCTCAAGCTCAAACTGAAGGTAACGCTTTTCATTCCACTTGTTGCGGTCGATAAGCGCAATCTGATTCATGCCAATCAGCATAACAAAACGAGGAGGTTCAGCAGCACCAAAGAGGATTTTTGTAACCAAGTCCTCGTTTGCCATCTCGCCTAAAACACCCTTGTAGAGTGTACCGGCCGCATCATCATCTACATCGTCGGCATGAAACACAAAGCTCTCCATAATGCCAGCATCCGATTCCTTCGATGCTGACAACAACACCCACAGCAATGGTGCGCCATTGCTTTTTGTCATTTCAAGATAAACCGGAACCGACAGAGAATCGTCCACCGTCACAACTTCCGGTTTTGCTTCTGGATAGCCCAATGATTTCAGATAGCTACCTGCAAGCATCTTGATATTGGCAAGAGCTTGTAAGTTTACAGAAGAACGAACAAATTTATCATGTGCCGTATAATACTGTCGTGCATTCTGACGCAGAAGCGACCAGGGAGTTTTGATTTCTTCGGACTCCCTTGCAGCTGCATTCCAACCGCTGATAGTAGCACTCGTATTTTCTTCAAACACAGTGGAAAAATAATGGTTGGTATAGTATTCGTTTTTATTGGTGATACCTGTTAAATCTATGCTCATTGCGATACCCCCATCAGCACAGACACAACTCTAATGTACGGGTTGTTCTGTATGGTCAAAGTTTCTTTCACCCAGCTCATAAACTGATCAAAGAGTTCATCTACCCGGCGCTCTTGTTCCTGGAGCTTCCGTTCATGCTCGAACAAGGTCAGCTGATAATATTCTTTATGCTTTTCTTGAAGCTCGATCAGCTTATCGACTTCTTCATCCAACAACGGACTCATTTCCGTCTGGTACCTCTTGTAATGTTCATCCAAATGCATTTTTGCGTGGGAAACCACATCACGCAGCAAGGAACTTGCGGCAGATATTTCATCTTCACCGATGCAATTTGTATTCGGAATCTTGGGATTGCTCAATCCTGTTTTCTGTACCATTTCATTCATAGAGAGCACCTTAACAAATTTGCCATCTTGGTACAACAAACCAAACCATTCATCAACCAAAGGAGTTGACTTCAGATTCGGCATACTGCCGGTTACAACATAAATGCTTTCGCCCGCTTTTAACCCTCCGGGAAGCCCAAGGACGGGAGCTTCATCTCTCTTAAACAGCAGACTCGCCTTGTCATTGACCCAACTCAGAACGGGATGGAGTTTCCATAAATACTGCGTGGTCGGCCAGGCAGATTCGTCCATGTTTTTCTGCATACTGCTTCGCATCTGCTCCATGCAGAAGGCTTTGTCGTCAGAAACCCGGAGCGTTCCTCCCTGCGGAAGTGCTTCTTCCGGAACCAGCGCCTTCAAGCGCCGCTCCATATCGGGTGTCAGTCTGACATCCAAACCGGAAACGATTTTCAGTCTTTCAACAGGATGACTTTCTTCCTGATTCAGGTATGTGAGTGCCTGATACAAATACTCCATATCCGAGAACAGGGTTTCATCCGAGACGATCTCCGATTTTTTCTTGTCCCCAGATTCCGCTTCACCGGCTGCGGCCATCATTGCTTCAAACGGGTCGAAGTCATCTTCGCTGGCATCGAAGATCTTTGAGAATTCTTCTTCACCAAGTCCTTTTTCCAACGCTCCGGCAAGTACATTTTCTTCATCCTCTACGCAGAACATACCAAGCAGCAAGGCAGGATCTCCAATATTTTTGTTTGCCTGATCTTCTTTCTGAATGAGGATCTCCAGGTTCCGCATGTCTCCATGAATCTTTTCGTTTTTGCTGGAAATACAGAAATAGCGAATATCCGGGCGATTTTTCTGACCATATCTGTCGATTCTACCGTTTCTCTGCTGGAACACCATCAAAGACCAGGGAATGTCAAAATGAATCAGCCGGTGGCTCAGATAATGCAGGTTCAAGCCTTCCGATGCAACATCCGATGCAACCAACACACGAACCGGGGACTCCGTGCGGCCAAAATCTTCAACGATCCGCTGCTGCTCCGCATCACTCATCCCGCCAGAAATTTCCTGGATCGCATTTGCATTCAAGCCCAGGTCTTGACGAAGTCTCTCTGCAAGATACTTCATGGTCTCAATACGTTCTGTGAAAATAACCACGCGGTCACCGGGATCTTCCGGGTGCCAGCCGTATTCCTTGCTGTGAAGGAGTTCCAGCAGTTTCTGATAACGGGTAAATCCGGCAGGCGTAATTGCTTCCAGTGCCGTTTTCAGTTCTTCCAGCAGGCCCATATCCTGGATGTCATCTGCGGTATATTTTTTATAAAGCTTCTTCAGCCGCTCATCGATACTCTTTATGCATGCGGCGGGACTGGAAAACAGAGATTTTTCCAAACTGGTCTTAAACAGCTGGCCGGTTCCTTTGGTTTTTCCCAAATCCATTTCCAACTGCATCTGGGCAAAAACATCAAAAGCATGTTCTTCCTGCGCAGAGGCATTGCAGCGCACAAGCGTGATTTTTCTTTCCAGGAAAGCACCGCTGACCTGGTCTTTTACATCTTTTTTGAAGCGGCGAATGCACAGTCCTTTAATATCTTCGGGGGTATAGTTTTCAGGGTCGGCAATGGCTGTGGGATCCAGCATGTTCATCAAAGAAGCAAAACTCTTTGCCCGACCGTCGTGAGGCGTTGCGGACAACATGATCATGGTATCACTGCGATCTGCAAGCAGCTTGGCCAGACGAGAACGCTGGGCCTGATGGTCTCCCCGTTCCGCAACATTCTGCGCTTCATCGATCACTATAATATCCCAATATGCATTTTCCAGATGCGTGCGGTATTCAACATCTCGTTTCAGCGTATCAATAGAAACGATCGTCTTATCATAATAGAAAAACGGATTATAGTTCGATGGTAAGTTGGCTCGAATCTTTTGAATACGGTTGGAATCCAGACGCACCAAAGGAATGGTGAAGCGGTTCCACATTTCTTTCTGGAACTGCGTCATCATGCTCTTAACGGTAACGACCAGTATTCTTTTACCCTTACCGCGAACAATCAGCTCGGACATCAAAATACCCGCTTCAAGCGTTTTGCCCAAGCCAACTGTATCTGCAATAAGGATTCTCTGCCTTGGCCTTTGCAAAGACAGTTTTGCGGGGTCAAGCTGATAGGGCATCAAGTCCATTGCCGCTTGGTGCCCTATATGTAAGTTGGAATCGGTAGGAATCTGTTGCCGCCACTGACTTTCCAGATACAGCAGTGCCCTCTTGTAAAACGGGGAATGATCGGCAACCAGTTTCACTTCAGCAGGATCAACGACTTGAACCTGTTCCAAATCGGCAAGAAAAATTGCTTCTCTATCCTTAACCAGCGGAGAAACACCAATGCAATATAAAGTCTTATTTCCAAGACTATTCGTTTCAATTTTCTTGACCATCCATTCTTCGTCTCGAATGATCGTCCTCATGCCTGGTGCAAAATCTATCATTTTCCAACCTCTCTCTTTCAAAGAAAACAATCCATTTCTCTGTCACAGGTCACCGCTTTTCCATAGCGGACAAATTATGCTTCGCAGGATGCCCATCGAAAGCATTATAATATTAAATTATTGTAGCATTTTTGCGGAACATTATCAACCATTTGAAACTTGAGTTTCGGCGAATAGTAATCGCCACCATGGCTATAAAGAAAAATGAATTGTACAGCTCCCTCTTGGCAAGCTGCGATAAGCTGAGGGGCGGCATGGCTGCCTCGCAATGCTGGCAGAGATGGATACTACGCAAACACATGTGCACACCGCAAAAGCGATAGCAGAGTGCTAATCAATAAGATACAGCCCCGGTGGATGCCTTCTGAACATCTACCGGGGTTTTTCACTCCTGTTTTAGAAACTCGTTCTGTTCCTTAATAGTTTTTCTTTGGTGCTATTTTCCTTGGTCGTTGTCAGTGTGTCATCGACCTGTTTTGCTATATCACTGGCCCGCTTCGTTATGTCATTCGCTTGCTTTGTTTTGAATAAACCAACCATTACATCGTCCCCCATCAAAAACCAGCTTCTAAATGCCCATCTGCTGCATCTGTTGTAGTACACGGTCAAATATTTTAATTTGTCCATTTTGTAATAACCGTGTTTTCTTTGAATAATCCCTGACTAATTCAAGTAAACTCATATAAACTCAAATAAACTCTAACGATCTCAGAGAAACTATGCCTTTTCATAGCGTGAACCGCGACCCTTTCCACGCAGCACCAAAACGCCGTCTTCTACCAGTTGCCGAAGGAGCCAAGATGCATGATTGAGTGTACAGCGGCACAGCTCAGCAACGCCTTCTCGGGTAATTTCGGAATACTTATCGAAATGAGAAATAATCATTTCCCTTTCTTGCAACGTATCCCAGCCCCGTTGCCGAATATATCCGGCAGTATTGTTTGATATTGAATATACTTTGGAGCTAAGCATATACCGCCGTGCGCTCCCATTGCCTACACCTTCCACCATGCCCAACTCAATAAGCCACTCAACCACTGACCGGGCATCTGTAATCGGCTTCTGTATTTTTGCTGCAAGATGGCTCATTGTAGCGCGACGTTCTGTTTTTAAGACAGACAAAACGATCAGTGCATCTACAGGGAGAGAACGTTGAAGCCGATCTTCTTCTGAAATAATCATTTTGATATAGCTTTCGTCCAACTCTGCACTGTTGAGCCGCAGGACAACAGAGGTGTTGGTAGATGCAGAATAATCCGGTATGGCATGGCCGCTGCGCAGCATTACTGTGTATATTTTATCAATGCCTCTGCCGGTCCTTTCAGCAAGTCCAATGCGCTTAGCAGCTTCAGCAAGCAGAACATTTCTGGGAGTGGGTGCCGTAGTTAGAATGTTATCCGGTGTAATTCCCTCTACAAAACCACCAGGGCTGGAGATACTTAAGGCTGCCTTTTGAAGCTGAACCTGGACAGCACCAACACGAAAATAGTCCCTGTGAACTAATGCATTAACAAATCCTTCCCGAAATGCGTCCTTCTCATAGTTCGGGATAGGCACCCGGAACATCCCAATTTGCAATTCCTGTTCTACGATTCTGGATTGGAAAAGAAGGTCAACTTTTTCAAAAGTTTGAAGCAACGAACACCTCATAGCAGGCGGATTTGCCAAAACATTTACCCCGTCAAGGACCTGAAACAACACCTCGTGGCTGGGCACATACTGGCGTATATAACTTTCCTGACCGATCATCAATAGTCCTGCAATTGTGGGATACCATTGGCCATCCCGTTCTCGGACAAATCCCAAAGCTCTATCAAGTTCGGAGTCTGAAAGATCCAACAAGGCCATATCGCCGTGGTAAGTGCGGATCATGTTCCGCAAGCGCTCTCGTTCCAAGGGACTTAACACTGTTTCCGCTGGAACATCCTCAATCACTTGTGCAGAGGGATCCAGTGCCTGAATATAGGACAGGCGTTGTAATATTTCATACGGTTTCAATGCCACGGTTTCTGGCGTGCCGTCCCGTTTCAGCCTGCGGCGAAGGTATTTTCCTTCCGCTGTCATCATTAGCTGCCGAGAAATGGGGACCTCGATGGCAAGAATGTCATATCCATCCCAATGCTCAATATGTGTCCGGACATATAAGGACGGCGTTGTGTTTTCTTGGATAACCGCTTCCATATACTGACCATTCCGGTGCTGGCGGTCTACGCCGGTAGGAGTTCCATCATCCTCCATACCAAGGAAAAGCCATCCACCGTCTGTGTTGGCCATTCCGACCAGGTCTTCGTATAGCTTTGCTAAGGAATAGCATTTCCTGTCGCTTTTAAATTCTATTACAATGGATTCTTTTAACGGCCTGTCCATATGGCTCCTCCCAGAAACTATGATTAAAACTATAAGTAATTATAACTATAACATATCTTAAAGAATAATGCAACAATGAGATCAAAAAAGGCTTCAGCTTTTTTGAAAACAAAGCCGCCCGGCAATCGCTCTTGCGTACCCACCGGGCGGTGCTGTTTTTTCTTGTAAAACCAACGGCTCCATTCGTCGTTCCTATGTACCCCTACCACCCCCGCCGTTTCGCCAAATCCAACATAGAGAAGCAGTATTTCTCCCACCGTGTCAATGATGTCAGCAACGGGTCACCTTCCCGGATCCGCAGTGTTCTTCGAATTTCCTTGGGGATCACGATCC
>ERZ1034691.719-NODE-719-length-24165-cov-36.434301_pt1 | contig 24165 bp, 13 predicted proteins | sample MGYA00520638_ERZ1034691 | MGnify/ENA primary metagenome ERZ1034691 (study PRJEB33766, sample SAMN09781763) | gut metagenome | biome: gut microbiome | host: Homo sapiens | place: Madagascar | study: EMG produced TPA metagenomics assembly of the PRJNA485056 data...
GAACCACCACTCTGCGTCATAACGGATTTTTAGTTTTTACGGCTTCTCTCCTGCTGCTGTTGTTGCTGGGTCTGGTCTTTCTGTTTCCGCTGTGCCTGCTTGATATGCAGCCGATCCAGCACCGACCATCTGCCACCAATGCGCCGTGGCTTTTTCGGCACATTATTCACGCAACCATCTATCATGTCGTAATTCTGCTCTGTGCCGGATTCCCGCGCACGTTCATACGTTCCGTTCGTCAAGCATTTTTCATGCTCGGTCATATCCTGCTGCTTCTTTTCAGCACGATGAACATACTCTGTAAGTATGGAGCGAACATTTTCAAAGCCGTTCGGAGCATCCGTCACAAATACGCCTTTACTGTCTACCACGACTGGAGAAACAGCATCTTTGCGCTGCTCATTGCGCATCATAAAAAAGCAAACACCCTCTACAACTTCGCTGTCATACGGAAGCCACGTTCCAGTCTTTCCATCAATCTGATAATTGGGAACCATGTAGACGACAGTATTTCCGGCTGCATCAGCATCCATAAAGCCACCGAACTCTACCAGTTCTTCTTTATCGACGTAGAAAAACTTCCGACCCTTTTCTTCATCCCATACAATCACATCGCCAACACCAAACGACCGTCCAACAAATGTGTTTGGTCGCTTTTCTTCCAGCCGCTTCCGGGCTGTCATCGGCGTATCGCTGGGGGCAGGCTTTCCTTTATATGCACTCTGGTAATTCTGATGATGAATCAAAAAGCCGTCCTCTACCTGCTGTGCATAGGATTTTGCCCAATGCTGATGATGTGCCTCTTTGATTTGGAAAACTCTATACTGGTTTATCATTTTACGTTTTCTCCTTCCGCCTCCTCCGGACTATGCCATTCCAGTTCCAGCCCCTTGAACTGCTGCTCATTCAACCGCTGCATCTTCGGGATGGTCTGCTGAACCAGCGCAGCCATCTCCGCATCCTCTGCCACAAGCGACTGAACCTCCGTCAACACCTGAATTGTATCTTTGAGCGTCGGCTGCTCAAACATCGCCATCAGCATCAATTCCAGTTCATCAAAGCGTACATTGCTCATAACTCCATCCCTTTCTTTTTCGCTTTCTTCGGCTTATCCTGTTCCTGTGCAGGCTGCTCCTGCTTCTTGGCTTTCAGACTGCGCAGGGCATCCAGAACAGACTTTTTCGTACTGCCGCGTTCCTGTTCCTTACTCTGCTGTCGTGCCGCCATCAGCTTTTCCATATCAGAGATAGCCTGCTGCACCAGCTTATCATCCCTGAAGTAGTTGATGGAGTTGATGTTCTCGCGCTGCACTTTGTCATTCACGACCAACTCATACATTCCAACAAAGCCGCCATCTTCCTCGATGCAGAATCCAATGCACTTGTCGGCGTTCATCCGTTCGGACGGAATCTTGTCGTAGACTTCCAACGCTTCTTCCATCGTCAGATGGTCGTGGAACTCTCCTGCAAACGTAAACTCCAAACACTCCGCAACATAAAAACTGAGTGTTTCCTCCGGCGCAGGTCTTTCTGCGGCGAGTTTTTCTTTTAAAACTTCTGCCTGCTGTTCCGCCACCGTATCGGCCTGTTCCCGCAGTTCTGCCGCGTCCATGACCCTGCCCTGTGCTGCATCACAGCCAAACTCTGCCAGCAATTCCGTCATAGCCTCCTGCACAGGCTTATCTCCGTCCGTTTCAAGGATGCCGCCATCCCGCTCCGTAAAGTCCTTATTATATAAGGTATAGTCGAAACCATCCTCACAGGTCTGAATGTGAAAATAGGCATCCGGCAGTTTGTAGGCCAGTTCCACTTCCTGCACGGCTAACGCCCCCTGTAACGGCTGGACAACGTGATTCTGGATATACGGGTTATCCCAGCCCGGAACCGTTTTATAGTCCTCTACGATGGTGTCAATGCCGTTTTTGCACTGTAAAATATCCAGTGAACCCGGCAGCGGATCTGGATTTTTCTCCACACCCAGGGCTTTCATGTAATGGCTGGGAAGTGCCTGATACTGCGACATTGCATCGTCGAGATTGCCAAACCGCTTAATTTCAAGCGGAACGGCCTGCCGGTTCTCGACTACATAGAATCGCTTTACAAATGGCTGCTCCTGCTCCAGCTTTTTCTGCGCTTCTAGTTCATCCCGGTACATCGTCACAAAGCCATCCAAAACAGCCGGATGGCTGGAAACCACCCAATCTGCTCGAAATTTAATGATTCTCGCGTTATTTTCCGGGGTGCCGACCTGCTCTGCCCATTCCTTATTGCTGGGAGAAAAGCGGCCATCATAGTTTTTGTAGCGCAGGGTATTCGCCAGAATGTATCCCACACGCTCCATACCATACTGCCGCACCACCTGATTCACTGCATCATCGCCAAGGTGCATCCCGTCATAGTTGTCCGCAATCGCTTCTTGGATTGCCTGCTTGCACTCGCTGTTCAGCCGATAGGAAGTGCGGTACAAATCCACTTCACCATGTTCCTGCGCATAGGAGAACGGCTCATAATAGACAGGCACATCCGAATAGTCCTGTGTGCTGTTGTCCGGCACAGGCACAGCCTTTTCAATGATTTCCGATACCACATCATCTTTATTCGGCATATTCCATTTTTCAGAAAGATACTCTTTTACCGCGTCCAGAAAATCATCATCGAAGCCGTTCCACAAATCCTCTGCCACCAGCTTGCCCTGCTCATTGACTGCAACGCAGGCCGCCATGTCGCCGTGTTCCTCATGTTCCAGCAGAAAGAACTTCTCGCCGCCGACTTCCGTTTCATCAACGGCATACCATGTGCCGAGATGCCCCTCGACTGCGATGTGGTCGGAATCGCCGTGGATCAGACCACTTCTTTTCTGCTGCTGTTCCTCCATAAACTCTCGCACGGTCAGTTCTGCACCTGTGAAGTTCAGCCCTTCCTCGCCAAGTTCCAGCCGCCCCTCTGCGCCAAGATCAAGTTTTTCGGCCATCAGGACAGATGCCGCATGGTTCACCACCACAGTTTTCTCTACTGTAATGGGCTGGCCGGGGTCATAGTCCGAGCCGCGCAGATCATAGCGATATAAGCCTTCCGGCACTTCTTCATCCCGCAGTCGGCCATTGCTGAAAAGACCGGGCTTATCAAAGATTTCGATTTCCTGCAATTCCTCGTTCAAAAGGTTCTCTTTCTGCAACTCCATATTCCTTTCCTTGAAAAATTCCGGCAGTTCTGCAAAGCCGATGCTGTCCACATAGTAGGCTTTGACCGTATTGCCATCATTGAGTACCACCACATCACTGACCGACAGCGAATGGCCTGTAAAGTCTGCCGGACGCTGGATATTGAACCGTTCATAAATGCCATCCAGCGTGTCCTTTTCCGTAAGCGGCGCGGCATAGATCAGGTCATAATCTGCACGGGCAACCGTCATGCCTTTCTTCTGCACATAGTCCAGCCCCATGAAACGATAGTTATATTCCGGGTCACGCTCTGTGATCTGATAAATGCCGAACTGCTTTTCGCTGCCATACAGCAGCACATTTTCCTGTTCTGTCATGTTCCGCTCCTGTTCCAGATCTGCTATTGCAATCTGGAAGGTATCACTTCCGCGCTCGATTTCCTCTCGTGCCGTGACAAGAATCGGCCACGGGCTGATGCGAACGAGATAAATCTGCTTTCCCTCGTCATACAGTCGTAAAGCCTGTTCACGGTTTATCACTGTCAGCTGAAAATCCGGGCGCGCATACTCGTCCTCTGCATAATCTTCCCGCTGTTCCAGCAAAATCGCATCCCATGCGTCTGCCTTAATGCCGAAAATGCCATCGTGCTGTTCGATTCCCTCTTGGCTTACATAATCACCTGCCGTCCCATCCCGGAACAGCGGATAAATCCTCTCACCCAGCCGATGCCACTCCCGTGCGCCCTCTTTCGTCAGCGGCAGCACATCATCGTTCAGATAACCGTAGTCGTGCATTTCGGAAAGACCAATCATCTCATCCGGGAGATTTTCGATTTTCTCCTGTGCTTCGTACATCAGACGGTTGGCTTCTTCTTTGTCATCCTCGGCCAGTGCAGCCGCCAGACCGTTCACCAGTTCTTCCGTTGCTGCCCGGTCATCCAGCTTGAAAGCAAAATTCACGATAAGGTTTCGCTGTTCATCATCGAAAATCGTTTTTTCCTGCTCCCTATTGGCAATCAGCTTTTCCGCATACTGCATCGCGGTCATGCGCTCTGCACTCCTTTCTGCCACCGCCGCTTCCAGCTTTTCCAGAAAGTCGGCAGCGGTCAATCGAATCGTATCCATCGAATCTTTCAGTTCCTTCATCTCCTTGCCGCTGGCCCAGCTTGCCACATATGGAAATGAATAATCAGATGTATCAATGCCCAGAGCTGAGCAGACCGTAAATGCGATACTTTCGGCTTCGGTTTCCTTTGTAAGCCTGTCTTTTTCTTCGCCGCGCTGCTTCATCAAATCGCTGTTATGCAGCATCGCATGAGCGACTTCGTGGATCATCGTCTTTATGGTCTGGCTCTCGCCCATGCCGACCTGAATGCAGATTTCTTTGTCTGCATCACTGTAATATCCTTTGGCATCCCCTTCGATCTCATCAAACCGCATCGGCACAGGCGATACCTGTTCGATTGCCGCCGTAAGCAACGCATAGTCTTTGACACTGGCCGTCAGTTCGTTCACTTCCAGCGACGGAATCGGTTCCCCATCCGTCTGCGATATATCAAAAACGGTCGTCAATCGGAATCTCGGAACTACATACTCCACGCGTTCCATCTCCGGCTCACCGTTTTCGTTCAGCACAGCCAGACCCGTATCCTTGTCGATTTTCTCGCGCTCCTCCACTTCCTTAATGGGAGCTGGAGCAATGATCTGGATGCCCTTTTCGCCTTTTTTGACGTAACGGTTGAACTTATTCTTCCATGCGTTAAATCCTGCCACCAGTGTGGCATCAGGTCGCTGCATAGCGATCAACAGCGTATTGTTGAAGCTGTAATTGTGGAATTTTGCCATCGTGCGCAGGTACGTCGTGTACATTTCCGACGTGAAAATGTCCTTTACGCCCTGCTCCAACCGTTCCGTGATTTCTTTCATCTGCTGTTTACGGTCAACTGCCATGCAAGCCCTCCTTTTTCTTGACCCATCGTGTTTTCAACTGACGCGGATATTGGTCGGTTTGTTTCGGTGCTTTTGCACCGTTCCATTCCAATCCTCCGGCTCTGCCCTCACAGGTATACCCGGCAGCTTTCAAAGAACTGCCGTTTTCTGTGTCCAGAATGTAGGTGACTACTTTGTTGTAGCCCATTGCCCGTGCCGCACGGTATGCCGCCGCATACAGGATGCTGCAAGCGTTCGGCGTTCCATCCGTACACAGGCGGTTGACCTCCAGCGTATAACCATCGTCCAGCCGCCGCGCCACAGGTCTGCCGCAGATAGCAACACCCACCAGCGCACCATTTTCCGATACGCCGATGGAGAATTTATGCCCCCGCGTCGGTTTATGGTGGCGGTGATACTGCTGCACAAATGCGTTTGCCGTTTTCAGATTGATCGGTGTTAATGTCAGCAAATGCCCTCCTTTTCTAAAAATGCCCCGCCAGATAAAACTGACGGGGCGGCTCTCATTTACAGTTCCATATCGTAACTTTTCCGCTTCTGGGATTTCTGCGGTTCTGCGGTGCGCTCTGCCTGCTTTGCATGAAGCTGTGCCAGCACAGAAGGTTTCCGCACATTGTCCGCAGTGCGCTCCGCAACGCGACCTGCGTAGTTCACAGGCTGGCGCGGCTTATCCGCCACTTCGGTTTCGGTGGCATCCTCGTCCACGCCCAGCGCATCCTCACTGCCCTTTTCGTCCATGTTGAGCAAAGAGTTCAACTCCGCAAGGCGCGCAGATTTTTCGGCCAGTTCCGCCTCCTGCGCAAAAGGACGTTTGGCTTCTTCCTTTGCCTGCGCCAACTGCTGTTCCAGATTTTCCAGCCTGCGCTCCACCTGCGGCAATGCTCTTTCGATGCCTGCCAGCGCATTGGTAACACGCAGAATGTTGCCCTGCGGGTCTTTGCCGACTTCCATAGAGTAGTTCCACGCGCCCTTGATGGACAAGCGGAACACCTTATCGAAATTGTCAAACCGGGAATGCAGTTCAAACGCACCGTAGTTGCCGATCCTGCCCTCGGTGCCTACTGCTTTCAAAGCCTTACAAGCCTCAATGATGGCTGCACCCGCTTCCTTGCGTTCGGTGTACACCTTGCCGCTGATCTCCATAGCGAAGTGGTCTTTATCCTGCGCCAGAAGTGGTTTTGCCGCTTTCATATCGGTTTGCAGTGCTTCGATCTGCCCCTGTGCCACAGCGATTTCTCGCGGATAACGGCGCGCAATATCCGATTCCAAACTATAAATCTGGCTGGTGTGGTTGGCTTTCAGCAGTTTCAGCTTACTGACCTGAATATCCAAATCCATCTTTTCCTTGATGTAGGGATTGCCCGTCGCCAGTGCCTTAATTTCTGCATAGGACAGTGCGGTATCGTCCACATCGTCGCAGGCACGGACAGGCGATTTGGAAGTCATGATCTGGGAAATGAACTTCTGCTTATTTTCCAGAATCTGCCACATGTACGAATCAAACGTATTTTCCGTGACGTAACGATAGATTTTTACCTGCTCATTCCGATTTCCCTGTCGGAGAATACGTCCCTCCTGCTGTTCCAGGTCAGACGGCTTCCACGGGCAATCCAGATGATGCAGGGCAATCAGCCGATCCTGAATATTGGTTCCCGCGCCAAGTTTCGGCGTAGACCCCATCAGGATACGCACCTGTCCGGCGCGCACCTTTGCAAACAAGTCAGCCTTTTTCGTTTCGGTGTTGTACTCGTGGATGAACGCCACCTCTTCACGGGGAACACCTCTCGCCACCAATTTTTCCCGCACATCATCGTAGACGTTGAATGTGCCATCCGCTTTTGGTGTCGATAAATCGCAAAAAATCAACTGTGTTCCCTTGTCCGGCGCAGACTCTTCCCAGACCTTGAACGCATTGTCCACACAGCGATTGACCTTACTCTCCGGCTCGTCCGGCAGCATATCATTCATAAGCCGCTGGTCGAGTGCCAGTTTTCGGCCATCGTTGGTGATCTTGAGCATATTATCGAATCTGGGATTCACATTACCGTTGCGTACAGCCTCAGCGCGGTCTGCAAAGGAACTTACCATTTCTTCCTGCGTTTCGCTCGGTTTCAGCACTTCGTTGATGTACTCTGCTTGCGGGACAGGCAGGTTCAGCATATCCGCTGTCTGCACATCTGCCGATTCCTTGAACAAGGAGATCAACTCCGGTAGATTAAAGAACCGGGCAAAGCGTGTTTTCGCACGATAGCCGGTTCCTTCCGGGGAAAGCTCGATTGCCGTGACGGTTTCACCAAAGGATGCCGCCCAATCATCGAAGTGGCTCAGCCCCATCTTCTGCAGGGTGTCATACTGGAGATAACGCATAATGGTGTACAGCTCCACCATCGAGTTGCTGACCGGGGTTCCGGTTGCAAAGGTCACGCCCTTGCCGCCTGTCAACTCATCCAAGTACTGACACTTTGCGAACATATCGCTGGACTTCTGTGCATCGGTTTGGGCGATACCTGCGATGTTCCGCATTTTTGTGTAGAGGAACATATTTTTATAGAAATGCGACTCGTCCACAAACAGGCGGTCAACCCCCAGTTCCTCAAATGTAACTACATCATCCTTTCTCGTCTGGTCGTTCAGCTTTTGCAGCTTTGCTTCCAGTGTTTTCTTTGTTTTTTCCATCTGCTTGACCGTAAAACTACGGCTGTCCTCACTCCGGGCATCGGCCAGAGCCAGCGTAATGTCGTCGATCTGACGCTCTACAATGGCTTTCTGCCGTTCTGGGGAAAGCGGCACTCGTTCAAACTGCGAATGACCGATCACGATGGCATCGTAATCGCCGGTTGCGATCCGGGAGCAGAACTGCTTACGATTGCTGGGTTCAAAGTCCTTCTTCGTTGCCACCAACACATTGGCATTGGGATAGAGCCGCAGGAAGTCTGCGCCCCACTGCTCTGTGAGGTGGTTCGGAACCACATAGAGGTTTTTCTGCGACAGGCCCAGCCTGCGGCTCTCCATGCCGGCGGCAATCATCTGGAACGTCTTGCCCGCGCCCACGCAATGCGCCAGCAGCGTATTGTTGCCGTACAGGATGTGCGCTACCGCATTTTTCTGGTGCGGCATCAGGGAGATTTCCGGGGTCATGCCCTCAAAACGGATATGACTGCCATCATACTCACGAGGACGAATCGCATTAAAAATCCGATTGTAGGTCGCACACAAATCCTCGCGGCGGTCTAAATCCTTGAAAATCCACTGCTTAAACGCTTCCCGAATGGATTCCTGCGCCTGCTGTGCAAGCATGGTTTCCTGCTTATTCAGCACACGATGGTCGCCATCCGCATCGTGAATCGTATCGTAGATTTTGGTATCCCGGAGGTTCAACGCATCTTCCAACAGCTTATAGGCATTGACCCGCATCGTTCCGTAGGTATTGGTAACAAGGGGATTGCCGCGATCCAGCGACTTGCCCGAAATGTTCCATGCACCTGAAATTTCGGAATAGGTTGCCTTAATGTCAATCCCGGCATAGTAGTTCGGGGTCTTGAACACTTCTCTCATAAACTGCGTGATGTATTCCGGTTTTACCCAGTTTGCACCCAGCCGCACTTCGATTTCCGACGCATCCAAATCTTTGGGCTGTACCCGTTTGAGGTAGTCCACATTGATCTGGTACTCTGCATGGTTCGCCGCAAAGGTTTCTGCCGTGGCTAGTTTTTCACGAACGTTGCCGGACAGGTATTCATCCGACGTTTCCCACTGCTGTGTCACAGGATTTCGGAAAATCGCACCTGCCAGTTCATCCGTGACTTCCTGCTCAGGCTTACCGCAAAGCTGCGCCATGAACGGCACATCTACCTTTGCTTTCTCTCCAATGGAAAGTGCCAGTGCTTCACTGGGCGTGTCCACTGAGGTGACGGGTTCCGGCTTACGGATAGTACGTTTGGTAAAAATATCGGCAAGCCGTTTGAGATTCTTCTCCTCGTCCAGAATTTCCAGTGATGCCAGCAGACAATAGCTGCTGTCCTGTCGGAACGCCCGCTTGTTGGCGGTGCTGTTGATAAGGCCATACTGCGCCTTAAATGCGGTGTGTTGCTGTTTCAGTTCATTCTGCAAAAGCTGTACTTCCGCATCCGAGCCATCATGCAGCTGACAATCCAACAGTTTCCGGGTGGTTTCCCGCAAAGCGATCATGCCCAGCACTCGCTCTGCAGTTACGGCAGGCAGTTCCACCTTATTCATAAAGGAATTTTCGCGGTAGTAAATCTGCCCATCCACGTTCGTAAAGCTGAAATTCTTCACGCTGGGGTCTGCCGGAATCGGTTCTTCCTGCACATCCAGTTCATCATCGGAGATTTCCGGCTCCGTGATGGTGGCATGGATGTTGCTGACCGCTTCTCTCAACTGCTGGGCAAGGTCTGCGCCCTCGATGGGCTTGACCGTAGTTTCCTGCTTGCCGTACTGGGTGCTTTCCGTGGTGATCTCCCCCAGCACCATCTCAGGATGCTGTGCAAAATACTGGTTGATGGAGTAGCCCTCCGGTGTTTCACCGAGATCCACCCAGTCAGCCCGCTCCACCGCTGCACGGTCACGCTTCTGCAGGAACAGAATATCCGCGACCACACCGGTGTTGGCATTGCGCTGGAACGCATTGTTCGGCAGACGAATCGCACCTACCAGATCGGCGCGATTGGCAAGGTACTCACGGACAGAGGAATCCTTCTTATCCATCGTACCGCTGGACGTTACCACCGCTACCACGCCGCCCGGACGCACAAGGTCAAGGCTCTTGGCGATAAAATAATCGTGGATGAGGAAATTGTGGCGGTCATACCGCTTATCCGGCACCTTATAATTGCCGAACGGCACATTGCCCACAACACAGTCAAAGAAGCTGTCCGGGAACCGCATCGTTTCAAAGGCCTGCACCGCAATCTTGTTTTTCTGGTACAACTGCTGTGCAATGCGGCCCGAAATGCTGTCCAGCTCCACGCCGTACATCCGAATCTTTTCCATGCTGTCCGGCACCAAACCCATAAAATTGCCGACACCACAGGACGGCTCCAGAACATTGCCTTTGGACAATCCCATATTATCCAGTGCTTCGTACATCGCCTTGATGACCGTAGGAGAAGTGTAAAATGCGTTCAGGGTACTGGCACGAGCTTCCTTGTACTCGTCTGCCGTAAGCAGAGATTCCAGTTCAGCATATTCCTTTGACCAGTCCGCATTGTTTTCATCGAACGTCTGCGGAATGCCGCCCCAGCCCACATACCGGGAAAGAATCTCCTGTTCCTCTACGGTAGCCTGCCGCTGCTCTACATCCAGCGTTTTCAGTAACCGAATGGCTTCCACATTTGCTTTGTACTTCGTTTTCGGCCCTCCTGCGCCGAGGTCGTTGTCCTCAATATGGAAGTTGATAGGCTCCTGTTTGGGCGGTGCAGGCTGTTCCACCGCACCATTTTCCAGCGGAAGATTGTGCTGCCGCCGTGCATGGTTGACCTCTGCCGGGGTCATAGGCTGCCGGGTCAGCGGTTCCAGAGCTTCCTCTGCCGCTGCGCGGCTGATGGCATCCGTTCTGTTCTGCACATCTGCGATCAGCTGCATCTGTTCCGGCGGAAACTCAGGATTGAGCAAATCTTCCAACGCGCCGCCCGATTCTGCCACCGAATAAATCACATCCATCTGCTCCGGGGAAAAATCCTCGTAGGCCACGCCAGCGTTGTGCAGAGCCGTAAAGACTGTGATTTCAACCGCTTCTTCCATCGGCACATCTGCCTGTTCGTACAGATGCCGAATGTACTCCAGCGGTTCCGTTCGGAAAATCGGATACCGGGCTTCTTTCGCAAGGGTCATATCCTGCAAACTGACCGTTCTATTTCCAAAGTCCACCGAATCCACACGGAACTCTCTATCGTCCAGTTCGATGATGGTATTAACAGGCAGATATTCCTCTCTGCGGAAGTATTTCGTTTGGGCATGGGTTCCATCTTCCTGCTGGCCGGACAGATAGATGCTCTCCCCCTGTTTCCAGAGCTTCATTGCCTGTGAAATCCACTGTTCACGCAGAAAACCAGATACCTCAACCTTGCCGAGTGCAGTTTCCTTTTCCAACAGCTTGCTGCCAAGAAGTTCTGAAACGCGCTTTGCATCCTCGCCGTAGAACTCAAAGTTTCCGTACTGCTCATACCCGACCAGTGCATCCGGGTAACGCTCTTTCAGCGCATTATACTCGTTGGCGGCATCCAGCGGCAGGGACTGCAAAATCGGTTCAACGGTCTTTTCTTCCGCTGTATACGGAACCATAATGCCGCGTACCCACTGCGGAGCATCCATGCTATCCTGATACAGTGCAACAGCATCCCGTCTGTCCGTAATAACGTCCTGATAGGTGTGCTGGAAAATATCTTCCTGAATCCACTCTCCGAAGTGCGCCCATGTGTCGATAGCTTCGGAATAAATGGCATTTTCCACCTCGCCGGAAGCAAACAAATCCTCGATTTTCTCACGGATCAGATTTTCCGCTTCTTCCTCGGTGGTATCGCGGTCACGCAGCAACGGATAGATTTCGCTGCGCTCTACCTTTTCCAGCAGCGTGTACAGACATTCTTTATAGATGCTGCGGCTGTCTTTCTGGGTGTGGTCTGCATCCAGTTTCAGGAAATCGTTCAGCGGATTCTTCGCCAGCGTTTCGCTATATGACGGTAACGGAATGACCCGGCCAGCCACCGCCGAATTTTCCATATCTTTCAGATAAACGTCATGCGCATTGGAACGCTCAATGCGGTACAGATGGTTATTTCCCAAATACAGAAAACTGCCGTTTTCTCTGCTGTACATTTGCTTGGGCTGATTTTCAAACGATTCTACTGCTTTTGCATCTTCTCTCGTTTGACGAATGACCGCCTTTGCATCATTCAGACTGTTAAACGGCCCTGTTTCTGCAGCACCTGTTCCCGTTTCTTCGTCATAGTTGTAATGGTTATAGAACTTGCCATCGGGATATTGCAGAATTGCAATATCCTCGATATATCCCGCCTGCATCATCACCGTTGACTGATACCGTGCAACGACTTTTGCCTTTCGGGGTTTCTCAACCGTTGCGACGATTGACTGCTCTTTCGATTGCGGCTCCTGCTCCATGAAGTCGAACATGGACATTTGCCCCTGTTCAGGAACCACAATCTCAACAGCCTGCTTCTTCTCCGGGAAAATCGTGTACGTTCCCTCGACATACTGGTGCAGGATAGAGAGGAATTCTGCCTTGCGCTCATATTCTCCCGAATCCAGCGGCTCAGACAGAAGCGCATTGTCCATCTGCTCCAGAAGTTCCGCTGCTTGTTCAGGGTCTGCCAACTTTTCAACCAGAGCCTTTCGACCTTCTTCATGGTAAAGGTCTTGCGGGTAAGGCCGTTCTACTTCGTTCGGCAGGTGATGATAGAAGCCCATCACCCGCATTGCCATCTGCTCCCGTTCATAGACAGGCATCCGGGAGTAATCCGCTGGTTTCAGGTACTCACTGTCACGGATAAGCTGGTCGATCCGGCCTGCGGCCTGATTCCAGTTCAGATGAACGCTTGCATCCGGGTTCCCGTATGAGCCACGCTCCAAAGAAATGCCCCTGCCATCGTGATCTTCGTGGGAATCGTCTGCCCCGCAGAGTGCATGGCTGCTGCCGCCGATTCCGTAATGGTCTTTCAGGAAATCAGCCCGCTCTTTTTTATCCTCATGATTCAGAAAGAATGAATAGATTGCCAGCCGACTATCCGAGTAATTGCTTCCCCGCGTGAAATATCCATTGATTTCATCTTCCGTGATGAATCGTTTGTACTCATTCCAGTGAAAGCCATCCCGCGCCGAGTAGTTCTGATAAGGTTTTGCAAACTGGTGGAACAACGCCGCCACCTTATCCGGCTTATAAAAGTGCATCCGCATCAGGTCTTTATCTTCGGCGTAGGCTTCCCCCAGTGCAGATAATCTGTCGTTTAGGTCAGTCAGAAAATTCGTATCATCCAGCAAGCCTGCCAGCCTGTCCGTCAATTCCGGGAAACCGCCCCTGAAGATTTCTACATCCTGAAAGACTGCTTCGGCAACGCCATCTGCCAAGTCGCGCTCCATATAAGCCAAGGTCTGCGCGTGTTCCTGCAAGGCGTTCTGCCGTGCAGCGTCCAGAACCGCCTGCGGCGCATACTCACCCTGCCGGAGCAGTTTATGGGTGCGGTTGCTCACATCCGCCCATGACAAAAACGCATTGACAATCGTACCGCCCTTTGCCGTGTCACCTGCCGCAATGCGCAACCCCAAATCATCGAACCAGACCGCATACTTTGCGCCGTCAATTTCAAAGCCTTTTCCTCCCGTGCCGTATTCGTTTTTCACGAACTCCGTGTATTCTTCCGGGGTTTTCTCGACCATAAAATTGTAGATCAGGCGAAGCTGACCTTTGCTGCGGTTGCTGCCCGTGCGCAGGATTTCATCAACTACTTCGGAATCAAGTGCAATCTCGTCCGCATACCGCGCCCGGATCGGTGCTTCAATGGCGCGGATCTGCTGTTCCACGGTCGGCAAATCAGGAAAAGAAAAAGCAGAGGCAATTTCTTCCTCTGCTTCGCTCAAATCCTGTTCCGTTGTCGGTTCAGTTAATTGTACACCAATTCCTTCAAGACGATTTCTTCTGCCATCGCTGTCAGGTTGTTCTGATGTGCCGCCCATGCCAGCGGGTCTTTCTCCTTGCTCGGTGCCGGAAACTTCTCGTTCAGGCTGTCCAGCAGGGTTTCCACCCGGCTCTCCGCTGCTTCCTCGATCTGCGCCAGATGCTGGTTCAGCCTGCCGCTCATCAGCATACTCTGATACCAGTTCTTGCGGTTCTCTTTCAGGTACGTCCTGCGCAGCATCCCGTACTTCCCGATGGTCTGCGGCTCGTCCTTCACGGCCAGATTCGGGAACAGATAATCTCCCTTGCGGTAATACGTCAACTCCACTTTCTTGTCCTCCTTTGGTCGTGGCTTCTTCGGTTTCGCGCTTTAACGCGCTAAAGTCTGTATTGGTATTATACAAGCTGTCAACGGATTTTTCAAGCTGCTGCGTGATTTCTTTTTTGTAAATTTTCCGCATCTCACGGCCAATGTCAAAAAGAACCGCCTCGCACTGTTCGGAAACCGCATTGCCAAGGAACGACAGCACCGGCAGCTTGTTGAAATCCACAATACGGATAAAGTCATCATCTTCCAGCATATCCATAGGCTCCTGCCCACAACGGCGGGAAAGCGTATAGAAGATACTGTTGGTCATCAGTTCCCGGAAGCGGACACGGATGTTATCTTCGTCCAGTTCTTCCAGAAACGTACCCGCCACCTCATAGGCCAGACCGTCCATCGCTTCATCCAGATTGTCAGCGGTCAGCTGCTGCGCCACTTCCATCAGGGCGGTGTTCATGCTGTCTGTCTGGGATAAACCATAGGTATCTGCCAAATGGTCTAGGATAATCTGCTCATGCTCGTGGCTGTCCAGATTCCATAAGAGCGGTGTTTTTCCACCGCGCACCAGATGGGTGTCAGCAATATCGAACACATACCGCAGTTTGGTACGCGGTCCGGTATCATCCAGAAGCGCGATGCCTTTTGCGCCACGGTTGACCCATCGGCTCATTTTCTGATTCCAGAGTTCCAGTTCTGCGCAGGCGGTTGCATCGGGCCGCTGCGCGTGGATCAGGAGTGCATCGGTGAACGAATAGCGGTACAGCCGCGCCGCCACATCCAGATAACTCATCCAGCCCTGTGGCGAGTTGCTGACATACCGGGCGTTCTGCTGCGCCAGTTCTCGAATATCGTTAATCTGTGGCAAGGGTCAAACCTCCTTTACGTTTTCGTTTTCATCGGTGTTCTGGGAAATTCCAAACTGTACTGTGCGCGGCCATCTTCGACGCGCATCACAAGGTCAGCGGCGAATGTCTTATCTTTTTTCACGGAATAAAAGTCTTTTACATGGGTGCGGCCTTTCTTCAAAAGGTCTACTGCCATCTTCTTATCCAGCGTCTTTCTCATATTGGACAAGTATCTGCTTTCTTTCCAGAGGGCAAATTTGCAGCTGCGGTCTGCACAACAAAAGCTGAGTTTGCTTTCATGCACAGGGTTTCCGCAGACCGGGCAGCTTCCCACGCCTACCTTATTATAATAGGGAACCGCCGCGACGGTAGGAATCTGCCGGAGGTCAGCCAGCATCTTATCGAGCAGCCCGTGGATGCCCTGCATAAAATCATGGGGCTTGATCTCGCCGCGTTCCATCCGCAGCAGGTCATTTTCCCACTCGGCTGTCATGCTGGCAGATTTCAGGTAGTCCGGGATATTGCGGATCGCGGCCACACCGTCCTCCGTGGGAATCATCTGTTTGCCCCTGCGCTGCACATAGCCGGAAGATACCAGCTTTTCCAGAATTGCGGCGCGCGTTGCAGGGGTTCCCAGACCCTTTTTCTCGGTATCTTTTTCAAATTCTTTGTTGCCTGCTGTTTCCATGGCCGACAGCAGGGTATCTTCCGTGTAGACTTTCGGCGGCGAAGTAAAGCCCTGCTTTTTCTCTGCCCGTACCATCGGAAGGACAGTTCCCTGCTCCAGCTTTTTCGGAAGCGGCACATCCTTGTCCTTTTCCGGCTCCACAAACGGAACGGGCTTTGCCGTATATCCGGGCTGCAAAACATCCTTATATTTTGCCGTGAAGTTCCTGCCCTGGCAGCATACCGTCACCAGAACATCCTCATAGACGAACGGCGGCTGCACAGCCTGCACCAGTTTCCAGATGATAAGTGAAAGAATCTTCTGTTTGATTTCGGACAGCTTTTCCTTATTACACTTTGCGCCCTGCATCGTCGGCAAAATCGCATGATGGTCTGTGACCTTGCTGTTATTGATAATACAGCTTATATCCGCAGTCTGACCATCCAGAGCCAGCACCAGAGATTCCACCGTTCTGCGCATATCCTCGGTCACGAACTGGCTGTCCGTTCTGGGATATGTCACCAGTTTTTCTTCATACAGCTCTTGTGCCGCCTGCAAGGTCTGGCTGGCGGTCAGGCCGTAGTAGCGGTTTGCTTCTCGCTGCAAGGTCGTCAGGTCATACAGCTTCGGGGGCTTCTTTTCTACCCTCTTGCGCTCGATGCTGCCAACCACGGCACACTGGCCATCGCAAGCGGCCTGCACGGTATCTGCATCCTGCTCCTGTGCCATCTGTTCTGATACCGCTACGACACCTGCGCCGGACAGTTCCACTTTATAATAGGGTTCTTTTACAAAGTTCTGGATTTTGGCCTGCCGTTCGGCCAGCATCGCCAGAGTCGGGGTCTGCACACGACCAATGCTCTGCTTTCTGCCGTACTTTTTCGTAAAAGCGCGGGTTCCGTTCATGCCGATCAGCCAGTCTGCTTTTGCCCTACACTCGGACGCTGCAAACAGGTTGTCATACGCTGCGCCATCTTTCAGGTTTTCAAAGCCCTGCTGGATGGCGGCATCTTCCATGCTGCTGATCCACAGCCGCTTGATGGGGAGTTTGCTTCCAGCAAGGGCATACACACGGCGAAAAATCGCTTCGCCCTCGCGCCCTGCATCGCAGGCGTTCACCACATAATCAAATTTCTTGCTGCGGAGCAGTCTGCGCAGGACATTGAACTGCGGCTTCTTGGTGCTATGCACCAGCAGTTTCCACTCGGCAGGGAGAATCGGCAAATCCTCAAAACGCCAGTTCTCATAGCGTTCATCGTAGTGTTCCGGGGCTGCATACTCTGCCAGATGCCCCAGACACCAGCTTGCCACGCAATCCCCACCCTCCAGATACCCGTCCTCCTGCCGATATGCTCCGATCACTTTTGCAATGAACTTTGACACGCTCGGTTTTTCTGCAATCACCAGATATTTCAACGTTTTCTCCTTTTTGAAAAAAGCAGGGATAGCCTTTTGACTACCCCTGCATCCTTATGTTACGGTTTTCTTATGTGCCATTTTCGTTGTCGGATTGATTATCCTCGTTCACAGTCGCAAGGCTCTGGTCAGTTTCCAGATTTTCACTCTGCGGCGTTTCTTCTTTCGGCTTCGGCTTATAAATGTAGAAGTAGAAGAAAGCACCTGCGCCGCCCAGCGCAGCCACGAATACCAGCAGCAGAATCTTATTCATGCCGCCGCTCGATTCCTCTTTCGGTTCTTCGATTTCCACATCCGGGGTAGCTTCGGGTTTGGTTTCGGGCAGGACTACCGCAGGCGTTTCTTCTTCCTGCTGGCCATTCCGTTCCTCATCGTCCAGAAACTCCTGCAAATCGTACTCGTCGATCATCGAGAGCATATAGACGCTTTCGCTGTTCCGCGCCCGATCAATCACCAGAAAGAACGTATTGCCGCCCTTGGTCTTGACCGTAAAGAACTCCTTACTGGGGTCATCTACGATATTGTCCTCCACCTCGCCGTTGCCTGCGATGGTGAACGGGATCTTTTCCTCCTCTGTCGGCTCTGCTTCCTCGACCACCTGTACAGGTTCCTCCGCCACCTCGGTGGTATCCACAAAGGCAAATGCCGGGGTCGAGAAGCCCACCGCCATCAGCAGGGTGAGAATTGTGCTGGGAATAACAACTCCCAGCCGTTTAAGCATCTTTTTCAATCGCTTCCTCCGTTTCTGCTTCTTCCGAAGCGTTGTTTACAGCGGTCAGGAACGTCACATTGCCCGCCTGAATGTTGTCCAGCAGAGCCAGCAGTTCGCGCCCGCCCATCTTGGTGCTGCGGATGGCACGGATGATCTCGCAGTCCTCTTCCTTTTTCTGTGCTGCCCGGATGGTTTTCAGCCGTTCCTCCAGTTCCGCGATCTGCTGTTCCGTCTTTTCGGCTTCATCCAGATATTTCTGTAATTTCTTGCCCATCGGCCCTCCTTTCAGTTGATGCGGCCAAAGCCTAAGAAGTGGCTCTGCCAGTAGGTCGAATTGATGCTGGTGTAGGAAATGGGGTCGCCGCAGTGGATCATCATGCCATTGCCGACATAGATGCCAACGTGCGATGCGCCAGCAGTGTTATAGGTTTTCTCAAAGAAGATCAAGTCACCGGGCTGTGCATCCGCAGGAGAAACATAGCTGCATTTTCCGCGCAGGCCGTTGGCCGTTGTACGCCCAACGCTCCATCCATTGCCACAGTTATTGATGACCCAGCAGACGAAGCCAGAGCAGTCAAAACTGGTGCTTGGAGAACTGCCGCCCCACACATACGGCATACCCAGATACTTTTCGGCTTCCTTTATCATCCTTGCAAACTTTTCATCCGAAAGGGCTTCCGAGGGAATGTCGTACTTGAAGCCGCCGGAACCACCAGCACCGCCGCCCGTGCCAATACTGCCCGTTGTGCCGCCGCTGTAAGTCGGCGATCCTGCGCCGAACAATTCGGGGCGATTCCCATAGGTCAGGTTGTAGGCATCGTACCGCCCGGTCTGCTTCTGGTTCATGTTCTTCCGTGCGATGGTGTCAAAGCCTTTATTTTTCAGCAGGACATTGAGGATTTTGTACTCATACTCCACTTCTTCCTGATAAGTATAAGTTTCCATGCTGACGTTTCCAAAAGCGTCAATCGTTGGCCGAACCCCTACTCTGGTTTCCATGCGGGTACGAATCTCTATCGTTTCCCACACTTTCAGAAGATACTGCTGCTTGAACAGTTCCTTGATAACAGGCTTGACCTGCCCTCTGGTGAACTGCTCATAAACTGCCGTCAGATGAGAAATGAGCTGATACGGGTCATGCCCGATCTCGTCAAGCTGATAGCGGTATTCATCATAGCCCGGATGGGTGGACTCCATCTGCCGAATCTGCTTATCCAGTTCCTTTTCCAGTTCCAGATAATCTTCTTCCGCGCCTTTCATGTCGGCATCCTTGCTGGGGTAGGTCGTTCCCACAAAGGTACTGCCTGTTCCCTGAATCGCTGCACCACAGCTTGAAAAGGCTCCCAGCATTACCATCACCAGTAGGATACCTACACCAATACCGACCCATAGGGTTTTGTGCTGCACGACGATCTCCTGCACCGCCGCTTTCGCTTTCTCCGTAATGGTGTTGGTCGCCGCTGCTGCCTGCTTGCTGGCAGCAGTTCCGGCTTTCTGGCCGCGCTTAGTGGCTGCATAGGTATCCTTATACTGCTTTTTCTGGTAAAACTTTGCACCGACTGTTTTTGCTTCACCCCCTGCGGCAGTCGGTGGTGACTGGGGCTGTTTCTTTTTCAGCTGCGGTTCTGCTGCTTTTTCTGCAGTGCCGCCCTCGGTCTCGGAGAATTTCAGGCGGCTGGATTTCTGATCCTCCCCACCTCTTTTCTCCGCTCTGGCAGATTTATCTTTGGGCTTTTTTCTGCCTTTGACAAAGTAGTGCAGGCGTTCAGCTGCTTCTTCTGACTTGTGTGCAGCTTCCACGCCGGAATTGTCCTTTTCTACCTGATGTACTTTCTGATGGGCGAACCCGGTGGCGGTGTCCACGCCTTTCTTGGCCACCTTCTTAACGCCCATCCCCATGCCACGGACAATGCCGCCTTTTTCATCCTCAAAAGAAAGTCGGCCCTTCTTTGTGGGCGGCTCTGCATCCGATGCCGCAGGCGCATCCTTTGGCTTGCCCTCCTCCTGATGGGCTTTGTAATAGTCCGCGCTCTGCTTGGCGGTGCTGTGATGCCGGGGTACATCCTCCTCCCCGTCCCCGGCATCCATGCACCGTTCTTCTTCCACGATAGGTTCTTCGTCGGCTTCCTTTTCCGCAGTTTCTTTTGCCGAATCTTCCTGCTCTGGTTTTTCTTCTGCGGTTACGGACTTCTGTTCCCCGGTGCGGAGGTTTTCATCCACCAGACCATCCTTGGTCATTTTCTGGACGATTTTATCTCTGCCCCGAAACTTTTTGTCTGCTATGGAAATCACCTCCTTCCGGCTGGAACCGTCATGCGATCAGGGCTGCGTGGGTTTCCCACTTATCCAGCACCTGTTCCAGCTTCCGGGCAAAGGCGATTAGACGGGCGTTCACTTCCTCACGGTCAAGATAACCGTGGGCTTCCATGTGAAAGCCGGCAGTCAGCTCATCCGCCAGTGTGCCAACGGCATAGAAATCTTCCAGCACCGTATGCACCACCGATTCTTCATCGTGGAAGTTGAGCGGCTCCACCTCGTCAAAAGGCGGGCCGGAATCACTTTCGTGCGGCTCCATGTCAGAGTGATGATGAATCCTGCGGCTCAGTCGGTCAAAAATGTTCGGTGTGTTCATGCTTCCTTTTTCTCCTTATATTTCCCCATCTCATTGGGCTTCGTGGTCATCAAGCTGTACAGTTTCAGCGATGTATCGAACTTATCCTTGAACGGGATAATCGTGTTGCCGTAGAACAGCAGCCCCTCGCCCTCGTTGCTGTTCGTCACATACGACAGCTGGAACGGCGAAATATTCAGCTGCTTTGCAAGGATTTGCCGGTCGCCGGATGCCTGGTTGAGCATATAAATAAAATCGCTGTTCTCGAAGATATTCTCGATTTCCCGGCTGGCCAGCAGATCCTTGATGTTCTGGGTGATGCCCGTGGGTACACCACCCCATTTTCGGAACCGCTTCCAGATTTCCACGCTGTATGCTGCCGTCTGTTCCTCTTTCAGCAGGAGGTGGAACTCGTCTATATAGTACCGGGTGTTCTTTTTGCTGTTGCGGTTGACGGTAACACGGTTCCAGACCTGATCCTGAACGATGAGCATACCCAGTTTTTTCAGCTGTTTGCCCAACTCTTTGATGTCGAAACAGATAATTCTGTTATCCAGTTCCACATTCGTCTGATGGTTGAACACACGCAACGAACCATTGACGTAGATTTCCAGTGCCGTGGCGATACGCTGCGCCTGCCGCTCTTTCTGCTCCCGCAGACAGTCGTACAGATCACCGAGCGTGGGCATATTCTCTGGCTTCGGGTCGTTCAGATACTTCTGGTAGACCAGCGGCAGGCAGCGGTCAATGACCGACTTTTCTTCCGGCTCCATGCCATCCCGTGCGCCCATGATCAGTTCGCACAGGGAAAGAATAAAGTCCGATTTCATGCCCAGCGGGTTATCATCATCGGCATAGTTGAGGTTAATGTCCATCGGGTTGATGTAGTCCTTACTGGTGGACGAGATATGAATGACCTGACCGCCCAGTGCTTCCACCAGCGGATAATACTCGCCTTCCGGGTCTGCCACGATAATATCGTCCGTCGTGGTGAAAAACACGTTGGTGATCTCACGCTTTGCACTGAACGACTTACCGCTTCCCGGTGTTCCGAGGATCAAACCATTGGGATTTTTGAGCTGCTTGCGGTCTGCCATAATCATGTTGTTGGACACTGCGTTCAGACCATAATAGAGGGAATCGCCCTCCATAAAAAGCTCCTGCGTGGTGAAGGGAACGAAGATGGCGGTGGAAGTGGTGGTCAGTGCGCGCTTGATGGGAACGAGGTTATTTGCCAGCGGCAGGCTGCTCATAAGACCCTGCTCCTGCAGATAATCCAGACGGTTCAGAGTGCAGTTGAACTTCTGAGCGATACCAGCAGTCTGAAACACAGCACTATCCAACTCCTGCTTGGTCTTTGCTGTATTAAGGAACAGCACCGTAACAAGGAACATACGCTCATTACGACTCTGCAGATCATCCAGAATCTTTTTGGCCTCGCCACCATAAGTTGCAAGGTCGCTCGGAATAATTTCCATATCATAACCAGACCTCACAGCTTTCTTCTGTTCCTCAATTTTCATACGGTCTAGGTCGGTAATTTTGCCCTTGATAAGTTTGATGGCTTTCAACTGGTCTACCGACTGAACATGGATACTGACCACCAGATTTTTGTCCATGTCCAGAAACTCGGCCAGCACCTTATCCGTCAGTTCCGGGGCAAGGATGTTCAGATAGGATGCAGCACCATAGGTGTCGCCCATCATAAAGTCCTTGCCGCCCTTAAACAGAAAACTGGTCGGGGCAATGAAGTCCTTGGTCGTCATGCCGCTCTGCAGGATGCGGTCATAGCTGAAATCAAATTTCTGCTGTTCCTCTTGATGAAAGGTTTCGTACATGATTTGAAGCCGTTCCACGCCGTTCAGCGGGTAGGCTTTCACGCCCAGCACCTTGAAATTGTTGAGAATATCGGTTTCGATACGCTCTAACCGGGGCTTTGCTTCCCGGACACTCTTTGCTTCAATGCTGAACGTAATGTACTTCGTGCGCACCAGACCATTGTTGCCCTTGGCAAGCTGCTGTTTCAGCATCTGCGCATATTCCATACGCACATCATCAAACTGGTCGTGCTGCGGCTCGATCTGAATGACCCTGTTGTACTCGCTCATGTCGCTCTTATGGTTGATGAACGACAGCTGAAAACGGATGCTGGCATCGAAGTAGTTGAGGAAGTCGCACCAGCTTTCAAAGATGGTGTTTTTATCCTCGTTCTGCGCCAACTGGTAGTTAATGTCGTAGAATCGGACAGTTTTGGAATACAGATGTTCCTCCACCCGGCAGATACCGTCGCGCCCCATTTCCAGATACGGAATGGAACGCTGCACGGTCAACCGCTGTTCCTTCTGGTTCTTTTCGGGTTTACGAAAGAACTTCTTGAAGAAGCCGCCCGGCTGCGGTTTCTTCTTCGGTTCATTTTTTACCAAAGATGCCTCCTTTCTTCTGGATCGGTGCTGCGGTTTCCAGTTCCCGCTCATACAGGTTTTCGACCTCATAGCGGCGTACCGCAGGGCGTTTGAATTGGACGCTGATGAAGTTCGTCAGGATGGTTTCAAGGTGCATCCCGTTTTTCTCATACAGCGCAAAGAAAAACTCCGGCAGCATCAGAAGCACCATGCCTGCCGCTGCATTGCTGGTTCCCAGCGTGTCGCGCATAAGAAAATAGAACGGAACGCCAATGCCTGCTGCAAACCCCATACACACTAGCTGGCGTTTCGTCAGGTTCAGAAAGACCTTATTCTTCACTTTGGAAAGGTCTTTGGGAATCGTTACATAGGCCATTTATCACCAGAACAGCCAGACCGCCGCCGGGAAACGGCGTTGTCTGCTGTCTTTTCCTTTCATTGGATTTTCCCGGATTTAGTGACTGCCGAAGATCTGTTTGGACAGACTTCCCGTTTTGAGCAGCGAGAAGCAAAGAATCACCGTGTAGGCCATCGTGCCGAACAACGCCGAGTGAATATCCGAAGATACCCGGATGCTGCCGATAAGGGCTGCATAGATCGCCACGCAGACCATCATCAGGAACGCCTGAAATGCCAGCGCGAACAGCCCTCGGAAGTAGTTCGTACCCACATGACCCCATTCACGGTTACTCATGGTTGCAAATGGAATCGGAGCAAGCGAAGTGTAGAGGTATATTTCTATCATTCTGCCGTACATAATTACCGTGATAACCACCGACAGAATTTTCAGACACCAGCTTACGACAAGGGTTTCCAATGCCAGCGTCACCAGTTCGCCAATCGCCATCGTTGCCATTGCCGCCTGCATCTGCATGGAAAGAGAACTAATATCAATGGCGGTATTGCCACGGATAATGCCGGAGGAAGAATTTACCACCGACTGCCCAATGTCAAATACCGCCATTGCAATATCGAACGTATGACTGACGAGATAGACCGCGATCCACATCTTCACGAAATACTTGAAGAACATCCATGTGTCCACATCGTGCAGATTGTTCCGCTCTGTCAGCATCGAAATCAGTTCGTAGCAGAGGATCAGCGTAATGATGATTCCCGCAATAGGGATCACCACCGAATCCGAAATGTTACGGATCATGCTGAAAATGCTGCTGTTCCACCCTTGCGGTGTCTGCCCGACCTGAGCAGCGATTTCACTGGTCTGTTGGTTGACCGCTGTGAACATCGTACTCAGGTTGGACTCCACCATGCCGGAAAGAAGTTCCCTCATCCATTTTTCGATTGCTGCGAAAATATTATCGAACAATGGCGGGTTTTCCTCCTATCGCTTGTTGATTAGCCGAACAGACCAGAGAGCAGCGGGATCAGCTGGGTGCCGATGAGGATGACACCGCCGCCGGACATCAGCTG
>ERZ1034691.720-NODE-720-length-24158-cov-14.485126_pt1 | contig 24158 bp, 23 predicted proteins | sample MGYA00520638_ERZ1034691 | MGnify/ENA primary metagenome ERZ1034691 (study PRJEB33766, sample SAMN09781763) | gut metagenome | biome: gut microbiome | host: Homo sapiens | place: Madagascar | study: EMG produced TPA metagenomics assembly of the PRJNA485056 data...
ACATGCTGCTCGAGCAGCGTCGCCGAATGGGCCTTTCCATTCAGCAGGTCGCCAATACCATCAAAATCAGACCGCAGATCATCGAGTATTTCGAGACCGGTAACTTTGCGTCGATGCCCCCGCGTGGCTATGCGCAGGGTATGATTTCAAGCTATGCCCGCTTTTTGGGGCTTAACCCGCGCGAGGTCGTCAATGCCTATTTTGACGATTTGATGACATATGAACGCGAGACGTCGCAACAAGGCGGTCGTTTTCAGGACGCCGCGGGCTATGTCAATTCGCGTTCATCGGTCGATAACGGTCGCTTTTTGATGGTTCAGGGAGGACGCTCGACACGTTATGGACAGCGCCCTCCGCAAGCCGGCTATATAACAGAGACGGGATCAACAGAAGAGATTCGTTTGCAGCGTGATCGTTTTCGCAGTACGCCAGCGCCCGATGACCGCGCACTTCCCGCTGCTCGCGGTCTTGCGCGTGATCCTCGGGCAGGCTATGGCGATGGTAGTTATTCCGGACGTTCGTATCGCGGGACATCGACGGTTCGTCCTCGCGGCGGTTTCGCGGATGCCGATACCACACAGGTGACGCCGCGTCTTCGTTCGCAGTCGCAACCTTATGGGCGACGTCCTTCGACATCGCGCTCTGGTCAGCGTGACTATCAGGGTCGTGACGAGCTTGCGCCTCGCTCAGGTCGTCGTGGCATGCAACGACAGGGTAACTATCCTGGTCGCTCTGATGGCCCTCGCGGCCGTGCACCTCAAGGTGGGGCACGGGGCGGTGCAAGTCGCGCGCGTGGAGGCTCTCGTGCGCCGCATAATAACGGGCTTGATCTACGTATCGTCTATGCCGGCATCGGTGCCGTTGTCTTGTTGCTGATCGTACTCATTGTGGTGCTTTTGCGTGGTTGTGGCTCCTCGACGCCCGAGACGACGCCGGAGGCCCCTGTGGCAAGCAAGACGACAACCAAAAAGTCTTCTAAAAAGGTCGATTCGACCGACGAAGATGAGGACTCCGATGAGGACTCCGATGAGTCCACCGGCTCTGATGCCTCCAAAACTGCATCTAATAAAAAGGAGAACGAGGCTACGAAGGTTAAGGTGTCCGTTGCCAAGGGTAAGACCGCTTGGATTGAGGTTAAGGTCGATGGCAAGTCGGTCTATGGCGCTCAGGCTACCGGCCCCTTTGAGCAGGAGTACACGCCTGAATCCTCGATTGAGATTACCACGTCTAAGCCTTCTGATGTTACCGTCACCAAGAACGGTGAAAAGGTTCGCTACGATACCAAGACATCTGGTGTCGCACGCGTAACCATTACCGTTCCCAAGAAGGAGACCTCGGACTCCGAAAAGGGCGAAACTGCCGACGACACTGGCAATGCAGATGGTACTGACGACACGGATGCCACCGATGCTCAGTCAGCTGACGGTACCGATGCCGTAACCGACGGCCAAGCGACGACCGACTCCACTGGCTATTCGTACGACAGCTACTAGACTGCTCCGCAGCGAAAGGATAAACCATGGCTAAAGATTCCAGCTTTGACGTTGTGTCCGAGGTCAACATGCAGGAGGTCGACAACGCCTTCCAGCAGACCACTCGAGAGATTTCTCAGCGTTATGACCTTAAGGACTCCGGCGCTACCATCGAGTTCTCGAAGGGCGACAAACTCTTTACGATTAACGCTCCGGCCGATTTTGTCTCCAAGCAGATTATCGATGTGCTGAGCTCCAAGCTCATCAAGCGCGGCATCGACCTCAAGGCCGTTTCTTGGGACGCCCCGCAGGCGGCTTCGGGCGGCACGGTGCGCGTGCTCGGTCACATCGTCGAGGGTATCGACCAGACGACCGCCAAGAAGATCAATAAGGACATCAAGGATCAAAAGCTTAAGGTCAAGGTGGCCATTGAGGCCGACAAGCTTCGTGTTTCCTCGGCTTCCAAGGACGCCCTGCAGACCGTAATCCAGTTCCTGCGCGACCAGGACTACGGTCAGCCGCTGCAGTTTACCAACTACCGCTAACTCATTCGAAAGGACCGCTTTCCAACATGGACACTCCGTTGGGTTCCGTACTCTACATTACGCTTGGCTGCGCCAAGAACGAGGTCGATACCGATCGCATGCGTTCGCTGCTGTGTGCCGCGGGCTATGAGGAGGCATTTGATCCGCGCGATGCCGATATCGCCATCGTCAACACGTGCTCGTTCCTTGCCTCGGCAACGTCCGAGAGCATCGAGACCACGCTCGAGCTCGCCAACGAGGTGCAGGACGGCGTTCGCTCCTGCCCGATCGTCATGTGCGGCTGCGTTCCGTCGCGTTATGGTGACGACCTTCCCGACGAGCTGCCCGAGGTCGCTGCCTTTGTGAAGGCCGACGAGGAAGATGGCATCGTTTCCGTCATCGATGGCGCACTGGGGGTGGAGCGTGAGATCGCGGCCTATATCCCGCAGGTCAAGCGTACCGTCGAAGGAGCCGTTGCCTACGTCAAGATCTCAGATGGCTGCAATCGCTTCTGCAGTTTCTGCATGATTCCTTACATCCGCGGTCGTTATCATTCGCGTAATGCCGAGAGCATTATTTCGGAGGTGCGCGACTTGGTTGCCGGCGGTGTGCGCGAAATTGTGCTGATTGGCCAGGACACGGGTATTTGGGGTACCGACCTTGCCGACGATGACGTCGCCGAGGGCTCGCCGCGCAACCTGGCTCAGCTGCTGCGTGCGGTCTCCGAGGCTGTTCGCCCGCACAACGTTTGGGTGCGCGTACTCTATCTGCAGCCCGAGGGCATGACTGACGAGCTTATTGAGACCATTCGCGATACGCCCGAGGTGCTGCCCTATATCGACATTCCCGTCCAGCACTGTGACGCGCGTATCCTTAAGGCCATGCGTCGCTCTGGATCGCGCCAAGAGCTCGAGGACCTCTTCCGCGACTTGCGCGAGCGCATTCCCGGTATCGTGATCCGCTCCACGGCTATGGTAGGTTTCCCGACCGAGACCGACGATGAGTTCCGTGATCTTATCGACTTTATGGACACTGTCGGGTTTGATTACACGAGCGTCTTTGCCTACTCACAGGAGGAGGGCAGCTTGGCCGCCAAGATGGAGGGGCAGGTCGACGAGGAGGTTAAGCTCGAGCGTGCCCAGGAGGCTATGGATCTGGCCGAGTCGCTCGGCTTTGCCGCGACGGCCGCTCATGTGGGCGAGCGTGCCCAAGTGATCGTCGACGGCATCGAGGAGACCGAAGACGGCGCTGAGCTCATCGGACATGCCTGGTTCCAGGCGCCCGATTCCGATGGTGCGGTGCACTTGGATGCCAGTGAGGCGTCCGTGGGCGATATTCTAACCGTCGAGTTTACCGATAGCTTCTGCTACGAGCTTATCGGTCATGTTGTGGAGTAGGAGAGCGTCGTGGCTAACGAGAGCAATAAGGAACTGACGAGTGTCTGGACGCCCGCCAATATCGTGACATGCGTGCGCATCGTCTTTATCCCGGTGTTCATGATCGTCTCGGCCCTGTCTCACACGAGCGTTGCCGGTACGGACTGGAGCACCTTTGACGGCCCGCTCGCTGCCGCTGCGTTTATCCTGTACGTCATCTTGTCGTGTACCGACAAGGTTGATGGCTATCTGGCACGTTCGCGCAACGAGATCACCGACTTCGGAAAGTTTTTGGATCCCATCGCCGATAAGCTGCTGGTTTTCTCAGCCCTGCTGTTGTTCCTGGATTTTGGCGTGGTGACCGTGTGGTCCGTGTTCATCATTCTGTTTCGCGAACTTTTGGTGAGTGCTTTGCGCATGGTCGCAAGCGCCGCCGGCGTGGTCGTTGCGGCCGATAAGCTTGGCAAGTACAAGACTGCGACCACGATGGTTTCCATCTGCGGCTATCTGTGTGTCTTTGCGATAGCGGGCCTCCACCTTTGCCCGGTGGCGCTGACGCTCGGTATCTACTCGGTGTCACGCTTCTTGTATGCCGTTGCCGTTATCCTGACCATCGTCTCGGGTGCCCAGTACTTCTGGAACTGCCGCAAGATCGTCTTTTCGGTCTAGGTCTTGGTGGGTATGACGGAGTCTTTTTCGCGGATTGTCGCGCACAACGAGGAGCTAGCGCGCGATATCGTTGAGCGCGCGAGCGCCCTTGGTGTGACGGTATCGACGGCAGAGTCGCTGACGGCGGGCCTAATCGCCTCGACGATTGCCGATATACCTGGCGCCTCGGCGGTATTGCGCGGCGGTGCGGTGACTTATTGCGATGAGATTAAGCATAGCGTTCTGGGCGTCTCGCAGGAAACGCTCGATCGCTATACCGCAGTGTCGTTTCAGACGGCGCGCGAGATGGCTTCCGGCTCGCTGAGGCTGTTCCAGAGCGATATCGCCGTAAGCGCCACGGGGTATGCGGGGCCCGGTGGTGGCACCGATGAGGATCCTGCGGGAACCTTCTATATTGGTTGGGCGTGTCGCACGTTTGATGGAGATGTGCCCGTCGCAGATTCCACGCGCTGTACTTTTGAAGGTGATCGTTCCTATGTTCGCGCCTGTGCGGTCGCAGAGGCATTAGAGCGCATTGAGTGCATACTCGATTCAATGGAATAGAAGTGATTTGAGGGGCCTTCGGGTCCCTTATTTGTGCTTCGGCAGGCATATTGGGATTTTTAAGTCCGCGCTGGTAGACAGCATGTTTTTGATGCGGTCGGACGTAGTGGACTTGATTCGGTCAAGCAGCTGGTCAAGTATTTGGCCAGCATTTGGCTTGGCTATGGAATGGTTGGCTCCATATGATATACCTGAGCGGTTGACCACGAACAGCCGTTCGTTTATTATCGATACAGGATGTTAAGAGGAGGGCTTTCCATGGCCAAGAATTCAGGTCCCGTCCGTACCGTTCATGAGCGTACGACGGGCAAAGAACGCGATGATATGATTGCCGCCACTAAGGCTGAGATCGAAAAGAAGTTCGGCACGGGATCCATCATGAGATACGGGGACGGCGGCCCCGAACTCGAAGTCGAGGCTATTCCCACAGGTTCGCTTGCGCTTGATGTCGCATTGGGCATTGGTGGCGTGCCGCGCGGCCGTATTGTCGAGATCTACGGGCCCGAGTCCTCCGGTAAGACGACGCTTTCGCTTGAGATTCTTGCTGAGGCCCAGGCTATGGGCGGCGTTGTGGCGTTTATCGATGCCGAACATGCACTCGACCCCACCTATGCCGCACGAATTGGTGTGGATATCGATGAAGTGCTGATCTCTCAACCTGATACGGGTGAGCAGGCGCTCGAGATTGTCGACATGCTCGTGCGCTCCGGCGCAATCGATGCCATCGTCGTTGACTCTGTTGCCGCGCTGACTCCGCGCGCCGAGATTGAGGGAGAGATTGGCGACACTACTGTTGGCCTGCAGGCTCGTCTGATGAGCCAGGCGCTTCGTAAGCTTGCTGGTTCGCTTTCCAAATCCAATACGACTTGCATCTTCATTAATCAGCTGCGTGAGAAGATCGGTGTCATGTTTGGTAATCCCGAGACCACAACGGGTGGTCGCGCTCTCAAGTTCTTCTCTTCGGTCCGTATTGATATTCGACGCATCGACAGCATTAAGCTTAAGGATGAGGTTATCGGCAACCGCGTGCGCGCGAAGGTGGTAAAAAATAAAGTAGCCGCTCCGTTCCGCGCCGCCGAGTTTGACATTATGTACGGTACGGGAATTTCTAAGGAAGGCTCGATTCTGGACATGGCCGTCGAGTACGGCATTTGTAAGAAAACCGGTTCCTGGTTTGCTTATGGCGAGGATAAACTGGGAAATGGCCGTGAGGCTGCCAAGGCGTTCTTGCGAGAGCATCCTGATTGCGCCGACGAAATAGAGCATAAGGTTCGCCTTGCTTGCGGACTTGAGTATGACGATGATGCTCCATCTGAAGTTGAATTGACCGATCAGAGCGCTTCGGATAATTTCGATGAGCTTTATGCCATAGACGGTTCGGCCATGCTTGACGATGACGACGAATAGCGGCTGTGCTCATGTCATGCATTGTGGTGGGGGCTTCGGTCGTCTTTCCTGATAAAAAGGCGGCCTCCTCATTCTTGAGTGGGCGTTCCTTAAAAAAGCCCTGCGCACAGATTCACTGTGAGCTGGAGGGCGGTCATGAGCGTATTATTTGGATCCCTGTTAGAGTTGCGCGTTTGTATTTAAAAAATTGTCCTGTTTTGCCGTGCGAATGGGATGAGTATCGCGCGACCGTGCTCGCGCTCGAGCGACGTTGCGCGCTTACCATGGTGATCGAAATGCTTTCACGGCGCGATCATGCAACGGGCGAAGTGCGAGATAAGCTCGAGCGCTACGGTTTTTCTTTAAGCGCTATTGATTATGCAATCGATCGCGCCACTTCACTTCATTATTTGAATGAATGCCGCTTTTGCGTGTACTTTATTGAGGAACGGAAGCGTCGCGGGTGGGGCCAGCGCAAAATCGAGAACGAACTCAAGCGTCGCCATGTTTCGATCGATGAGATTCCAGGCTATCCGGAAGAGTATTTTGCCGTGGAAGACGATCTTGAGCGCGCGACTGCTCTTCTTTCTAAGCGAAGCGTCCCAGAGACCCGCAGTTTCGAAAAGCTTGTTCGCTTTTTGATGGGTAAAGGATATTCATACGCCATTGCCGCCGATGCTGCAAAAGCGCGCATCGATGATGAAATTAATTGACGCCTGCTTATTCGATGCACCTCACGCGACTACCGTTCACCGCTTGTCGGTACCGTGCGGGCCTGAGTTTATTTGACAGTTCAGGACGTTCAACGTAGGATGATTGTTGTCATTTGCTTTGTGATATGTGCTCATCTGTGATGAGTTTGTTTATATGTTAATTTGTATCCAGCCCGCATTAGCTGCGCCCATATTACTCAAATGTCGCGAGCCGTTCGTGAGAACGGTTCGCTTTGTTGTGTAACGAATCCATAATAAGGAGTGAGCATGCCTTTTATCGCAATCGGAGCGCTCATCGGCATCGTTTTGGGTGTCGTTGCTGCTGTTCTTTACATGCGCACCGCCAAACAGGGTAGTCTTCATGAGGCTGAGGAGAAAATCCAATCGGCTCACACGCAGGCCGAATCCCTGATCGGTGATGCCATGCGTCAGGCGGAGACCCTCAAAAAAGAGGCTCTGCTCGAGGCTAAGGAAGAGATCATCAAGAACAAGCAGGCCGCCGAGGCCGAGGACAAGCAGCGTAAGAACGAGATTCGCACGCTTGAGAATCGTGTGATGCAGCGTGAGGAGTCGCTCGATCGACGCAACGACGCCCTCGACAAGCGCGAGCATCAGCTTTCCAGTCAGGCTGGTCAGGTCGAGAAACGTTCTCGAGAGCTTGAGGAGCTTTGCGCCAAGCAGACCTCCGAGCTTGAGCGTATTGCCGATCTCACCCGCGAGGATGCCCACAAGGAGCTGCTCGACAAGGTCCGCGGCGAGGTTACCCACGAGGCGGCCACTATCATCCGTGAGTCCGAGCAGCAGGTCCGCGCCGAGTGCCACAAGACCGCCCAGGAGATTCTCTCCCTGGCGATTCAGCGCTGTGCCGCCGACCATACCGCCGAGGTCACTGTTACTTCCGTCCATATTCCCTCCGATGACCTTAAGGGCCGCATCATCGGTCGCGAGGGTCGTAACATCCGCACCTTCGAGCAGGTGTCCGGCGTCAACCTCGTGATTGACGACACCCCTGAGACCGTCGTGCTTTCGAGCTTCGACCCGGTCCGTCGCGAGACCGCCCGCGTGGCGCTCGAGAACCTCATTGCGGACGGTCGCATTCACCCCGCCCGCATCGAGGAGATGTATCATAAGGCCGCTGACTTGGTTCAGCAGCGTGTGCGTGAGGCCGGCGAGCAGGCTGCCTTCGATACCGGTATTCACGACCTGCATCCCGAGATCGTCAAGACCCTGGGCGCTCTGCGCTACCGCACCTCGTTTGGCCAGAACGTGCTGCAGCATTCGCTTGAGGTCTCCGACCTGTGCGGCGTTATGGCCTCCGAGCTCGGTCTGGATGTTGTAACCGCCAAGCGTGCCGGTCTTTTGCACGACTTGGGCAAGGCCATCGACCACGACGTTGAGGGTCCGCATGCTGTGATTGGCGCCGAGCTCGCCCGCCGTTATGGCGAGAAGCCCGTTATCGTCCACGCGATCGAGGCCCATCATGCCGACGTCGACCCCAACACGGTGCTCGACGTCCTGGTTCAGGCCGCCGATGCCGTTTCCGCTTCTCGTCCCGGTGCCCGCCGCGAGTCGGCCGAGAACTACATCAAGCGTCTTGAGAAGCTCGAGGAGATTGCCAACTCTCATGACGGCGTCGAGCGTACCTATGCGATGCAGGCCGGTCGCGAGGTTCATGTCATGGTTCAGCCGGACAAGATCTCCGATGCTCAGTCCACGGTGCTTGCGCACGATATCGCCCATCAGATCGAGGAAGAGATGGAGTATCCCGGTCAGGTGCGCGTTGTCGTGATTCGCGAGAGCCGTGCCGTCGATATCGCTAAATAACATGAACGACGCGAACGAGCTCATCTCATTTATCGCGTCGATGTCGGGGGAGGGCAACCTCCGCGTCGAGGAAAACCTTGGCGAGGGGTATGTCCGTCTCCGCGTTTCGGAGGCCGAGCGCCGTCAAGCCAAGCATGACATTCAGCATGTAGAGGACATTGTTATCGAGATGCTGCGTAATGCTCGCGATGCTGGAGCCGATAAGGTCTATCTTGCCACGACCAAGGAGGAGGGTGTTCGCACTCTCCTCTTCCTGGATAACGGTTCGGGTGTGCCACAGGATATGCAGGAGCGTATCTTCGATGCCCGTGTCACCTCCAAGCTCGAGAGCATGAAAATGGACCGTTGGGGTGTTCACGGTCGTGGCATGGCGCTGTTCTCTATCAAGCAGAACACGGATGAGGCACGCGTTGTTACATCGGGCGTCGATTTAGGTTCCGCGTTTAAGGTGTGCGTTGCCACCAATCGATTGGGTGAGCGCGCCGACCAGTCGAGCTGGCCTCAGGCTGTTAAAGACGAAGACGGCCGCTATGTGTGCGGCCGTGGACCCCATAACATTATTCGAGCAGCCTGCGAGTTTGCCCTTGAGGAGCTGCGTGGCTGCGATGTGTATCTGGGCTCTCCGTCCGAGATCGCTGCGACCCTGTACGCTCAGGCTTCGAGCCGTCTCGATACGTCGCGCCTGCTCTTTATCGACGACGAGTGCGAGCTTCCGGTTATCGATCGTTTGGGCCTTGCCTCGGATGCCGAGGACTTTATCCGGATCTGTTCCGGGTTGGGTCTCGAGATGTCCGAGCGCACTGCCCACCGTATTCTGTCGGGACAGATTAAGCCCGTTCGCGGCGTGACCGCGCGTCTGCTGCGCGAGCGCGATTCCACCTCGCATGCGCCGGTTCCAGTCGATCTTGCCAAGGACCGTCGGGGCCTTCGCATCGCCAAGGATGACATGGCGCAGTTTTCGCGTGCTGTCGAGCGTGACTTTAACGACCTCGCCGCCCGGTATTACCTCAATCTGTGCGGCGACCCTAAGATTCACGTTTCTCGTGATCGCATCACTGTGACGTTCGATCTTGCCAAAGAGGAATAGCATCTTTACCGAGTCCGCTCGGTACGATACAGTTATTGCAGTTAAAACGTACTTTTAAACGCAGGAGTTTCTTCATGGATTGCCTGAAGGTATCAAGCAAATCATCGCCCGCATCCGTTGCCGGCGCTATTGCCGGTATGGTCAAAGATGGCGTCCCCGTCAACATTCAATGCGTCGGCGCCGGCGCTGTCAACCAAGCTATCAAGGCTGTAGCCATTGCGCGCGGCTTTCTGATTCCGACCGGCTTTGATGTTTCCTGCGCGCCGGTGTTCTCCGACATCCTCATTAACGGGGAGTCACGCACGGCAATCCGGCTCTCTATCTACGTTCACCAGATTAATCGGGCTGCTATGGACAATGTCGTCATGGACGACGTTAAGCCTGTTGCGTAAGCGAGCCCTTGCACTTTTGTAGCACCTATGCGCCCCGTCGATACCTTCGTTAGGATGTATGCTCATGGACCAGCGTTCCGTACGCGATACTCTTGCCGGTAAAACCTACTTTATTCGCACATTCGGCTGCCAGATGAACCAGCACGACTCCGAGCGCGTGAGTGGTTTGCTCGATTCGTATGGCTGTCTTATGGCGCTCGATCCGGTGCATGCCGATATTGTCGTGTTCATGACGTGCTGCGTGCGCGAGGCTGCCGATACGCGCCTGTATGGTCAGTGCAATTCCTGCAAGAGCCTTCCTCCTTCGCCTTCGGGTAGGCGTGTAATCGCCGTGGGCGGCTGCATCGCCCAACGCGATGGCGAAGGCTTGCTCACCAACGTCGATAACGTCAACGTCATTTTTGGCACCCATTCTATTGCGCACGTGGCCGAGCTTATCGCCGAGGCGTTTTTGGATGGCAAGCGCCATATCCGCACGAATGAACACGAGGATACCGACGCCATGAGCATGCCGTGGCGTCGCGAGACGCAGTATCACGCTTGGGTCCCAATCATGACGGGCTGCAACAACTTCTGCACCTACTGCATCGTGCCCTACGTTCGCGGCCGCGAGAAGAGCCGTCCCTTCGAGGAGATTGTCGACGAGGTGACGGGGCTGGTGCGCCAGGGCGTGCGCGAGATTACACTGCTGGGCCAAAACGTTAACTCCTACGGTCGCGATCTCTTTGGCAAGCCGCGCTTTGCTGATCTGCTGCGCGCTGTGGGCGATACGGGCATCGAGCGTATCTTCTTTACCTCTTCGCACCCCAAAGACCTGCTGCCCGAGACCATCGATGCTATGGCCGAGACGCCTGCTGTCATGCCGCAACTTCACCTTGCCGTTCAGTCTGGCTCCACGCGCATCCTTAAAGAGATGAATCGTCGTTATTCGCGCGAGGATTATCTTGGCCTGGTCGATCGTATTCGTAACCGTATTCCCGATATTGCGCTTTCGACCGACATCATCGTGGGCTTCCCGGGTGAGACCGAGGAAGACTTTGAGCAGACCCTCTCGCTTGCGGAGACGGTGCGCTATGCCCAAGCCTACACCTTCATTTACTCCAAGCGTGCCGGTACCCCGGCTGCCGAGATTGACGACCCCACGCCGCATGAGGTTATTCTTGAGCGTTTTAATCGTCTGGTTAAGGTTATCGAGACGACGGCTCACGAGTATAACCAGGGTGAGCTTCACGCCGTGGTGCCTGCACTCATTGAGGGTACGAGCAAGAAGAATGATGCTGTTCTTCTGGGCAAAAGCCCCAAGAACCAGACGGTGCATGCACCGATTCCTTCTGGCTTTAGCATCGATCAGCTCATCGGCAAAATCGTCGATGTTGATATTGATGTCGCCAAGACGTGGTATCTCTCTGGCTCCGTCGTGGGCGAGCCTCGCTAATGATTTCTTCCGGTGCAAACCTTTCTGCCGTAGCGATCGTCGGTCCGACGGCGGTCGGTAAAAGCGATGTTGCCGATCGCCTGGCTGCTCGTCTTTCGTCCGAAGTGTTGTCGTGTGACGCGATGCAAATCTATCGTGGCATGGACATCGGTACGGCCAAGATGATGCCCGAGGAGTGCTCGGTGCCCCTGCGCCTTGTCGATATCGTTGATCCGGGCGTCGCATATTCTGCCGCGCTCTATCAGTCTGATGCCCGAGCGCATATCGAGCGTTTACTTGGTGAGCAACGTCTTCCGGTCTTTTGCGGCGGCACGGGCCTGTATGTCAAGGCTGCACTCGATGAAATGGATTTTCCTTCGGGAGAACTCCAGGACGAACGCCGTGCAGTCTATCAGAATCTTGCCGAGCGCATTGGCGAGGAAGCATTGCATGCCCTGCTTGCCGAACGCGACCCGGAATCGGCTGCCGTGATTCATCCCCATAACGTTCGTCGCGTGATTCGTGCGCTTGAGATGCACGATGACGGCGTGTCGTATGCCCAGCAGAAGTCGAAATTTAGCGTCCAGCATGAGCGTTATCATGCCATGTGGTTTGGACTGACGCGTAGCCGTGAAGTGCTCTATGAGCGCATTAACCTACGTGTCGACCTTATGTTTGAGCAGGGGCTGGTTGATGAGGTCCGTAGCCTTATGGACCAGGGTCTGGGTGATGCGCTCACGTCGATGCAGGCAATCGGTTACAAAGAGATTATTGATGCCTTGCGTGGCGCTATTACCATGGATGAGGCCCGTGAGCTTATCAAGATGCGCTCTCGTCGCTATGCCAAACGCCAGCTGTCCTGGTTTAAGCGTGACGATCGCATCGTGTGGTTCGATATGGATGAGTTTACGATCGATGAGGTCGTCGATGATATCTACCGTCGTATCGAGGCTGCCTAATGGCTCGTTTCCCTTTGGTTCCCACGGCGCCCGAACCCGAGCGCGCCATCTTGGTTGGTGTTGAGTGGCGCGATAACGCCTGGCCGCTCGACCGTTCTCTCGACGAGCTTGAGCGCCTGGCCCACACTGCTGGAGCTCAATGTGTGGCACGCTTGTCGCAGCGCCTGGTCAAACCCTATCCCAAATCGTTTATCGGCTCCGGTAAGGTCGAGGAGCTGTGCGGTTTGGTACATCGCATGGATGCGGATGTTGTTATCTTCGACGACGACCTGACGCCCTCACAGCAGTCCTATCTTGAGAAAGCCGTGGGCGTACGGGTCAAGATTATTGACCGTACGGCGTTGATTCTGGATATCTTTGGTCTGCATGCCCAGACGCGTGAGGGCCGCTTGCAGGTGCAGCTGGCACAGTTGCAGTACCTGCTGCCTCGTCTTCGTGGCATGTGGAGCCACCTTGCTAAAGAGCAGACGCGTGGCGGCATTGGTTCGCGTTTTGGCCAGGGCGAAAGCCAGCTCGAGGTCGACCGTCGCTTGATTCGCAATAAGATCGCTGCGCTTCGACGTGAGCTGAAACAGGTTGAACAGCGTCGCGACGTGCAATCGAAAAGCCGCATTGAATCGCCGGCGTTTCGCGTGGCGTTGGCTGGCTACACCAATGCCGGTAAGTCGACGTTGCTTAATCGATTGACGGGATCCGCGGTACTTTCGCAGGATAAGTTGTTTGCCACGCTCGATCCTACGACGCGCTCGTACCGTTTGCCCGGTGGCCGTGGCATGACGATCACCGATACCGTGGGCTTTATTCAAAAACTTCCACATGGCCTGGTCGACGCTTTTAAATCTACGCTTTCCGAGGTGCTCGGCGCCGATTTGATTCTTAAAGTTGTAGATGCTTCCGATGAGGATTACGAGCGCCAGCTCGAGGCGGTTGATCGTGTCCTTGACGAGATCGGTGCCGGTGAGCGCCTGACGCTTACCGTGTTCAATAAAATTGATCTGCTCGATAGTGTAGATCGCTTGAGTTTCCGCCGGCGTTATCCCGAGGCGGTGCTGTTCTCGGCTCAGACGGGTGAGGGTCTTGATGACTTAGTCGGCCGCATTGCTCGTGAAGCGGCCGCTACGGACGTGTTACTCTCGGCCGATATTCCGTATCGAGAGGGCGCGTTAATCACGCTCGTGCACGAACAGGGAACCCTCCTGCATGAGGAATACCTCGAGGACGGCGTTCGTATTGTGGTAAAGCTTCCGGCCCGTATCGCACCACGTCTCGAGTGTTACCGAACAGAGTAAACAAGCTCGAGTACTCCCAAGATAACCGGTTGATGAAGCAGGTAAAACGGCAGCGCATGGCGTCCGAGGCTTGCGAGCGCCGGGATGGGATTCGCATAGGCCCTTGCTGGTGTCTTGTGGTTTGATTTCTGTGCCGTGCGGGCGGCATAGAAGCCTGCGAGGTACATAAAAATGAATGGGATGAGTGGATAGTAATCACCGGAGACAAAGTCTGGACCTGGGATTCCCAGCCAAGCTAGATGGGGGATAGGATAGACCGCTTTAGGAATGTTCCAGGTGATGGCAAAGAGTATAAGGCAAATCGGTATACCCCAGCCCGCCGGCACCCTATCGAGAACCGGGCGCGTGAGTGCAACAATGGCGGTGCACGCCGCCATGCAGAAAATGATGCCGAAGTTAACCGAGTCATCGACTGAGACGAGCGTCGTTGCGACCCATATAACTAAAGCGGCAACGGCATATTTGGCGGCGCGCTTGATGTTGTTGCGCGAGAGGGTGCACATCCAGCCGGCAATAAACAAAAATACCCAACTGATGCTGGCACGCCAGATGTCCTGGAAGATGGTCTGGGTAAACCAGGGCATCCCCCAACTATATAGGTAGGCAAGGTCGTAGCAGGCATGAAATCCTGCCATCGACAGCATGGTAAACCCGCGAATGGTATCAAAGACGGTGATACGTTTTTGCATTACGAAAACCGGCGCATCAAACCGACGACCTTGCCCAGAATCGTGGGATTTGTCGCGTAGATAGGATCCATGGCGTCGTTTTCGGGCTGCAGGCGAACGCGTCCCTGCTCCTTATAGAACGTTTTGACCGTTGCTGAGCCGTCGATCATGGCCACTACAATTTCGCCATTCATGGCGCTCTTTTGTTCACGAACGATGATGTAGTCGCCGTTGTAAATGCCGACGTTGATCATTGAATTGCCGTGGACCTCGAGGATGAAGGACCCTTGATCCGTTGCGATCTCGGTCGGGATGGTAAAGGTGTCCTCGATATTTTGCTCGGCAAGGATAGGGATCCCTGCGGCGACGCGTCCCACAAGAGGCAGAGATACGGTGCCGCGGGGTGCCGTGGGCTCATCAGACTTTAAGATGGAGACGGAAGATCCGTCCTCGTCAAAGAGTTCAAGGGCGCGAGGCTTGGTGGAGTCACGCTTGAGCAGGCCGCGCGCTTCCAGGGCGGAGAGGTGCGCATGTACGGTGCTAGGGGAGGAAAGGCCCACAGCCGAAGCCATCTCGCGCACACTGGGCGGATAGCCCTTCTCCTGTTGATATTCCTTGATGAAGTCGTAAATCTGCTGCTGACGCTTGGTAATTTTGCGAGCCATCAGGGATTCCTCTCTACCAATGCCAAACAAATGTTCTATTTTTGCTTGACAGGAACAACTGTTCGAAGATAATAATAACCGAACACTCGTTCCCGCGCTAGACTTATTTGTCCGCGCGGCTTGATAAAACAGTTCTCGTCAAAACATACGAGAGGAGAACAGAATGAATGCAACGGATATGGTCCAGGGAAATCTCGCCCTTAAGCTTGAGGCGCCCGTTTCACCTGCTTTTACGGTCGTGAAGGGCGGCCGCTCTGGTTTTCAGGCCGTGGCCACTAAGTCCGATCCCACCCAACGTTCAGCACATGTTTCAGCTCCTGTTGCCCTGAAGGCCTCGACGATCGTCGCTGTTGCCGTAGCGTTTACCCTGTTTTTCGTGCTCGCCACGTCAGTCTTTTCTGCCCGCCGCGCAGCGTTTGCCGATTCTGTGGCCAACGTTACCTACGAGACGGTTCGCGTGCAGTCCGGTGATTCCCTGTGGTCGCTTGCCCAGGAACACCCCATCGATGGCCTTTCTACCCAGGAGACTTCTGACATGATTCGTAGCGTCAATCACCTTGAGCGCGGTTCGCTCGATGCCGGTGCAGTTCTTAAAGTTCCGACACGTTCGTAAGATTTCGGGTCGGTCGCATGGTACCCTTGTTAGCGTTTAAGAGGAGGTACCATGCGTTGTCCCAAATGCGGTAAGGCACATACCCGTGTTGTCGATTCCCGTATGCAGGAATCGAACAACACCATTAAACGCCGCCGTGAATGTTGCTCGTGCAACTATCGCTTTACAACATTTGAGCGTTGCGAGGATCCCATCGAGGTCATTAAATCGGATGGAACAAAGCAACGGTTCGATCGAAATAAATTGTTGGTTGGCCTGATGCGCGCCACAATTAAGCGTGATATCGATACGAAGAAGCTCAATGAGATTATCGATGATATCGAGGTAGAGCTGCGTTCGCGTACGCTGACGGCCGTTACATCTCACGAGTTGGGTGATATGGTGCTCAAGCGCTTGGCCAAGATCGATAAAGTGGCCTATATTCGTTTTGCTTCGGTCTATCGCGATTTCAAAGACGTCGATGAGTTTCTGCAAGAGCTCGATAAGCTAAGGTGATTTCATGTCCAGCATTACGGTCAACATCAAGCGTCTCGATCCGGCGGTCGAGCTTCCTAAATATGCTCACCCCACGGATGCCGGCCTGGACCTTCGCGCCAACGAGGACTGCACCCTTAAGCCCTTCGAACGCCGCTTGGTCTCCACTGGCCTGGCTATTGCGCTGCCCGATGGTTATGCCGGCTTCGTTCAGCCTCGCAGCGGCCTTGCCATCAAGCAGGGCTTGTCTATAGTCAACACGCCTGGCCTTATCGACGCTCACTATCGAGGAGAACTCAAAGTCATCCTCATTAACCTGGACCCCATAAACGATATTCAGATCAACAAAGGTGACCGCATCGCCCAGCTTGTCATCCAAGAAGTCCCCACAGTCAACCTCGTAGAAGTAGACGAACTAGACGAAACCGATCGAGGCAACGGGGGCTTCGGCTCCAGCGGCGTCGCCTAGGGGCGCTCGTACCCCTTCCGCCCGGGGCTTACCCATATCATTCCATGCTCAAACGTTCTCGCGTTGCTTCGCTCGCTTCGAAACTTCGCGTGGAACGATATAGGGGCGGCTCTCGCCGAGCAGCGGACATTAAGACCCTAGCGGATATGCGCGGGTTTTCCGCCCCAGTAGAAGCGGCAGAAGGCTCGTTTACGTTTTTGGGGCTTGCCTACAAGCTCCATGGTTGCGATGGCGATGTCCTCGGCTGCGCGTGGACGTCGCAGCACTTCGCCGTTAATGAGCAGCGCCTTGAGCGACTCCGGATGATCGTGGAGATGGCGCAATGTCACAATGAGCTCTCGTGCGGTGGTGACGTGCATGCTGGCGCCCATGCCGGTGAGCATGGTGGTGTTGGCCTTTTCCTGGCCATAGGACTTGCCCAATAGAATCATCGGTAGATGCGCGCATAGGCATTCGGTAACGGTGAGTCCGCCCGATTTTAGAATTGCCAGATCGCAGCCGTGCATAAGCGCCGCCATGTCATCGACATAGTCAAGAACCGTGACGTTTTCGAGTTTCATGGCGTCGAAGAGCGTTTTGAGACGGGTGGCATATTCGGCATCCTTGCCCGGCAAAAAGACGAAGTGCATGTCCTCGAAGCTGCGCAGGAAGGGGAGGGTGTGGTCCATCGCTGCGCGAAAGCGAACGTACGGTTGAGGCAAACTGGCGCCGGCCATTACCAGCACAATGGTCTTATCGGTGGGGAGATTGAACTTCTTGAGCTCTTCCTCGCGATTGTAATCCGTGTCGAATCCGGCTCGAATGGGGATGCCCGTAATGCGGATCTTTGCCTCGGGAACCTTGCGGGGCCGGAGTGTTTCGGCCATAAACTCGTTTGCCACGCAGAATAGGTCGGTGTCCTTATGGGGCCACCAGCCCTCGACCTCGTAATCGGTCGGTACGCAAATGACGGGATAGTCGATGCCCGTAATGACGCGCGCGCCAACGGCAACGTTGGCTGCTGTGATATGTGTGGCGACCACGGTAATGGGCTTATGAGTCCGAACGTATTCGTTAAATGCGGGGAACATGATGCGCGACCATGCCGTGCCACCGCCCCAAAGCAGGTGCCCGGTAAGGGTATAACGCCAGGTCAAGTCATAAATTGGGCGCGTGGCGCCAGTAAACGAGGCGGCCGTCTTGTTGCCGTCGAATTTTATGCGTCCAAAATCGAGGATATCCAGGACCTCAATCTCCACATCCTGTGGTATGCCCTTAGTACCGCGTATGAGGTCGAATGCTTGTGCGATTGCGTTTGCTGCCGCCTTGTGTCCCGAACCAACCGATGCGTGGACAATGGTCACTAAGGGCTTCTGTTCGGATGACAGCAACAATTGTTCCGATTGGGGAGTGCTTTGCGTAGGTAGGGGAGCGTCATTGCCCGTCTGCGTTTGATCCATCGATAACTCCCCTTCACCGTTGTCCCTTAAAGAATCATTGTAGTGCATGAGTGTCACGTTCGCATAAATTTGGGTATGAGCGCAAAGAACGTCAAAGTTTCGACGAGAGGACACTTCATGATTACCGATCAGCCGAACGATGTTTTGATTATCGGCGGCGGCCCTGCGGGCTATGCTGCAGCCATTTATGCGGCGCGCGCCAACCTGACTACGATCGTGATTGAGCAAGGCATGTCGGGAGGGCAGATCGCCACAACCAATGAGGTCGAGAACTATCCGGGCATTCCGCTCTTGACCGGTGCCGAGCTTGGCGAGCGTTTTCAGCAGCATGCAGAGGGCCTGGGAGCGCATGTCGCGTGGAGCATGGTTACGGGTATCGATTACGATGCGGACGCTGCGCTGTTTACGGTGCATCAGGATACGGGCGATATGCTGGCCTCAAGCGTTATCGCTTGCATGGGCGCCACGCCGCGTTCTGCTGGCTTTATCGGCGAGGATACATATCGCGGTCGCGGCGTTTCGTATTGCGCGACGTGCGATGGCATGTTTTTCCGTGGCAAACAGGTTTTTGTGATCGGTGGCGGCAATGCGGCATGTGAGGAAGCGCTGTTCCTGTCTGATATTGCGAGCAGCGTGACCATCGTATTGCGCCGCGATCAGTTCCGTGCCCCCGATGGCGTGGTTCAAAAGTTGCTCGCAAAAGATAATATTTCAGTTAGGTACCAAACTAGTATTGTGGAACTATCGGGCGAGGCCATGCCAACGAAGATTACATTTAAGGACAACGCCACCGGTGAAACCTATGTCGAGTCCTTCGATCCTGGCTCGTTTGGTATCTTTGTCTTTGCCGGCACGCAGCCTCATACCGAGCTTGTAGAGCATCTGGTGAATCTGGCGCCCGACGGCGGTATTATGACCGACGAATCGATGGCTACCCTCACACCTGGCTTATATGCTGCCGGTGATATCCGTTCCAAGCGTTTACGTCAAGTTGTGACTGCTGTTTCGGACGGAGCCATAGCCGCTACCAGCGCATATGCTTTTCTACGCGGATAAGTACGATAATATATCTTATGTAAGGTTGATATCTTTTTGTATTGCCCTGCTACGTAGGCGCCGATAGCTCCTTGTCGCAGGGCAATATTGATGAGTAGGCTTAAACCAGCGATCCTGCGGCCGGTCCCCAGCCAAAACCGACGGTCATGCCGTTCATTTCAGCGTAATAGCAGTTTGCTATGCGCTTCTAGCTGCTCAAAATAGGCACACGTATCTTCAAACGATACATGGAGATTATTCTTTAGGTACCTATCGAATAGTATGAAGATCAAATCGAGTTTTGCACCGGCGCCACGTGAATTAACGCGATAGATCTGCCGATGCGGATCCGCTGCGAGAACTATATCCCGGACGGTTGCGGCGGCATTAAAGCTGCCCGAGACGACCTCCGAAATGGGCATGCAAATCGTCTTATCGGCATGCCTAAACAGCTCGGTCCACTCCCCTACGCTTGAGCAGCTCGTCGATGATGCAATTATTTCATTAAAGATGTCATTTTTATACGCGTCGACATCAAGTGATAGGTCGTCGACGTACTCTTCCTCTCCTACTCGAATCTTAGGTGGGGTGAATCGATAAAAGGAATCAGGAGCGCGTGGATGCCAGTCCTGCAGGTTTCAGCTTGAATCAGAGATGAGAGCCCAACTCATAGTCGGGTCCTTTCTGAAAGGCAGTAGAACCTGTATGACTGCAATGTCTTAAAGAACACCCTATATGTGGTATGCAAAACTAGATTATCTAGAATAAAATATTGATAACGAACGGAGGAACCTTATGAACCACGTTAAACACGTCATTCCCATGTCGGATACGTCGGTCTGCATTAAACCGGAAGATATTCAACCTACGGTGCTACCTGATGCATTTATTCAATCCGATATGGTCCGCAAACTCAATTCGCTCAGCTTGCCACGCTATGATCAGTTGCCCAACGTAACACTCTACCGTGACCAGGTCATCGAATATATCGAGCTGTGGATGGAACCGCTTTCGATTTGCGTGGAGCAGCCCGTCATTACGCCTTCGATGATCAATAACTACGTTAAGGTTGGTCTAGTACCGGCTCCGGTTAAAAAGCAATATGGTCGCGAGCAAATTGCACGTCTCATTGCCATCTGCGTATTTAAGCAGGTGCTGCCTATTGCTGCCGTTCAGGCACTCTTCAACATTCAGCGTTTGAGCTACGATGCTCCGACTGCCTTTGATTATGTCGTCGACCAGCTCGAGGCATCGATTCGCTCGGCGTTTTCAATTGAGCAGGTTCCTGTTCCCGATACAGCGCATCAGGTCACACGCGAGTCATTGCTTGTGCGCAGTGCGGTTTCCTCCTTTGTATCGAAGGCATACCTGATGAGCTATCTTAAGTTCAACGGGTTTAATAGCTAACCGACGTAAAACACGGGCGGGACAAAGAGCCACCAACCACTTTGCCCCGCCCGTGTATTTGTTCAGTTGGACTTTATCGACCCGAAGCCACGCCCATGCCGTAGCCGATAATGATGCCGTGCATCTCGGCATAGTATGAATCCAGCCCGTTGCAGGGCATGATAATGGTCTTTGAGTCGGGCCAGTGCTCCACAATGCGACTGGCAAGTGCCTGGGCGCCTGCCTCATTCTCGACATGGTCGATGACGACTTCTCCACCGGCAAAACCGTCGGTCTCCATGGTGTCGACAATCTTGCCAAGCATCTTCTTTTCGCCACGGGTGTGACCAACGAGCTTAATCTCCCCTGCCTCGCTTGCTGTGCCTAAAACTCGAATGTTGAGTTTATTGGCGATGACCCCGGCAGCCTTGGGAATACGTCCGGCCTTAGCGAGATTTGCGTAATTGCACAGGCTGAAAAGGATCTTACTGTTCTGTTCCAGCTCATCAAAATAGTTGCAAGCTTCCTCAAAAGAAACGTCTGGATTGCTTGCGAGGTAGCGGTCGAACAGTAAGAAGATCAGATCCATTTTGCCTCCAGCTGCGCGCGAATTGACTAGATGAATCTGTCGGTTCGGTTCCTCGGCAAGTACCAAATCTCGCGCTGTGGCAGCGGCATTGTAGCTGCCTGATACGCCCTCAGAGATAGGCATGCAGATTGTCTTATCGGCAAGCTTAAAGAGCTCGGCCCAATCGCCAACGCTCGGACAGGCACTTGAAGAAGCGCTCGTCTCCGCTTGTACGGCGCAATTGAGCTCGTGAACGTCGAGTGTGATGTCATCGACAAACTCACGCTCCCCCACTCGAATTGTAAGGGGCGCAAATGCAAAAGAGGTATGGGGAGCGGTTGGTTGCCAATCGCGGAGATTGCAGCTCGAATCGGAGACAAGTGCCCAACTCATAGAGGGTCCTTTCTAATCGATCTCCAACAATTATAGCTATCTTATAGATAGTTTAAATCGCTATCTAGTTTTGAATACTAGATAGCGGTCCTGATATCAAGACATGCTGTACAGACAAAAGAAAAGACCTCGCGACTAAAAGCCATGAGGTCTATGTGCGCTTGCTACAAAAGTTGGTTTAGTAGCGTACGAAAATATAGTTGTTATTCATGCCGGCGGCAACGGAGCTGATGATAACGCCCGTGTTGTAGTCCGACGCATGAATCATCTGGCCGTTACCAATGTAGATTCCGGTGTGGTAGGAGTTAACCACAACGTCGCCCGGCTGAGGGTCGGAAACTCGGGTCCAACCCATGAAGGTGCCGGTAGTGCCCAGGCGGCAGTAGCGACCGGTGAGGCAGTAGCTCACAAATCCGGAGCAGTCAAAGCTGTTCGGGCCAATGCCGCCCCAGGAGTAAGCGCATCCAAGTTTGCTATACGCGCGCGAAACGACGCTACCGCCATCAACGGACTGGTTCGGCGTGGAGGGAGTCGGAGTCGGAGTGGGCTTAGCGGGCTGCTGCGTAGAAGGCTTAGACTGTGTATTACCGCTCTGGTTATTGTTCGACTGGCCATTATTGGTGTTTGCGTTGGCGGAACCGTTAGACCCTGAATTGTTGTTTGAATTCTCGGTGGCACCAGCAGTCTCGGCATTCACCGTGGCCTTTTCGGCAGTACTCGCGTTGATTCCGGCCTGGAGTGCGGTATTCTTCTCAGCTTCAGCGGCGAGTTCAGCCTGCAGCTTCGAATCGAGCGAATTAACAACGTTCTGGGCCTCCGCCTGTTGAGCGTTAAGTTCGTCGACCTTTTTCTGCGTAGCGGCGACGTTCTTCTTCTGCTCTGAATGCTTATCGGTGAGCTGCTGCTTAAGCTCTTTGACCTCTTGAATGGTCTGGGCCTGCTTATCTGAGACCTTGCCGTAATAGAACAGTCGGTTGAGCATGTCGCCCAGATCGTCGACGCCTGTCAGAACCTGGAGCAGGCTCAGGCCGCCGGTCTTGTACTCGCCGGCAACATAGGTCGAAAGCTTTGCCTGACCGTCGGCAATTTCCTGCTGCTTTTGCGTAATCTCGCCAGCAGTCTGATCGAGAGTCTGCGTCTGAGTAGCAAGCTCGTCGTAGATTTGTTGAGTTTGCGTACCGATCTGCTCGAGTTTGGAACGAGCAGCGGCAAGGTCGGACGCGGTATCGGCATAGGCCGGAGCCGTGAGCCCCAAGCCTAAAACACAAGCGAGGGTTGCCGTAGCTGCGCAGCGTGCCATATTTTTGTGCGTGTTTGCTGTGCGCATGTAGCTTCCTTTCCAGTATCGAATGGTAACGGCTAGTCGACCGTCACCAGGCTAAAGAGCTCAACATCGTCCTCGGGCGGGGTGAGCTTCTTGCGCGGATTAAGAAACGCAAGCTCAAGGATACAACCATAACCTACGAGCTTTGCGCCCATATCCCGCACAAGTTTACCTGTTGCCTCTACGGTTCCGCCTGTCGCGACCAAGTCATCAAGAATCAACACGGTATCTTTAGAGCTGATGGCATCGGCGTGGATCTCAATCGAATCGGTTCCATATTCGAGCTCGTATCCCTGGCTAACGGTCTCACGTGGCAGTTTTCCAGGTTTACGTGCAGGAATAAAACCGGCGCCGAGTGCCACGGCGACAGGCACGCCTACCATAAAGCCGCGAGCCTCGGGGCCTACAACCTTAGTGATGCCCATGCCGGTGAAATGCTCCGTTAGCGCGTCGACCATGGCTTTAAGCGATTCGGGATTGCTAAAGAGCGGCGTGATGTCCTTAAAGACGACTCCGGGCTCTGGGTAGTCGGGGATGTCGACGATGTGAGATTCGAAGTCGTACATGGCGTGACCTTTCAGGGAGAGCCGGCAAAACGGCAGGGTTATTTACCCGCGGTTGCAGGGTCAGAATGTAAAGGAGCGACAACCTTGAGAGGCTGCACGAGGGAATCCTCGCGAACCATCGTTGCAGGTTTGGCTGGCTCTTCGTTCTTGGCTTTGGATGATTCGGATCGGGCGATTTCCTCATCGAGAGCGTCAATGTCTGCATCTTCAACCACGGCATTGAGAGACTCAAACACGCGATTTTTGAGTAATGCAGTATGAACGCCTTCGGTTAAGTCATGGAGTTTTTTAAACGCGCGTTCGAGCTTGGCATCGCGTTCGTCATCGGAGGTGTCCATGCCAAGCATGCTCACGAGCACTTGCTCGAACATAGAAGACTCGCGGTTGGCCGATGATACGTACTGGCGAAGGTTTCGCGGCTCGATATGGAAGCGTGACAGCTCGGAACAGTAGCGGATAATCGGAAAATCGCGCCCGTCGACGAGCTCACGGTTCTGCGGACTCTTGATAATGCGAATGAGGTCGTTTTCGGCCAAGGAGCGAATAAACGAGATCTCGACACCAAGCATATCCGGAATAGTCTCGATGGGGTGCAGTTTCTGCTTGGTCTCCTTGGGTTCCGTCTTGAGTGGAACATCGGACAGCAGGCCCACCTCGTAGGCAAGCGTAGACAGGTCCGTTGCGTTTTCCAAGCGCTGCTTAATCACGTTGAGCGGCATATAGCGGGTCTTCTGCAGATGCAGAATGACCTCCAGGCGATCGACGTCCTCCTTGGAATACTGACGATATCCCTTAGGCGTACGATGAGGGGTGATGAGCCCCTCATCTTCTAGAAATCTGATTTTTGAGTTCGAAAGATCGGGGTATGCGCCTCGAAGTAGGTTGACGACTTGGCCGATACTCAGATAGT
>ERZ1034691.721-NODE-721-length-24139-cov-15.090517_pt1 | contig 24139 bp, 18 predicted proteins | sample MGYA00520638_ERZ1034691 | MGnify/ENA primary metagenome ERZ1034691 (study PRJEB33766, sample SAMN09781763) | gut metagenome | biome: gut microbiome | host: Homo sapiens | place: Madagascar | study: EMG produced TPA metagenomics assembly of the PRJNA485056 data...
GGAGCATTCTCCATACCATCAGGATTCCTGCTGCCCCCACCATCACAATCGTAAAACTCGGTTTTGCCATGGTAGCAAGCAACAGATACAGCGCAAAGAGAATGTAATCTCTGCTGTGTTCCTTCCAGGCATTTTTTTGCTCATATATTGACAACAGCTCTCCGTATTTGAAAAATGCGAGAATCGCAAAAGGGCGTGCTGCCATATATGTCGCATTGTGGAACGGATTCGCTGTAAATACGCCCAAATACTTATATTTGATCCCCGGCAGATAGATGCCCGTGGGGGGATAGACCATGGATACGAAGAATAGTGACACTGCCACCATTCCGGTAAGCACATCCGCAAGCCACTCTTTTCCGGGCAGATTCCTTTGCAGTTCCGCACCCACATGCTTATCCAGCATGACCTTCAGACATACCATCGCTCCACTGTTTAACAACAGCGTTGCCAGTGCCATCGCCAGTTCCGCTCCGTTGTTCATGGAGGCGGTCACGAGATGGATCAGTGCTGCCAGCTTGAACAGGATCGGATAAGGGAAGCTGTATCCGCTGTCCTGTCCCTGCATTTCCAGAATGTATGCCTTCATGTCTGAATGATACAGACCGGATCCCAGCATACTTTCCGTACATTGGCGGTAAAACAGATAAAACGTAACTGCCGATGCAATCAGTACCAGCGCTGCAAACAGTAATGTTCCTATATTATTTTTGTTATTTCTACTGTTTTTATTACAGCTATTGCTTTCCGCCTGTTGCTTCTTATTTTTCATGTTCTGCATATTTTTGTTTGTTCTGTCCCTATTTTAACTTCGTATAATATGCCACTACCTTTTTCACTGCGTGGATCACATCCTCCACATCGTCATCCGTCAGACCATAGTACAGAGGAATACTCATGACCTCGTTGTAATATTTCTCCGCGTTAGGACATAATCCCTTCTCGTATCCCAGTTTTTCATAATAAGAATGCCAGTATACCGGCAGGTAATGTACCTGCGGGCAGGTATTCTCCGCATGTAACGCGTCGAAGAACTGCCGTCTGTCACAGTTCAGATTCTCCAGATTCAGATGCAGGACATACAGATGCCAGGTCGTATCGGACTCCGGAATCTCCTTCTGTAAGATCAGTTCCGGCATCCTGCCGAATGCTTCATCGTAGCGCTTCTTGATCTCTTTTCTGCGAGCCCGGAATATCGCAAGCTTCTTCAACTGGCTTAATAGCAGTGCTGCCTGAAAATCTGTCATACGATAGTTGAAGCCCAGTTCTACCTGCTCGTTGTACCACAGTGCATCGGTAGGATGTACCATTTCTTCCGGATCTCTGGTGATACCGTGGGTACGTAATCTCATCAGATGACGATACAGCTTCTCATCATTGGTCATGATGGCTCCGCCCTCTCCGCTGGTCACGGTCTTCACCGGGTGGAAGCTGAAGCAGGTCATATCTGCCAGACTGCCTACCGGCTGTCCCTTATAGGTAGTGCCGATAGCATGTGCCGCATCCTCAATGAGGATCAGGTTATTCTCCTTACAGATTGCGCGGATCTCGTCCAGTTCCACTGCCTGACCGGTGAAATCTACCGCTACCACAGCCTTTGTTCTCGGTGTAATCAGCTTGCGTACGGATTCCGGATCGATATTATAGGTCTCTGGATCGATATCTGCGAATACCGGCTTAGCCCCTGCGTACAAGACACAGTTGGAGGATGCCGCAAAAGTGATGGAGCTTACGATCACTTCGTCTCCTTCGCCGAATCCCGCTGCCAGTGCTGCCAGATGAAGTGCTGCCGTACCGTTGCATACCACTACCGCATATTTTGCATGGGTCAGTTCACACAGATGTTCCTCCAGTTCCTTCACCTTCGGTCCGCAGGTGATCAGATCGCTGGTCATTACTGCTGCCACCGCATCCACATCTGCCTGATCAATATACTGTCTTCCGTAGAAGATCTTATTCTCTCTTACAGGTTTTCCACCAAAAATAGCTAATTCTTCCATAGCTGCCTCCTGTCTGCTGTCTTATAATGTTTTATCTTAACATATTGCAGTCAGAAAAACAACAATGGTATAATGAGGGTGTTTCTACTACGAATTGCTTTACATTTACTTTGCACTTATTTTCAGAATTTTCAGAAAGGATCTACAAAATACTCTCATGAAGAAAACATATAGATTTCCAATAAACCCTATCGTTGGTATTAAGACCGTTTTCCTGCTCTTAGTAATACTCGCCGCAGGAATTCTCTACCTGAAAATACAGGAACCTGCAAAGCGTTCCGCGGATTTTACCCGTCTGCAGCAGGAATCTTACCAGGGTGTCTTCTTCTCCATGTATGCACCGGAAGCATTCCCCGAGGATATCTATCCCACTTATATGGGCTATGATGCCGTAGTCTGTTCCCATCGCATTGCCTCCTTCTCCGATCTGTCCGACTACCTGGAGACAGCTTTTTCCTCCGATAACGAAGTCACCCATGTCTTCCTGATGCTGGATCCTCTGCTCCTGTGGGACAGTAGTCTGCATCAGAATGCGCTGTTTACCGCTTCCCTGGAAGAAAAACTTTTGGCATACGTAGATACCTATGCCGGTGCGGAATTCACCGTTATTTTCTCTACACCCTCCCTCGCCTACTGGCAGTCTCATGCTGACGACGATCTCGACACTTACTGCAATGTGATCCGTATACTGGCTGCCTCTCTGTCCGCCAGAGAAAATGTCACTCTGCATTTTCCGGGACAAGAAGAGTGGCTCATTTCCAATCCCGATGCCTACGACACTTCCCGGGAGTTAAATGCTGTCGCCGCCCGCTCCACCATGCTGTTAGTACTGAGCGGTGCCATGCGGTACCTGGAGACGGAAAGCTACAGCAGTCTGGCGCGGTTTTCCGCACTGGTGCAGCAGGCAGCCTCTTCCCCTGTCACCTATCCCGACCTGTCCGATTACGATCTCGTATTTTTCGGTGACAGCGTCATAGGCAATTACAAGGATTTCACCTCCATCCCCGGGGTCATCAACGCCCTGACCGGCGCCAGGGTACATAACCTCGCTGTCGGCGGCTCCACCGCCACCTTAAGCAACGGAGAAAACGCATCTTTTAATGAGGTCATCGGAACCCTTGTAAACACATCGGACATCTCACTACCCGACGATGATAAACTATGCTTTGTCATCAACTATGGTCTGAATGATTATTTTGATGGATATCCTCTGGAAAATTATTGTGACGGGCTCGAAAACGGCATCCGCACCCTGCGGGATGCCTACCCGAATGCCCATATTTTCGTGATCTCTTCTAACTATATTCTGTCTTTTGAAAAGGGTACCGCCCCGACGGGAGACGAAGAGAACGTATTGGCAGACTATGTTGCTGCCGCGGAAGAGACTGCTGCCGCGGAGGGCGTTGATTTTCTGAATATTAATGAGGTACTGCAGTGGGATGCTGATAATGCCGCAGAGTATCTCGTGGATACCATCCATCCCAATGAAGAGGGACGGTGGCTGTTCGGCGTGGCGGTGGCACATGAAATGTTTTAGTCTAGAAACAAAAAGGAACTCAAATGATTTGAGTTCCTTTTTGAGTTCCTTTGAGAAACTCAAAATAATCAAATTCTATTTTTAGTTCCTTTAAAAAGTTTTTAGTCACAGTAAAACAACTGTTTGGGACTCTTAGGCTTCTCCGGGATACTCATCTTAATAATCCCTTTTTCAACCAGCGGCATAACTCGCGTCTGAATGGCATATGACACGGAATTCAATCCTAAATAATCACAGATTTCTTTACGTGTTCTGGGTGTTTTGCAGAAGAAAATCAATTCTCTATTGTCAACTTCCTCCATTTCATCCGCTTTTTGTTCTATTACGCTCTTGTACAGTTTGACAATAAAGCTTCCCCTTTCATCTAAAAACTCCGGTTGCTGTAAATCATATTCCTGCATCATTCTCCGAATCGTGGGAATTCCGGAATAGCGATTCTCTGTTACTTTTAACACTTCCAATTCAGATGCGATGACGGGGTTTCTGGTATCCGGCTGCACTTTTCCTAGCTGGTCAATCTTGATTCTTCCATAAATACCACCCGGATTCCGAATCTCCATTCTATCCTCAAACATAATAAGCTGAATAGGCATTCCTTCTGTATGAATACTGTAATCCCGATGCACCAATGCATTAAGTAGAGCTTCTCTGACTGCAGTAATTGGATAATCCGGTCGGTCCTCACGTTTCCCAGTGTGGGGATTTATGATAGTTTTTATTCGCATATTTCTATTGACAAATTGCATTGCTCCGTCAAGCATATCGGATATATTTCCTTCAATCCGCTGGTTATCTGTAAATCGTTCTCCCTGGTCTCCGATCGTTCCTACTTCCGTACCCGGAACTACTGTCGCAATAATACATAACTGCGGAAAATATGCCTGCGGGTATGGGCAGAAATTCATCACCGCACTTAATGTAATCCGATCATCTCTTTTTATACTCATTAATTCATATATTTCTTCATCAGGGATTGCAGCTAACCGTGGCTTTCCCTTTTTGAGTAATTCAATATATTGTTCCAGCAATTTATGATCCAATGACGCAAAGGATACTCTGTCAATTGCTCTGATATCGTCCTGATATTTTTTCCTATATGCCTCGTAACTATATACTTCATACTCCGTCATCGGCTCATCACTATCACCAACACGTGTATAAGATCCTTTCATGCGACCTTTCCCCTGATAAAAAACCGGACGATCCGTAATATCCACACTCGGTATTTCTGCAGAAACAAAAAATTTATTATTTTTTTCCAAAACAGTAAGCAACGGTCTTACTACCGGCTCCATCTGCAGACACTGTTCATTTATTTTCTTCTGAATGTCCTGAGGATCATATACTCCTACTTCTTTGTACCCGTGTTTTTCATCCACGCCAAAGATAATGATCCCACCATCCTCCTGATTTGAAAAGCTGGATAAAGTATCATACAGTCGTTGTGGGCACCCCTGTTCTGCACTTTTAATCTCTAATGTGGAGGTTTCGCATTTCATTTTTTGAATCAACTCTAATTTTTCCATTAATTCTTCCGTTGTCATTTTACTTCCTCCTTTTCTTTTTTATATTTTACTACTATTTTTAAGTTTATTCAAGAAACTTAAATTTTATTCAAGAAATCAAAAAGGAACTCAAATCATTTGAGTTCCTTTTTTACATCCATCTTTCATCAGCATCCCACTTCCCAACTATTGTTCATCTAATAATCGTCTTATAGCATTTTCTAATTCTGCAAAGTCCTGAGTTGCTTTTGACGATACCTCTCTAACCACATCATTTCGAATAACATCTACTTTTTGTACCAGTTTGTCTACAGTCTGAGGGTCTGGTGTTATACCAGACCCTATCTCATACCCTCAAGAACTTTGATTATCCTACTTTTTCTGTTTAACTATATTTCCTACATAGATTCTTCTACCGCTAAAAATACAACTCTAACCCAATATCCAATGGTTCATTCTATTGGATTTCTACTGCCTTATCTTTTTCCTTATACATTTCCTGAAGTTTTTTTAATCTATCCTGTTGTTCTCTGAATATCTGATGTATAACAGGATTTAATTGCTTTAATGAAATAGATGTTTTTAAATCACAACATTTTTTCAAGGCGTCATATACCGACATCGTTTCTAATCTCTTCTTTGAAGTAAATGTGTTCTTTACAAAGCTCCTCGCTCCTGAATCATCCGACATAAAATACATACAGTTCATTCGCATAGCCATATAGATAGAACGTATTTCACCCAGATTTTCGTCAATGCAATGGTATGTATATATATCTTGATTCTCCGGGAAATCATAGCGATTCATCTTCTCATATGCCAGTTTAAAATATTCCCGATAGTTTTCATCATTTTCTCTATCTATATATGCATCATAATCAACAATATCAATCGCCCCACCGGCTATTAATTCCTGTAAACTGGTAGCTTTTTTAAGTTCTACATCTGCAACATATTTATGCATAACAGGTCGTACATTCAAATCCGCCATCACCCAACAAAACAGCTTCCCCTTATCCGGTGCGTATTCTGTCAACTTTATATAAAAATCAGCATCTATTACCGCTTTTGTCTTCTCCATACGCATTATCCCTTATAATCTAATTCCGAATCCACAGCCGTTCCGATGTTTATATGAAATTTATCACGAAGTGTCTGTATATATTTTTCCTTTGCTAAATGCTCTTTTTCAAGTAACTCCAAATCACTTTTTAAATTTGCAATTTTATACACGTCTTCTCTCTTGTCCAAACGCGTATATTGATTTTCCCGAATAATCTGACCATATAATTCTCTGTTGTCATTAAAAACCTTTAAATAGATGGGCACCGATTCCTCTGTAATATTGCCAAGTTCCTCAAGACGCTTAATAATTGCCTTCGCCGGAACACAAAAATAGTTCATCAGATATGTCACCAGGTCCATCATTATTTCCACAGACAGTGGTCCACCTTTATACTTATTGTATTCCAATCTTCTACCGCATTCGCGCTGAAAGAATTCCGTCGGCATTAGGAATTCCGCAGTAAACCTTCCAACGATTTTTTCTATATCTGTATTGCAGTTGGCTACATTATCCTGCACATACCGATCCACTCTCCATACATGTCCCAATTCATGGGCTGCTGTCCACACCTGTTCTTGTAGTACTTTTGAAGTGTTAATATATACAAACTGTTTCATTTCACCATTTAAGGGCTTGCATATATGGCAACCGTCTATTTCATCCTCCAAAGAATAATACAGGACATAACATTCTCTTTCAAGCAAAGCAAAGACATCATCTCTTACAATAACATTTAGTATATTTTCTTTATTCCGTTTGGTTATGATAAATTTTTGAATGGCACTGACTATATCTCGCTCCATATTTCCTCCTAAAAGAAAAAGGTCATTTTTCAATGACCTAATCTAATGCTATCAGTTCCTGCACATCGCAATACATATCTAACAAATCCAATATATATGTTTTATTTTCAGATGATCTAAATTCACCTCTGCATTCCATACATCCTACTTCATGATATTGTTCTTCCTCTCTTGGTACATAAAGTTCTTCTACCGTCGTCTTTAGTTCTTTCGCAATATCAGCTTTCTCATCTTCATCCAAAAATAGCCGCCCATCCATAATTTTCCATAAATCATATTTAGAATATCCAAGATGCTCTGCTACGGTCTGTTCGTTAAACTTCCCATTCACCATAAAAAATTTAACATTGTTCCCGAACACTCTGTTCCTTTCATTCATACGATCCACTCCTATCTCCTGGCTATCTTAGAATATGTAATATTTTTACACAATATTACTAATATAGCAATTACAGCATGGTTTTTCAAGTGTCAGCCACTTACATTTTACCACATTTTCTCTAAATTGCACGATACTAGATATAGTCAGTACATCCTATATCTAGTATATATAGCCTCTGGCAATTGCCTGGCTTTCTTCCCTGATCTGTCCAGGTATCTATATGCCAACGATTGCATTCCGGATATGCGAGATAAAACGCTATTTCTTTTTCTCCAACGTTTTAATGCTTTTATGACTTAAAGTACTATTCACCTTCCCATGATGTACACTTTCAATCTCTTTACAGCACTTCGTCTGTCCAACCTACATCTTCGCCGTCTCCGCCATCTGTGGAACCGCTGTCTGAGCCGCCTCCCGAGCTTCCGCTATCTCCGGAACCACTGTCCGAACCGCCTCCCGAACTTCCGCTATCTCCGGAGCCGCTGTCTGAACCGCCTCCCGAACTTCCACTGTCTCCGGAACCACTGTCTGAACCGCCTCCTGAGCTGCTACCACCGGAGGAACCACTATCTGAACTGCTGCCCGAGCTACTACTGGCGTTATTAATCGTCGGCTGCTGTGTTGGTGCCGGCGTTGCCGCAGGTGTAGTTGTGACTGCCTTATTCGCAATCGGCTTTACCGTCTGTACTGTTGTTTTCTTTATCGCGCTCTGTACCTGAGATGCGAATGCCAATGCCATTTCCTCTATAGAGCTCTGCTTTGCAAGAAGCGATGAAATCTGCTCCGCACTGATGGTTCCATTTTGCACTGCTTCTTTATTCTGTACGATCAGTTCCTGCATTTTATTTCTCCCTGCCAATATCGGATCTGCCTGAGTCAGTTCCTCTACCGGAGCCACGTCCACCCACTGACCGTCTGTATCCTGTTGCTGTAATATTCCATTTATGACACGCACCGTCTGAACATCTCCCGCTGTAGCAGTCTCCTGTTGTCCCTGATCCACTTCCACCGTTAACGCTCCATTCTGCACTTCAGTGAGCTGAGTCTGCAGAGCCCCCATTATCCTCCAGGAACGATATAACGCTGCCGACAATACAAATACAAGCGCCGCCAACATACAGGTAAGAACGATCCATACTGTGTTTCTCTTACGTTTCATCTGTTATAACTCCTTTTGTTCATGCCTTACTGCTTTTCCACAGTATCTACAATATTGTTAAGGAACTGATATCCTGACGTTCCGGGTTTGAAATCTCCCCGGTCCATAATCTGCTTACAGACGGTATACATACTTCTGGACATCTCCGGTCCATAGATTACTATGTTCTCTCCATTATCGTCCATTACTGCATAAGGTCTGAAAATATATGCTGTGTTATAACGGCTCTCTGGAAGTTCCGTCAGGACATTTGCAAAATGGTCTCTTCCCTTTGCTCTTCGAATCACACTATTATTTACCTTACCATTCTCTACCCAGTATGTTCTTCCACCGGATACCTTCTTACTTCCGTAAATCATTGGATTATCTTCATGAAGATCCGGGCGCATGATCAGCGTTCCCATCTCCATGATTCGATATCCTGCCACCCCGGGATTACTGATCAACTGTGTTTTTTTCGACGTATCTATACCAAAAGTGCACCGTAAACCGGTATTTCCTGTATAACGAACGGAAAATCCATGATAGGAAAACAAATTCTCGAACTCCGGAATTGCTGTTGCTGTATAATAGCTTCCATTATAGGAAAGTCTCCAGACATACATGCCTGCCGGTATACCGGATTCATTATATTGATACGCTGCTGCAGTCTTTGCTGTCGTCTTCAACTGATCAATGCTGCTTATCGCCACCAGTCGTTTGGATTCATCATCCTGCCACGCTGTACTGGTTGCCTTCACTCCATCTATATAAATCTTTGCACTACTGTCGTAGCCTATCGGAAGTGCCAGAACCACATTTCCGCTCCCTACTTCCGGCGTCGGATCCGTTGTTCCCTGAACTGTTTTCATCCTGCGTACGGAAACATTTCCTCCCAACGAAGAGGTTGCTGCATACAGACTGTTTTCTCCACAAAATACATCAAAATCTCCTGTGTCACTACTGATGGTACCAAAATCTGTCCAAATGCCATTTTTGAAATATTTTGCCTGTAATACGCTTCCCTCTACGAAGAAGATATAAGGGATTTGATCTTTTACCACCAACTGCTGACCATTGGTAACTTCTATGCCATCCAATATCTGTTCTGTCCAGTTACTTCCATCTCCGGTCAGGTATATTATGTTTTTACTTCCATCCACCGCGGTCAGATATATTTTATCATCCACAATACAAGTATCTATCTGCGTGATCCGGGATGCACTGTTGACTTCATAAATATCCTTCCAACTGTCGTTTTCATAGCATGCTACTCTGCCCTTTTCATCCCCTGTACCGCCTATAACTTTGGAATTACTGTAAGCCACATACCATTTCCCCTGTAAATAAAATGCAGTGGCACTTGCAACGTAATCCGGTACCGTCAATGTCTGACAAGAACTACCGGAGCTTATATCTACCAGATGAATCCCCTTGTCTCCATAATAAAAGAGCCATATCTTTCCGTCCCGGTATATCAATTCCATATTGGATGCCCACTCTGCGGAAGTATAGCATGGAGCCAGTCTTCCATTTTCATAACGAGCCACACTTACCTTAGCATCCGTCGTAAAATACGATATATAAATATTACCATCGACATACAATACATCCGTAAATCCGAGAGATGCATCAGTACTGCATAATTCCGTCCAGTTTCCTGCTATACTATCAAAGGAATACAAATAAGCCTTCCTTTGACCGTCTCCCTTTATTCCCGCAAGATACATTTTTGAACCGTCTTCCGATCCGCTCAATGACGCATTTTTCAATCCACTGACAGAAGTTCCCTGCATCTGCCAATATTCTTCTTCCTTCAATAACGGAAACTCTACATGAAATGTAGCCGTACCATCATCATTAAATCTTACATTATCAATTACAATTCCGCTGTTTGATCCTCCGGAGTAAAAAATAGTATCATCCGTACAGGGTGCATTTAAATCTGTGCTGCCTAAGCTTGTTCTACTGCCGGTCGGTGTTATTGCTGCATCGCGAACAGCATTCGCACCTGGCCTCACCTGACTCTCCTCCGTAGCAGCTTCGCAATCTACCGCTGTACCCGGACGATAAACATAGATATAATTTTCTCCCCGAACATTTGTATTGTCCTGTATAGAAGTATTTACACGGTATACGATCAGTCCGCCTTGAATAAAATAACCTTCATTTGCATAAAGACTGTCATATTCAAAGCGTTCTTGGCTACCAGGACGATATTCTATCACAAAAAATTCAGAATCCGATCTTGATGTCTTCAAAATATACGCTCGGTTCCCACTGGAAGCTTTTGCCGGCTGTAATATATAATCCCCACTTTCTGTCACAGTCTGAATATCCAACCATCCCAGATCTTTCCTCGTATATACCAATGGATAACTCGCTCCAGACGCTAACGGTTCCGCCATTTCATCCCAGATTCCTACCGGTTCTCCCGCAGCATTATTGCCTCCCTTCCGGTACAGATCCGGTGCTCCCAGACTATGTAAAAATTCATGCGACACTACCGCATAGCCCATACACATGCTTCCAGTTAAAATAAGACTACTTCTGGGAACAATATTATATTGCGCAACCTTTTTCCCATATAATGTGAGATCTCCACCATATCCTGCCGCATGGGGATAAAATGTTCCATTGTTTGCGGTCTGTACCAAAAACGTTATATTATCAATACATCCATCCAAATTTTGTCTGCTATTCTCCCAGGTATCCAACTGATCCCCGGGAATCGTTTCCAGTTTCCCGTTTTGCAGCAATGTATTCATCTCATTTATTACAGCAGATATAAATCCGGAATCATCACTCTGTGCATAAGCGTCCGCGGATCCCGGTAATGTAATTGCCTGAAAGCTTCCATTATAATCCTGCGGGAAAAAGCTTTTGACTTCCACTTTTCCGTCCGAGATTGCTTTGATGTAGGAGTGTACTCCACTCGTACCCGCAGTATTATACATATCCTCAACAGCTTTATATCCTGAAGCGAAATCATTATTCTGATCCTCTGCAAAATCCACCATCAGTACCAGATTGGCTACCGTCTGCTCTGCCGCCACTGCCTGAACAGGTTTCCACAGCAACAAGCCACATACAAATAATGTTATACTCAATAAACTCTTTGTCTTATATGTCATAAGTAACTCCTGTCGTAAAACACATTCTAATGCCTATTCCCAGATATTAGAAATTCCCAACTGCTCCGGTGTGAAAGCATCGTCGGCATCTTCTGCCGTGAAATCTCCTTCATAAGTATCCACCTGAGAGCCACGATTGTGGAAGGCTTCAGAAGCTCCGTTGCTTATATCAACGTTACCCTTGCGTACCGTAAATGTTCCCTCCGGACGACTATTCGAAGCTAATGTTCCCTCGTATCCTACATAGGTGCCATCCATCAGATTCAGGATTTCGCTGCTAAAAGATCCTGTCCGCTCTGCTGCACATACATAATACCTGATTTCCGAATCCATCACCTGCACATAGAATTGTCTGCCATCTGCAAGAGGATATTCTACCGCTGTACAGTGTTGTCCCAATTCATCTGACAAGATCGTCATTCTCCACTCACTGTTATCTACTATACCTGTATAATTTCTCTGTCCAATTAAAAGATCAGACAGCATTACCGTGTACCAATCTTCTGTCAGAATACTGTCTACCGCTGCCTCAACATTTCCTTCTGCCATGGCATCCAGTAATTCCCCTGCTCTATTCTGCACTTCTTCTGTATCTTGTATCAGGTCTATCGCGATCTCCGCCAACTGCGATTGCCTCTCGGAATTATAGTCCAGACGCTGTTCCCATTCCAAAGTCTCCCTCTGTGCCAAAGGGCTTTCTGTATCTGCCACAGTCTCTGTAGTTGCTTCCGCTTCCTGTGTACCAATCGCCGGTGCAGTTTGTTCTACCCTTGTCAGTGGCTGAAAATCTTGTGTCCCGCAAGCGGTCAGTGCCAGGGATAATAACAGGGCTATTGCAGGAATCGTTTTTACTATTCTTTTGTCATTCATTTTTGTTTTCTCTTTCTGTATTTTCTAGGTAATATATGTATCGGTCAAAATAAGGGACTTCAATATGTTCATAAATCAAATGAATTATAAAAAAAGTAGAAGGAGTTAATCAGCTCCTTCTGCTCTTTCCTCCGTCGATTCAATATTTATGCTTATCGTGCACACTGATCTCATCGCATTTCCGGCTGAAACATATTTTATTTTTTTCTCTCAAATATGTCACGTGTGACATATTTTCTATTGTCAGCTGCTGCCTTATCTTTTTCCTTATACATTTCCTGAAGTTTTTTTAATCTATCCATGTCCTCCATTCCTATGACCCGAAACAGGGCAGACTAACCACGGCATTGGTTCCATATCTGCATCATACTTTCAGTGATTATGTGGCCAAAGAGCATGGCAGCTCACAATATGACAATCTGATCAATTCCCGATATGCGGGATAAGACGTTATTTCTTTTTCTCCAACGTTTTAATGCTTTTATGATTTAAAGTGCGTGTTGTGCGCTTTCGCCATCTCCACCCTCGTGTATGTAATGGCACTGGCCTGGTGTCAGTACCATCGCAATAAAAGCATTTTTTCATCAAACAGTTTCTCCGCCACAAAATACATCAGTGCAACTGCAAGAATCAAAATCGACCAAAGCAGTATTCTCTTTGCATTTTTGCTTTCTATCCATTATAATTTTCTCTATGTTTATTACCATGCATGACTTTTTCTATACACTTACATAAATACCAATATCCCATGGCCGCAGCCGGCAATGCAATCACTATATAAGGGAACACGTACCGGCTCTTTGCCTCCCACACCAGACTGAATAAAACCTCTCCTATCAGAACCAATCCCAAAAAATATTCCCATTCCTGTCTTTTATGCTTTGCCAGATAAATATAATAAAATAATACTCCAATATAAATAACATTTTGCAGTTGATTCATAATCTCATAGAATATCTGATATCCTCTATCTGAGTAAAATGCCTTCATCCATTTCGACGAAGTCGTCATATTCGATGTAAATAAAAAGGATCCATAGGTAGGTTCCAACCATTGAACTGCTGTTTTATCGCAAAAAAATTCTAATGCTCCTATAGGATCTCGCATCCATCTGACAATGGACTGCTTTATATTTAAAATAGAAAGTTCCGTACACTTATCTACATCAAAATTATTTTCCCAAAAGAGATGTATTTCATATGCATTATATGTTCCTCTCCCTGTATGGTTTGGATCCTCATCCTGAAATCCCATTGCAACCACAGATATTGCCGGAACTCCTTCAGATAATTGAATTTCTGCCTGATGTTCTACACATTGAATAACTGTTTTTTGTCCGAGTATCATCAAAAGCACACAGAAAAAACTAATAATAAAACTTTTACGGTTCCCTTTTAGAGCTCGTAAAAATTGAATCCCCAAGACAGCAATCCATACAATAATTAATGCTCCTCTCGCCGTATAGGACACAATCATACTGCTGATCATTACAATATATACTAACCCCTTTTTCCATAGTATCCATTGTTCATGCTCCTGCAGTACCAACAAGCACAAAATTGCAAGTTCCAAAAAGCACAATCCAATCGTTTCACCATATATAAAGAGTTCATATAAGTGCAGAGGGACATAACATATGGCAAGCAGTAAATAAAAAATACATAGTCTTTCTTTGTGAAACATCCTCCATGCGATCTCATTCCCTGTAAAAATTATTATTCCACCACAAATCGCCTGAATACATTGTAAAGTACTAACACTATAATTTCCCAAAATTCGTGCTGGTAACAAATAAATAGCACCTACTCCAAGCTGATACGGATATACATTGTAATACCAATACTTCTGTAATTCTGTATAATTTCCTGTATAAAGATTCTTCAAGACAACATATACATATTCCTGATCTGCCCCCGTGACATACTCGGCATTTAATGCCATAGTTATTATCCCGGCCGCAGAAAAAATTGCAATTACCGCTGCTGCAATTCGTAAATGTCGAATGTATACCCGGGAACTATATTTCCAGATGATTCCTATAATTACTATGAATCCCACCACAAGCCCTACTGCTTTTATCCAGTTGTCACTAACTGTCGAAACTGTTTCTGCAAAAGGAGCTAACTTTCTACCGGTACCTATTGCTCCAAGCGTTACCGTTGTAAAAAAACAAATTCCCATTACCGCAATTAACTTTAAAATTATATCCTGTACTTTTCTCATTTCTCCACTGATTTTATCCGAATTTAATTTAAATATTCAATATTTTCTAATCCTCATATAAGTATTCCCCCATGCCTTCCAATCCTCCAGCCAAGTTACGTCCTCCCTCTCAGGCAGGACATCATAAGTTGGATTCACACACCCAATTACCATTTTTCCTTGCTCTCGGGCGTTACATATCTCTTCTTCGGAAGATACTAAATGAATCTTCCCCCGATACTCTGTTGGCAACGTATAGTAATTGACAATCACTGCACCGGATCCATCGGATTTAATCCATATCTCATCATACCGATCCACGAGACTTATAAGAATCTTCCTGGTCGTCACCCCATAATAATCCATCTCATATCGTCCACAGGAATCACCACCTGCCAAAATATTTGTATACGCACAGGAGCTTTGCCCTGTCAATGCAATTCCAACACCATTGCTTCCAATCAATACGACCAATATAGCCGTCACAATTCGACTTACATGGCTTTGTTTTCCGCGTATCAGATATTCAACTGTATAAGTTGCCAGTACAACCATCGGGCCATAGATAAAATACATATGCCGCCAGCCATTATACAAGTTCGGACTGCAAAGCATAGCTACTAACACAGGAATCCCGGGAATCAGCACAAAGAGAGGATAGAAACCATCCGCAGAATTCCACTGAAGCTTTCTCCCCTTATAAATCCAAATACCAATACTACACCATAACAAAACACTGAGGTAGACAGGTATCGTCAATGCAATCAGTTTCGGCAAGTAATACCATGGCAGCGGATTCTCGGAATGTACATACCAAATTCCGTCAAACAATACTCTTCCGTCCATTCTGGAAAATTCAGTGCTGTTCGTAAGATTCCAAAGCAGGAATTCTCGCAATTGGAACCCCCGTCCCCAAATTGCAGGAGTCAGCACCAAATAACATAAAAAGCCGATTATCGCTGCTGTAAGTCCCACCAAAAATGTTCTCATGCTCCATTTTTTGTCTATCGTAAGCTTCAACAAATAAAATCCACCAATCAATGCAAATACATATATTCCACTAATTTTTAGATTGCTACAAAATCCGGCACAGATTCCCAACAGGCATGCATTTAAAAAGTCTCTGCACTTAATAAAACGAATCCCATAAAATAGCATAACAATAATCAGGGACATCAATACGGTATCCTTATTATTGTATAATCCATCTGCAAATATCCTTGGGGTCAGAAACAACATAAAGGTTCCTAAAAGTGCCGTTTTCCTGTTCTGGAATAATTCCCATAGCAAACGGTACATATAGATTACGCCAAGGAAAAACAATGCATATGTATACGCATGCCATATCTCACTCTTTAATTCGGTTGCATCTGAATGCTGATCCAACTTCATTAACACCAATCCGCACAAATAATACAAAGCGCTTCCGTGATCCTTTTCTATTGATTCGCAGATTGGATGATATTCGTCCTTCCCTTCAAACCAATTCGTGATCTTCGAGATTCGTAAAGTCTCGCCGTATTGCAGAATATTCATATAAAGAATTTCTTCTTCCGCACGTTCATCAAAATACACACCTGTCTCGCGCAGGAAAAAAGCACCAAAAAGAAACATTGCCGCAAATATGCCCAGGATTGTATATCTTTTCTTCTGTTCTGTCATCTTCTGTGTATCTCCCATCTGCTCCCTCGTAGCTGTCTTAATATATCAATTTTTCTCTTTTTGTTCCTTCTCCGCCCTTATTATTCCTCAGATTTAATATTTATGTTTATCATGCACGCTGATCTCATCACCGATCTGCACTTCGATCACCTGCAGTTCCGTATCGGCGATAATCGTATGTTTACATCCTGCCTTCATAGTCAGGACATCGCCCACCTTCACGGTCTGTTCCACGTCATCGATCACCGCACGACCTTCTCCGGCTATCACCGTCCATACTTCGTCCCGGAAATCATGGCTGTGGTAATTCATCCGGTGTCCCGGATTCAGTGTCACTTTGATCGTCATGCTGTGGTCACGCACATCCAGTACCCGGAAGCTCCCCCAGGACTTTTCCGCGAACATTACCTGCTGGTCAAACTGGTTCACATACGGTTTGATATAGCTGGACTGCTCCTTATCTGATACCAGGATTCCCTCGGGGCTGGCTGCCACGACGATATCTTTTAATCCCATGCACAGGATCGGTACATTCAGTTCGTTAACCACATGTACATTCTCACAGGTATCATTCAGAACGCCCTCACCGACACAATTGCTGTCCATTGCCTCGGTCAGTGTATTCCAGGTCCCCAGATCCTTCCAGGTTCCCGCGAAACGCATCACTTCTATCTCGGATTCCTTTTCCACTACCGCATAGTCGAAGCTGATCTTCTGTAACGTACTATATTTCTGAAACAGGTCTTTGTAATCCGTAAAATCAATCAGTTCATGTGCGCGCTTCAGAACATATCCCAGTCTGAGAGCAAATACTCCGCCATTCCACAGTGCTCCCCGGGCAATGTAGCCTTCTGCCACTTCTTTGGTAGGTTTCTCCCTGAACATCGTCACGCGGCTCAAATGCTTAGCTGTCTCCGGTATGATATAACCGTACTTTTCACTGGGATAGGTCGGTTCAATTCCCATCAGTACAAGATTCGCATCCGACTCTCCGGCGCGGTCGCACAATTTCTGCAATGCCTCAAAATAATCCTTCTCCACATAGGGATCCACCGGGCAGATCACGATGGGCTCATTTTCTGTCACCCCCTGCACATCCTTCAGATAGGCTGCCGCCAGCGCAATTGCCGGAAAAGTGTCTCTACGGCAGGGTTCTATACAGATTCCCACCCCTTGTCCCAGTTGACTGTATATGGATGAAACCTGTGTTTTAGAAGTGGCAATGGTTACTCTGGCATCCGGATCTACCTCATGTATCTGACGATACACCCGCTGTACCATAGACTCCAGACCACCGTCCTCTGTATGAAATATTTTAATAAACTGTTTGGATCGAATCTCGTTAGACAACGGCCATAGACGCTGGCCGGATCCGCCGGACAAAAGTATCATATTCATAGCTTACTCTCTCTGTTTTCTCAATCTGACAACTATTGCTTCTATGTCTCGGACTATATAAATTCTTCACTATAATACCACATCCATCAAATAATTGCCATGGGCGTTTGCTTGTAATAATTGCGTTTTTCCACATAATATGTTATGATGTATAAGAATTTTTAGTATCGAAAGTGAGGACATTATGTTATTAGATGATAAATCCATTTTGATTACAGGCGGCACCGGCAGTTTTGGTAAGGCTTTTACCAAATATGTGCTGGACAATTACAATCCTAAGAAGATCATTATCTATTCCCGTGATGAATTCAAGCAGTTCATCATGCAGAATGAATTCAAGCAGTATGCCGGCAAGCTTCGCTTCTTCATTGGCGATGTCAGAGACAAGGAACGCCTGACCAGAGCATTTGAAGGTGTCGATTATGTCATCCATGCTGCAGCTCTCAAGCAGGTACCCGCGTGCGAATACAATCCCGCGGAGGCTATCAAGACTAATATCCACGGCGCACAGAATGTCATTGATGCTGCTCTGGATACCGGTGTTAAAAAAGTAGTTGCCCTGTCCACGGACAAGGCTGTTAATCCTGTTAATCTGTACGGTGGCACCAAGCTGGTATCCGATAAATTGTTTATCGCTGCCAACGCTTATGCCGGAAGCAAGGATATCTGTTTCTCCATCGTCCGTTACGGTAATGTAGCCGGAAGCCGTGGATCTGTCATTCCTTTCTTCCATAATATTATTAAAAATGGTGGAACCGAGCTCCCTATTACCGACTATCGCATGACCCGTTTCTGGATCAGTCTGCAGCAGGGTGTTGAGCTGGTGATCAAGGCTCTGGAAGAATCTAAGGGTGGCGAGACTTTCATCTCTAAAATTCCCTCTTTCAAGATCACAGACCTGGCACAGGCAATGCTGCCCGGATGTGAAATGCCGGAAGTAGGTATCCGCGAGGGAGAAAAGCTTCATGAGATCATGGTAACTGTAGAAGACTCCCTGAATACCTACGAATATGACAAACATTTCATCGTATATCCCCAGATGGTATGGAGCGAATCCAGACGTGCAGTGCCTACCGGCAAGAGAGTCCCCGAGGGATTTTCCTATAGCTCAGGTAATAATACCGAATGGTTAAGCGTAGAACAGATCAAAGAATTACTCAAGACAATCGATTTAGAAAAATAAAAGCAAAAAGGAGCTCATTTGAGTTCCTTTTTTACTCTCCAATCCCACAAAATAAAACATCACCCACATTATCACGGCCGTAATCTATCCCGGAGTCACTACCATTTCCAACATCCCAAAGCAAGCAAGTACGCTGTGCACGCCCCCTCCGGTTTTCGCATCCTTAATGCCTGATAAATTCCACAGATCCAAATCAAGATGAATAGAATTCCTGCTGGCACACCATAATCATACGCTGTCTGTAAAAACACAGTGCCATCGTAGATAGCCTTTGTGTTTAGCTTCATGCATTCACGAAGAAGAAACTTGTTGGCTTCTGCCAGGGAATCAAACCTATCGCATTCGGGTCCTGCAAAAACTTTACGCTGTACATACTCGACGCTGCGTTCTACATGTCCCTTTTCGTTTCCGCTGTAAATGTTGTAGAAGCGGAATTTAAAACCATAATAGATGGACAGTTCTGTAAGTGCTGTTGTGGGCTCCTTTTCGGTAAGCCCTACAAAACGTCTTACAGCAACCCGCATGTTGTCGTAGACCATTTTTTGAAAAGCACCATGACTGTAAGAAAAGAAGTCTGCATGGGATTCCTGAAATGCGGCAGTATCCTGTGCCAGGTACAAACGGGCATACCTGAAGTTTCCGTAAGCGGAGGTAAAGACAGCCATCTGATACTTTTGGTAACCAGAATCCCCGATATCAAGCTTGACAGTTCCCCAGTCGAATTCGCAGATCTCACCAGGCATATATTCCTGCCGTATGAAAGCTTCCTGGTGTTTGGTTTCAAGGTACTGGGTTACCCTTTTTACGGTAGAATAACTTACATCAAATCCTTGCTTTTTGAGGTAGTCGTGGATATCGATCTTTTTCATGGTTTGCTTTTGCAACCCCATGAGACGCTTGTCGCGGTTTAGCTGGAGACCTTTCTCGACAGCTTCTAAAAGCTCCGGCGTAGCTTTAGAGGGAATCCGATTGCTGGAATCATAAGTCGGCTTTTCAATAAAAGCCTGTATGATTTCCGAGGTATCCATATCCGGATTCATGCGAAGTAATTCTTCGCGTTTTTCATCATACTCGTTAACATACTTGTTAACGGTGTCCTTGCTGAGATGGAGAAGATTTGCAATGGCTCGGTTGCTCATGCCATCTATATGGGCAAGGATGATACGTTGTTTGATGATCAGTGTGATCACACCTTTCAGCCTCCTTTATCTTTGGGTAGATAAAGGATAACATAAAAGTCTGGAGTGACCTAGATTTCAATGAGCCATGTGACCTAAATTTAGATTAGCATAAACACCATGGACAACAATACTGCCGAGCGCGCCATCCGTCCTTTCACCCTTGGGCGTAAGAACTGGGTCAACGTAGATTCCATCCGCAGAGCAGAAGCCAGTGCCATCATGTACAGTCTAGTAGAAACTGCAAAAGCAAACAGACTCCGCGTCTACGAATATCTGGAATATGTGCTGACCGAACTGGCAGCGCACCAGGATGATACCAGCCGAGATTTCCTTGCAGACCTTCTCCCCTGGTCCAAAGCCGCTCAGAAAAAATGCAGCAGTCTGAAAAAAGTTTCCAAAAAAAGTTAATTTAACCGTCAAAGAGCAAATCTATAGGAACCGCCAGTAAAATGGCGGTTTCTTTTATTTTATGGTACCCATGTTTGAGTACTTACCAGAGAAGTGTATTTCCGAGCAATACTGCGCTGTTAAAAGCATTATATCTTTCAATGTTTGAAGCCACAAAAAAATGGACTACAACCATTCGGAACTGGGCACAGGTTTATGGCGAGTTATGCATTATGTATGAAGGACGGCTCCCGGAATAGGAATCTGTCTGATAAAAAACACGGGCAAAAAGCGGCCTGTGTTCTTGACATGCAATCCTTTCACTGTTATATATAAGACAAGGCGGAAAGCTTCAAAATAAGCCTTCCGCCAATTCATTATCATAGAAGATCTGATTATTTACAGAGATTTCTTCACACACTCCTAAAATTATTTGTGCATCCTGACAGGAAGAAAAATAACGGAACATGAAACCTAAATACAAATTCGTATGCTTGTCCTGCGCTTGCGCCATAATGTCCCAAGTATATAAAAAATATTCCAAAGAATTTGGCTACATCAATCCACATTTCTCGCTTTTCTTTTGTAGCAATACTATTCATCTTTTCCTCCGTAAAACTATTCAACTCTATGAAGAATGTATTAATATTTGATAGAAGCATAGAAAACACATTTTTTCGTTTTTCTATGATATTATTGCCAAAAGTGAATAGCTTTCAGTCCAACAGTTAAATACTTAAGGGTTGTGAATTACTGAAGTACAATTTCTCAGTTGCATCACTATAACTGGCTATTCTTGTGCAAGGGTCACGAATAGCTAGTTATTCAATGTCTACTTCTGAGAGAAGTACGAATTCTATTATCTAATGCATATGTCCACTCTGCTACTACACACGTAATTACAATCGTTGTTATCAACAAAATTTCTAGTCTATATTCAACGTTTATCTTGTCATAAAAATAATTAATCATTAGCTGTTGTATTGGGAAAGCATATAAATATAGTCCATAGCAAATGTCCCTTTTTATAATCTTATAAAAAACAGGATTTTCCACTAATGCAACACTAAATATCAAATACCCAAGTAAATAAGGGAGCATAAAAGTTCGTACTGACATTGGCATGCAATACCACAAAATTATGCTGACTATTGCAATTTGCAAATTACAGTATTTCTGCAAATTCAACACATTAAAACACATTCCTAATAAAAAATATAAAATAAGGGAGCATGCATTTGTCCACTCAGTGTCCCACAATATAAAGGCTTCTGTAGGATAAAACGCCCTATATATATCAAAGACTGAAAAACTTAGCAAAACAGCCAGCCAAAAAGCGTACCTCAAATGCTTACTTGATATTTTATTATATAATATAACAATCGGTATTAGAATAATATAGCAAACTAATTCTACCGGTAAAGTCCACAAGGATCCATTTACTGCCATTGGATAAATATTGTTTTGAAATACTCCCGCAAGTGCAAACCTAGGTCTCATTATAACATTAAAAATCACATACCGACATGCTGAGTGCCAATATTGCGTCTGTTGAGCTGTAGTTACTATATCCATTACCAGTATTGTCACTATTAAACACAATATTAGTTCGGGATATAATCGTTCAATTCTCTTTTTTAAATATTGCTTCCAATTTGCCACACGATAATAGCTTCCAACAACTAAATAACCACTTATTAGGAATAATATCTTTACTCCTAACTCGTGAATATTGATTCCGAGAATATTAGGTGCCTGCATCCCTAAAAGTATGTATTGATGTCCTACAATAACCATAACAGCCGCCAAAATATGTAAAATGGCAAAATTGTTTTTTCTCATTTGTCCACCCAAAATAATTATCTACATTAAGCTAAATCTAAAATGTTTATCTTACTAAAACTTCCCTCACCAATAAGGTGCATCGAGTCTGCTGGGTAGATATGTCTCTTACGAGACATATCTACCCAGCAAGTAGGATTCACATTTTTAGCATGCAGAATTTCTAGTTAGATATTAATTTTTTACATCTTTTCATACATCATTGCAACATCATATACACTTACTTGTTGTATATATGTTTTATGCTTATTACGCATCACAACCAAGGCGTCATCCAATGCCTTTTGTCTGTTCGCATTAATTTGTCTCTCTGCCGGCACTCTATATATAGATGTTGTTTTAAATACAAATGCAAAATCTGTGTGCAAAGAATATCTCACCCACATATCCCAATCTTCCAATGCATCCACAGTTTCATCCAATCCACCATACTTCTCGAATAATTTTTTTTCAAACATAATGCATTGAATTGGTATGTAATTATGATGGCACAACATTATTCGATTAAATGACTGTTTATGAACACCTCTATAAACTGTAACCTCGTAGTCATACGGATCTTTGGAATGAATCACTATCGGTGTTTCATAGCTTGTTGCATAGGCAGCTGCCATACCGGATTTTATTATATTTGCAACCAATACTTCTACATGGTCTGCGAAAAATAAATCATCATCATCTAAAAAGTTCAAATATTTTCCATGAGCCAACTCCATTGCCAGATTGCCCGCCTTAGATCTGCCAACTTTCTCTCCTGTTGCTTGGTATACTATATTCAAGTCCGAGAATTCACTCCGTAGCATTTGTTCAGATACTGCCTGACCGTCCTCTACAACTACTATTTCAATATTGTCATAAGTCTGCTTTCTTAAGGAAACCATTGTTTCACGCAGCACTGCAGGTCGTCCACAGGTACGAACTATAATTGACACAAGCGGTGTTTCTTCTGGCAGGAAATTTTGGTAAAAAGCCCCATCTCTAATAGTAGAAAAATCCCATTTTAAAAAAGTAGCTACCTTCTTTTCTCTACGTTGATACTTTCCATGGCATCTAAAATGACTTATCTTCCCAAAATGCTTACAATACTGCTTTAAAAGCATCTTTTTTGCTCCGGGAAAAGCAGACGGTCTTCGCATCAAACTCCAAAACATTGCATGTCCCAACAAGATAGTTCTCGGTCCTGCAAAGCGATATCTTAATAACAAATTGTTAATAATACCATAAACATGTTGATTGGGTTTTATTTCTCCCGCCGATTCATAAGAGTAATGGATGATTTTTACTCTTGGCACATATTTCAGAATGTAACCTTCTGAACGAATACGCCAACTTAAATCTACATCCTCATCATACATAAATATCTTTTCATCAAATCCACCCACTTGCTGATATGTTTGCCGCCGTACAGCAAATGCCGCTCCGCTACACCAAGTAGTTTCTCCTGTAAGTGCATCATACATTTTAGGATGTTCATAAGGAAACTGCCTAAATTCCCAAACCGCTACATTCTCATCAGATTCTGTTACTTCTTTTTCGAGTTCCGTAAAAGTGTCAGGAAAAAGTTCTGTATCAATATTAAGGAAACATACAACATCTGAATTTCCTTTGGAAAATCCAATATTATTAGCCTTTCCAAAGCCCCAATTCTTTTGTTCTTTAATAACAGAAAATGTGCAGAAACGATGCCCCTCATCCAGCTGAAATTTTTCAAGTAATTTTACTGTATTATCGGTAGAATTATTATCTACAATATAAATATTTATTTTTTTTAAATCATAGTCCAACTTTAACCACGATTGAAAACAGGCATTAATCCATTTTTCCGAATTATATGAAACATAAACAATAT
>ERZ1034691.723-NODE-723-length-24034-cov-71.755661_pt1 | contig 24034 bp, 20 predicted proteins | sample MGYA00520638_ERZ1034691 | MGnify/ENA primary metagenome ERZ1034691 (study PRJEB33766, sample SAMN09781763) | gut metagenome | biome: gut microbiome | host: Homo sapiens | place: Madagascar | study: EMG produced TPA metagenomics assembly of the PRJNA485056 data...
GGCGGAAGATCATCATCAGCACCAGCACCAGCGAGTAGACCACCATGCGGTAGCTGTCAAAGCTGCGGGTGGCCTCGGGCAGGATGGTCAGCACGGTAGCGGACAGGATGGAGCCCAGCATGGAGCCCATGCCGCCCAGCACCACCATGACCAGAATTTCGATGGACTTCATAAAGCCGAAGGTGGAGGGGTTCAGCACGCCGATGTAGCAGGCGTACAGACCACCCGCCAAGCCCGCAAAGGCAGCGGAGAAGGCAAAGGCCATCACCTTATAATAGGTGGTCTGGATGCCGCAGCTCTCGGCGGCGATCTCGTTGTCGCGGATAGCCAGCACGGCGCGGCCGTGGCGGCTCTTCATCATGGCGTGGATGAGGAAGCAGGTGATGACCACGCACAGGAACACGTTGGTAAAGTTGGAATATTTGGGGATGTTCTTCAGGCCCTTGGAGCCGTAGAACAGCTTGAAGCCCAGCACATCATCAATGTTGTTCAAGGTGATGCGGATGATCTCGCCAAAGCCCAGCGTCAGGATGGCCAGATAGTCGCCGGTCAGGCGCAGGGCAGGGATACCGATAAGCACCCCGAACAGCCCGGCGATCACCCATGCCAGCACCAGACCGATGGCAAAAGCCACGCCCTTGGGCAGGCCCGAGGATTTGGTGAACAGGGCGCAGGCATAAGCACCTACCGCCATAAAACCGGCGTGACCCAGCGGCAGCTGCCCCAGATAACCGGTGGCAACGTTCAGCGAGACAGCCAGAATGATGTTGATGCCCACGGTCAGCAGCACCTTATTCTGGTAGGTGGACAGCATATTGCCGGTCACATAGGAAAGCCCCACGAACAGCAGCCCCACCAGCACCAGATTCATCAGGTAGCGCACGGGCATTTTGAGGGTCTTGCGTTTGGTATTCATCGTTATGCCCCCTTACACCTTTTCCTGCACCTTGCGGCCAAGGAAGCCCGTGGGCTTGACCAGCAGCACGATGATCAGAATTGCAAACGTAACAGCGTCCTTCCATGCGGAAAGGCCGATGGCAGAAACAAAGCACTCGCACAGGCCGATGGCAATGCCGCCGACCATAGCGCCCGGAATGGAGCCGATGCCGCCCAGCACGGCGGCAACAAAGGCTTTCAGGCCCAGCATGGAGCCCATGGTGGGGGTAGCCTGCGGGTAGGAGCAGCAGTACAGCACGCTGCCGATGCCCGCCAGTGCCGAGCCCACCGCAAAGGTGAAGGAGATAGTGCTGTTGACGTTGATGCCCATCAGGCGGGCAGCATCCATATCCTCCGAGACGGCGCGCATGGCCTTGCCGAGCTTGGTCTTTTGCACCAGAAAGGTGAGCACCAGCATGGACAGCACGGTGACCACCAGCGTGATGATGGAGGTAAGACCCAGCGGCACCTTGCCCAGACGGAAGGTCTGGTTGGTGTAGTAGGCGGGGATCACCTTTGCACCCGAGCCAAGGATCAGTTCTGCCGTGTACTCCAGAAAGAAGGAGACACCAATGGCGGTGATCAGCAGCGAGATGCGGGGTGCGCTGCGCAGGGGGGTGTAGGCGATCTTTTCGATCACCACGCCCAGCAGCGTACAAGTGAGGATGGTGGCGCACACGGCGGTGACCGGGCCAAGACCCAGCTGGTTCATGACGAACCAGGACATGTATGCGCCCACCATGATGACATCGCCGTGGGCAAAGTTCAGCAGCAGGATAATGCCGTACACCATGCTGTAGCCCAGTGCGATCAGTGCATAGATGCTGCCAAGGGACAAGCCGTTGATCAGCTGGCTAAAGAACACTGTCATGGTTGGATACTTCCTTTCTTTGCGGCGTTTACACTTTTTGATATAAAAACGGAGAACGCCTGACCAGAAAAAAGCTGTTCCGGCGTTCTCCAAAAAAAAATCATGGGGTTTGCTCTGTGCGGGCGGCTCCATCACCGGTGGATGGAGCTGCGCGGATCAGAACATTTCCTTCAGCTCGGGCTTGCCGTCCACGTAGGTCAGGATGGCAGTGCTCTTGACGGGGTTGTGGTGCTCGTCGAAGGTAAAGGTGCCGGTGATGCCCTCGATGGTGCCGCCGGCAATGGCATCGATGACGGCCTGCTTGTACTCGTCGGAGCCGGCCTCGAGGCCCTGCTCCTCAGCAGCCTTGATGCCGTACACGACGGTCATGGCAGCATCGTAGCCCAAGGGTGCAAAGCCGTTGGGGTAGGCCTCGCCGTACTCGGCCTTGTAGGCATCCTCAAACGCGGCGCTGGAGCCTTTAGCGTAGCAGGCGCAGAAGTAGGAGTCCTTCAGCTGGTCGGCGGTGGCGTAGCCCTCCAGACCATCCCAGCCGTCGCCGCCGAGGAAGGGAACGGTCAAGCCGACGCTCTCGGCCTGAGCAAGGATCTGACCCACTTCCTGATAGTAGTTGGGGCAGAACACCATCTCGGGGTTCTTGCCAAGGATGCTGGTCAGCTGGGTCTTGAAGTCCACGTCGCCCTCAGAGTAGCTCTCCTGATCCACGATGGTGCCACCCAGGCTCTCAAACTCGGTCACGAAGTTCTCGGCCAGACCCTCGTTGTAGTCTGCGCCCTTCAGGAAAATGACGGCTGCCTTGGTGTAGCCCAGCTTCTTGTAAGCGTAATCTGCCATCTTCACGCCCTGGAACGGGTCGGTAAAGCAGGCACGGAACACATTCCCGTTCACGGTGTCGGTCTCGGCATCGTAGGTAACAGCCTCGGCAGTAGCGGAAGCGGTGACCATGGGCATATTGTAATCGGCGCTCTCAGCGGCGACAGCCAGCGTCGGGGTGGTGGTAACATCGCCCACCAGAGCGGTGATGCCCTGATCCACCATCTTGGTAAAGCTGGTTACAGCCTGCGTAGCATCGCCCTGCTCGTCCATGGTGATGATCTCCAGCTGCTTGCCGTTGACACCGCCATCGGCATTGACCTGCTTCAAGTACAGGCTGGCACCGTTTACAACAGCCTGACCGTAAACGGAATTGTCACCGGTCAGGGGGCCCAGAACGCCCACCTTGATGGTGCTGCCGGAAGCGGCAGCACCGGATGCAGAACCTGCAGTGCTTGCGGAGGAACCGCCACAAGCGGTCAGGGCACTTGCTGCAACAGCAACACCGGCAGCGGCCATGAACTGACGACGAGTGAACACCTTTTTCATAAAAATCTCCTCCTTCGGAGTAATTTATAGGCTAGAATAGAATCAAGGATAAAAACGGAAGCAAGGCCCTTCCCCTCTAAAGCGGCCTTGCTTCTGTTCTTGTCTGTTATTATAGCTATCTGGGTTCAAATCCGCAATTCACAAACCGTCCATACTTTTGGGCGCATTTTCTCGGCTTTGTCGATACTTTACACAAAAATTTTAGCGCGTTTTTGTGCACTATATCAAATTATTCATTTTGTTTATCTGTGACATGAAATGGATTCACAATTCACAAAAGGGTTACAGGGTGTCCATCTCGGCATCGGCGGCAAATTCTGCCTCGGAGCGCGCCTCTGCCGCCTGTCCCTCGGCCTCGGCAGCAGCCACCGGCTCTGCCAGTGCCTTGCGGATGGCGGTGGCGTAGAACACCATGGAAAGCGCCGTACCGATGCACCAGCCCACAGGCCATGCCATCCAGATACCGGTGGAGCCCAGCGCGGTGGCGCTGAGCACGGCGGCAATGCCCACACGCAGGATCAGGTCGGTGAAGGTGGCGATCATGAACCGCACCATCAGGCCGCAGCCGCGCAGGATGCCGTCTGCCACCAGCTTGACCGACACCACAAAGTAGAAGGGAGAGAGGATGCGCAAAAACAGCATACCGGTGTCAATGGCGGGGCCCTGCGGGTCGTTCATGAACAGCAGCAGCAGGAAGCGTCCGAAGAAGAAGTACAGCACCACCAGCGGCACGCACAGCAGCCACACCAGATTGCGGCCTGCGCCAAAGCCTTCCTTGACGCGGTCCATCTTGCCTGCGCCCATGTTCTGGGAAGTGTAGTTGGAGATGCCGTTGCCCAAGGTGGTAAAGGAGGTAATGACCATGTTGTTCAGCTTGACGGCAGCAGAGTAGCCCGCAATGACGCTGGCACCAAAGGTGTTGATGATGCTCTGCAGGATGATGTTGCCCACCGAGACAAAGCTCTGCTGCAGGATGCTGGGCACAGCCACCACGGCCACCTTGCCCAGCATATTCCACGAGAACAGCTGCACAGGACCCTCGGTGCGGAAAGCGCGGATGCGGCGGAACACCACCACCATGGCCAGTACGCAGCTGACACCCTGACACAGGAAGGTAGCCCATGCCACACCGGCAATGCCCATCTTAAAACCGGCCACGAACAGGATGTCCACGCCGATGTTGGACAAAGAAGAGACGGCAAGGAAGTAGAAGGGGGTCTTGCTGTCGCCAAGGGCAGAGAAGATGCCGGTGGCAATGTTGTAGAAGAACATGAAGGGCAGACCCAGAACGTAGATGTCCAGATACAGCGCAGAGCCCGCAAGGATCTCCTCCGGGGTGTTGATGAGCTTCAGCAGGGCATCGCAGCCAAACAGACCGATGCCCATCAGCACGGCGCACAGCACCGCAGAGCCGATGAGGGAGGTGTAGACCGAGGTCTTCATCTCACCGTATTCCTTTGCGCCGAAGTAGCGGGACACGATGACCGAGCAGCCGATGTTGCAGCCAAAGGCAAAGGCGATGAAGATCAGGGTGATCTCGTAGCTGTTGCCCACCGCAGCCAGTGCGTTCTCACCGATGAACTTGCCCGCCACCAGACTGTCGGCGATGTTGTACAGCTGCTGGAAAATGATGCTGCCGAACATGGGCAGACAGAATTGCCACAATACCTGTGACGGCTTGCCCACCGTCAGATCCTTATTCATTGCAAAAATCCTCCTCTATAACGACTATAAATGGGAAAACAGCGTAAATGCCGCAACCAGTATAGAACCGAACCGCCAAAAAGTAAAGAGAATTTTTGGTATATCTGCCATATAAAAAACACATGATGAGCATAACGTATCCCCGCTGCCACAAGGGGGCAGACTGTAAACGGGTTTTCCACGGCAGCTTGCGTCCCTGTTAAAAATTTAGGGCTGCAAACATCCGCACCGGCTCTTGCGCCGGGGCGCAAAGCGTGGTAGGATATGAATGGTTAGTTAGATATAACTATCCAAAATAGAGCAATTCCCCGTCTGCCCGTCCGGACGGTATGGGAGGGAAAATGATATTCAGGAGGGTTTCAAGATGAACTATCTGGAAATTGAATCTGTTGTTGGCCGCGAGATTCTGGACTCCCGCGGCAACCCCACCGTAGAAGCCGAGATCACGCTGGCGGACGGCACCGTGGCGCGCGGCTGCGCCCCTTCCGGTGCATCCACCGGCGAGTTTGAGGCACTGGAGCTGCGGGACGGCGACAAGAGCCGCTACTTGGGCAAGGGCGTGACCAAGGCGGTGGAGAACATCAACACGGTCATTGCGGACGCCGTGGTGGGCATGGATGCTTCCGACATTTACGCCATCGACGCTGCCATGATCAAAGCCGATGGCACCAAGGATAAGTCCAATCTGGGCGCAAACGCCATTCTGGCGGTGTCCATTGCAGCCTGCCGCGCAGCAGCCGCTTCGCTGGAAATGCCGCTGTACCGTTTTCTGGGCGGCGTAAACGGCAACCGCCTGCCCGTGCCCATGATGAACATCCTGAACGGCGGCGCACACGCCACCAACACCGTGGATACACAGGAGTTCATGATCATGCCGGTGGGCGCACCCTCCTTTAAGGAAGCGCTGCGCTGGTGCGCCGAGGTGTTCCATGCGCTGGCTGCCATCCTGAAGTCCAAGGGGCTGGCTACCTCCGTGGGCGACGAGGGCGGCTTTGCACCCAACCTTTCCAGCGATGAGGAGACCATCGAGACCATTCTGGCAGCCATCGAAAAGGCGGGCTATCTGCCGGGCAGGGACTTTATGCTGGCAATGGATGCCGCCGCCTCCGAGTGGAAGAGCCCCAAGGGCAAGGGGTTCTACAAGCTGCCCAAGGCGGGCACCGAGTTTACCTCTGCCGAGCTGATCGCACACTGGAAGAGCCTTGTGGAAAAGTACCCCATCATCTCCATCGAGGACGGTCTGGACGAAGAGGACTGGGAGGGCTGGCAGCAGATGACCCGCGAGCTGGGCGGAAAGGTGCAGTTGGTGGGCGACGACCTGTTTGTGACCAACACCGAGCGTCTGGCAAAGGGCATCCAGCTGGGTGCGGGCAACGCTATCCTGATCAAACTGAACCAGATCGGCTCTGTCTCTGAGACCCTGGAGGCCATCAAAATGGCGCACAAGGCCGGCTACAACGCCATCAGCTCCCACCGCTCCGGCGAGACCGAGGACACCACCATTGCGGACCTGGCTGTGGCGCTGAATACCTGCCAGATCAAGACCGGCGCGCCCAGCCGCACCGAGCGTGTGGCAAAGTACAATCAGCTGCTGCGCATTGAGGAGCAGCTGGGCGAAAGCGCTATCTACCCCGGCATGGCGGCGTTTTAAGTAAGACGATTTGGAATGCCCTCCGCGCTGCTATGGGCATTTTCAGCGGAAATAGTATTTTTGATTTGTTGCTCAGAAACGCCTGCGGGCGTTTCTGAGCAACTTTTTCACGGGAAGGGGTGTCTCCCGGGCAAGGCAGCGTTCAGCTGCAATACTCCCAATATTTACCACCACGGCATTTGCAATCCTGCGGCGGACTGGTTCGTATATAAGGCAGACCGGCACCCGGCAGCAGTCGGGACGGAATGAAACGAAAGGAGCAAACCTTCCATGTTTCAAGGCCTTGGGCCGCTGCTCGGCCTTTTGGGCGGCGGCAGCTTGGCAAAGCTGCTTCTGTTTTTACTGAAGGGGCTGTTCGGCTGAAACGGACGGTCTGAAAGGAGAATACCATGCTGATCGTATTGGAGCATCTGCTGGGTCGGATCAACCTGCCCGGTATGTGGTGGATCATCGCAGAGCGCTGGCTGTGATGTGACGCCCCGCAAAGCCGCTGCACTTTTTGTGCGGCGGCTTTTTTGCGTTGCCTTACCTGCCTTTCCATTGGCAAAACTGGCAAAAAATGCTTGCATCTAGGCAGTTTTGATGATAAAATCAAAATGTTATAGTGCGCTCAAAAGCGGGGCGTACAGGAAGGTGAAGTTTGAAATTGCGGTAACAGGGGGTACTGCGTGCTGCCGGGGTGCGGTGCGCGGAGAAAAAGGCAGGAAAGGTAAAATGGAAATAGACGAGACAACAAAAGAAGAGCTTCTGTGGCTGGAACGCTATGCACAGAATGTGCTGGGCGGCTTTCACTGCTGCGCAGAGGACCCGGAAAACGGCTATCCGTTTGCTTATGTCAGTGACCGTTTTCTGGAGATACTGGGCTGGGAGCGGGAAGAATTTGCGGCAAGGTTCGATAACCGCTATACAGCGCTGATACACCCGGATGATCTGGCGGCCGGGCTGCGCTACCGGAATGCGGAAAACAGCGCGACTTACGCCAAGAATGGTGACAGCATCTTCCGGCTTCTGGGCAAAAACGGCTACCGCTGGGTCTCCAACGCCGCCAACCGGGTGGAATGGTACGGCAAAGGCTATATCGTGGGCACGATCACGGATATCACTCCCTATGTGGAACTGCGGGAAAAGCTGGAACAGCAGAACCGTACCCAGCGGGAGGCGCTGGAAAACGCCAACCATAATCTGTTGCGGATGATGCAGCAGATGGAGGAGCAAAAGGCACAGTTTGCCCAGACCACTGCCCGGAACATGGAAAAAGAACAGCGCTACCGGCAGCGGCTGAACCACGACGCCCTGACCGGCACCTACAACCGCCGCTTTTACGAGGAAGTGGTGCGCAATAACCTCGGCCCGGCGGGCATCGCCCTGATGGATATCGACGATTTCAAGATCTGCAACGATACCTACGGCCACCACGCCGGTGATCTGGCGCTGGAAGCCGTTGCAAAGGCCATCCACAGCTGCATCCGGGAAACGGATCTGCTGATCCGCTACGGCGGCGATGAGTTTTTGCTGGTGCTGCCCGGCATCCCGGCGGATTATTTCAAGGTAAAGCTGGAGCAGATCCGCACCGCCGTGCAGCAAACGGTGGTGCCGGGCTACCCCCACTTCCGGCTTTCGCTGAGCATCGGCGGCGCGATGCAGACCCTTGCCGACCCTATGGAGAATGTGGTGCGCCGGGCAGATTTTATAATGTATCAGGCCAAAAACCACAAGGACGCAGTGGCGGTGGACACACAGGACAGCCGGTTGGCGGCTCAGGAGCAAGTCTTGGAGGACAAGCCCGTCATCCTGCTGGTGGACGATTCCATGATGAACCGCATGATGCTTGCCGGCATTCTGGGCGAGGACTACCGCATTTTGGAAGCCGGAAACGGCAAGCAGTGTCTGGAGCTGCTGCGGGCAAAGGCCGGGCAGATCTCGCTGGTGCTGCTGGATATCAATATGCCGGTCATGGACGGCTTTGAGGTGCTGCGCACCATGAACACCAACCACACCATCGAGGACGTGCCGGTGATCATGATCTCCAGTGACGACTCGGAGGAAGCCATCCGCAAGGCCTACGAGCTGGGTGCCAGCGACTATGTCAACCGCCCCTTTGATGCCAAGATCGTCTACCGCCGGGTGTCCAACACCATCAAGCTGTACGCCAAGCAGCGGCGGCTGGTGCAGATGGTGTCTGACCAGATCCGCGCGCGGGAAAAGAACACCGATGTGCTGGTGGGCGTGCTGAGCCAGATCGTGGAGTTCCGCAACGGCGAGTCCGGCTCTCATGTGCGGCACATCCGCACTATCACCGAGACGCTGCTGCACCGGCTGATGGAGCTGACCAGCCGCTACGACCTGACCCCCGAGCAGCAGGATAACATCCCGCTGGCGTCGGCGCTGCACGATATCGGCAAGATCGGCATTGACGAAGCCATCCTGAATAAGCCCGGCAGGCTGACCGCAGAGGAATTTGCGGTGATCAAGACCCACAGTATGCTGGGCGCAGAGATGCTGCAAAAGACTGAAAGCTTTGCAGACCAGCCGCTGTTGCAGACCGCCTACGAGATCGCCCGCTGGCACCACGAGCGCTGGGACGGCAAGGGCTACCCGGACGGGCTGAAAGGGGACGATATCCCTATCAGCGCGCAGCTGGTCTCCATGGCAGATGTGTATGACGCGCTGACCAGCGAACGGTGCTACAAAAAGGCTTTCCCGCACGAGACCGCCGTGCAGATGATCACGAACGGCGCGTGCGGGGCGTTCAACCCGCTGCTGATCCAGTGCCTGCTGGACGTGCAGGGGGAGCTGAAACAGGATATTTTACAATGGTAATGTGAGGATAACTACGCGTGACAAAACAGCGATCCAACCATAAAATACCCCGCCGTACCTTTTTAAAGGTGTGCGCGGCGGCAGCGGCAGCCGGGCTGACCGCTTGCGGCAAAACGCAGGCGGCAGCGCTGCCCGAGCTTACGGTGGGCAGCGATAACTACCCGCCTTTTATCTACATGAACAATGACAGCACCCCCACCGGCATTGATGTGGACATTGCCACCGAGGCTTTTGCCCGCATGGGGTATGCGGTACGGTTTGAAATCATTGACTGGGAGCAGAAAACAAACCTTGTGGAAAGCGGTGCCATCGACTGCATCTGGGGCTGCTTTTCCATGGATGGGCGGGAGCAGCTGTACCGCTGGGCAGGGCCGTATATGGTCAGCCGTCAGGTGGTGGCGGTCAATGCCGATAGCGGCATTGAAACGCTTGCCGACCTTGCGGGCAAGACCATGATGGTGCAAAGCACCACCAAGCCGGAGGAAATCTTCCTCGGCGGCACCGACCCCCGCATCCCGCAGTTTGGTGAACTGCTGAGCGCCGAGGACCGCAGCGTGCAGTACGCCATGCTGAACTGCGGCTATGTGGACGCCATTGCCGCCCACGAGACCGCCATTTTGCAGTATATGCAGGATTGCAATGCCGATTTCCGCATTCTGGAGGAGCCGCTGCTGGTCACCGGCATCGGCGTGGCTTTTGCGCTGAACGACACCCGCGGGCTGGACGAAAAGCTGACCGAGACCCTTGCCGCCATGCGCGCCGACGGCACGATGAAGCAGATCGTAGGCAAATATCTGCCGGACCCGGAAAAATATCTGGAGGTGGACGCCCTTGAACCGTAACAAGAAAACGTTCACGCCCAATATGCGGGTGACGGCGCTCTATCTGCTGATGGGGGTGCTGCTTTTGCTGACAGTGACCCTCTTCTCCGGGCGGGAGTCCATGCGCGCTACCGAGGAATACTTTGACCGCACCATCAGCTTTGTAAAGGCGCAGTCCACCAGCTACGAAAAATATAACGATACCATCACCGCAAAGTCGCTGCGCCGGATGGCGGTGTCGGTGCGGCAGCTGGCCGAAAACGACGCCCTGGATCTCTACGACCCCGAAAGCCTCCGGGCAGAAACGGAGTCCCTCTGGCTTACCGGCATTGCGGTACTGGACGAAAACGGAAAATCATTGTGTGAATATACAAATGGTAATATCGACTATGCACAGTTTGCGGAATCTCTGCGGGAGCAAGCCGCGCTGAACGTGCTGCAAAACCCACAAAAAACCTACCTCAAGCGCATTCTGTTACAGGATGGCACGGCGGTGGATGTGGCCACCCGCCGCGCCGCAGCAGGGGACGCTGTGCTGCTGGCTTACCGGGTGACCCCGCCGGAGTTTGTGGAGGGGGCAGCCTTGTCCATCCAGAGCGTGCTGGACGGCTACCCGAAGAACATCAGCGGCACCATCTTTATCGTGCAGGACAACAAGGTGATCGCCGCAAACGACCCGAAACTCATCGGACTGTACACCACGAGCAGCCCGCTGGTGCAGGGCATCCGCAAAGCAGGTGCGCCCGACGTTCTGACCCACACCCGCGACTGGGCAAATTCCGGCTGTTATTTCGGCATGTACAGCAACGGACAGAATTTTGACCTGTATCTCTATATCGACGAAAAATCGGTGTTCCGCAATTTCAGCAGCGCACTGCTGACGGCACTGATCTTCTATCTGATTTGTGTGGCAGTGCTGCAAACGCTGCGCCGCCGCTCGGCAGCGGCTGTGGAGCACCTGCGGAAGGAACAGGAGCGGGAGTACCACGCCCGGTTGGAGGAACAGAACCGCAAGCTGGAGCTTGCCGTCCGGCACGAGGCAGCGGCAAACCGCGCCAAGCGGGAGTTTTTGTTCAACATGAGCCACGACATCCGCACCCCGATGAACGCCATTATCGGCTTTACCTCACTGGCGGCGACCCATGTTGATAATAAGGAACAGGTGCTGGACTATCTAAAAAAGATCTCCACATCCAGCCAGCACCTGCTCTCCCTCATCAACGATGTGCTGGACATGAGCCGTATCGAGAGCGGCAAGGTAAAGATCGAGGAAAAGGCGGTGCATCTGCCGGATCTCGTGCACGATATACGCTCCATCATCCAGCCCAACATCAGTTCCAAACGGTTGTCGCTGTTCATCGACACCATGGATGTGGTGGACGAGGATATCATCACCGACCCGCTGCGGCTGAATCAGGTGCTGCTGAACATCCTTTCCAATGCCATCAAGTTCACCCCTACCGGCGGCATGGTGAGCATCCGCATTGCCCAGAAGCCCGGCGCGCCCAAGGGCTGCGGCAACTACGAATTCCGCATCAAGGATAACGGCATCGGCATCAACAAGGAGTTCCAGAAGCACATCTTTGAGGAGTTCACCCGGGAGGAAAGCTCCACCGTCAGCGGCATTCAGGGCACGGGTCTGGGCCTTTCCATCACCAAGAACATTGTAGACCTGATGGGCGGCACCATCGCCCTTGAAAGTGAGCCGGGCAAGGGCAGCGAGTTCATCGTGAACCTCTGCTTCCCTCTCAGCGGGCAGAAGGCGGAGATCAAGCAGCTGCCCCAGCTGGAAGGGCTGCGGGCGCTGGTGGCGGACGACGACACCAACACCTGCCTGAGCGTCAGCACCATGCTTTCCAAGATCGGCATGCGCCCGGAGTGGACCATCTCCGGCAAGGAAGCAGTCATCCGCACCAAGTACGCCGTGGAGCAGGGCGATGCTTTCAGCGTGTATATCATCGACTGGCTCATCCCGGATATGAACGGCATCGAGATCGTGCGGCAGATCCGCAAGGTCATCGGAGACAGCTGCCCCATCATCATCCTGACCGCCTACGACTGGGCAGATATCGAGGAGGAAGCGCGCGCCGCCGGTGTGACCGCCTTCTGTGAAAAGCCGCTGTTCCTCTCGGAGCTGCGCAAGGTGCTGGCAGAGCCCTTCCGGGTACAACCGGAGCAGACGACTGCTCCGCAGCCCAAGGCAGACTTCAGCGGTAAGCACCTGCTACTGGTGGAGGACAATGCCCTGAACCGGGAGATCGCCATAGAGATCTTAAAGGAAGCAGGCTTCCTTGTGGATACCGCCGGAGACGGCGTTGAAGCAGTGGAAAAGATGGAGCAGTCCGTGCCCGGGCAGTATGACCTGATTTTGATGGACATCCAGATGCCCCGGATGGACGGCTACGAAGCCACCCGGCGCATCCGCGCCCTGCCCGACCCCCGCAAGGCGGACATCCCCATTTTTGCCATGACCGCCAACGCCTTTGAGGAGGACAAGCAGAACGCCCTGAATGCGGGCATGAACGGCCACATCGCAAAGCCGCTGGATATCCCGCACCTGCTGAAGGTGCTGGAAGAAGCGCTGAAATAAGAATCCTCTCAGTCATCGCTGCGCGATGACGGCTCCCCCGAAAGGGGGAGCTTTTTTGTTTCTGCCGGTCAGCACCTTCCCGCTCACGCAGTTTCCTCTTCCTGCATAGGATAGTGCACAGCGGAAAAGGGGAGATGACGGCATGAGGCAGACAAAGCGGTTTGCGGTGGTGGGCAGCGATGCCCGACAGGCGGCGGCAGGGCGTGCACTGGCGCGGGCGGGGTATACGGTGGGCAGCGTGCAGCAGCTGCCGCAGGCAGACTGCATCCTGCTGCCGCTCCCGCTGGAACAGCCCGGTCTGCCGCTGGCGCAGCTGCTGGGTGCGGCAAAGCCCGGGGCACTGGCGCTGGGCGGTAAGGTGACGGACAGCGCAAGGGCTATCGCCCGGGCGGCGGGGGTGGAACTGGTGGACTACTTTGCCCGCCCGGAGCTGACCGTGTATAACGCCATCCCCACCGCCGAGGGCTGCATCGGCATTCTGCTGGAACGGCGCAGCCGTACCCTGTGGGGCGCGGCGGTGCTGGTGCTGGGCTTTGGCCCGGTGGGGCGGGCGCTTGCGGTGCGTCTGGCGGCACTGGGCGCGCGGGTGACCGTGGCGGCACGCCGCCCGGTGCAGCGGGCCATGGCAGAGGAGCAGGGGCTGCGGGCGGTGCCGCTGACAGACCTTGCCGCCGCAGCTGCCGCCTTTGATACGGTGGTGAACACCATCCCCGCGCCGGTGCTGACAGCGCAAGTGCTGGCAGCGCTGCCGAAGGGGTGCCTGATCGTGGATCTGGCCTCAAAGCCCGGCGGCACGGACTTTGCCGCCGCCCGGCGGCTGGGACACACGGCGCTGCACGCGCTGAGCCTGCCGACAGTCTGGGCACCGGAAACGGCAGGGGAGGCGCTGGCACGCACGGTGCAGACTATTTTGCAGGAGCGGGAGGGAACAATATGATCACAGAGAAAAAGGGCTGTCTTGCCTTTGCGGTGTGCGGCAGCTTTTGCACGTTGGAGGACGCCTTGGGCGCGGCGCAGGCACTGACGGCACAGGGCTGGACGCTGCTGCCCGTCATGAGCTTTGCCGCACAGCAGGATACCCGGTTCGGCACCGGGGAAAGCTGGCGGCAGCGTTTACAGGCCGTTACCGGGCAGCCGGTGCGGGACACCCTGCAGGCGGTGGAGCCGCTGGGCCCCCGGCGGCTGGCGCAGGCGTTGGTGGTCGCCCCCTGCACCGGCGCAACGCTGGCGCGGCTGGCGGCGGGACTTTCGGATACGCCGGTGACCCTTGCCGCCAAAAGCCTGCTGCGGGTGGGCAGCCCGGTGGTGCTGGCAGTCTCTACCAACGACGGTCTTGGCGCTTCCGGCGAAAACATGGCGCGGCTGTGCCAGCGCAAGCACTATTACTTTGTGCCCTACGGGCAGGACGACCCCTTTGCCAAGCCCCAGAGCCTGAAGGCCGACCTTGCCCTGCTGCCCGCCGCCGTGGACGCCGCTTTGCGGGGTGAGCAGCTGCAGCCGGTGCTGCTGGGACAAAGGAATGCGTAAATCTCTTTTCAGCGGGGAAAAAATGTGGTATACTTCAAATGATGCCTTGTCGGCATAAAACGGATAAGCGGAGAATACCAGATGAAAAAATTTACCGCAGCACTGTGCACTGTGCTGCTTTTGATAGGCGCTGTGCTGGTGCCCGGCGCGGCAGCAGCCGGCCCGGCGCTGGCCAATACCCGGGCATACTGCATCATGGATGCAGACACCGGCCTTGTGCTGGCGCAGCAGAATATGGACGAGGAGCTGCACCCGGCCTCCATTACCAAAGTGATGACCCTTGGTCTTGCCTGCGAGAAGGCGCAGGGGGACTGGGACGATGTAAAGCTGACCGTGAGCCATGAGGACGTTTACTCGCTGGCGGGCACGGATTCCAGCCACATCGCCCTGCTGGAGGGGGAAGAAGTCCCTCTGGTGGACGCGCTGTACGCCACCCAGATGGCCAGCGCCAACGACGGTGCCAACCTGCTGGCGGAGTATTTCGGCGGCGGCACCATCGCGGACGGCGTGGCGGCCATGAATGCACAGGTGGAGGAGCTTGGCCTTACCCACACCCACTTTTCCAACCCCCACGGCATCAGCGATGAGGACCACTACACCAGCTGCTACGATATGGCACAGATTTTGCGCTGGGCGCTGCAGCAGCCGGGGTTTGAGGACTTGTTCACCCGCAACGAGATGTACACCATGCAGCCCACCAACATCCAGCCGGTGACCCGCTACTTCTCCCAGCAGGATAAGATCCGTATCGGCTCCAGCCGCTACCATATCGACAGTGTGCTGGGCTCCAAGCTGGGCTATACCAACACCGCCCGGTACAGCTATGTCTGTCTGGCGGAGCAGGACGGGGTGCGGCTGATTTGCGCGACCATGCAAAGCCAGCTGAGCACCGATAAATATAACGATATGCGCACCCTGCTGGACTACGCCTTTTCCACCTATAAAAGCTACACCCAGCTGCCCGGCGGCACGGTCACCGCACAGCTGGCTGTGGCGGGCGGCGGGCAGAGCCTTGGCACCGTTACCGTAGCCGACCCCGGGGTGAAGCTGCTGCTGGCCGAGGGCTTATCCGCGCAGGATGTGACCGTGGACCTGGAGCTGCCGGAGCAGTATCTGCTTGGCGCAGAGCCCGCCGTGTATGCGGTGTACACCTTGAACGGCGGCGCGCAGCAGGAGAGCACCAGCGTGCGGGTAAAGGCAGAGATCACGGGTCTTTCCGAACTGCTGGAGCAGAGCGTCGGCACAAAGCTGGAAGCCGCCAGGGACGTGGAACCGGGCAGCAGCGCATGGCTGCTGGCGGGCATCTCGGTGGGGTGCACCATAGGTGCAGCCGTGGTTACCGTACTGGTGCTGCGGGTACATTCCCGCCTGAAAAAGCGCCGCAAAACGGCAAGGCACCATAAAAAAGCGTAAAAGCCTGTTCAAAACCAGACTTTTCCAGATAAAGAAAAAGCTTTCAGAAAAAAAGAGAGGTACAATATCATGGGTAAGTTTATTTTTACGCAGACCGAGATCCCCGGCGTGGTGGTCATTGAGCCGCAGGTGTTCGGCGACGACCGCGGCTATTTTATGGAGACCTACCAGAAGGATCAGTTCGCAGAGGCTGGCATCGACAAGGAATTTGTGCAGGACAACCAGAGCCGCTCCACCCGGGGCGTGCTGCGCGGGCTGCACTTCCAGAAGAACCACACCCAGGGCAAGCTGGTGCGCGTGACCAAGGGCGAGGTGTACGACGTGGCCGTGGACTGCCGCCCCCACAGCGCCACCTTTGGCAAGTGGGTGGGCGTGACCCTTTCCGAGGACAACAAGAAGATGTTCTATATCCCGGAGGGCTTTGCCCACGGTTTTCTGGTGCTGAGCGATGTGGCAGAGTTCTGCTACAAGTGCACCGATGTGTACGACCCCACCAGCGAGGGCGGCATCCCCTACGATGACCCCACCGTCAACGTGCAGTGGCCGGACTGCGGCTGCGAGCACAAGACCAGCGCAAAGGACAAGCTGCACGAGCCCTTTGCCGCCCAGAAGTTCGAGTATTTTGAAAAGTGGTGATCGCCCGTGGCAAAACTCAAAGCAATGTGGAACGGCTTCTGGCGCTACCGCTATCTGCTGTGGAACCTTGTAAGCCGTGATTTCAAGCTGAAGTACCGCCGCAGCGTGCTGGGCGTGGTGTGGAGCGTTTTGAACCCGCTGCTGATGTGCCTTGTGTACTGGGCGGTGTTCAGCAGCCTGATGGATATGCGGGGCAGCGGCATCGACAACTTTGCCGTCTTTCTGATGTGCGGTCAGCTGCTGTTCAACTTCTTCAACGAGGCTACCTCCACCAGCATGAGCAGCGTGCTCAGCGCCGCCCCGCTGCTGAAAAAGGTGTATATCCCCAAGTATATCTTCCCGCTGGAAAAGTGCTGCTTTGCCATGGTGAACTGCGTCTTCAGCTTTGTGGCCCTGCTGCTGGTCATGATCTTTACCGGCGCACCCTTCCACCTCACCCTTATCGAGGCAGTGTACCCGCTGGTGACCCTGTTCTTCTTCAGCCTGGGCGTGGGTCTGTTTCTAGCGGCAGCCACGGTGTTCTTCCGGGACATCATGCACATCTGGAGCGTGTTCATCACCGCGCTGCTGTATTTCTCCGCCATCTTCTACGACCCCACCCAGATGACCTTTTCCATCGGCGGCTTCAATATGCAGCAGATCATCAAGCTGAACCCCATGTACTGGTATATCACGGGCTTCCGCCGCACGGTGATGTGGGGCATCCCGCTGGACGTAAATATGTTCCTTGTCTGCGGCATCTGCGCCGTAGTGTCCATGGTAGTGGGGCTGCAGGTGTTCCGCAAAACGCAGGACCACTTTGTGCTGCACATTTAAGGAGGGTGAACAATGGAACCGATCATCAAAGTGGACAATGTTTCCATGTGCTTCAACCTTTCCAAGGAAAAGCATGAGAGCCTGAAGGAGTACTTTCTGGCCATGGTGCAGGGACGGCTGCAATACGACGAGTTCTACGCTTTAAAGGACGTCAGTCTGGACATCATGCCCGGCGATTTTTACGGCCTTGTGGGCTTGAACGGCTCGGGCAAATCCACCCTGCTCAAGACCATTGCCGGGGTGTACAAGCCCAGCAAGGGCAAGGTGACCGTGAACGGCACCATCGCCCCGCTCATCGAGCTGGGCGCGGGCTTTGATATGGATCTGACCGCCCGCGAGAACATCTACCTCAACGGCACGGTGCTGGGCTTCTCGCCCAAGTATCTGGACGAAAAATTTGACGAGATCGTGGAATTCAGCGAGCTGGAAAACTTTCTGGATGTGCCGCTGAAAAACTACTCCTCCGGCATGGTGGCGCGCATCGGCTTTGCCATTGCCACCATCACCAAGCCCGATATCCTCATTGCGGACGAGGTGCTGTCGGTGGGCGATTTCCTGTTCCAGCAGAAGTGCGAAAAGCGGATGCAGGAGCTGATGGCGGGCGGCACCACGGTCATTCTGGTGTCCCACTCCATCGAGCAGATCGAGCGGATGTGCACCAAGGTGGCATGGCTGAGCCACGGTCACCTGAAAATGAACGGGGACACCCAGACAGTCTGCGCCGCCTACAAGGCGACCCAGCGCGGCGAGGTCTGATATGAATGTACGGTTGAAACGCGCCAAGGAGCTTGCCGGCTATGCCGTGCAGCTGACAAAGGACGAGGGCCTGCCCACCATGGTCAGGCGCGGTGCGGGCTTTGTGAAGCGCCGCTGCTTTGGCAAGCGTGCACGCTACCTGCCCGCCAAAAAGGTGCTGGAAGCCCAGCGCGCAGAGATGGCCGGCAAAACGGCGGCAGACTGCGGCCTGCCCACCATTTCGGTGCTGACCCCGCTGTATAACACCCCGGAAAAATACCTGCGGGAATTTCTGGATTCCTTTGTGGGGCAGACCGCGCCCAACGGACAGCTCTGCCTTGCCGATGCTTCGGACGCCGCCCACGGGGATGTGGAGCGGATCGTAAAGGAATATCGGCAAAAGAATCAACAGATCGTATACAAAAAGATCGAAAATAAGGGCATTGCCGCCAACACCAACGCCGCCGCGCAGCTGGCAACAGGGGAATATCTGGCGCTGGCTGACCACGACGACATTCTGGCACCCCATGCCCTGTACACCATGGGCAAGGCCATCTTGCAGCTGCGGCAGCGCGGCGAACCGGACGGCTTTCTGTACAGCGACGAAGCACTGTTCACCAAGAGCATCCGCCGCCCCATGGTGGCGCACTTCAAGCCGGACTACGCCCCGGACTACCTGCTGTGCTGCAACTACATCTGCCATCTGGCGGTGTTTAAAAAGGCGCTGTGGGAGCAGCTAGGCGGCGAACGCCCGGAATGCGACGGCAGTCAGGATCATGATCTGTTCCTGCGGCTGTTGGAAAAGACCGGCGGTGCTGCCCATGTGCCGCAGGTGCTCTACTACTGGCGGGTGCACGCGGGGGCTACCTCCGGCGGTGCAGACGCCAAGCCCTATGTGGCGGCAGCAGCCAAAAAGGCGCTGGCAGACCACCTGACCCGCACCGGGCGCACCGGCACGGTGGAGGACGGCCTGTTCCCCAGCACCTACCGGGTGAAGTGGGACATCGTGGGCGAACCCAAGGTGAGCATCCTCATCCCCAACAAGGACCACACCGAGGATCTGGAAAAGTGCCTGCACAGCATCTGGACAAAGACCGAATGGGAGCACTTTGAGGTGATCGTGGTGGAGAACAACTCCACCGACCCCGCCACTTTTGCCTACTATAAAAAGGCGCAGCAGCGCTACGATGGTCTGCGGGTGGTCACCTACCCGAAAAAGGGCTTCAACTTTTCCGGCATCAACAACTTTGGCCGCAAGTACGCTACGGGCGAGTATCTGCTGCTGCTGAATAACGACGTGGAGGTGCGCAGCGGCGAATGGCTCACTGAACTTCTGCGCCAATGCGCCCACCCCGGCGGGGCGGTAGTGTGCGGTGCCATGCTCTGGTACCCGGACGAGACCATCCAGCACGCGGGCGTCATTACCGGGCTGGGGGGCTACGCGGGGCACAGCCACAAGTACAAAAAGGCCGGCGGCAGCGGGTATCTGTTCCGCACCGCCACGGTGCAGGATTTTTCCGCCGTCACCGGTGCCTGCCTGCTGGTAAAGACCAGCGTGTGGGACGAGGTAAAGGGGCTGGACGAAGCCTTTGCGGTGGCCTTCAACGATGTGGACTTCTGTCTGCGGGTGCGGGATGCGGGCTACCGCATTGCGTGGACGCCCTACGCCCAGCTGACCCACTACGAGAGCAAGAGCCGCGGCGGGGACGAAAAAGACCCGGTAAAGGCACGGCGCTTTGCCGCCGAGCAGCAGCGTCTGTACGAGATGCACGGCAAGGCGAACATCCTGCACGACCCCTACTACAACCCCAACCTGACCATGGACCGGGAGGATTTTTCCGAAAGCGATGATCTGCGCGGGCTGAAAGAGGGACGCATCACGGTGCAGTGGAGGGAATAACAGCATGAACATCAAAGGCCATTTCGAGACTATCACCCGGCACAAGCTGCTGGTGATGAAATACTGCTTTGAATGCGGGTTATATGAGCAGGGTCTTGCCCACGACCTGAGTAAGTACAGCCCCACCGAGTTCATCCCCGGGTGCATCTATTATCAGGGCGACCACAGCCCCAACGAGGCGGAGCGCGCAGCCAAGGGCTACACCTCGGCGTGGCTGCACCACAAGGGGCGCAACAAGCATCATCTGGAATACTGGATCGATTACAGCACCACCAAGACCGGCCTGACCGGCATGAAGATCCCCCTGCGGTACGTCTGCGAGATGGTGTGCGACCGGGTGGCGGCAAGCCAGATCTATCTGGGCGACAAGTACACCGATGCCTCTGCGTGGGAGTACTACCAGCGCAGCAAGGATCACTACCTGATGCACCCGGAGACCCGGGCACTGCTGGAAAAGCTGCTGTGCATGGTACGGGACCTTGGACGGGAGCGCACCTTTGCCTACATGAAATTCCTGCTTGGCTGCGAAAACGATTACTAAGCCCAAAAGGCTGCTGCACAGACTGTGCGGCAGCTTTTTTTTTGCGCGAATTGCTGAAATTTGCTGGAAAAACTTTAGGACTTCTGTGTATTGACAATATTGCAAATGTGACGGTAAAATGAAAGAAAGCAGGCTTGGAAAACGTCCGGGCCGCACAGGATAATGTCTGACGAAGAAGGAGGCATGAAGCATGAAATTGTTCAAGAAACTGGCGGCTGCCGTACTGGTGGCGGCTCTGGCACTGATGATGGTGGGCTGCGGCGGCTCCAAGACAGGCCTTGCCCAGCAGATCAAGGATGCTGTCTCGGATACTGCTGTTATTATGCAGGGCAAGCAGGCCACGGACAGCAAGGAACTGGATGCCTTGGCAGCAAAGCTGCTGACAGAGATCGATAAAGCCCTCGCGGAGTCGGAAGAAGACGAGTGGCCGGATCCGAATGAACTGCTGAATGATGAGGAGTTCCTGAAAAAGGTCGGCATTGACCCGGCAACGGAGGCTTATGCGCTCTCCTTGACGCGCAACCCGAGTTACCTCAGCAATACCATGAATCAGGCTAAGCCTTTTGAGATTGCAGGGGATCTTCTGAGTCGTCTGATGCAGGGTGATTTGGAGATCGGCGAACCCAAGCTCGGAAGCAAATTTGAGTTTGGTCTTACCATTGGCACGCTTGACGGCGAGAACTGCGTGCTTATGATTGCGAAATAAGAGCGTCCGGGCTGTGACAGCCCTTACGGGTGCCCCAGGACCGGAACGGTATATTTACAAGATGCAGCCTGCAGCTGCCCCGGCAGACTTATTGCAGGCTGCGGCAAGGAGGAAACGATGAAACTGTTCAAAAAATTGGCAGCCGCCGTGCTGGCTGCTGCACTGGCATTAACGATGGTAGGCTGCGGCGGCAATAGCTACGCCATGCAGAACGAGCTGCTGAAATTATCGATCGATTATATGACAGCCGGAGGCTATACTGTGACCCACACCAAAAAGGCGGATGATCTGGCAGCAGCACTGCTGGCAGCCGCCGATACGGCCGCTGCGCAGAAGGAAAACGAGGGCACAAAGGCCGAGGAGCTGCTGAAGGATCCTGCTGTTATAAAGGCAACCGGTATTGACCCCGAAAAAACGCCCTGCAAGGTCAACCTGATCGACAACGTTCAGTTCAAGAGCAGCGGCATGATAGGCGAGTATCTGAAGATGGACTGGATGGCGAGCGTCACGAGACCCGGCCAGTTTGATCCCATCGGCGCGTTCCGCCCCGACAAGAATGATAAGGTCGAGATCGGCGCAGCTACGCACAAGATCGGCGATAAGAGCTATATCCTGATCCTGGTCACCTATACGCCGACTACTCCGAGCAAAAGTTGATGCACCCCGGGCTGCCGCACACAGGCTGTGCGGCAGCCTTTTTGCGTGCAGAACCCTGTGAAAAGGCAATTCCGGAAAATCGGCAGATTTTCCGGAATTGCGAATAAAAAATAATTTTTCCACTGAATATGGCTGGAGCGCACGCGGAAGCTATTTTAAAATGTTCCTGCTTTTGCACGCTTTGCCGAAACTTTCCGGCAAAGTTTGGCGCATCTGCCCATTGACAGCGCACCGCGGCAGGGGATAAGATGAAACCGTGGAGCAACGCGCTCCCATAACAAGAAAGCGAGGGACCACAGATGAAGCTTTGGAAACGATGGACGGCAGCGGCTCTTGCAGCTGCAATGGCGCTGCTGCTTTTAGCAGCCTGCGGGCCCTCCGGCCCTTCCGCACCGGATACGCCGGATAAGCCCGGCAGCAGCGAGACCGGTAAAGACCCCGAGAACGAAAAGACCGAGGCGCAGAAGGTGGCTGCGGTGGTGGAAGCACTGAACACAGTACGCAAGAGCTACGGCAAGGAGACCCCGCTGGAGCTGAACGCCGAGGCCTGTGCGTTCGCCAAGGAGATGGCACAGGTGCAGCTGGATGGCGTCAATGGCAAATATGGCGAAAATCCGAGTACCAACACGGATTATATTGATGCCTGTGCAAAAGTCCGCAAGAAGCAGGTGGACAAAAAAACGTCGATCGGTTTTGGCGCACTGCAGGGCGCTTACCCGGATGCGAACCAGTTCAAAAAGTGGGCAGTCAAGACAGAGGGAGCGAGCGCAGAACGCAACAATGCACTGGTCAAGAGTGACAGTGCCACCCTTGTGGGCGTGGGCGTTGTGCAGAACACCGACCCCGCAACAATGAAAAAATGCCCCATTATGGTGGTCGTGATGACCTACTGAATATGCGCAAACGCCGCTGACGGAAAGTCGGCGGCGTTTTTGTGTGGTCTGCCGGACAACGCAAAAACACCCCGGCCGGGCGGTTCTACCGCCTGACCGGGGTGCTGTTTTTGCAAGAAATAATTACTGCTCGTTTTCGTAGATCTTGATATAGCGCGGAGCGCTTTTATCCTGCCAGAGCAGCAGAATGGCGGTCAGGGCGACAGCCAGTGTGGTGAGGACGGCGAGCAGAGCTTTGAGAACTTTCATGGTTTGGTGCCTCCTTGTGAAGTTCGGGAGCGGAGCGGGGGACGTTCCGCCTGTCATGTTAGGTATAGTATAGCATATTCCCGCAGTAAAGGCAAACGGCAGCTAGTGGGAAAAGAGTATAGAAATCATATTTCCGCTGAAGGCTTCCCCCGGACGGGGGAAATCTGTCCCCAAGGGGTGAAGGCTTTTGTCTCGGGTCAAGCTGTAAAAGTTGATTTCTGCGGGGCGGGACAAAAGAAAAATACGGTGGTTAGTTAAAACTAATCAGCGAAAACGAATAAGAAAGTTCAGGAAAATTCATCATTTGGGGCGTGATGTCGTTGACTTCCCGCGCCAAAATGATACAATAAGTGTGTTAAGCAGCTGCTGTCCCTGTACCAGTGCGCCTGCATGGGCGTGGGGATAGCAATTCAAGCAGAATGGGGGATTTGAAATCCATGTTGAACAAGCTGAAACGTGCGGCGCTTGGCGCGCATACGCCGCATGACAAGGCAACTGCTGCAAGCAAACCTGTCCCGATGCCTCTGCCCGCGCAGGTACGCATCCTTATGAGCCAGCACATTGGCGCACCCGCCAAGGCACTGGTGAAAAAAGGCGATGAAGTGTTCGTCGGCACCAAGATCGGTGAGGCGGGCGGCTTTGTCTCCGCAAACATCCACTCCAGCGTTTCCGGTACGGTAGCTGCAGTGGAACCTTTCCGTCTGTCCAATGGCCGTATGTGCGATTCTGTTGTCATCAATACCGATGGCAAGCAGACCGTAGACCCGGCTGTCAAGGCACCGGAAGTCACCGATAAGGCCAGCTTCCTTGCCGCCGTGCGCGAGTGCGGTCTGGTAGGTCTGGGCGGCGCAGGCTTCCCCACCGATGTGAAGCTGCAGCCCAAGCAGCCGGTGGATACTTTGCTGATCAACGCCTCCGAGTGCGAGGTGTGGCTGACCAGCGACACGCAGGAGATGCTGGAGTGCAGCGATGATATCATCCGCGGCATCAAGGCTGTGCTGCAGTATACCGGCATTCCCAAGTGCATCATTGGTATTGAGAACAACAAGCCCGAGTGTATCGACCTGCTGTGCAAAAAGACCAAGGACGACAGCGCTATTGAGGTCAAGCCCCTGCCCAGTGTCTACGGCACCGGCGCAGAGCTGATCCTCATCGAGAAGTGCCTCGGCCGCGAGGTGCCCCACGGCGGTCTGCCCGCCGATGCAG
>ERZ1034691.724-NODE-724-length-24003-cov-10.598714_pt1 | contig 24003 bp, 20 predicted proteins | sample MGYA00520638_ERZ1034691 | MGnify/ENA primary metagenome ERZ1034691 (study PRJEB33766, sample SAMN09781763) | gut metagenome | biome: gut microbiome | host: Homo sapiens | place: Madagascar | study: EMG produced TPA metagenomics assembly of the PRJNA485056 data...
CGTATATAGTAATTTATTTTATATATATGTATATTTGTCACAAGACTATGTAAACCCTTGTAGTTACTACATTTTCTTGTGACATTTTGATTTTTCAGTTTTGGCACAAAAACAGCAACCGCTCGAAAAGTATTGATACTGGCTAAAAGTTCTGTGACATTTTTTGAGACTTTGTGCCAATTTCAAAATTCATTTTGTCACAAGAAGTTAAGCAAAGTTGAAGATTATTAAGCGTAGTTGAGTGTATGATGAGCATAGTTCTATGTAAAATTATAAAAGAAAAGTGCCAGCAACAAAATGTCACTGGCACCTCTTCCTGCGTAAAAGCTGTGTTTGTAATATTCTATATCTATTCAGCTATCGTCATGCTCTCCTGTACACTCTCCTGCATGCTGTTAAGCTGTTGCGAAATAGCATTTGTGTAAGTCTCTGCATTCAATAAATCAAAAACATTGTTCACTTCGAAGCCACACTCTGATGTAAAACCAGAGCTTGCTAATAAATCATTCGTTGTTGCTTTTATATAATCAACACATCCTGTAACTTTGATTACAAGAACCATCGTGAGTACTGCTAATACTGAACCTAACAATTTTTTCATAGTTAACACCTTCACTTTCTACAAATCTAATCCCTTAACTTAATTTTATTATAACGCATTTGACATAAAATGTCAATAGTGTTACACTATTGTATGCATTGATAATAAAGGGGTTTGAAACTTTTTTTTTAATTTTTTTCAGATTCCTGTATTTTTTCCGGTGCGTTCGTTGCAGCAAATACTCCTTCGTATATACTGTCTGGGCGTCTAACAGACTCAAACAGCTCCAAAAAACGGCAAAATGATAACTTCATTGCCTGAGCATAAAATGGTCTGAAATCGCCCCAAAAACAGCGAGAAAGGTATCTGTTTAAACCGCACGATTATCAATGCTTTTGGAGTGCCCACCTTCTGAAAACGCGCTAAAATCGTTTTTGAAGTGTAAAATTTGAATATATAGAGTAACGCTGTTGACAAATTTTGCAGGCATTCTGCAGTTATATTTATTATGAACAAGCATTTGTGAAAGGTGGTAATTATAATGGCAACAAAAAGAAAACCGTATTCTCCCGAAGAATATCAGAAACATAAAGAACGTATCGATGCAGCCAATAAAAGATATAGAGCCAAGAATAAAGATAGTTTTAAACGTATAACGATATCATGCAGTAATAAGTATTTAGACGCATTAACAGAGTATGCACAGATGAAAGGTCTTGATAAGAGTCATCTTCTTAAATATGCTGTAGAACAGCTTGCTGAAGTTGATGGATATGAAGGCTTTAAGAAAGCTAAAATTAAAGATTGATATTTTGACCGTTCTATGTTATTTAGGACGGTCTTTTTTTATGCAAATTTTGTCTGCCCATTTTGAAACCATTTATTGGTACAATCTGAAACCATTTATTGGTACAATCTGAAACCATTTAATGGTACAATTTGACGCCAACTAATAATCTGGTTTCTTCGTGGTCTTAATTAAGCCCATTTTTAGCCCTCAAAAAGACCAGTTTAGATATGTTTTTCAGGCAGTTTCTGGCCAATAATCAACATAGTTCAATATGTGTCCAGACAAGCCCCTATTTTCATATGTTTTCTGGACAAAAATGTTGAACTATCAATATCCTCGTTTTTGTCTGCCCATTTTGAAACCATTTAATGGTCATTTTCTGGTTTCATTTTAGCCCTCAAAAAGACCAGTTTATATATGTTTTCAAGGTCATTTCTGGCCAATAGTCAACATAGTTCAATATGTGTCCAGCCAGTGACATATTTTTATATAATTTCTGGTCAAATATCAACATAATTGAATATTGTCTTTTTTGCTGGCGTCTTTTGAGCCCAATTATTGGTTTCTTTGTGGTCTTAATTGAGCCCAATTTTAGCCCTCAAAAAGACCAGTTTATATATGTTTTCAAGGCCATTTCTGGCCAATAGTCAACATAGTTCAACAGGCAGCATATCTAACTGATTTTTTAACCGTTTTCCGGGCTGATATGCGCCAGAACAACACCTGCGCACTCTCTTATTAGTCCAGTCTCGCATCCCATAAGGCGTCTCGCACGCTCCCAGTCCGTATCACACAATATAAGTTGTTTTGCACCCCACACAGCATATGTTGCTGCGTTTTTCGGGGCGTATATCTCTCCGCTTTTGAACCGAAATATGCACGCAAACACAGGCAGTAATCAGTGAGCATTCGTCCTGAAATATGTCTGCTCTCCTGACGACTATATGAACCACCACAGTCCTTGTAGCTGCAGACACTTTTCGACCGTAATATGCACCCACAAACGCCTCAACCGGCTCCTTATCGGTTGCATATCTGAGCCGTATCTGCCCCGTAATATGCAGACAGTAATTTGCTGTGATATGTGCATAGACTATCACCAGCAACAACTAAGCAGATTATCATTCGACCCGAAATGTAACACTTCTAAGCAGTATTCATAAGCCACCTGTCAATATCAAATATAGCTTCCCTGACCCACTCTCAAATTATCATTTCCCGGTAACAAATATAGCCTAAAAATCCAAAAATTATGCAGTTAGATAATAGACCTATTAAAAGATACTTTCCTAAAAAAAATCACGCAAGCAGAGAATGTGCCTTCAGATTTCGTTCCGAAATCTTCGTCGCATTCGCGTCTGTCAGTGACCTGAAACCTTCTCAGCTTCGCTGCGAAAGGCTGCGCGCTGTCCCCCGCCCTTCGGGCACCCCCAAGGGCTGACAGACATAATTTTCATATTTTACACGGATATCTCTTTTGTAGGTTGAGTATCAGGAAACTATATTTTTATGCTAATTATAGAAAGGTGGAGTTAATCATGGAGAATAAATATCCATCAATAAAGATTAATGTATCAGCCGGTGAGAAAGCTAGGATTGAACAGAAAGCCAAATCAGCTGGACTATCCGTTTCAGCTTACGTTAAGAAGAAACTTGATGACGACCTTAACGGAGATTTTATAAGCGTACCAAGTAATATGCACCACGGAAAAAGAGAAAATAAAATTAATGTGTATTTTTCAGATGATGAATATGCTCAGGTAAAGAAAAACGCAAACACAAAATCTCTTCCATCTTATGTAAGAGATACAGCTGTAAAAGGAACGAATACAATCGAAATTCAGGTTTATGATGATGATATTGTAAGCCTTGAGCATACAATCACACCGAAGATTAATAAGATTTTTGATATAACTCAGGCACTTATCGTGCAGAACCAGTTACATGATGTTCAGGCTGAGAAGATGTTGTCAACCCTATCTTCTATTTCAGACGATATAAAGACACTTATTGCAACAGTCAGAGGAAACAGAACAATGTTGAGAAACGAGCGTTTGCGTGAATTAAGACGTAATACGAAGACCGCTTTACATACCGGTGAGAGTCAGTACGCACCCAGTCATTACAGCGAGTCAGATTTTTACGATTATCAGGACTAATTGTTAAGTAACCAAAACACACTTGTCTATATTTAAACACAAATAATAATGATTTTATAAGGAGGATTAATATTATGAAGAAATTTGTATCTATGTCAGAACCAGTAATTGACCCTATCTGTAAGCAGTATGCTGATGAGTTTATAAGCTGCATGAATAATAAAAGTGAGATTATGTATCTCTTAGATAAAGTCGACACAAGCTATCTTGTGAGCGATGCGTTCTTAGGTCAGGGCTTAGCACTTGATTTTGGTGATGTAGTGTTCTTAGTGTATTTTGACCCAGCAAAACACATTTTACAGGTGCTAGACAAGACACGCGACATGCATTTGGTTTGTCCGTTTACTAATAATGAACTCATAGTTGATGTACTTAAGAACAATGTAATTATCAATATACAGTAGATATATTTAGTGAAGGTTGTACTTTTATATTTTGTATAGAAAGAAGGAATGTTTATGTCAGCAATCATCAAGACAAAAGATATTCATGGCGGTATCCAGAATCTCCTTGATTATGGTGCCAATAATAAAAAGACTTCATTGATAGAGAATAGTTTGGAATCACTGCTCTCTTACGGCGCGAACCCAGAAAAGACCTGTATTGTATTACCAGAGGAAGGAGAAAAGTCACTTCTTGTATCTGGTGTATTATGTAATCCAGATACAGCAAACGACGAGTTTTCAAAAGTGCGCCTGCTTTATATGTCACGACACCCGGAGAAAGCAACTGTTGCAGAAAGAATGGATAAGAAGACAGGAAAAACTATCCGCACTGTAAAGCAACCTGTGACAGCCGTACATATAATTCAAAGCTTTGAAGGACAGATTGACCCGCTTTTAGTGCACCAGATGGGGATAGAACTTTGCAATAGATTAGGCATTCAAGCTGTTGTTGATACACACATGAACACTGACAATTATCATAATCATATAATTGGTAATTCATATATGCCGGACGGAGAAAGAAAGTTCTGTATAACCCAAGACAAGAGAATAACTATCCGTCGAATGTCTGATGAAATTCAGCGTGATTTCGGTATAGATGTAAAATTTGAAGACCCTGCGATACAGCAACGCCTTTCAAAATCTAAGACAATGAACTATGGCGAATGGCGTAATCTTCGCGAAGGAACATCTTGGAAAGACGCTATGCGCGATGATATGTTAGCAATCAGAGATGTAGCAGAATCACCAGATGAGTTTATAGAGATTATGCAGGATTATGGTTACACAATATCTGAACAGAAAGATGACAGCATTATGTGGCTTGATAAGGACACCGGCAAGAAGATATGGGATAAGACACTTGGGGAGCCCTTTAAATTGTCAAATATGTTCTCTGATGCTCCCACAGCTGAGATTAATCATGAACCTGATGAAAATATTATAATCCAGTCAGAAGATGATTATAAGCGCAAGAAGCGACTTCAACAGATTATATCTGTATCACGATATGATTATTCCGGTCGACGCAGGTCAGACTTAGAATTGCTCATACGAAGAGCAATCTCTGTAATACAGCGCGTAAGTCGTATCATTAATAAGGTATTTGCCGGAAAGCCACAGGCTCAACAGTATAATGCTAATAATAAACTTGACATTATGACTGAAGCTCTTCATACATTGCAATCCTTTGGGATTAATAATGTTGATGAGCTTAACACACAGGTTCGTACTGCAGGTAAAAATTTAAACCTTGCTAAAGAAGCTGCAGAACGTATCACGGGGGAAATGAAATACTTTAATGAAGCTTCTATGGCTATAAATGACTATAACGATGCTATGACACTTTATAACAGCGTACATTTCTGGAATAAAGAACACGATTTACATTTAAACGATTATGACAAATCAACTGTAAATCAGATTTCTGCAGAACTGTCACCATTGAACTCAAAGCAGAAAGCAGACCTTTTCAACCTGATGCAGCACAGACCAAGTCTTCGTATAGAAGACCCCGGCAAGAACTACAGTAACATTTCGACTGTACAATATGCTGAAATCAGAGCTTTCTTTAAAGATAGAGCCCCTAGACCACCTTATCTTGTTGACTCTTCCATTGCTTCTGCAGAACATTCATATAGAAGAACGTATGACAATATGAAGCGTACAATGTCATATATGCCAACCCAATATGCTTTAAAAAGAGCAAAAGACCTGCTCATAGCACACGGACATACAGATATTGACTTTAACTCTCTTACGATGGCTGATGTTATCAATATAGAAAAGTGCTACACAGCTAATCCTTATGCAGCTCCGGTTATTGATGACAACCAGAGAGCCACTTTGCAGACGAAACTTGACGCGAAGGGTCTTCACATTTCACGCGATATTGGGCTCGTATTGACGTCAGAATACGACGGTCTTGTAAGATACCTTGACGGTAAATCAACCAAGCTTCCTGACCTTCTCCGCCCGGATAAGAGTGTGACAGATAAAGATATAGAGCGTACTAAGTCGCTGGCAAATGAACTCGGTGTAACATCTACTGTTCCGATTGAGAAGATGAGCAACAACGACATACATTCTTATTATAACTGGCTTGTATCTCAAGGTCATGAACCTGTATGCACAGAGCGTTCAAATCCTGCTCACTGGGACTATAACTTAAAGCAATTTGAGGATGATATCGCCGATGAGACGATTAATAAACAGGAAGTGCTTATAACACTCCGTAATGCCCGTAATCGTTTATCTGAGCTTGGTATTGACCCTGATGATATACCTGATATGCTTTCTAAAATCGCCGAGAAGCGTTTAGAATATAAAGACCTTATATCTACTAAGAATGAGTTTGCAGACGATTATAAGAAGCTTCTGCGCCTTAAACAGCAGACAATTTATGCAGCTGAACCAAGATTCCTATTTGGTCCGTTATTTGATGAGAAAGAACAGGATATAATTCAGGAAGAGGAAAAGAAACAGGAAACTGAACGCGATACAGAGCCTGAAGCTCCTGAGACATCGGCGCAGGAAACACCTGAGCAGACGAAGCGTCGCAGACGTATTATATCGAATGACCTTGACCTGTAATCAATCGTATTTTATAATAATGCTTATTCGAACAGCTGTACGAATAGGCATTATTTTTATTTATGAAAAGAGGATTTTATATGCAGGTTGTAAGTAACAGCTTCTTACCGTCAGATAAGCCAATAGATGTGATATGCAGATTTAATGCAGATGGAACAATGGAACCTCTAAGAATAAGAATGCAAGTTGATGATGATAAAATACAATATGAAGTGCTTCAAAGCGATATAATCTCAGCTCATTCCCCGGCTGCGATTGTTTTTAAGTGTGCTGTAATAAGCAATAATATAAAACAAACACTTAATATCATATTCATAAGACATGATTGTAGATGGATTTACAGACCGTAAAACTATATCAATCCTAACTCCTTGCCTAGTTTGTATAATTCGCTGTTTTTGTCAAGCTCTAAACCGGTAAGCGTACTGAACAATAAAATAAAGGGACACCGGACTTATCCGGCATCCCTTGGCTTAACAACACGCTAAAGATTATATTTTCACCGTCTTTAATGATGAGTAACTATATCAGGTTCGTGCTTTCCGTATATCTTTACAGGTTTACTGTATTTAATCTCCTTGAGCTCATTTGAATGTGCATTTGCTCTGTTTCTGGCACTTAACAATCCCTTGTAATAATCCATCATTTCTGTATACTTCGCCGATGGTTCAGTATAATCTTTTGTATTATAATTTTGTATTTCAAGTTTATCATCAACAAGTCTTAACATTGTGTGATACTCATAACCGTTGCTGGTGCTGTGTACGTGTGCGACATTTCCGTAAATACCGGCTACATATCCGAGCGAGAAATAATCACCGAGCAACTTGACGATTTCAAGGTGCATTAAATTCTCCATTGTTGGCTCATTCTTGTAGTCGTTCTCAGCGGCGATTATTGCACGAACCTTTGCACCATCATTTGATGCAGGCCAAGACAACCAGTTCCCTGCACCGTAAAATGCCTCGATTATTGCTCCGATTGCCATAAATGCTGTTATCATCAATGCTAATGCTGCATGACCAGCGTTTACATCTATAATAGAAATCTTGTACCATGCAAAGCCTACTATTGCTGTAAGAGCCATATCTTTTGCTATACTCATATTTCTTCGGCATCCTGCCATAAGATTCTGTTTACATTGTTCTGGTGTAAGCTGTGCAATATCTTCTACGCGGACATCACAGGATGGTGTAAGCAGCTTTCTGAAGCTGAACTTTCCGTATATATCTTTGCAGTAATTGATACTGTTTTTGACTCCAAGCATATCATAATGCTTAGCATGACCTATTTCGTGTTGTTGTATTGCATACACAGCATGAAAAACCATACTGCTCACCATAAAAATAACAATTAAAATACTCATAAAAATTCCTCCATAATTAAATATAATCACTCTTGCTTCTGAGAGATTATTGATATTTAGACATACGCAATAATCTTATGCTGCCAGTCAACCTCATCGTGCTCTGACATCATAATTATGTTACCATATTTGCGAACTACACAAATAAACTCACCACTTATGTCTGTAATTCTTAAATCGCGTGTTGTTAAAAGGCATCGGTTTACAGGTCTTGTGCAGAACGCTTTAGTTGCGTATACATATATAGTGTTACTTGTACCGTATGCTTTTTTAGACTTATCTATTTCCTTGCAAATTTTTTTGAAAGATTTTATTTCATTGTTATGAAATATGATTACAGTGATTATTGATGTAATGCCGATTATTAATAACAAACTTACATCACATGCTGCAATTACTCTTATTGTGCCTGCAATTATAAGCATCATATCTACGGTTAATACAGCCAAAGGAACACCTAATATAATTAATGCGTTCTTAGTTGTACAATTATTCCAATCAGCAACTCTGTGTTCATGATGAAATAAATTACCCTTGTGCTCTATGTCAGCCTTTGAACAAGCCGCATTCTCTAATGCAACCACTGTAGCCTGTGTGCAGGCCACAGATAAAACTATAATCAATGCAATAATCGAAATAATCATACTCATATCCTCGCTTTCATTTAATCCCTTCCGGCACATTCCGCAAAAATCATGAGTACATTATTGAAATCTGAAGTCTTGTAAGGTGTCTGTGCAGCTGTCTCACGGATTATACGCTGAGAAAGCTTTCTTATACCACCGCCAGCCTTACAGTTCTTATTAACTACATCTAATATAACAGAGAGAATTTCATTTACCTGATTTTCTGAAAGCCCACGCTTTGAGCATTCGTGATACATTGCAATGCTATTAACACTTGATGTTGTAAAATCTGATTTGCTGTCAGATGCAGTATCAGCGATTGTTGAACCTTCATCATCATTTACTGTAGTATCAAGAGATGTTTTCTTCTTCATCATGAAGTAAAGTCTTACATCATCTTCGCTTATGTATGTTGCCTTTTTACGCTCTCCTGTCTCTGGGTCTATAGTGTAAGCGTATTTTTGAGCAATCTGCTTATATGAAAGTTTACGTGCGTCCTCATCTGTAACTTTACGATTAAGGATGCTTAATGAAGTAGCTTTTGCACGCTTATAATTTACAATATCATTCTTTCCCTGCCATTCTCTATAACGAGTGACCATTTTTGAATTGCAATACTTAAGCGTAAGTCCGCCATATTCCTGTCTGTCTGTATCGAAATCTGAAACCATTTCAAACAAGAAGCACTGTAAATCATCATATACATCGCTTTCTACTGATGTACCGATTAAGTGCATTTTTTTCATGAAATCTTTAACCTTGAAAGAGAAAAAAATGATTATATATGTTGACGCATCAGAATTCTGCGCCTTATATGCTTCGATAATTGCTCTTTCTTCATCTGCTGTCATCATGCAATTAGAGCGTAACAAAGATTTAACTTCATTTGGCTTGCTGATGTCACAGTCAACTAAAGCTCTTACAGTCAGATTCTCTAATCTGTTTCTGACGAATTTTACAAGGTCATTGTGTCCTGTTGAACACTTTGACATGTTGTAGCATGCATATCTGTCAACATACTCTTCTGCAAGCTTCTGTATTGTATCCTGAAATTCTTCAGGCGCATGTATAACTGGGGTATTTGTTCTGATTAATTGTTCTAAGGATTTATTCTTTACCATAATAGACACTCCATTCCTGCAACTATTGCAAACTCAAAATTTCAAAGTTTTTTAATAGTCGTAAAACGGCTATCTAACGGCATACAGAGCATACCGAGTATGGTAAGATAATTTCGTAATAGAATTATTATATTATTTGTATCAGTCAAGTTATATACGATAGTACCTTGACTATTGTTATTATAACCCATAAGTCACAATTTGTCAATAAACCCAGTATTTACCGCTCTTCCACGACGCTTTATTATCAAGCGTTTTGAAACGATAAAAAAAAAATTATATTTTTTTATAAAAAAAAATCAGTCACCTGTCGTTTGACAAGTGACTGAAAAATACATTACTTCAATTCATAATAACTGTTATCATATCTTGGGTCTTTTGGCTTCTTTTTCTTAGGGTGCTTGCGTCTGTAAACTATGTATACAACAGCCAGCACAGCTATTAACCAGAACCACTTTTCTAATATTCCGAGCAAAGCCAATACAACAGCTATTGCAATGAATATAGCAAATACTACTATGCCAAATACCATTTTCCTACCTCACTCCTTTTATACTTCACGTTTCTTGTTGGTGAAAGCTTCGGCTGCATACTGGCGCATCTTTCGTGGAATTTGATATGTCGTTAATAGATACAAATCATCTGTTCTTTTGTTGCAAACAAAGACATACAATATTTCACCATATACGCGCAGAATTGCGTCGTCGTGCTTCTCGCTCTGTAATTTCATCTTTGCTAAAATAAAACTTCTTAAAATACCGTCTGTATCATCATAGCTAAGTCCGTACATATATGCTCTGCACGCCATTCTCTCCAAAGTGCTACTGTTAAATCCCAGTCTCTTGCGAGCCTGTTCAAGAGCATGTTTTGTAACTATGACGCGGCAAGTCTTGTCTGTTAAAACTTTATTCATAGCCTTTTAATATGTCCTTTCTTCCCTAGTTTTCCTATAAGCCCTATAATTCCTATAAGTCCTATTAATCCTAGAATATTGAACAATAATAAACTGGCTACGCATTAATATAATAGACCATGTACTGCATAAATATATCACAGTATGGAATATTTTACCAGTTAATTATGTTTCTAAATCAATAAAGCACAATCTTATACATAATAGCGTCAGAACTCACATCATATGGGTCTCTGTAACCGTTATTGTCACCTTTAAAGACAAATGTTCCGTCGTCATTTATAGCAACAATTCTATGTATGATTGTTTTCTTTACATCTACATTCGTATCAACTGAATGTTGTTCGTAAGCTACTATGTCGCCGACTTTCACACCATCAGCATCAACAGTCTTTGCCAATACAACCTGATGTGTCTTAATCACAGGTTCCATTGAACCAGACATTATGAAGAATGGCTTGTATCCGAAAACATTGGCTTTTCCTGTTGCCTTATCGGTGATAAACAGCGACAGTATTACAGCAAATATCACTGCCATTATCGTGTAAAACACAATATCACCTATCTTCTTTCCGTTCTTATTGATGAAATGTTCTATCATACCTGCATTATCACTCCTTTTCCCAACATGAGCCCCTGCAAATGCAGGAGCTCTTAATGTTTTTACATCTCCATGTCTCCGCCACGAGGCTTGGCTTTATAAACCCTATTCTCACCCTTATCACTAATTCTATTGAATTGTGACATAAGCGTTGGTGTGCACGGCTTATAGTCTCTTATTTCATTCGTAAGCCTGTCTACAATGGCATTAATCATGTCTTCGTCTTCTTGTCTGTAAAGCACAGGAATCTTCTCGTCAGCACTCTCATATGACATCTTAAAGTTTCCATATGTGCCGTCGTTTACAGCCCAGTGTATGTCACGATTAGCCTTACACAATCTATCGAAGTTAGCCACATCAATACTATTAAGATACAGGGTTTTTAATTTACCATTTGATTGTGTTTCTAACTCCTGTATAGGTATAACATTATCGTAAAACTGCATATTAAAGGCATTTTGCATACTTCGAAACATACCGTCTTGTGAAGCGGGATAACAAATTCGCCATTCTTTTCTACCGGTATCTTTTTCAAAGTACTCTTTGCCGGGAGCATTCAGCTTCTCTGCTTTCTTGGCGATATTCTTTATCTTTAGATAAGGTGCGAATTCCTTGTAATATATAAAATCAGGATATTTGCCAGCCTTAAACTGTTGCTTCATAAAGTTGTAATACGGTTCGCTGACACTCTCCCAAACCACAGGTATGAAATTATCCTTAAAATAATCCCTATCAACCTTATGATTGCGGGCACGTGTAGAGAAACCTGAGAATTCACCTTTTTCATCAGCATATGTTTTTACAGCTTCTTTGTAAATTCTCTCATAATCAGCCTTTGTACTTGCTGGCAATCTGCCATCAGCCCTCATATGGTCTAATTCCCACATGCTAATTACAGCAGGATGCATAATATGGTCAGGTATTTTATAACCTTCAACAGTGAAACACATCTTTGCTATCGACATATCCTGAATATATCTCATTATTACAGAGTTAATAGACATGTAATTCTGAGCGTTCACATCCGTGACATCGAATATCGTCTTGTTTAACAAAACAATACCTGTATCTCTGTGCTTTTGATAATCAATCCATTTAGGAAGCTCATTAGTGTAGTCACCTTTCAATGTATTGATTTCATCAGATGATACAGAAAGAGCTAAATATGTTTTTTGCTCACCAGTTATAGCGTCAGGTGCCTTTACAGCAGCCACTGCGATTCCTAACTCTTGAGCGCTCTTCATCAATAAAGTCACATAGCTGTCGGCAAGATTTAAGTCATTAAATCTCGGTACTGACGCCATCATATCTGCAAGCTGTGTGCCCTCAAGAGGGTCTAGCACCGGCTGTCCTGAATAAAACATTTAATCACCGTCCTTTTTCTCTTATTTTCACACACGTTCCTGTACTTATTTAACTGCAGAATACCAGTGAAATTCACATAAAAAAGTCAGGGGTGGACAATGTCACTCCTGACTATGTATTACTCTAATCCGTTTAATCTGTAGTATCTTGTAAATCCATTATATGCCTGATAACTAACTGTATTAGAACCGGCATTGCAATGTATCCACATATCGACACCGTTGATATTTCCTGCATATATTCCTGTATGACCTCTCATAAAACCTAAGTCACCGGGCTGTAATTCGCTCTTAGATATATTCACCAGATTACCATAACTGTCAAGGTTGTAAACCATTGTCGTTGTGGCATTGGTGCCTTCAGGGAGAATATTCTGGCCCGTAGCATTCCAGTAAGACCATTGACAGAATCCAAAGCAGTCAAGACCTGCGATTGTTCTGTTAGCGTCTGTATCAGGTCGCTGCGCCTCTGCACCAGCATAACCAACATTCGTGATTATAGGGACGCTTCCACTTCTCGGCTTGCCACCGAAATAATACGGTAATGAACCAACCTGACTCAATGCAGATTTGATTATGTTCTGTCGTACAGTGCTTGTACTACCTATTGAAGCAACTATATCTGCGATTTCACCCTCGTCAAACGTTCCGTCTACTGTGAAGCCTACGCCGCCCATTGGGTCTATGCCGTAAAGGTCGTACCAATCGGCATTATACAGGTCAAAACACCACTCCTTGTCGTCTTCACTCCAAGGCTTATCGATTGGCAAATAACTGTATAATCCATCACCTGATACCTTCTTCTTGGCGTCAAAGGCGTCCTGCATAACCTTAACCGGAATCTTAATTGTGACGTCCTTATGACCATAACACATTGTCGCACTGTGTCCTGTACAGTAATACTGTACGCTGTAGTCTGTGCAGCCTATGAATGTATCAACGCCTGTACCACGCTTTGAACCGTGGTCATGTGAGCGACCGCCCTCTTTGTTGCAAGTTGCAATTATCTTTCCGTCCTCTTCCTTGAGGTTGTAATAATCACATTTCTCAGGTCTGCTGATTACACCCTTATAATCAACATGTCTTGTTCTCACGCCTTTGTCATTAGTGTGGCCATTACATTTAGCTGTATAATACGCAACACCCGTGTGCTTATCTTCGTCAAAAGTTACTTCGTAATCGTCGCAGCCTTTCGGCCCAACAATTTCTGTTTCTTCTTCGCCGTGGTCATGACCATTACACGTTGCTATGTAGTAATCGCCGTAGTTCTTTTTACTTAGAGTCTTTCCTGCAGGGTAAATATGAGCACCTGCATTGATTTCACTCTGTGCGACTGACATTGATACATAATCATGGTCGTCATTATCAGCTATGGCATCGTCATTACATGTGTAATAAATTGTATCGCAGCCATCATCACAGAAATAAATGTCGCTCTCTTCTACATTATTTTTACCACTGTCATTGAGCCAGTCATACCATTTATCCATCATTTTGATGGCTTTATTCTCAAAGCTGTCACCTGTAGGGTCTCCGTCTTCTTGATTTATTCCCCACTCACCGTCCATCTGTACATATGTGAGAATAAGTGTATCTTTGACATTATTCTGTCCATCCTGAATAACGTTACCGTCACTGTCGGTGTAATAAATCTTATATCCTTTAACCCAGTTGCCTGTGCTGTCTGGATGACCATACTTGCTTATTGTATGTCCATTAATTACATTCGGATTAATAGGTGTTCCTTCACCTGTACTAATAGCATCTTCTTTTCTTGTAGCAAATTTATCAGATATTCTCTGTATCTGCTCCTCTACGAAGTTATCACTGTCTGCGAGTAACACAGTCTGTATTGTCTGTCCGTCCTGATTGAATATTGTTAGAATCATATTAACGAATAAAACAGTCATCATGTATGAAGCGACAATGCATAACGCTCCGATAAGTAAGAACTTTTTGATTTTATTCCATACAGATATAATTTTACCGATAGAAGCTGATATCTTTCTTGCGATACCTGCACCAGCCTTTAAAGGCGTTCCAACAAATAAACTTACACCCTTGCCACCAGCTTTTGCCGTTGCTGCAGCGACCTTTCCAGCCTTAGTCTGTGCTGCCTTCTTGGCGACCTCTCGTGCTTTTTTGGCGGCTTCTTTGTAAGCTTTCTTGATTGTGTTGACGCTATTTGTCACCGGAGTTGTCACAACCTTCGCACCAGTCTTTACTGCGGATTTCGCTGCATTAGCACTCTGCTTAGCTGTGGCAACACCTTTTGCCAACGCTCTTCCGGCAGCCGTATTCTTTGCGAACTGTACAGCAAGCTTATTAGCATGCTTTGATAAAATCTTGGCTGAGAACTTACCACCCTTTGCTAATGTTTTTGCTGTAATAGATATGACACCTTTATAACCGCCGTGCTTTGTACCGAGGAGAATCTTCTTAGTCAGGTTATAAGGGACAGCACGCGAAACAAGTCTTGTGGTCTTATAAGCCATCTGCAGATTTCTAACACCTGCGTCTGTATTCTTATCACCCTTCATAAGCTCCATAGCGGATTTCTTAACCCTCTGCTGTATGAGTTGAATTCTTCTTCTATCAAGCTCTATCTTAGCACCACGCATACGCTGTGTTTTACCAATGAGTTTAAGTAACGCAACATCATCAGAGTTAATACCATTTTTCTCAATATTCTTTTTCTTGACAAGGTTCCTGATATCCTTACTGTTAAGACGACCATTTGCAACCATATAGCGTACAACGTCATTATCAGAACCAGCCAAATGTCTTTTGAGTAAATCTCCAACTTCTTTGTTCTTAAGATTAAAGAAATCATTTCCCGATAAGAGCTTTTTATCTGTGTCACTGAGCCCAACGAGTCCGCGGCTCTGCTTGTCAAGCAAATTAGCCTTAACTCTCAGCATTAACTGTATGTCAGCCTTATTCTTCGTAATCTGACGTATGGTGTCTCTTGATATACCTGCAGATTTAAGCTTTTCTTTAAGCTCTTTTCTGCTCAAGTTCAAATCAAGAACATCCATTTTTCCATCAGTTATAGCCTTTGCTGCCTTAGCTCCTGCATTTGATATATTTGCAACCTGATGCTTTGTATCAGATGCCAAACCTGCGAGACCTATCATTGTTGCCACTGTCGCCATAGGCTGTGTGTATTTCTTGAGTTCATCTCTACCAGTACGCATATATCTGTCGCCATAAAGAATATCATCTTTTGTCTTATCAACCATCATTTGACCAGCCTGTTGCAATCTTACAGCTGTAACATTCAACCCAATAGCAAATGTATGAAGAGCATCTTCTTTAAAGTGACTCTTCTGCTCTTTTCTTGTCTCAGTCTCTTTATGCGTATCATCAACCGATACAGACTTGATTTCCTTCTCTTTAAGTTTATTAGCAAGTTCACCATCGGATGTATTAAGAGAAATACCCATAGCAGAAATACGTTCTTTAGTCTCATTCTTTACTGTACCATCAGACTTAAGTTCTGCAATAGCCTTATCTATAGATTTAATATTTGTATAATGAGCCTTAATTTCATCTACGGTCCCTGATTTAATACCATTATTCAAAAGAATGTCAGTATCATTGTTTGTGACGCATTTTTTAATATCATCTATAGACATACCTGTGACTGATGCTATTTCACTAACAGCGGATGTAGTATTTGTTGCAAACTCTGTTCTTTTGTTTTCGAGATTATTTACATCTGTATTAATAGCCTCTATCTTGGTATTGATAGCTGTTTTCTCTGCCTCACTTGTTACGCTCTTAAGTCGTTCAACCAGAACTGTGACATTACCCTGCAGAATATCAGAGTTAATAACTGATGTATTTTCGATTATCGTGCCGTCTCTGGTGACAAAATCTACTGTAGCGTTTGTATCACCAAGTATCTTACTAATCGTATCAGTGTTTGACTTGTCATCAATATTATAATTCTCAGTAGCGTCTTCACCGATTCTGGCACTGTAGTTTGACGTATCTTTTATAGCATCATTTTCGTAGCTGCCATTCTCTGATATATACATATCAGATATCTTCACAGTATTATTGTCAATGTTCATTCCGGCAACAGCTTCTCTAAACACATGCGTGCCATCATCAGCTGTGACAGGCTTCTTGCTATCGTCTGCTTCTTCAGGCACAGCTATATTGGCACCTGTCAATTTATCTATAATGCTGATATCAGGTGTTTCATCAGCCGTCTTTGCATCAACTGCACGACTCTTCTCTACCTGTGCATTATCGTTCTTTTCCGGATTATTCGTTGTTGTAGCTAAAACTTTATCGACGCCGTCAACAGATACATAATTGTTTCGTTCCTGCTCTGACTCTGTAATAATGTTATCAGGAATCTTATCTTCTTTTACCTCAACAACCTGAACATTCTCCTTTGCTGGTGCGTCAGCAATTATATCAATAATACTTCCCACATTATCGTCTGTATCAGCCTTCGTAATATTCTGTAAATTATATTCAGGTGTATCGTTCTTCGTATAATCAGCTTCATATGCAATATCTGCCCCATTTGTGTCATTTATTGCATAATTTGGTGCCGTATCTGCTGTATAATTTGAACCTATATTCTGCTTCTCAGTGTAATTTGGTTCGATGTTGTCAGATTTTAATGCACCGTAACCGTAATGAATATCATCTGCAGGCTGTGTATTACTGACATGCATATCAGTCTTTGAATATTCTGTATTCTGCTCATCTGCTACAATATCTGAATATTGTAAAACAGACTTTTCTTGTGTACTGTCCGTGGCATTTACTGTATCGGGTTCCTGCTCATCATTCTTCTCATATGCTTCATTTGGCATATTCTCTGTGCCAGAATCCGGTGTTGTATATTCTGTGTCATTCGACCCCTTATCTTGCTTGAGGTTAGATTTCACAGACGCTTCGCCACCAGCTTCAAGCACACCATAACCATACTCACCATTATTTTCACGCTGAGCAGCTAATGTATCGGATAATGCTTCATTATTTGCAATAACCCTGTTGCTTTCTGCAATAATAGCAGACTGTTCCTCATCATATGTAGGACCATTAGCGAGCTGGCTTATAAAATCATCATCTATTACAGAATTCTGTTCAGCTTCTGTAACATGTGTGATATTACGATTATCTATATTTTCTACAGGTTTACCCTCTGAAATATTAGACTGCTTACGAAGTTCTGCGTCCTCATCAAGCATAGCCTGTCTTTCATATTCGTCCTGAGCTTCCTTTTCCTTACGAAGTGCGTCTTTTTTATCTTTCTTTTTCTTATCTTCTTTTTCGGAATCTATATCATCATCAGTACCATCAACAAGGTCATCATCGAAGTTATCATCAGGCTCATCATTTGACGAGTCAGGTTCTTCATCGTTGAAGACATCAAGATATTCGTCATCAGATACTGTATTAATATCAAGGTCGCCGCCGAAATCGTCATCATCTGAAACTGAATAATTTTTATTCTCTTCCATTCTGCACACTCCTTTTCCTGCAATTTATATATTTATAACTGCAGAAATCAGGTGAATTTACAAACAAAAAGAGATGGAACCGAGAAAACGATTCCATCTCCTGAAACACAAAATAAAAAAAAACAATGGGCACTGCCATACCAGCGGCTACCACACAGGCAGCTTATGTGTAAATAGTGTCACACACTGATATGGGCTTACATGCCCATCAAATTTCTATTAATATCCTATCATATCATATGCAGGAATGCAACAGAATATTAGAGAAATGTCTAAAAATTTTATAAAAAATTATTTGCCAAAATTCTTATAAGGGAAACGCTGTACAACATTAACTTTTGGTTCCATAATAGCTCCGTATACATCATTGCCGTACTCGTATTTTGCGTAAAGACCATTCGCAACATAATCAGCTGCTTGGATGATAAATGCGTCGCCAGCGTCAGAATCTTTGTACTCAAAATTAATGTTAACGTCAAGCCCTTCTTCATACACAATATGTGCAATTATGTACTCTTTCAGGGAGTTTGTAGATGTTATTTTAGTTGTCTTGTTATCAAACAAGATATTTACTGTAGTTCCTTCATCTGCCGCTGTAATAAGTTTTGATATAAGAAGCTTTGATGCAAAATTATATAAAATATTCTTATCTTTAAGCAGTCTAGGCTCAACATAGTTCAAATCAATAACAATATAAGAAATCGTAACATCTTTTGATACAATGCACTCCAAAATGTGATGCTTCACACAAGGATATGCGTCTTTTGCTTTGATTTCATGTGCGTGTAAACCTTTGAGTTCAGGGAACTTGTCGCCAGCCTGAACGAGCTTTCTTTTCATCATATTATGCAAAGATTTTGCATTCTTTGTATCTATGCAGGAGATTACAAAATATCTTCCTGACACACCTAAATTACCAGACTCATCAAAGATGAGACATCGTTCATTTTTATACATATAACTAAATCCATTCTTTTGTCGTTTATGCGTATATTATACCACTTATATAGCTTTATAACAACATACAAAAGGTGAGAATCTTACCAATTCTCACCTCTTCACGAATATTATTTAAGCTTTGCGTAAAACGGATTGCTGTCTGTCTCAAATCTGTCATTAAATGATATATTAGCTGATGGCGTGATTATAATGCCTTCACCCGGTTCCCTGTCTGTAATATAAGGTATAAGTGAGGCTGGGATATCAAGCTTGTACGCGTACTTCTTACGTTCGATTACCCCCTGTGACAATAACTTGAAATAATCAACTTTGCCTAAGAAATAATCAAACTCAATAGAGGCTGCGTCGTTTGAGGATATTCGTGCACTATCCTGTGCTACCATTGTGATAGGCACTTTTATCTTCTCACATTTATCAGCCAAGCTGATTATGTAATCAGATGTCTGCGTAGAATACATGAAATCATCAATACCATCAATATATATCCAGACATTTCTATTTGCTTTCTTCATAGCTAATGCGAAATTCCATAAATAATCCATCTGCATAAGCAACTCACTTGCTGTGTCATACGATACAAGATTGATTCTGTTCTGTGTAAAGTCGGGGTATACAGCCGTAGGAATAAAGCCCCTAAGTGCTGCTCTGAACAATCTGAAGTTATCAGGATGGGCTTCAGCAAATGAAACAGCCTGTGTATATTCACTGCATTCACACAACACTTCTATTTCATTTGATAATTCGACTTTCACATCATCAAGCTCTTTCTCAGTCATTATCTTGTTCTGAATACCTAATCTAAATATGACAAATGCTTCAAGGAACATCTTCTTGAATGTCTTGTTGTCTGTTGTAAGTCCGTAGTTGTCATCGCAGGTGAACAAATCTGTATTTATTCCTTTGTGAAATGCTCCGCCAAGCTGAGCCACAATTTTCTCATAGCTGTCGTGGATTTTATCGCCATTCTTATCATACTTATTACAGTTTAATATAACGACAGTATCATTCGTTGACATAAGCGTATTGATAAACTCGCGTTTCATCGCGAATGATTTACCTGAGCCTTTCATTCCTGCAATAAGGCCTACAGGATAGTTGCCTCTGTCAACCAGAACGAAGTTATCATTAATCTCATTGAGCCCCTGCAGCGTAACCGTTTTCTCAAACAGTGCCTGTATATTGACAGGTAACATCTGTGACAATCTGTCAACATTGAATGTACGCTGTGCGTCAATCTTCATATTACCAAGTGGCAAAACAGACTGAAACGCCTCATTCTGATGTAAATCGCAAACCTTGACCTGACAATTATATTTATTAGCCGACAGCCTTAACAAATCTGTGTCTCGATTAAGCTCATCTAATGTATCGGAATACAAGCCGATAACAAATGTTGTTAAGAACACAGGTTGCTCATTAGCTGTGGCGTCTGTGAAAATATCAAGAGCAGTCTTATTGAAATACTCTTCTTCTGTCTCCTTTATGAATGTTTCCTTCTTATCAACTCTTCTGTTCTTACGGTCAGTTATTGTATCGCGTACAACAACATTTTTTACCTCTGTATTATTCTTGACCAGTCTTGCAGCTGCGTTGAAACCATACTGACTGTCAACGGGTTTGTAATTCACAGTAAGAATACTGTTAGAACTTATAGAGATAAGGTCAGACAACAAGCTGTCTGTAATTTGAGCAGGAATGACATTTATAAATAACATTCTTACATATTTGTTTCCAACACGCATGTAATCACGCTCATCGACTTTATAAAACACCGGTGCGATAACATCTTTTGTATTCATGTGCATCTTCTTCATAGACTTGATGCTGAAACCGAGGCCATCATAATCAACCTTATCTCCAAACTTGTGTCCGTCTTCTTCCGGGTGGTATGCATCGTAAAGTACTGACAATCTATCACCTAATTGAAGCAATTTCGCACTATAGTTATAAAGAGTATGTATGTTTTTTACTACGATATCATCTACATTCTGAAACTCTTTTAATGCTTCATCAGGCGTTTCTGCGATTTTTGCAAGTGTAAGATACAAAGACATCTTGAAGTTGTTATGTCCGATTCCAACATTCTCTCTAAGTGTTTCATTATAGTCTTCAATCAACTCATTAACTGCAGGTTCTTTATCCTGAATAAGCATAATCGAATTAAGATACTCATTCATAGGCATATATGAATTTCTTATTGTAAAGCTAAATTCAAAACCATTAAGCCCAACTATAATATCGTGCATGCATTTGTAAGCAACTTCACTGACATATCGCTCATCAATGATATTGTCAGGCGCTTCAATTCTATATGTCACAGAGTACTTATTAGGTTCAATCTGTATCATTCCGCTTTCTTCGTAACATGCTATGTATGGTATGTTGCGTGTTATGAGCTTCGCCGAATTAACAGACGCCTTAGCATTCTTTTTTGTCTTAGCTGGTTCTTTTGTTTTCTTACTCATCAATTAACAACCCCTTTCAAATCATATTACTGCTCTTGGAGAAGGTCGTCTCCAACTTCATCAAGCACTGTATCAACCTGTTCGTCAGTAAGTTCAACAAAATTAAGATTATCTGTGAGCGCAATAAGTCTCACACCTGTACAAATCTTATCAGCACTTGTTGGAATGTACGACCAGACAGCATTTAATACATTGAGCGATGATTGGAAGTCTCCCTGCTCGCATATTACGATATTGAGCATCGGTAATCTTCCACCGAATGCGTTGTAGTCAGATAACATCTGTGAGAACTTTTCACAGATACCGCCAACCTGCAAATAATCAAAATCTGTAGGCTCGTCAAACATTACATCTATCATTGATAAATTATTAGGCGAAACAGCAAGATATACAGCTCCATCATATACCGATACATTGTCTGAACACTGTATGTCGTCATCAGAATCACCTATTGTGATTATGCTGAGCGATACCATAGCCTTTGCTGTCTCATCTTCATTTCTTCCTTCTATGCGTTTGTAAAATTCTTCATCTGTCATGGGTTCAAACCACCTTTCTGTTTAATGTGTTCTATCATATAACTGCAGAAATCCTAAGAAATTAGCATAAAAAAAAAGAGTGAGGCTTTCCATAGTCCTCACTCTGTAGCAATTATATGTCTAATCCCTTTTCGTCTCGCTTCTGCTCAACTTCATTCATATCTTCCTGCTTAGCAAGCTCTCTATTAAGCTTGTCTTCGAATGACTCCCCTGCAGGTGTATATCTTTCAGGCTCTGCCGTTGCAGTTTTATTAGGTGTATCAGCTTCTAACTGACCTGCCTTACTCTCGCTCTCAGTAACAACCTCCGGATTTGTAACTTCGACTTTCTTATCTTCTGGCAGCTCTGCTGTTTCAGGTTCATGCGTCTCAGGCTCTTTAGGCTGTAAGACTTTCGGCTCAGCAGGCTTAAGAATTTTATTCAAAACTCTCTTGTGTATTGGTTGCTGTGGTTTTGGTGTAAGCGTTCGGTGTACCTTAGAGGCTCCTTTAAACACGTTGACCTTCGGGCCATAAGAAGCATTCTCTATGTTTTTCGATATCCTCTGGTCTATCGTTTCTTTCTCACCTGTTGTTTCATTAATCATGTAAGCGACGCCATCTTTGAGCCTGACTTCGTCACCATATTCGACACCGGGCTGCGGTCTTGGAATTTCGTACTGCTTTGCTATGTCCTCTTTGGTGATGCTATCTAATTCATCAAAATTCAATTCCATAATCTAATCCTCACTTTCGTAATATCTATATTTAGTTAACTGCATAATCTACAGAAATTTGAGGCAAATATACAACAACTTTTATATTCATTTCATCAAATTCGATGTAGCTTATATCACGTCTTTCTGTAAGTTCCTGCAGGTCATTTTGATTGTTGAACATTATCTCAATACTCATATTACACTCTCCTCTGGCTATGCAGCCATAACCATATAACGTCTCACAAAATCAGCAACATTTGTACTAACAGCGATGCTTTTCATAACTTCCTCTTTGACCAAAAAGCCAATACTTGCACTCCCACCGTGCTTGCAGCTTATATGTCTTAAACCTTTCTGCCAGCCACCACAATCACTCATGCTGTTGTAAAGTGATAATAAACTCTGCTTGCTGACAATGTAATATTTCTCAGGAACACCTACAATCCAGTAAAGTGTATTGTCACGCTTTATGATTCCGCTATCTATTAACTTTTCGTCGTTGAAATATGTCTCTCCGAGCTGTATATAAAAATTACCTGTTTCTACAGAACGCAAATCATATTTTATTTCTATACCAGCACGACTCTCACCTTGCTTCTGTCCTTTCTTGGAAGTGTACAAGCCTATGTCAACGCCACATTTTTCAAACTCTCGTTCTATGAAAGTTTCCATAATGGCACCTACTTCAATTTTCTGCATTATAAAATCATTGTAATTACGCATCAAATCCCATATGACCGGTTTTGCAGCAAATCGGTAATTCTTATCATAGCAATCTATAAATTCATTTCTTCGCATAATGTATTCGTTTGCTGCAGAAAACACAGCCTCATTATCTAAGAAGTTGCCATCAAGCTCCTGCATCAAAACACAAATATCCGTATGGCTTAATGGAAAGCCAATAAGTAACTGGCGCATATAATCAGCATCATCTTTTGTTTGTAAAATGTATTGATTGAACTTGTATATTTTTGTATCTGTAATATGAAAATCTGTAAGGTAGTTGAAGTCAGGTCTATCTACCCTGACAATAGAATATTCAAACCAGAATAATTGAAATATCTGAAAAGCTGTAAGTTTTGTCTCCGGATTTATAGTCTCAACCATATGTTTTCACCTCATTTACAAAAGATATCTGTTTTTATAACTGCATAAATACTGCAAATTTCGTCCATAACATATAGATATATGACGACATATGTCAAAATATTAACCAAAAAAAACCATCCCACAACTTAAAACACAAAATCACATAAAACAACACCCTAAACACACAAAATAATTAAAAATAGCTTTCAAAAATGACCATATATTGACAATTTATACGCCCATTT
>ERZ1034691.725-NODE-725-length-23956-cov-66.791975_pt1 | contig 23956 bp, 20 predicted proteins | sample MGYA00520638_ERZ1034691 | MGnify/ENA primary metagenome ERZ1034691 (study PRJEB33766, sample SAMN09781763) | gut metagenome | biome: gut microbiome | host: Homo sapiens | place: Madagascar | study: EMG produced TPA metagenomics assembly of the PRJNA485056 data...
TCTGCTGGCCGCTACCGGTCTGGTGGACTTCACCCAGAAGCAGTCCGCTGCCATCTCCATCATCGGCGGTGCCGACGGCCCGACCGCTATCTTCGTTACCTCTCGTCTGGCACCTGAGCTGCTGGGCAGCATCGCTGTGGCAGCGTACAGCTACATGGCACTGGTGCCCGTTATCCAGCCGCCCATCATGAAGGCATTGACCACCTCCAAGGAGCGCTCTGTGGTCATGAAGCAGCTGCGCACCGTCTCCAAGACCGAGAGGATCATCTTCCCCATCATGGTCGCTATCATTGTTTCCCTCATCGTGCCGGATGCCGCCGTTCTGGTCGGTATGCTGATGCTGGGCAACCTGATGAAGGAGTGCGGCGTTGTGGATCGTATCCAGAAGACCGCCGGTAATGAGCTGATGAACATCATCACCATCTTCCTGGCTCTGTCTGTTGGCTGCACCACCAGTGCAAACACCTTCCTGAACACCCGCACCCTGTTCATCATCGTGCTGGGTCTGATCGCCTTCTCCTTCGGCACCGCAGCCGGTGTGCTGTGCGGCAAGGTCATGTACAAGCTGACCGGCGGCCAGGTGAACCCCCTGATCGGTTCTGCCGGCGTTTCCGCCGTGCCTATGGCCGCTCGTGTTTCCCAGAAGGTCGGCCAGAGCGAGAACCCCTCCAACTTCCTGCTGATGCACGCCATGGGTCCCAACGTGGCCGGCGTTATCGGTTCTGCCGTTGCTGCTGGTATCCTGATCAACATCTTCGGCTAAGCAAAACCTGAAGCACTATCTCAAGAGCCATCGCACAGTCTTGTGCGGTGGCTCTTTTTGCGCAGAACGATTTCAAATGGCCGCCGCTGCGCTTTGGCCATATTCAGCGGAATTATGATTTATTATTTCGGGATAACGGAGCGTCTGCGGACGCTCCGTTATCCCATTTTCACGGGAGAGGACGTAAGAGGCAACAGCAGCCGTTTCCAGTTACGACGCCTTCTGTGAAAAAGAGGTTCTGAAACGCCCGCAGGCGTTTCAGAACCTCAAATATTAAAATATACTTTCCTTGAACAATGGCCAGAGCGACAGCGGAGGCCATTCAAAATCGTTTTGCAATAAGGATGATAGCAACTTTTTCCTGTTTGTGTTTGGCTTCTGCTTGTGCTATCATAGAGAAAACAGGGCACAAAACGCCCCAAAACAGGAGGGAGCCGTTATGGAAAAAATCAAGCTCGAGGTTGCAGGCATTCCGGCTGTCCTGTACGGCAAGCGCAGCCGTAAGGTCTATCTCTATGTCCACGGCAAAAACGGCAGCGCAGCCGAGGCTGCCCGCTTTGCCCGTACAGCCTGTCCGGCAGGCTGGCAGGTACTGGCTGTCGATCTGCCGGAGCACGGCACCCGAAAAAACAGCCCGGAAAAGCTGGTGCCGTGGGTGGTCACCCGGGAACTGCAAACGGTCTATGCCCGGATGCAGCCGGTATGGAAGCATATCCGGGTGTATGGGGTCAGCATCGGTGCGTGGTTTGCCATGCAGGCGTTGCAGACGCAAACGCCGGAGAAGGCACTGCTTGTCTCCCCGGTGGTGGATATGGAAAAGCTGATCCTTGCCCTGATGCAGCAGGCAGGGGTAACGGAGGAGCAGCTGCGCGCCGCAGGGGAGATCCCCACCGCCATGGGTGACCCCCTCTCGTGGCCGTACCTGTGCTGGGTAAGGGAGCACCCCTTGCACTGGAAAGTGCCCACACAGGTGCTCTATGCCGATACAGACCCCCTTGCCGGGCACACCGTCATGGAGCGGTTCCGGCAGCAGACCGGGGCGCACCTGACCATTCTGGAGGGCGGGGAACACTGGTTCCATACCGAGACCCAGCTGGCCGCCCTGCAAAGCTGGGAGGAACACAATTGCTGAACCTTACCGAACAGAAAGCCACACTGGCAGAGCTGGAATTGCTGGTAGCGGTGCGCTGCCGGGTGCTGCGGGCAGCCAATCAGCTGCCGGAAGATACTCCGCTGCCGGAGGTGGAGAGCCAGACACGGACCTATTACCAGAAGGCCTTTGCCGAGAACACCCACACGGCGTATCTCCTTTGGGACGGTGAAACACTGGCAGGCACCGGCGCCGTGAGCTATTTTCAGGTCATGCCCACCGTCCATAACCCCACCGGTAGGAAAGCCTACCTTATGAATCTGTACACCGCACCGCAGTACCGGCGGCAGGGCATTGCGACCCGCATCCTGACCCGGTTGGTGGAGGATGCGCACCGGCGCGGGGTGACGGCCATCTCGCTGGAAGCGACTGCAATGGGCAGGCCGCTGTATGAAAAGTTCGGCTTTGTACCCATGGAACATGAAATGGAACTGCCGGAATAAAACAAAACGCCGCTGACGGCTTTGTGCATCGTCAGCGGCGTTTTGTTTATTGAAAACAGGATTGTGAATGGCAGATTAAGATCAGACCTTTGCTTCGCTGTTGTGCTCGGCCTTCTTGTAGGCGGAGAAGGAATGGAACACGATGTTCAGGCCCAGCACGATCAGCAGCACGGCAAGGATCAGCTGCAGGCCGTTTGCGATAAACACAGCGCCCCAAGTGGTCTCACCGGCAGGGATGGTAACAGAAGCGGCGGTGCTGATGGCCTTGACCATAGCGATCAGGCGCTGCACCAGTGCGGTAAAGGTGACGCACAGCATGATGATCAGCGGGGGGAACAGCATCTTGTTGCTGCGGCCGGTCACCTTCAGGAACACGCACAGGGTAGCCAGAACCAGTGCGCTCAGCAGCTGGTTGGCAGAACCGAACAGCGGCCAGATGTTGGCGTAGCCGATCTTGGTCAGGATGAAGCCGAACACCAGAGTGATGAAGGTGGAGAAGTAGACATTGCAGAGCAGCTTGCGCCAGCCCTCAGCGTGCTCCATGTCGTCCACGCTGAACAGCTCCTGGAAGCTCATGCGGCCAATGCGGGCCACGGCATCCAGACTGGTCAGAGCAAGTGCGGAAACACACATGGTCATGAACACGGTAGCAGCGTAAGCAGGCACACCGAACATCTCAAAGAAACCGGCAACGCCGCGGCTGAAGATCTGGAACGGGGTACCGGCAGCAGGGGTGCCGTCGGCAGCTGCGGCAGCACCGGCTACGCACAGAGCCAGAACAGCCAACAGGCTTTCAAGGATCATGGCACCGTAGCCGACCTTCAGCATATCCTTCTCGTTCTCAACGGTCTTGGAGGAAGTACCGGAGGAAACAAGGCTGTGGAAGCCGGAAACTGCACCGCAAGCCACGGTGACGAACAGGATGGGGAACATGGTACCCAGCTTTTCGTTGGTAAAGCCGGTGAACACAGGCAGGTTCATGGTGGGGTGTGCCACCAGCAGGCCAACCACAGCACCCACGATCATGGCCACGAACATAAAGGTGGTCATGTGGTCACGGGGCTGCTTGAGCAGCCACATGGGCAGCACAGCAGCGAAGAAGATATACACAAAGGTGATGTAGCTCCAAGCGGCCTTACCCAGGATCAGGGGCAGGTTTGCGCCGATGACAAAGGACAGCACGATGAACACGATGCTGATAACGCTTTCCTTCCAGCCGGAGAAGCTGAACTTCTTCTGCAGCAGGCCAAAGACAACGGCAAACACCATGAACATGATGGACACCATACCGGCAGCGCCGTTGGTCTTGGCAGCTTCAACCATTGCGCCGTCTGCGCCGAAGGCATTGAAGGTGCCGGCAACCATATCCGCAAAAGCGGCAATCACGATGCCGCAGAACAGCCAGCAGAACAGCAGGAACAGTTTGCGGCCGGTCTTGCCGATGTACTTTTCGATCAGCATACCCATGCTCTTGCCGTCGTTCTTAACGGAAGCGTACAGGGCGCCAAAGTCGGTGACAGCGCCGAAGAAGATGCCGCCCAGCAGCACCCACAGCAGCACCGGCAGCCAGCCGAAAGCTGCGGCCTGAATGGCACCGGTAACAGGGCCTGCACCGGCAATGGAGCTGAACTGGTGGGCAAACACCGTCCAGCCGTTGGTGGGCACATAGTCCCGGCCATCCTCGTGGACGACAGCCGGAGTCTTGGCTGCGGGGTCGATGCCCCATTTGTTAGCCAGCCAGCGGCCGTAAAGCACATAAGCGCCAAACAGGCACACCGCTGCGATTAATACGATGACCAGCGTATTCATAGTTTTCTACCTCTTTCCTTTTTTCACTCCGCAACAGGTTCGGAACGATAGGCTGCCGTCCGGCAAAGCATTGCCCCGGAGCGTAAAAAACCTTCGTCCTCAGCACATGACCGGGCTTCCCGGCCACGCTCCGAAGACGAAGGCTTCTGCTCCCGCCTGCCAGGGCAGGGGCATTACTCCGCGGTACCACTTCGCTTGCTGTGTTAAAACAGCCACTCTCCCACGCATGGTACACTGACCATGCTGCCCGATAACGTGGGCTGGACGGCACCGTGCTACTAAGGGGCACAAAACCCGGTTCACACAGGCTGCTCGCAGGCGAGGGTCCTCTGCTCCTGACTGCCGCTTTTTCACCCGAGAAGCGGCTCGCTGAAAGAGGGTGATGCAGAAGATCATGTCCTGTTCCTTGCATTTGCTGAATGATTGTGTCCTACTTTATTCCCGTTTTCATCAATTGTCAATATTTCTGTCACAAGTTCAGAGGATACGCCAATTCAAGCCATTTTCCGGGAATAATTTTTAGATGATTTTCTTTCATGTGTGAAGAGAATAAAACTGAATATGCTCTTAATTGAAAACCATTCACCCGCAGGTCTTGACTTTCACACTTTGAAGTGCTAAAGTAGTAGCGTGCAGAATATTCCGCGCGGCAGCACTGTCTGCTTTGCCTGCTGCCGCCGCTGTTATAATGAGGAGAAAAACAATGGCTGAAAAAAATTCCAGAAGAAACGAGACGACGGACGCGCTCTTTGATGCCATCCTCAGTCTGGAGAGCCGGGAAGAGTGCTACGCCTTTTTTGAGGATCTGTGCACCGTGAAGGAGATCTCGGATATGGCGCAGCGCCTGCAGGCCGCAAAGTTGCTGCTGGACGGTGCCACCTATGAGCAGATCGTCAAGGCAGTGGAGATCAGCACCGCCACCATCAGCCGCATCAACCGCTGCATCCAGTACGGTTCCGGCGGCTACCGCGACACCATCGAGAAGGTGCGCGCACAGGCAGAAAAGCAGTAACAGCCGTACCCGCCGCAGCATAGGATAGGGCACACGACCGGAAAGGAAGGTTTTGCCCTATGATGATCGATACACCATGCGCCCGTTCTCAGTGTCCAGAGATGCCCAAGGTCAGCTTGGATCAGGCTGTTGTGGACCTGATGGAAAGCATTGCCTTGCAGGAAACGGCGCTCAGCCACATTTTGTGTGCCGAAAGCCGGAAGATGCAGAAGGCCATGGATCTGGATGGCCTGGATCTTTGCAAGCTGCTGGAGGTGAACGACTCCGCCACCAATATGGTACACGCCGTCGCAAACCTTGAACTGGTGCTCAAGGATAAGCTGGAGTTCGTTTCCAACAACCTCTATGTCCCGGGGGACAGCGGCTGCCCATCACCTGCGCAGTAATGTTTTTTGCGTGGGACGATCTTTACTGCAATCTAACCCGTGAAAATGCAATGCCGGGCAGCCCGCAGGCTGCCCGACATTGCTCTGAATCGTTCTGCCGCAAGGGAGGCTGCTGCACAAAACAGGGTGCAGCAGCCTCCCTTTTTATGAAAATCCTGCATAAGAGACAGAAAAATCTTTTGTTGGAATTGCTGATGTATCAAATCTGTGCTATACTATTGGATGTATCACCATGAAAGCGAGGAATAAAACATTGCTGCATTATGATGCGATCCTATTTGATGTGGACGGGACGCTGATCGATTCGGCCCCCGGTATCATTCATACATTGCAAGAGGTTTTCTGCACCATGGGTGTGGATGTATCCGGTGTAAACCTGCGCCGGTATCTGGGTCCGCCCCTGCGCAAAAGCTTCGGCGAGCACTTCACCGACCCGGCGCTGATCGAAAAGGCCACCGACCTTTACCGCACGAGCTACGCGGTGAAGGGCAGCCACGAGTGTGCCGTGTTCCCGGGTGTTCCGCAGATGCTGCAAACCTTGAAACAGGCCGGTTTTCTTCTGTGCACCGCTACCTCCAAGCCCACCAAGGTGGTCACCCCCATTCTGGAAGAACAGGGGCTGGCGCAGTATTTTGATTTTATCGGCGGTGCCTCTATGGACGAGAGCCGGGACACCAAGACCGAGGTTGTGCGTTATGTGCTCAGTCAGCCTGCTTTGCTGGGCAAGCGGGTGCTGATGGTGGGCGACCGCAACGATGATATGCGGGGCGCTGCCGACTGTGGTCTGGATGCTGCCGGTGTGCTGTACGGCTACGGCAGCCGGGAAGAGCTGGAAGCTTTCCATCCGGTGCTGCTGGCCGAAAGCTGCGCCGACCTTACCGACCGGCTGCTGGCAGCCCGGGTATGACAGGAAGTTTCATTCCTTCGGAAGGAGAATGGATAGAATATGAGAAGCAATAATCGACAGGAGAACCAGACGCTGACCCCGATGCAGAAGCAGGCGGTGCTGGTGTGCATCGTGTGCGCACTGGCGGCGCTGCTGACCATCGGCATCACTCTTACCATGCTCAAGCGGGGCAAGAACCCGGCGGAGCAGCCGGGGGATTCTTCCATTATTACCCCTGCGCCCGCCCCGGAAGGGGAGGAGGATATCTCCGACCACTACCAGATCAACGAGACTTCCAGCGCACTGCTCACCGGGACTGCTGATGCTGGTGACGCCTATCAGGAGCAGACCCTTTTTATCGGCGATTCCAACACGGTACGCCTGTACGCAAATGGTCTGATCTCGCTGCAGCAGTTCTGCGCCAAGGAAGGCATTGGCACCAGTGCCGCCCTGAACGAGAGCATCGTTACCTTTAAGCGGGACGATAACCGCTACACCATCGCGCAGGCGGTGGCCAAAATGAAGCCCCGCCGGGTGGTCATCATGCTGGGCACCAACGACAACGGCATGAGCACCGAGGACTTTATCGGCAACTACACCGCACTGGTGCAGGCCATTCAGGCCAGCTATCCCTATACCGATATCATTGTCAACACGGTGCCGCCGGTGCCGTCCAACCACTCCAACTACCCCAATATGGATCAGACCCGTATTGATGATTTCAACATGGCGCTGCTGACCATGTGCGAGCAGTTGGGCGTCAAGTTCCTCAACTCTGCCGAGGCACTGAAGGACGCCAACGGCTACGGCAATGTCGATTATTACCAGAGCGGAGATATCCACCTCAAGCCCGCAGGCCTGAAGGTGCTGCTGAAGTATCTGCGAACCCACGCCTACGAGACCGAGGATCGCCGCCCGGATACTAATAATATCCCCACCCGCGCCGAGTATACCGCCAACCCCAGCTCTGCGGTGGAGGCACCCAGCAGCTCGGAGACGGTCTCCTCCTCTGTTGTTGAGGAAAAAACGGAGTATCAGGCGGACTATCGTGTGGACAAAGCCGGCGGCGGCTCCCTGACCTGCGGCGACGAGAGCGGCAAGTCTCTTACCGTCAAGGTGACCAGCGCCGCCCAGAGCGTTACGGTGACCGCTGTGCCGGAGGACGGCTATGTGTTCGTCAAGTGGAGCGATGGCGTGACCAAGCGCACCCGCACCGATACCAATTTTGACCAGAATGTGGATGTGACCGCTGTGTTTGCAGCGGCCTCTATCCAGGTCAGCAGCAGCGGTAAGGCTGGGCTGGGGGATTCCTATACCTTTAAAGCAACCCTCAAGGGCAAGTATCTGGACGCTTCCAGCATCCGCTGGTATGTCAACGGCAGCGAGGTAACACAGGCTGCCGGTAAGACCACCGTAAAGGGCGAGGTAGACCCCTCTATGGTGGGCGGCACCTTCCGGGTGTACGCCACCGCCAGCTATAACGACTGCACCGTCACCAGCAACAAGCTGGAACTTACGGTCAGCGGCGGAACGTCCGGCAGCACCAGCAGCTCCAGCGCTTCCTCTAAGGAGGATAAGCCTGCTTCTTCCAAGGAGGATAAGCCTGCTTCTTCCAAGGAGGATAAGCCTGCTTCTTCCAAGGAAGAAACGTCCTCCTCTAAGGAAGAAAAACCGGCTTCCTCCAAGGAGGAGAAGCCCGCTTCTTCCTCCTCGAACGGTACTTCTGAAAGCGCCGGCAGCTCCTCCAAGGTGGAGAAGCCTGCCTCTTCTGCAGCATCTTCTAAGGAAGAAAAGCCCGCCTCTTCTTCGCAGAGCGGCACCTCCAAGGAGGAAAAACCTGCTTCTTCTAAGCAGGAGCACACGGCTTCTTCTAAGGAAGAAACGACTGTTTCCTCTAAGGAGGAAAAACCTGCCTCTTCTAAAGAGGAAAAGCCCGCTTCCTCCAAAACCGAGGCAAGCGCCAGCAAGGAAGCTGCCAACTAAGGGCACATTTCCTCCTTGCGCCGCATAGGCTGGCGGGAGAGGAAGGTGGAGCCCTTATGTACTGGGAAGCGATGCGCACACCCTCCCTGCCCGGGGAGAATGATGTGACCAACGGCAGCGTGGATTACTACGATACCGACTGGGAAAATGTGGATAACAGCGCACTGGAGGAAGAAATGCAGAAATGCGGTCTGACGCCCTGCGAGGGAAAGACACAGTGCCCGGACAACGCCCCGGCACAAACAGACCTGTCTGCGTATGAGATCGTTTCTGAATAATGGGAAGCCAGCTCTGCCGGGGGTGGGGCTGGCTTCTCCCTGTTGATACACCAAAGTGGGAAATGCTGAAAAGAAAGTGAGATACTATGGCAAAATATTATTGCATCCTGTTCGATGCAGACAATACGCTGCTCAACTTTGACGCAGCGGAAAACAAGGCGCTGGCCGAAACGCTGGTGAACTACGGCATCGAGCCGGACGCCGAGACCGTGCAGACCTACCGCACCATCAACGAGGAACTGTGGCGGCAGCTGGAAAAAGGGCAGATCCGCCGCGAGAAGCTGTTCGGCGAGCGGTTCGGTCGCTTCTTAAAGACCATCGATGCCGCCGGTGACGGCGTGGAAATGAACCGCTTTTATCTGGAGCAGCTGTCCACCCACCCGGATCTGATGAGCCCGGAGGTGCTGGACGTGCTGCGGGAGCTTTCGGAGGTGGCAACGCTGGCCATCGTCAGCAACGGCGCCCAGAAAGTGCAGACCCGCCGTCTGGCAGAAAGCGGTGTGATGAACTTTATGGAGGACGTGTTCATCTCTGAGAAAATGGGCTGCGAAAAGCCCAATGCCCGCATCTTTGATGCGGCTCTGCGCGCACTGGGCGTAGAGAACCGGGAGCATGTTCTGATGGTGGGCGACAGCCTGGCCAGCGATATTCAGGGCGGCAGCAACGCCGGGCTGGATACCTGCTGGTACAACCCCAATCACGCCGAGAACCCCGGCAAGGTGATCCCTACCTACGAGATCGCCAGTCTGGAAGAGCTGTATCCGCTGGTGATGGAGCAGGAGGAACTGGCCAATGTTGGCCTGAAGAACCGCCGCCACCAGTGCTGAAACCTATGGTGTAACTGAAAAGAACGGATAACGGAACAAATTATGCTGATACATTTGGAAAAACTGGGTAAGACCTTTGGCGAAAAGGTGGTGCTGCACGATGTGACCGCCAGTGTCGAGCGGGAAGATCGCATCGGCATTGTGGGACAAAACGGTGCAGGCAAGACCACTCTGCTCAAGATCCTTACCGGCGAATATCAGGACTACGAGGGCGAGTTCAGCGTGACCCACGGGGTAACACTGGGCTATCTGGAGCAGAACGCAAAGCTGGACGCCACGTTGGATATCTACGGCGAGATGCGCGCCACTTTTGCCCCGGTGCTGGATGCCATGGCGCAGATGCAGATCTTGGAACGCCGCATGGCCGCCCAGCCCGATAACGCCGACCTGCTGGCACAGCACGATGCCCTGCAAAATATCGTGGATGCCGCTGACGGCTACAACATGGACGTAAATATCAAAAAGGTGCTGTCCGGCATGGGATTTGCGCAGGATACATGGCAAAAGAACATTGCGGTGCTCTCCGGCGGCGAGCTGACGCGGCTGCGCTTGGCAAAGCTGCTGCTGGAAAAGCCCGATGTCCTCATTCTGGACGAGCCTACCAACCACTTGGACTTTGCCACCATGGAATGGCTGGAAAATTATCTCAAGGGCTACTCCGGCGCGGTGCTGGTGGTCAGCCACGACCGATATTTCTTGGATAATGTCTGTACAAAGATCTGGGAGGTATCCTTCCAGACCATGACCACCTACAAGGGCAACTTCTCGGCTTATCTGCCACAGAAGGAAGCCGCCGATGCCCTGCGCCAGAAGCAGCACGATGCCGATGTAGCACTGGCTGAAAAGCTGCAGGACTATGTAGACCGCAACCTTGTGCGCGCCTCCACTACCAAAATGGCGCAGAGCCGCCGCAGGCAGCTGGAAAAGCTGGAGATCACCGAGGCGCCCAAGGACGAGACCAACCAGCTGAAGTTCCGCTTTGAATACGACGTAGAACCGTGGAATGAGCTGGTGATGCTGAAAAATCTCAGCATCAAGATCGGGGAGCGCACCCTGCTGGAACCCTTTACCTATACGGTCTGCCGCGGGCAGCGGCTTATCATTGCCGGCCCCAACGGTGCGGGCAAATCCACCCTGATGCAGGTGCTGGACGGCAAGCGCCGCCCCTCCGGCGGCATGGTGCGGCTGGGCACCGGGGCGCGTCCCAGCATTTTTGCCCAGCAGCAGAACCGTCTTGGGCAGGGCAGGGTCATTGATGTCATCTGGAACAAGTACCCCCGCATGACCGAGCTGGAAGTGCGCAGCCACCTTGCAAAGCTGGGCTTCCGGGGCGATACGGTGTTCAAGCCCTGCGAGGCATTGTCCGGCGGCGAGCTGGCGCGCCTGCGTTTTGCAGAGATCGTGCTGGAGCGCCCGAACCTGCTGTTTTTGGACGAGCCTACCAACCACTTGGACATCTATACCCGCGAAAACCTGACCGAAGCACTGATGGCCTACACCGGCACCCTGCTGCTGGTCACCCACGACCGTCACCTGATGAACAGTCTGGCCTGTCCCATCCTCTACCTTGAGGACGGCAAGGCGGTGCTCTACCCCAGCTACGATGCCCTGATGGGACGTGCTGCCCCGGTGCAGGCTGCCCAGAAGGCTGCCGAGCCCGCCAAGACTGGCTACGGCAAGGAACAGCGCCGCCGCCGCGCCGAGCTGCGCGCCAAGATCAAGGCCTGCGAGGATGAGATGGAGGCTTGCGGTGCACGCGAGGTGGAGCTGGACAACGAGATCAACTCCCCGGAGGTTTACAACGACCCCGACCTGCTGCGCCAGAAAAGCGATGAGCTGAGTGACCTGCGCTTCCATCAGGAGGAGCTTTTTGCCGCATGGGAAGCCGCCATGGAAGAGCAGGAAGCCTACGAGCAGACGCAGCAGCCCGAAGAATAAAGGAGCGTATCCTCTATGCCTAAAAATCACCGCAACTATCAAAAAACACGGCACATCGCCCTGTCCGGTCTGCTGTTTGCGCTGGCCATGGCGCTTTCCTTCATCGAGGGAACGCTGGTCATCCCGGGGCTTTTGCCGGGCATGAAGCTGGGACTTGCCAACATCGTGGTCATGTACGCTTTGTTCTTCATGGGTCCCCGGCAGGCACTGGTGCTGGATGTGCTCAAGGCGCTGTTCGTCTTTCTGGTGTCCGGCTTTACGGCGGGCTTCCTTTCGCTGTGCGGCGGACTTTTGTCCCTTGCGGTGATGTGGGTGCTGTACTATCTTTTGCCGGTGCGTCCCACATGGTTCATTCTGTCGGTCTGCGGCGCACTGGCGCATAACGTGGGGCAGTTGCTGGGCGCGGGGGTCATCATCTCCTCGTCCTTGTCGCTGTACTATGCGCCGGTCATGCTGGTGCTGGGGCTTGTCATGGGCGCGCTCACCTCGGTCACCCTGCGGGCGCTGCTGCCCGCGCTGGGCAAGATGGGCTTCAACACCCACGAAAACCGCCCCGAATGACCGACCATTCCGGCAGGGCAGTTGCATTTTGGCCGGAAATCTGTATAATAAGGAAACAACTGTATTTTTATCAAAAAGACCCCAAAGGATAGCGCTGCCGCAGCATGGGAACTTGAGCGGCAGTCGGGAGGTGTTTGTATATGTCTGAAAAAGTTACCATCAAGGTCGAGCGGAAGGAGCTCCATCTGCCCACCATCGCACTGCGCGGGCTGGTGGTGTTCCCCAACAACCTTGTTCATTTTGAAGTTGGGCGGGAAAAGAGCATTGCCGCCGTGGAGTGGGCCATGGCCAACAACTCCAACGTATTTCTGGTAGCCCAGAAGGAGATGGAGACCAGCGAGCCCACCCAGCAGGATCTGTACACTTACGGCGTAGTGGCCGAGGTCAAGCAGGTGCTGCGCGTGTCGGACGAACTGGTCAAGGTGCTGGTAGAGGGCAAGTACCGCGCCAAGCTGACCGAGCTGGATACCACCGGCGATTTTCTGTTGTCTGCTGTGCGCTCCGCTCCGGTGCGTGCCGCGAAGCCTGAAGAAGCTGTGGAGACCGAAGCGCTGCTCCGCGCCCTCAAGACTGGCTTTGACGAGTATCTGGGCATGAACCCGCGCCTTGCCAAGGACGTTGTGTTCACCATCGTTTCCAGCGATGACCCCATGTTCCTCACCGAGTATATGCCGGCAAACCTCTTGTTCCGCTACGAGGACAAGCAGGCCGTGATGAACGAAAACACCCTCAACGGCCGTTTGCAGCGCCTTGTGGAGATGCTGCGCCGCGAATGTCAGGTGATGAAGATCGAAAAGGAGATCGCGGAAAAGGTCAACGAGTCCATGGACAAGAACCAGCGCGATTACTACCTGCACGAGCAGTTGCACATCATCAACGACGAGCTGGGCGAGGGAGACGATACCCACGCCGAGGCCGACGATTACCGCCGCAAGATCCGGGAGCTGCACCTTGCCGAGGACAGCGAGAAAAAGCTGCTCAAGGAGGTAGACCGCCTTTCCCGGATGCAGAGCAGTAATCAGGAAGCTACGGTCATCCGCACCTATCTGGATACCTGTCTGGATCTGCCGTGGAACACCATGACCGTGGATGATCTGGATATCCACCGCGCCCAGCAGATCCTAGACCGGGATCACTACGGCCTGAAAAAGGTCAAGGATCGCATTCTGGAAATGCTTGCCGTGCGCAAGCTGGCACCGGACGTGAAGGCACAGATCATCTGTCTGGTCGGCCCTCCGGGTGTTGGCAAGACCAGTATTGCACGCTCCATCGCGGAAAGCCTTGGCCGCAAGTATGTGCGCATCAGTCTGGGCGGCGTGCGGGATGAAGCCGAGATCCGCGGCCACCGCCGCACCTACATCGGTGCCATGCCCGGCAAGATCATCAGCGCCATGATCACCGCCAAGTCCTCCAACCCCCTGATGCTGCTGGACGAGATCGACAAGCTGGCAGGGGACTTCCGGGGCGACCCGGCGGCAGCTCTGCTGGAGGCGCTGGACCCGGAGCAGAACAGCACCTTCAACGATCATTTCATTGATATCCCGTTTGATTTGAGCCATGTGCTCTTTATTACCACCGCGAACGACTTGGGCAGCATCCCCGGCCCGCTGCGGGACCGCATGGACGTCATCGAGCTGCCCAGCTATACCCGCGTGGAAAAATACAACATTGCCCGCAAGCATCTGCTGCCCAAGCAGCTCAAGGCCTGCGGCCTGACCGGCAAGGTCACCATGAACCAGGGCGCACTCTACGGCATCATCGACGGCTACACCCGCGAGGCCGGTGTGCGTAATCTGGAGCGCACCATCACCAGTGTGCTGCGCAAGTGCGCCCGCAAAATCGCCGCCGGCGAGGTGGAAAGCGTAGCTGTTACCGCCACCATGCTGGAGGAACTGCTGGGCCCCCGCATTGTTAAGCCGGACTTCCTCAACCGCACTAACGCCGTTGGCATCGCCAACGGTCTGGCATGGACCAGCGTGGGCGGCGAGACCCTGCCCATCGAGGTGCAGGTCATGGATAACGGCACCGGCAAGATCACCGTTACCGGCTCTCTGGGCGATGTGATGAAGGAGAGCGCACAGCTGGCAGTCACTTGGGTGCGCGTCCATGCCGAGGAATACGGCATCGACCCCGAGCGGCTGAAAAAGTGCGACCTGCACATCCACGCCCCGGAGGGTGCTGTGCCCAAGGACGGCCCTTCTGCGGGTGTCACCCTGACCACGGCACTGGTGTCCTGCCTGTCCGGCGTGCCGGTGCGCGGCGATGTAGCCATGACCGGCGAGATCACCCTGCACGGCAATGTGCTGCCTATCGGCGGCCTGCGGGAAAAGAGCATGGCTGCCTACCGTGAGGGTATGAAGACCGTGCTCATCCCCAAGGACAACGAGCCTGATCTTTACGACGTGGACGAGGAGGTCAAGAAGAATCTGACCTTCCTGCCCATGCAGAACCTCTCGCAGGTGCTGGCTGCCGCCCTGCTCAAGCCGAAGGCGGCAAAGAGCACCGCAGGCCGCCCCCGCACCAAAAAGTCTAAGGCAGGGGAGAACCGCATCCCCGCCGCGCCTGAGAAGAACCAGCCGGGCGCTGTCTGCTGAAAAACAGAAAGGAACACGCCATGATCTTCAATAAAGCTGATTTTATTGCCAGCTATGGCATTTCCAGCCAGCTGCCCGAAAGCGACCGCCCGGAGCTGAGCTTTTCGGGACGCTCCAACGTGGGCAAATCCAGCCTGATCAACAAGCTGTGCAGCCGCAAAAATCTGGCGCGCGTGTCCAGTACACCGGGCAAAACGGCTACCATCAACTTCTATTCGGTGGACGACTGCTACTTTGTGGACCTGCCGGGCTACGGCTACGCCAAGGTGAGCAACGCTGACCGCGAGCGCTGGGATGACCTGATCAACAGCTACTTCGAGGCGCCCCGCCACCACACCTTGCTGGTGCAGCTGCTGGACTGCCGCCACGCCCCCAGCGCAGACGATTTGCAGATGCTGCGCTATCTACACTACCACCGCATTCCCTATGTGGTGGCACTGACCAAGGCGGACAAGCTGAAAAAGAGCCAGCTTGCCAAAACGCAGGAGGACTTTGAAAACATCTGCCGCCCCTACGGCTGCCAGAAAGTGGTGCTGACCAGCGGCGAAAACGGCTACGGCATCCCGGAGCTGCAGGCGGTGCTCAACGCCGCAGTGGCTGCGGAAAACGAGGAAGCGGAGTAACGCCATGGCTTACAACGAATTTGCCTATTTTTACGATGAATTCAACGGCGAGGCGGACTACGACGCCCTGTACAGCCAGATCCATGCAAAGCTGGAAGCCCACGGCATCCATGACGGCATTGTGGCCGACCTTGGCTGCGGCACCGGGGAGCTGACCCTGATGCTGACGCAGGCGGGCTACGATATGATCGGCATCGACCAGTCGGAGGAGATGCTCTGCGTGGTGCGGGATAAGGCCGAGCAGCTGGGGCTTTCCGGCCGCCTGCTGCTGCTCCGGCAGGACCTGCTCAAGCTGGATCTCTACGGCACCATTCGGGCGGCGGTATCTACCTTTGATACCTTCAACCACATCCCGGATCTGGATACCGCCATTGCCAACGCAGGCTTTTTTATGGAAAAGGGCGGGGTGTTCCTGTTTGATATGAACACCCCCTATAAGCACCAGAAGGTTCTGGGCGATAACGAATTTACCTTTGAGGAAGAGGATGCCTCCTGCGTGTGGCACAACCACTATAACGCCGCCGACCGCAAAGTGGAGATCACGGTGGACATTGATTATCACGAGACCGGCGAGCATTTCCACGAGGAATTCTGCGAGTATACCTATGATCTGGCTACCATCCGTGCGGCACTGGAAAAGCACGGCTTTGCGCTGGAAAGCGTCTGCGATGGCGAGACCTTTGGCCCACTGACCGAGGAAAGCCAGCGCTACTTCTTCTGCGCAACAAAACAGTATACACAACTGGAGGAATAACCTATGGCAAACCTGATCCGCGGCCTGTCCGAGAACGGCGGTGTCGTGTTCTGCGGTGTGGATTCCACCGATATTGTCCGTAAAGCAGAAAAGCTTCACACTACAAGCGCCACCTGCAGCGCGGCACTGGGCCGTCTGCTCACGGGTGCTACCCTGATGGGCTCTATGCTCAAGGACAACCGCGACCGTATCACCCTGCGTGTGGCGGGTGGCGGCCCTGCGGGCGTGCTCATTGCCTGCACCGACGGCACCGGCAACGTGAAGGGCTGCATTGACAATCCGCTGGTGGAGCTGCCCGCCAAACCCAACGGCCACTTGGACGTGGGCACTGCCGTGGGCAAGGACGGCGTGCTGACCGTTATCCGGGACAACCGCCTGCAAAAGGAGCCTACGGTGGGGCAGGTGCCGCTGGTATCCGGCGAGATCGCTGAGGATCTGACCAGCTACTATGCCTACAGCGAGCAGGTGCCTACCGTGATGGCGCTGGGCGTGCTGGTGGACAAAGACTTGTCCATCCTCTGCGCCGGTGGTTTTATGGTGCAGCTGCTGCCCGGCGCTACCGATGCTGAAATCGACCGGTTGGAAAAGAACATCAACGCTATGCCCTCTGTCACCGAGCTGCTCCATGCGGGCAAGACCCCTGAGGATATGATGCAGATGGCGCTGGCAGGCTTTGCCCCCAATGTGCTGGACGAGCGCACGGTGCAGTACCAGTGCGATTGCAGCGCCGAGCGCACCAAGGAGATGCTGCTCAGCCTTGGCCGTGCAGAGCTTGTTCGGATGCGGGACGAGGACCCCACTTGTGAGGTGGTGTGCCACTTCTGCCACAGCAAGTACCAGTACGACCTGAACGCCCTGCTTGCCGAGTACGATGCACAGGCTGCACAGGCCGCTGAAGCCGAACATCCCGTACAATAAAAAATCCGCTTTTCAAAAGGCGGCTGCGCAGTTATGTGCAGCCGCCTTTTTTGCTTCAGCTATAAAAGCAAGTTGCTTTTATAGCTGCCGTTTTCCGTTACACTCCCTCTCGTGAAAAGACAGGTCTGGAAGATCCGCAGATTTTCCAGACCTGTAAATAATCTTTCCGCTTGTTATGTGCAGATATCTGCCGCTACGGTATACACGGCATTGTAGTGCAGGGTGTCCTCCTGCACGGTGCATTCTTCCCGGCGGGCGAGGATCTCGGCATCCGGGAAAGCATCGTGCAGTGCCCGCAGCCCTTGCAGCCGCGCCAGCGTAAGCGCCTGCACCTCGGTGTGGCACAGCGTTTCCTGCTGCTGCCCGTAATAGGTGGTCTCCTCCACCGCGCAGGGCAGGGGCAGACCGAAAACCTCTAATTGCAGATGCCGGGTGCGGCACAGCCCATCCCCATCGGGTGCGGAGGGCGAAAGCGCGGCAGAGTGCCCCGCGAAAAATAGCCGGTAATTTGTTTTGTTTTCGCCGGTCAGCAGCGACATCGTCTCTGCCAGCGGAACGCTCTGGTCTGTCTGCCACTCCAGCTGCGCCACCACTGTGCCTGCCGCCGGGGCAAAGATCAGGGTGCCGTCCCGCTCGCTGCGTGCCGTGCCGATAAGTCCTTGCCCGGCCTCCACGGTCTGCCCGGGGGCTACCAGCATAGTGCCGCTGGCAAGATTTGTACGCAGCACCGTTCCATTGCACTTTGCCCGCAGCCCGTGCAGGGTGTCTGCGGCGATCTCAGGCCGTGCACGGGCAGGGGCGGCCTCCACCACAAGCCGTCCTTTTTCAAAATTTAGGCTTGCCCACGAGAACTCGCCGCTTTCCAGCAGGGCGTACTCTCCGGTGCGCAGCAGCTCCTCGGTTACGGCAGTGCCGGGCTGCAAGCCGCAGCTGCGCAGCACTGCACCCGCCCGCGTTCGCTGTCCGGTGGTCAGGCTGCCGTAGTCCACCGCCCATATAAGCCCTTGCAGCCAGACCAGCACCAGCCCCCAAGCGACAAGCCCTGTCCACAGCCCCTTACGCCGCAGCAGCGGACGCAGCAAAAAATAGAGCCCTTTCCGCTTTTCCACCCGCAGCCGCACCCGCCTGTGCCGGGCAAAGGCGGCCAGCCGTCGGTACTGCCATGCTGCGCAATGGCCGTAAAAGCCGCCGGGCAGGGAAAAAATACCGTATAAATGCAGCCCTTGTCCGGCGGCATCGGTCAAAAGCGCCTCGGGGCTGCCGTTCCGGGCGGTAAAGCGCACCCCCGCCCAAAGGCTTGCAGCTTCCATGACGGCCTCCTATTCATCGGAAAAATCGGTGCGCAAAAACTGCCCCTGCACCGTCAGCCGGGCGGCGGTCAGGGTGCGGATGCGCAGTCCGCTGCCGTATACCGTGAACCGCCCCTTTGCCAGCCGCAGGCACAGTTTGCTTTCGTCAAAAAACAATACCGTGCAAAAATGCTCTATCTCCATCCGGTCGCCGCTCAGGTATACGGCAGGGCGGCTGTAAAACCCGGGCGGCGGCTGTCGGAACAGCCTACGCAGCCAGTCGCCCGGGGTGCGCCGGTCGTGGTGTGCTCTGGCCATCGTTGTCCCTCCCGTCCCGCGTCTTGTACATTGCACAGCCCATGCTTCCATATATATGGAGTGGGAGGGCGTGCTTATGAGTAAAAGCTGCAAACCGCTGCATCCGGGGCTTTTTTTGCTGGGTGCAGCCACGGCGGTTCTGGTATTTGCCGCGCCGCAGACTTGTGCGGATGCCTTGCGACAGGGTCTTGTGCTCTGCGGCGGGCCGCTGCTGGTGTCGCTGTTTCCGTTTCTGGTGGTGTCGGCGCTCATCATGCGCAGCGGCGCAGGCGAGGTGTTGGGTGTGCTGCTCTGGCCGGTGGTACGCTGTATCGGCCTGCGCAGCCGCAGCGCAGGCAGTGTGCTGCTCATCGGCCTTGTTGGCGGCTTTGCCCCTGCTGCCGCTGCCACTGCCGAGGCAGTCCGCAGCAGGGAACTGACCCCGCAGGAGGCTTCGGCTTTGCTGCTCGCCTGCATCTGCTCCGGGCCGTCCTTTGTTATTCTGACGGTCGGGGAGCAGCTGCTGGGCAGCCGCACAGCGGGGGTGTGCCTGTTTGCCGCACAGGTGCTGGCGGGCTGGCTGACGGCGGCACTGCTCTGCCGTATCCGCAACAGGGGCAGACCGGAGCCTTTGCCCGCGCCGCCCGCTGCCGCGCAAACGGAACCGCCGCCGGCGCTCGACAACATCCTTGCGCAGGCAGCGGTGACCTACCTGAAATTGTGCGGCTTTGTGCTGTATTTCCGGCTGCTGGCGGCAGGCTGCGGGCTGTTGCTGCCCGCAGCGCTTGCACCCTTTCCCGCCATGCTGCTGGAAGTATGCTCCGGCTGCGACTACGCCGCCCGCACCGGTCTGTGGGCAAGCGGGCTGTGCTGCGCCGCACTCAGCGTGCAGGGCGCTTCGGTGCTGCTGCAAGTGCGCACCCTCTGCCCGCCGGAGGTCTCGTTCAAACCCTTATTATGGGGCAGGGCGCTGCACCTGCCGCTTTCGCTGGCGCTGTTTTATCTGGGCTTGCCGCAGAGCGCTGTGGAAAGCTTCAATACCCTGTGCGCCCGGGTGGTGCCCATGCGACGCGTGCCGACAGATTGTGCCCTGCTGGTGCTCGCGGTGTGCTGCATCACGGCCTGCGAGGCCTGCCGCCTGACCGGGAAGAAGGCGCAAAATGCAGCTCCAGCAAACAAAAAACGCTCAGCGGCTTGCAAACCGCCGCAAAATGTGGTAACATAACTCTTGGTTATCATAATACCAAACGCAGCGACGGAGAGAGTAGGCGCTGTCTGCACGGCAAAGAGAGAAGCTTCACCGGCTGAAAGGGCTTCCATGTGCGGCAGGGGCTGAAGTTCGCTCCCGAGCGGTCTGTGCGAACGATGCGGGTGCATCTATTAGCACAGGACGGTTGCGCCCCGTTACGGCGTTTGAGCGCCGTCTGCCCTAGTGCAGACGGAAACCGGGTGGTACCGCGGAGCAGAAATGGTTACAGCTTCGTCCCTTTTGCCTGAGCAGTCGGGCAGGGGACGGGGCTTTTTTGTTATACTCCGCTCCATGAACACAAAGAATAAAGGAGAGAAAATCCATGCAAGCAATGATCGATGAGCTGGCCAAGCAGGCCGCTGAAAGCCTTGGTCAGGTGTCCAGCAAGGAGACGCTGGCTTCCTTCTGGCAGGAATACCTCAGCAAAAACGGCAAGATCCCTGCCCTGATGAAGAATCTGCGCACCGTTGCGCCGGAAGAGCGCCCCGCCATGGGCAAGATCATCAATGAACTCAAGCAGAAGGTGCAGGCAGACTACGAGGCCGCCGCCGAGACCGTGAAGCAGGCAGAACTTGCTGCCCGCAACGCCGCCGAGACGGTGGATATCACCCTGCCCGCCAAGACCCGCCCCGTGGGCGGTCTGCACCCGTTGACGCTGGTCACCAACCAGATCATCGACGTGTTCTCCGGTATGGGCTTTGCCGTGGCAGATGCCCCGGAGATCGAGGATGACGACCACAACTTCACCCGCCTGAACGTGCCCAAGGATCACCCCGCCCGCGATATGCAGGACACCTTCTATCTGTCCGATGAGTTCCTGCTGCGCACCCAGACCTCCGGTGGTCAGATCCGCACCATGGACAGCCAGAAGCCGCCCATCAAGGTGCTGATCCCCGGCCGCGTGTTCCGCTCTGACTCGGACGCTACTCATAGCCCCATGTTCCACCAGATGGAAGGTCTGGTCGTGGATAAGGGCATCACGCTGGGCGATTTGCAGGGCGCACTGAACACCTTCGTGCAGAAGATGTTCGGTGCCGATACCCGCACCCGTCTGCGTCCCTCCTACTTCCCGTTCACTGAGCCCAGCGTGGAGGTGGATGTAAGCTGCTTCGAGTGCCACGGCAAGGGCTGCCCCCTGTGCAAGCACACCGGCTGGATCGAAGTGCTGGGCGGCGGCGTTGTCAACCGTAAGGTGCTGGAAAACTGCAACATCGATCCGGATGAGTACTCCGGTTTCGCCTTTGGCATCGGCATCGAACGTATCGCCATGCTGAAGTACGGCATCAACAACATTGGTCTGATGTTCGAGAATAATCTGCAGTTCCTCAAGCAGTTCCACGAATAAGAGGGGAGAGAACAAACAATGAAAGTACCTTTCAGTTGGTTAAAAGAATTCGTTGATATCGATGTTACCGCACAGGAGCTGGAGGAGAAGCTGTTCTCCTGCGGTTTCGAGGTGGAAGAACTCATCCCGCTGGATGCCGGCATCAGCAAGGTGGTCGTCGGCAAGATCGTGGAGATGGAAAAGCAGGAGGGCACCCACCTGACCAAGTGTGTGGTGGACTGCGGCGATTACGGCCACGAGATCCGCATCAGCACCGGTGCTGCCAACATGAAGCTGGGCGACTGCGTGCCCGCTGCACTGGATGGCTCCACCCTGCCCGGCGGCATCAAGATCAAGGCCCGCAAGATGCAGGGCGTGGAGTCCAACGGTATGCTGTGCTCCGGCGCAGAGCTGGGTCTGAACGATGACCTGTTCCCGGGCTCTGAGGTCTACGGCCTGCTTATCCTGCCCGAGGATTCTGTCCCCGGCACCGACATCGCCCCGGTGGTGGGTCTGGACGACTACATCTTTGATATCTCTATCACCGCCAACCGCCCGGACTGCCAGTCTGTTCTGGGTATCGCCCGCGAGGTGGCTGCGGTTCTGGGCAAGCCTCTGCACATGCCCGCCATGGATTACAAGGCCGTCTGCGAGCCGGACGCTCCCATCACCGTCAAGGTGGAGGCACCGGAGCTGTGCCCCCGCTATATGGCACACTATGTCCGCAACATCCGCATGGGCGAGTCTCCCCGCTGGATGAAGCGCCATCTGGCACTGTGCGGCCTGCGCTCTATTAGCAACGTAGTGGATATTACCAACCACACCCTGCTGGAGATGGGTCAGCCCATGCACGCCTTTGACCTGAGCAAGGTCGCCGGCCGCACCATTGATGTACGCCGCGCCCACGAGGGCGAAAAAATCGTCACGCTGGATGAGAAGGAATTCACCCTGAATCCCAACAATCTGGTCATCTGTGATGCCGAAAAGCCGGTGGCACTGGCCGGTATCATGGGCGGTGCAAACTCCGGCATGGACGATAACACCACCAGCCTGCTGTTTGAGTGCGCTACCTTTGCCCGCGACAGCGTGCGTAAGACCAGCCGCGCACTGGGGCAGAACAGCGATTCCTCTGCCCGCTACGAGAAGGGCGTGGATCGCTATTCTCCGCAGCTGGGTCTGGCACGCGCTCTGCACCTGATCCAGCAGCTGGATTGCGGTGATATCACCACGCTGGAATACGACCTGACCGATGGCCGCCCGCTGGAGCGCAAGCACATCGTCACCACTCCGGCAAAGATCTGCGGCGTGCTGGGCATCACTGTGCCCGACCAGACCATGATCGACATCCTGCAGCGTCTGGAGTTCACCGTGGATGTGCAGGCCGATGGCAGCTGGGACGTGTCCGCACCCCTGTACCGTGATGACGTGGAAGGCTTCCCGGATCTGGCCGAGGAGGTCATCCGTGAGTACGGCTACGACTATATCGTGCCTACCTTCCTGAACACTGCCTCTGTTACCAACGGCGGCCTGAACTATGACCAGAAGCAGCAGCTCAAGACCAAGCGTCTGCTGGCTGCACAGGGCTTCTACGAGGCCTCCACGCTGGCTTTCTACTCCAACGCCGAGCTGGATATGCTGCATATCCCCGCCGAGGACGAAGCCCGCAAGGCTATCCGCATCCTGAATCCCATCAGCGAGAACCTGTCCATCATGCGCACCCTGCTGACCCCCTCCATGCTGAACGTCATCGTGGACAACCTGAAAAAGGGCAACGCCGAGGGTCGCCTGTTCGAGATGGCACCGGTCTATCTGGCCAAGGAACTGCCTATCAATGAGCACCCCCACGAGCGCCAGACCCTCTGCATCGGCGCCTTCGGCCCTGAGGAGGACTTCTTTACCGTCAAGGGCGCACTGGAGGCACTGGCAGCTGGCTTTGGCCTGACCTTTGATTATCAGCGCGAGACCGCCGCATGGCTGCACCCCGGCATCAGCGCCGCCGTGTACTGCAACGGTAAGCGTCTGGGCGTGTTCGGCAAGCTGGCCAACGAGATCAACGCCGAGCTGGAGATCGCCAAGGAACAGAAGGACAGTCAGAACATCTATCTGGGCGAGCTGGACTACGAGGCGCTGATGTCCTGCGTAGAGGGCGAGCTGCGCTATAAGCCCCTCAGCCCCTATGCACCGGTCAAGCGCGATCTGGCTCTGGTCTGCGGCGAGGCTGTATCCTGCGGCGAGATCGAGGAGACCATCCGCAAGGCCAGCCCGCTGGTCAGCGAGGTCAAACTGTTCGATATTTATCGCGGCGCAAACCTCGGTGAAGGCAAAAAGAGCATGGCCTTCAGCCTGTCCCTGTCTGATCCCAAGAAGGAAGTCTCTGCTGAGGAAGTGGAGCGCGTGGTCAAGAAGATTCTCGGCAACCTGAAGTTTAAGCTGGGCATCGAGATCCGCTAAAAGCTTATTATATAAGTAATTATATATAGACCCAAGGCCGTCTGTGCAGTGCATGGACGGCCTTTTTGTATGGGAAAGAGGGGGTGATTACAATATGAGTGAAGCAAACTCAATTTTCTTTTAAAAAAGATGTCAAAAAGTGTTGACAATCGTCCGGGTGTGTGGTATTATACTTGAGCGCCAAGCGCTGAGACAAAAGAATGACTTCTGAAGCCTCAGCAGGAAGCCCTTGAAAAGAACCAATAGACGCTGAAAAACACCAGTTGACACTGAGATGTGCGAAGCGCTCCAAGTTCATAAAACTTCAAAAGCTTCTCAAAAAAAGGGCTTGACAAAAAACCGCTTCTGTGGTAAAATAATCAAGTCGTCAGCCGCAAGGCTGAGGCGCACAGGACCTTGAAAATTGAACAATATCGAAAGA
>ERZ1034691.728-NODE-728-length-23773-cov-4.324732_pt1 | contig 23773 bp, 21 predicted proteins | sample MGYA00520638_ERZ1034691 | MGnify/ENA primary metagenome ERZ1034691 (study PRJEB33766, sample SAMN09781763) | gut metagenome | biome: gut microbiome | host: Homo sapiens | place: Madagascar | study: EMG produced TPA metagenomics assembly of the PRJNA485056 data set...
GACCCTGAGCCAGCTGTGCGAGGGCTTCACCTTCTATCCCCAGGTGCTGAAGAATGTGCGGGTATCCGACAAGGCCGCCGCCCAGGCAGACCCGGATGTTCAGGCAGCGGTGGCGGCGGTGGCCGCCACGCTGGGGGACACCGGCCGAATTCTGGTGCGGGAGTCCGGCACCGAGCCCGTCATCCGGGTGATGGTGGAGGCCGAGAACAAGGTGCTCTGCAATGACCTGGTGGACAGCGTGGTGGACGTCATCAAGCGCAAGGGTCACGCAGTCTGAGGATAGCAGTAAATCTATCGAACGCATTTGCAGGGGTGACGATTCGTCGCCTGCGGGCGGCCAATGGCCGCCCCTACATCCGCAAGGCGTAAAAAATACGAAATGCGGGGTGTTGCAGGGAGCTGCAGCACCCCGTATTTTTCCGATTCTCCGGTTGTATGCCCGGAAAATCTGTGCTATGATAAAGAAAAACCAGCAGCAGGAGGGTGTTCCATGTCGGAAATGGATGCTTTGTTTCAGAAATTTCAGTCCGCGTCTCGGGAGGACGTGCGGCTGGAACTGGCGCTGGAAGGCTATTTCTCCGGACTGGCGGACGAAACTCAAAAGCAGGCCTTAGAATCCTATTTGCGGCGGCGGCTGCGGCCTGCCATGGAGCTGCTTCTGCGGGAAGGTCGGACGGAGGAGCTGGATCAACTGCTAGAGCAGGGCTGGCTCACTGCGGGGCTTCTGGAGGACGGCCTGAGCCTGGCGATCTCCCTGAAATCCATCGAGGGCTTCGTGCTGCTTCTGCGCCGGAAAGCGGAGCTGATGGGCTTTTCGGATCGGGACTTTTCCCTATGACCGGCGGTGAAAAGCACTCTCTGTGCGCCCAGGTGCTGGAACTGACCCGGCAGCAGCTTCTGGATGCCCTTCCGCAATTAGGCGGAGCGTTGGCAGCTCTTCCCTGGAAACCGGACGAAAAGCCCGGCTTTCGTCTGGAGGACGGCACGGCCCGATTTCGTCCCGAAGCCCTGCTGCGAATATACGCCGCACAGCCGGAGGCTCTGCTTCGGGGCTGTCTGCATATGCTGCTGCACTGCCTATATCTGCACCCCTTCAGTGACCACGCCGGAGAAGCTCTCTGGGATATCGCCTGTGATCTGACCGTAGAGCGGATCATCGAGGGCTTGGCCCTCCCCGGATGGGGGAAAAAGCCGCCCATTCTCCCGGAACTCGGCAGGCAACCCCTCACCGCTCAGCAGATTTACGGTTATCTCCGGGAGAACGCCCCAGACTTTGACAGAAGCCCTTATGCTTTTGATGACCACAGCAGTTGGAAGGATACCCCTGGGGAGACGAGCCGCCGGAAATGGGAAACTCTTCTGCTGGCTACCGCCGGGGACAAGACCGGGGCAGGTAAACGGGGGCACACTGCCGGTGCCGGACAGGAAGCCCCGGAGGATGCCAGGGCCGGACAGTTTGACTACCGAAGATATCTGGAACGTTTTGCCGAACTCCGGGAGGAAATGCAGCTGGATATGGAGAGCTTCGACTACGCCTATTACCGGCTGGGGCTTGACCTGGGCACCCCCTTTCTGGAACCGCTGGAGTATCAGGATGTTCGGCGGCTGGAGGAGCTGGTCATCGCCATCGATACCTCCGGTTCCTGCGACAAGGAAACCGTCAGCCGGTTTCTGGCGGAAACCTGGAAGCTGTTATCCAATCAGGAGAATTTCTTCCGGAAAATGAACGTGTATTTTCTCCAATGTGACTGTGTTATCCAGGATGTGACACGGATTCAATGCCGGGAGGACTGGCTGGATTACGCCCAAAAGGTGGTCATTCAGGGCCGGGGCGGCACGGATTTCACCCCGGTGTTCAACTATGTGGAAAAACTGCGGCAAACCCGGCAGCTGAAACGCCTCCGGGCCCTGCTCTATTTTACCGATGGGGACGGATTCTACCCTACCCAGCCGCCGGATTACGAAACGGCCTTCGTTCTGCTGAAAGACTCCGGTCACCCGGAGCTGGTGCCCAAATGGGCTCACTGTTTTCAAATCTAGGAGCCGACTATGAACATTCAGGAAGCAAAAGAAGAAATTATCCGCACGGTACGGGCCTATCTTGAGAAGGACGGGGAAGGCCAGTACCTGTTTCCGGCGGCCCATCAGCGGCCTTTGCTGCTGATGGGGCCTCCCGGCATCGGCAAAACCGCCATTTTGGAGCAGGCGGCGAAAGACTGCGCCGTGAATCTGGTGTCCTACACCCTGTCCCATCACACCCGGCAAAGCGCCATCGGCCTGCCCCGGCTGGTGGAAAAGCACTACGGCGGTCTTTCCGTTACCGTGACGGAATACACCATGAGCGAGATCATCGCCTCGGTTTACGATGCCATGGAGCGGACGGGAACGCCGGAAGGCATTCTGTTTCTGGACGAAATCAACTGTGTGTCGGAGACTCTGGCTCCCACCATGCTTCAGTTCTTGCAGAACAAGACCTTCGGCACCCATCGTCTGCCTGCGGGCTGGGTGGTGGTAGCCGCGGGGAATCCGCCGGAATATAACAAGTCCGTCCGGGAATTTGACGTGGTGACCCTGGATCGGGTTCGGCAGATCCAGGTGGAGGCCGACCTTTCCGTCTGGCTGGACTATGCCCGCCAGCGGCAGCTTCCCGGAGCCGTTCTGTCGTATCTCACGGTGAAGCCCGATCGGTTCTACGCCGTGACCCGGAAGGACGGAGAGCTGTCCTTCGTCACCGCCCGGGGCTGGGAGGATCTGTCCCGGCTGCTGGAAAGCTACGCCTCCCACGGTCTTCCCGTAACGGAGGAACTGATTTTTGAATACCTGCACAAGGCCGATACCGCCCGGGATTTTGCCGCCTACTGGCGGCTGTACCGAAAATATGGCACCGACTACGGCATTTCCGATCTGCTGGAGGGCACACTGACCGAGGCGCAGTACCGAGAAAAGACCGCCATGGCCTCTTCCGGCGGCTTTGACGAGGGTGTCAGCGTGGTCAATCTCTTGCTGGAGGGACTGGCGGCCCGTCTGCGGACTTACGAAACCCTGGATGTCCGGACGGTGCGGCTCCATGAACTGCTGAAGCGGTTCCGGGGGCAGAATCCATCCTTGGCGGATTTTCTCGCCGCGGGCGAAAAGGCGCTGGCAGTCAAGGAGGAAAACGGATTGATTTCCCGAAAAGACGCTCTGGTGGAGCGGTGGGTGCTGGATCGGCTGGAAGCCATGGGTGCCGCCGCCCGGGAGCGGCGGCAGACCGGTGAACTGTTATTTCCCTGCCTGAAAGCACAGTTTGCGGAGGATGTTTCCGCCCGGGCGGCGGCAGTGGAGTCCGTCTCCCGAGGCTTAGACAACGCCTTCCGGTTCGCTGAGGACAGCTTCGGGAATCGGCAGGAAATGAATCTGCTGGTCACCGGCCTGAGCAAGCTTCCTGCCGCCCAGGAATTCATCCGGCTTCACGGCTGCCCCGGCTACCTGCGCCAGGCGGAGTGCCTTCTGTACCACAAGCGTCAGGCCGCTCTTCGCAAGGCCTGCCAGGATGCCCTGTAGCACTGCGGTTTTTGGTTGCAAATCCCGGTTTTTTGTGATATGCTAAAAGGGACAATGACTTGGAGGGAAAACATGGACGACGAGAAGCTGAAATATCAGATCGGAGCCAATATCGCCGCCTATCGCAAACGGGCAGGGCTGACCCAGCTGGCACTGGCGGAAAAACTGAATTATTCCGACAAGGCCGTTTCCAAATGGGAGCGGGGGGAGTCCATCCCCGATGTGCTGACCCTGATGCAGCTGGCGGCTCAGTTCGGCATCCCCGTCAATGATCTTCTGACCGACCCGGAGGCTCTGCCGGGAAACCCGGGTACTCTGGAGAAGGCCATGACCCAGGTTTCGGAAAAGGCTCTCAAGCGCAAGGCCAATAAGAATGTGATTCTGGCTCTGTCCTCTACCCTGGTGTGGTTTGTGGCGCTGCTGGCCTTCGTGCTCATGTCCCCCTTCGATTTTCTGGAAAAATACAGCCGTCTGCTGTTTTTCTACGCCATTCCCGCCAACGCCATCGTGCTGCTGAGTCTGCGCTCTGCCTGGCACGATTTCCGCTGGAACAAAATGCTCATCAGTGCCATCGTCTGGGGCACTCTTCTGAGCATTTATGTGACATTGCAGGTGGTTTTGCAGGTTTCCTATCTGAAACTGTTCCTGCTGGGCATTCCCGGCCAGATTGCCATTTTCCTCTGGTTCCGGATGTTCCGCAGCGAAAAAAAGGAGAATTCCAATGGATAAAACCGAACTGCGCCGGGAAATACGCGCCCGGAAGCGGGCGATGACGGAAGCGGAAATCGAAGAACGGAGTGCCAGGCTTGCCCAGCTGTTCTTTGCCAGCCGCGCCTACCAAAACGCGAAAACCATCTATGGCTACCTGCCCTACAACCAGGAGGTGCGCACGGTGCCCATGCTGGAGCGTGCCCTGAAGGACGGGAAAAAGGTGGCCGTGCCCAAGGTCTATGGGGACGAAATGAAATTTCTGTACCTGGACGATCTGACCGCTGTGGCCAAGGGCTACGCGGGCATTCCCGAGCCCATCGCCGATGAGCCGGTGGCTCACGACGAGACCGCCCTGGTGCTCATGCCCGGACTGGCCTTCGACCCCCAGGGGCACCGAATCGGTTACGGCGGCGGCTTCTACGATAAGTTCCTGGCCGCGGAGCCCAACCATCCCACCCTGGCTCTTTGCTATGAATTTCAGATGCTGCCCAAGCTGGACGTGGAAGATCACGACATCCCCGTGGACACGGTGCTCTGGGCATAAGAGATTGCTGCATTTAAGGAGAAGTTATGTCAACTGTCATCGTCATTATTCTTGTTGCCGCCATTGTGTTCGGCCTGTGCCGCCTTGTGGACAAGGCCTTCGCCAAGCTGTTCCGCAGTAAGGCTCAGCACATGAGCGGTCTGGCCGTCCGGGCCAACAAACGCTATGGGCTCTTCGGCGTGATTCTGTCCGCTCTGGGCATTATGGCCATCTGCGCCGGAACCAAAGGCGACCGGGTTCTGCTCTGGGGCGGCGTCATCGTGCTGCTGATGGGTGCCGGGCTGGCGGTATTCTACCTAAGCTTTGGCGTTTTCTATGACCAGGACAGCTTCCTTTTGTCAAAATTCGCTAAAAAGTCCGTCACCTATCGCTACGACCAGATTCGAGGCCAGAAGCTGTATCTGATTCAGGGCGGCAATGTGGTCATTGAGCTGTATCTGTCGGACGGGAACACGCTGAGCCTCCAGTCCACCATGGACGGGGTCTACCCCTTCCTGGATGCCGCCTTTGCCGGCTGGTGCCGCCAGACCGGCCGGGAGCCGGAAGCCTGCGACTTCCACGACCCCAGCCAGAGTCTGTGGTTCCCCACCGTGGAGGATGTCTGATGGCTCACATTCCCAGCGCGCCTACCACTGCCCTTTCCCTGCTGACCTTCCGGGAGGCTCTGGCTGCTGCCAATACCCCATCCCCGGAATATGACATTGAAAAATGGCTCTATGCCCCCAATTTCTACTCGGAATACCGGTATCTGCTGGGCACAAGGGGGAAAAATCCCTTGATCTGCATCGGCATCAACCCCTCCACGGCAAAGCCCGATGCCCTGGACAACACCCTCAAGTCCGTGGAGCGGATTGCCCTGGGCAACGGCTACGACAGCTTTCTCATGTTCAACGTCTACGCCCAGCGTGCCACCTCTCCGGACGATATGGAGAAGGTGTATAACCCGGCTCTGCACCGGGAGAATCTGGAGGCCTTCCGCTATATTCTCTCCATTTCCGATCACCCAGCCGTCTGGGCGGCCTGGGGAGCCATCATTGAAAAGCGGAAATATCTACCCGACTGCGTTCGGGACTTGGTCGCCGCCGGGGAGGAATTCGGCGCCAGCTGGTACTGCGCCGGAGCCATTACAAAAAAGGGGCATCCCCACCACCCCCTGTATCTGCGCAAGGACGAAAAACTGAAACCCTTTGACGTAAAGGCGTACTTAGAAACACTATAAACCGGCAGGGATTGTTCCCTACTCAGGCTACTAAAACGCAGTGTCCTTGCGAGCCAGTGCTCACACTGGCGTGGCAATCCGTTCTCCTTAAAAGCGCTCGGTATTTCGATATTTTATTGGGAAAGCGGATTGCCACACCAGTCTGCGCTGCATTAAGGTATGACTGTCACTGACAGTCATTCGGATTTTGATTCGCTGCGCGGAGCACCACTGGTGCGCAATGACATGCGTTATTCGATAGCTCTCGGAAAAACCGGGGAATTGTGACCAGAGGGAATCCCTGGAAGGGGCCACACCAGTGCTCCGGCACTGGTGCGCAATGACAGCATATCCTCAAACTTTTTAATACACTGAGCGGGGCATTGCCCCGCTGTTTTTGGAGGTAACCTATGAAACTTGTAATTGCGTCCGATATCCACGGCTCCGCCTTCTGGTGCGAAAAGCTGATGGATTTGATTGAGAAGGAGCAACCGGACAGAATTATCCTGCTTGGCGACCTGCTCTACCACGGCCCCCGGAACGACCTTCCCCGGGACTACGCCCCGAAAAAGGTCATTCCCATGCTGTCTGCCCTCAAGGACAAGATCATCGCCGTCCGGGGCAACTGTGAGGCAGAGGTTGACCAGATGGTTCTTCCCTTCCCCTGTATGGCGGAATTTTCCCAGCTGCTGCTGGATGGGAAGACCTTCTACCTGACCCACGGTCATCACGCAAACCCCGACAACCTTCCCCCGCTGCCCGCAGGCTCGGTGTTTCTCTTCGGTCACACTCATGTGAAGCTGGATGAAGTCCATAGCGGCATCCGCTGCCTGAATCCCGGCAGCGTCTCCATTCCCAAGGACGGAAGCCACAGCTGTCTGATTTACGAAAACGGAGAATTTTTTGTTCGGATTTTGGAGGAATAAGCATGAATTCGACAGAATGCGACAACTGCTGGTATTATGATTATGATGAGGAGTACGACGAGTATTACTGCATGATGGACTTAGACGAGGATGAGGTCTATCAGATCATGAACTCCCGAAGCCAGCATTGCCCCTTCTTCCGGCAGGGCGATGACTACACCCTCGCAAGGAGACAATAGATATGAAGCAACTTTTTCCCCTGCTGCTGTGCTGCCTGGTGCTCTGGGGCTGCCAAAGCAATCCTGCACAGCCTGTCACCCCTCCCGAACCCACCCAGTCCGCCGTCCTTCCTGCACCGGAGTATGTGCCCGGTCATCCCCTGGCGCAGTCCGCCCCGGAGGCTCTGAAGGTTTATCCCCTGGACTGGGATGTTCAGGCGGTGCTTTCCCTGGGGGAAAAGCTGCTTCTGCTGTCCGACACGGACACCACTGAGCTGATTCTCATGGACCGGGACAGTCTGGAGGTGCTCGCTGCCTATTCCCTGCCCTTCGGTCTGGCACCGGAAGGGCTGCACATGGACACCGGTACTCTCTCCTGCTTTGACCCGTCCCGCCAGGAAACCCTGGTGCTCAGCACCCGACTGACGGAAATCCGCCGGATTGCCGCCCCGGAGGGGCTGATTGGAAGCCCCATCTATTCCGGAGAGGACAATACCCTCTACTACTGCACCGCCGGGGCCATCCGGGCCTGGAATCTGGACAGCGGCATCCGCCGGTGCGTCCGGGAACAGAGCTATGAAAGCCAGGTACTTGTGGATGTGCACCAGAGCGGCATTCTCCAGTGCCGGATTCAAGACGCGGGGCAGACCCGTACTCAGTTTCTATCCGCGGAAGCGGGGAATCTTCTGGCCGAGTGCGGCGCGGATGCCAATCTTTGGCTCAAGGGGCGAGACTACTTTGCCCGGATTCCCGAGGGAAGCATCCGATTGGCCCTGTTCGGGCAGACGGATAAGCCGCCTCGCCAGCTGACCCCCGAAGATATTTCCGCCGACTGCTTTTTTCTGCCCGTGGAAAACCGGGCAGTCAGTGTCACAAAGGACTTGACCCTGGATTGCTACAACCTGGAAACCGGCCGCCGGACGAACACCCTGAAGCTTATTGGCCAGTATCAGGTTTTGTCTGTGGCATCTCAGGGAAAAACGGGTCTGTGGCTTCTGCTGCGGGACATCGCCGGAGACGAGGTTTTGTGTCTCTGGGATTTGACGGCGGAGGACACGCGGGCGGAAAGTGCCCAGGTTTACACCGGCCCCCGATACACCCGGGAATCTCCGGACACCGCAGGGCTTACCCGGTGTCAGCGGCAGGCTCAGCAGCTGGGCAAACGCCTGGGTGTCGGGATTCTGATCGGTGAAGATCCTCTTTCCGTCATGCCCTGGGATTACACCTTTGAAACCGAGTATCTGGTGCCAGTGCTGGATCAGGGGCTCACCGACCTGGAGGAATGGCTCAGCGATTTCCCGGCGGAAATTTTCGCCGGAATCCGGGAACACTTTCCCTCCCTGAACTTCTGCCTGGTGCGGGAAATCCGGGGTTCTCCCGCCTCAGGAAGCGTAGCAAAAGCCAACGGAGTGCAGTTCTTCCAGGGGGAAAACGCTTACATCACGCTGGCTCTGGGGCAGTACGCCCAGCGGGCACTGTATCACGAGATGTACCATGTGATGGAGACCCGTCTGCTGACGGACAGCTCCGCCTTTGACCGGTGGGACGCTCTGAATCCGGCAGATTTTGCCTATGACTACGACTACACTGCCAATGCCGCCCGGCAGGCAGACCAGTATTTGCAGCCGGAAAGCCGCTCCTTCATCGACCGTTACAGCATGTCCTTTCCCAAGGAGGATCGGGCGCGGATTTTGGAATGCGCCATGACCGAAGGAAACGCCGGGCTCTTCCAATCCCCGGTGATGCGGGAAAAACTGGCCTGCGTCTGCCGGGCCATCCGGGAGGCCTACGATCTGAAAGGCGAATCCTACCGCTGGGAGCAATATCTGAAATAGGAAAATGCGGCGCACTGCCTACGCAGTGCCCCGCTTCAGCGTGTCAAAAAAGCCCCCAATATACGTTGTCATTCCGAACCAGTCCGCAGACTGGTGTGGGAATCCCCCGGATAGAAGTAAAAGCCACTGGTTTAGGATCTAAAATGTTTGAAAATTCGGGGGATTGCCACGGCAGTGTGCGCACTGCCTCGCAATGACATGGTTTTTCGACAGTCTGATGCGGCGCACTGCCTACGCAGTGCGCCGCATCTTATGTACTTAGTCCTCCGCAAACAGCCGATCCCGGCAATACTGAATGATAGCCTTTCGGGTAATGAGGCCGATGAACGCGCCGTAGTCGTCCACCACAGGAACAAAGTTCTGGTTGGATGCCCGGTCAATGAGATCGTGCATGGAGGCGGTAATCCGGACGGGGACGTTGTCCCTTCTTCGGGCAATCTCCATAATCCGCCGGGCCTCCGCCTGACGCATATCCATATAGCACATGTTCTTCAGTGCCCACAGCAGGTCACCTTCCGTCAGGGTACCCCGGTATTCTCCCCGGCGGTTCAGGATGGGCAGAGCCGCATAGCCGGAGCCCTCCATTTTCTCCAGAGCCTGCCGAATGGTAAAATCATCGTGCAGATACGCACACATTGCCTTCGGTGTCAGGAAAAATAAGATATTATTCATTGCTTACTCCTTTTCGCTCAGGGCTTCGGAAGCCCCCGGCAATGGCCGGGGCGTTCCGAGAGGTGTGCCCCTCTCACTGCTTTTATTATATCACATTCGGAAAGGAAAAGTATGAATTTTTATTGTTATTTTGTCGGCTTGCCGTCAAATATCCCGGAGGCCTTTTGTGCAAAGTGCCTTATTCTTCCGGAAATTTGAATTCCGTGCAGTCAAAAGTGGCAAAATAATCCTTGACTGTCTCTGCCCGGCGGATGAGCTGGAAGCTTCCGTCCGTCCGGAGAAGAACCTCCGCGGAGCGCAGCTTGCCGTTGTAATTATAGCCCATGGAGAAGCCGTGGGCGCCGGTATCGTGGATGCAGAGAATGTCCCCGATCTCGATTTCCGGCAGGCTCCGCTCGATGGCGAACTTGTCGTTGTTCTCGCACAGGCCGCCGATGACGTCGTACACATGATCCAGCGCCGCGTCCTCCTTGCCCAGGACGGTAATGTGGTGGTAGGCGCCGTACATGGCAGGCCGCATCAGGTTGGCGGCACAGGCGTCCAGACCCACATACTCCCGGTAGATGTGCTTCTGATGAAGCACCGTGGAAATCAGATGGCCGTAGGGTGCCAGCATAAACCGACCCAGCTCGGTGAAAATGGCAATGTCATCCATGCCGGCAGGCACCAGAATCTCGTCGTACTTCATGTGCACCCCCTCGCCGATGAGGGCAATGTCGCTGGCGGGCTGCTCCGGGCGGTAGTCCACACCTACGCCGCCGGACAGGTTGACGAAGGAGAAGTGGCAGCCGGTGGCGTTGCGCAGGCGAACGGCCAGCCGGAACAGCTGGCTGGCAAGCTCCGGGTAATAGTCATTGGCGGTGGTATTGGAGGCCAGGAAGGCGTGAATGCCGAAGTGCTTCACTCCCAGCTTCATCAGCCGGTTGATGGCCCCGGCCATCTGATCCTCGGTCATGCCGTACTTGGCATCCCGGGGCATATCCATAATGGTATTGCCCAGGGAGAAGGAGCCGCCCGGATTATAGCGCAGGCATACGGTCTCCGGCATATTGTCCCCGGCGATTTTTGCCAGAAAGTCCACAAAGGTGGCGTCATCCAGGTTGATGTAAGCCCCCATTTCCCAGGCCTTGCGCATGTCCTGTACCGGGGTCACGTTGGAGGAAAACATCACGTCGTGGCCGGTACAGCCCACGGCCTCGGCAAGCAGAAGCTCGGCGTAGGTAGCGCAGTCACAGCCGCAGCCCTCCTCCTTCAGAATTTGGAGGATGTAGGGGTTCGGGGTGGCCTTCACGGCAAAATACTCCCGGTAGCCCGGATTCCAGGCAAAGGCCGCCTTCAGTGCCCGGGCATTGGCCCGGATACCGGCCTCGTCATAAATGTGGAAGGGGGTTGGAATCTCCCGGATGATTTCCTGAGCTTTTTCCAGGGTGAGAAAGGGTGTCTTTTTCATATTTCTTCCTTCTTTCCGGGAAGGCAGGGTTTCCGGCCTTCCGAGTATAAAAAAACCTGCGCAGAGCCTGCACAGGAAAAGCACACTGTCTTCCCGGCAGCACAACACCCGGGGTTCCTGACCGCATTGCGCTGGGACACCCGCGGATGACAGTTCCGCACATCTTCTGTGCGACCCCAGGAAGTGCCTGCCGGGCAGCAGACAGAACCTTCGGCGAAAATGCCCTTCCCGCATTCGGCAATTGCCAAACCGAACGGGTACTCATCATTTCCGCAACCTCAGCCGTGACTGGGGTTATTGTACGCCATGGACATACCTTTGTCAACACTCTTTTTCCTCTACCCGGGGTAGAATTTCTCTATCTCCCGGTCAGAGAGGGTAGAATGGGGGCAGTAGGTAGCCTTTTTCCGGAATTGTGATAAGGTAAAGGCAGAAAACGACGTGAGGTGTTTAACCATGAAACGAACAAAGCTATGTGACCGGCATCTTCCCGACTACTCCCGGGGAGAAGAGCTCATGAACATGATTACCCACATTGTGGGCGGAGGACTGGGGGTTGTGGTACTGCTGACCTGCGTGGTGCGGGCGGCACTGAACCAGGACTACTGGGGCATCGTCGGCAGCACCATCTACGGCACCACCTTCATTACCATGTTCACCATTTCCAGCGTGTACCACGGACTGAAGCCCGGCATGAGCAAGAAGGTCATGCAGGTCATCGACCACTGCACCATTTACTTCCTCATCAGCGGCACCTACACCCCGGTGCTGCTGTCCGCCTTCCGTCCGCTGTACCCGGCCTTGGGCTGGAGCCTCTTCGGCTTTGAGTGGGCACTGGCGGTGCTGGCCACGGTACTGACGGCCATCGACCTGAAAAAGTACAGCATCTTCTCCATGATCTGCTATATCGGCATGGGCTGGGCCATTATTCCCTTTGCAAAGCAGACCATTCAGGTGCTCACGGTTCCCGGCTTTGTGCTGCTGCTTCTGGGAGGCATTGCCTACACCATCGGCTCCGTGCTCTACGGCCTGGGCAAGACGAAAAAGTGGATGCACTCGGTATTTCACATTTTTGTGGTTCTCGGCGCGGTGCTCCAGTATTTCGCCGTGCTGCTGTATGCCATTTAAGGAAAGCTGCCCCTCTGCGAACAACACAATTCCCCGCAAATGTCCGAGAACCATAATAGAACTCGTAGGGGCCGATGCCCACATCGGCCCAGAACAAAAAACTGTGCGTAAATTCTTACCTTCAATAAATGTTTCGGTGCTAGTTCCTCCGGAGGAACCAGAGCCGAAATATTTATGGAGTGGATGATCACACGCACAGGCTTTCACGCTGAGTTTTTTGCCCTCATCCGTCTCGTGCTTGCGGGGGACGCACGAGACACCTTCCCCCAAGGGAAGGCAAGGAAACGGATTGTGACCAGAGGGAATCCCTGGAAGGGGCCACACCAGTGTGTTCACTGGTTCGCAATGACAACTTCTGCTTCGGCGCACTACTTCTGGCAGCGTATTCTTCACTCTATGGAAACACAAACACGGGGCTGCCCCAGATGGGGCAGCCCCGCGCTTCGTTATTCTTCCGTTTCCTTCGGCTCCTGGAAGGCATCGAACATAGCGGTAGAGGAAGCCTCCTCCACTTTCCGGCCCTCCATAATGGCCTCGAACTGCTCGCCTGTCATGGATTCCTTGTCCAGCAAAAATTCCACCACCTGATTCAGCTTTTCCGCGTCCTCGGTGAGGATCTTCCGGCAGTGGTCGTAAGCCTTGTCCACCAGGGTCTTCACCTCGTCGTCAATGGTTCCCGCCACCTTCTCGGAATAGCTCTTGGTGGTCTGATAATCCCGGCCGATGAACACCTCGCCGCCGTCCAGATAGGACACGGTGCCCAGCTTCTCGCACATTCCGTACCGGGCCACCATATCCCGGGCCAGCTTGGTGGCCCGGTCGATGTCATTGGAAGCACCCACGGAGATATCCCCCAGGAACAAAGCCTCCGCCACCCGGCCGCCCAGCAGGGCCACGATCTGCTCGTACATCTCGTTGCGGGTCAGGTTGGACGAATCGTCCTTGGGCAGCGACCAGGTGGAGCCCAGGGACTGGCCTCTAGGAATGATGGTGATATGCCGCACCGGGTCGTGGGTAGGCAGGCGATACATTGCTACGGCGTGTCCGGCCTCATGAATGGCGGTTTCCCGAAGATCCTTCCGGGTCTGCACCCGGCTCTTCTTCGCAGGGCCAGCGGTGATCTTCATCAGAGCCTCGTTCAAATCCTCCATATTCAGCACCGGACGGTTTTCCCTGGCGGCCAGAATGGCGGCCTCGTTGAGCAGATTGCTCAAATCCGCACCGGTAAAACCGGCGGTGGAGCGAGCCACGGTTTTCAAGTCAACGGAGCCGTCCAGCTTCTTGTCCTTTGCGTGCACCTTGAGAATTTCCTCACGACCCTTCACATCGGGACGACCCACATGAATCTGCCGGTCAAACCGGCCGGGACGCAGCAAAGCCGGATCCAGAATGTCAGGCCGGTTGGTGGCCGCCAGCACGATGACCCCCTCGTTCCGGGAAAAGCCGTCCATTTCCACCAGCAGCTGGTTCAGGGTCTGCTCCTTCTCATCGTGGCCTCCGCCCAGGCCCGTGCCCCGCTTCCGGCCCACTGCGTCGATCTCGTCAATGAACACAATAGCCGGGGCGATTTTCTTGGCCTGTTCAAAAAGGTCTCGAACCCGGCTTGCGCCTACGCCCACATACATTTCCACAAAATCCGAGCCGGAAATAGAGAGGAACTGCACGTCCGCCTCTCCGGCTACCGCCCGGGCAAGGAGGGTCTTGCCGGTGCCGGGAGGGCCCACCAGCAGCAGACCGTGGGGAATCCGGGCGCCGATTTCCCGGAATTTTTCCGGATTGCGCAGGAAATCCACGATTTCCTGAAGCTCCTGCTTCTCCTCGTCCGCACCGGCCACATCAGCGAAGGTGACCTTCTTGCCGTCGGGCACCCCCAGGGTCGTCCGAGCCTTGCCAAAGTTATTCAGCGGGTTGGCGTTGTTGGCCCGTCCGGCCATAAAGCCCCAGGCAAACAGCAGCACCAACCCCGCCAGCACCAGGGGCAGTACCAGGTCGTAAGCCGACGGTTCCTTTTCCGGGCGGAAATGGTAGTATTCCAGCACCCCGGAGTCGGTCTGCGCCTGAAGCAGCGGCTCCATTTCCTGGACGAACCGGTCTACGTCGGCAATGGTGGCGGTGAGGCTGGTCTGTCCGTTGTAGGCACTGCGCAGCTCCATGGTCATCACATGGTCGTCCACAACGAAGGACTTGACCTGCTCATTGCGGAACAGCTTCAGCACGGTGGAATAGGGAATCTGATCCTGGCTTTGGGTGAACACACCGCTCAGCCAGGAAAATACCGCGATCAGCAGCACCAGATAAATGAGCGTGGGGACAATTCTACGATTTTTCAATGGGGGTTCTCCTTATTTTGCATAGACTTCCGGCTTCAGAATGCCCACATAGGGCAGGTTCCGGTATTTTTCATTGTAGTCCAGGCCGTAGCCCACCACAAAGGCATTGGGGATGGTAAAGCCAACGTAATCCGCTTTCAGGGTCACGCCCGCCCGGCGGCGCTCGGGCTTATCCAGCAGAGTGCAGATTTTGATGGAGGCGGGGTTCTGCTTTTTCAGGTGATTCACCGTGAATTCCAGGGAATTGCCGGTGTCAAAAATGTCCTCCAGAATCAGCACATGCCGGCCCTCGATGTCTGCGGACACATCCTGGCGCACCAGCATTTTGCCGGTGGAATCGGTTCCGGCGTAGGAGGAAATCCACATAAAGTCCATCTGGCAGGGCACCTGGATCCGGCGAATCATATCCGCGTAGAACACCACCACGCCCTTGAGAACGCCGATGATCACCGGGTTCTTGTCCGCGTATTCCTTGGTCAGGATCTCTCCCAGCTCCTGGATCCTGGTCTGAATCTGCTGCTCGCTCAGCAGGATTTTCTCAATATCATTGTGCATTTTCTGTCTCCCCCTGTATTCTTTCAAAACGGATGGTCACGGCGGGAAGTATTTGCGCCGCCCGCTCCAAATTTACGCCATGGAATAGAACCCCAGGATTCCGATTTCATCGCAGACCACCGGAATCCGCCCCCGGTCTGCCGCCGGAATCTTTCGGTCGATAAAGAGCTTTTTCAGGGACTTGCTGCCCCCGGAAAGCCGGATTTTGTCCCCGGTCTGCCGGGGTCGGATGGAAATCTTCCCTGACGGGCACACCGTCAGAAGGTTCTCCGACTGTGCCAGCTCCCCAGCCGGTTCACAGGTGATTCGGATACCTGCCGCCTCCGTGCTTCCGGGACAGGTCAGCGTCACGGGTGTGAAGGCTTCCCCGGTTGGATTTGCCGTGAGGTGGCCATACTGCCGGGAAAGGGTCACGCCCCCGGGAAAGGCCGCCGAAGCGGAAGGGCTGTCGGAAAACACCAAAGCCTCCGCCTGGGCGATGTGCACATCCTCCGGCTCCCGAACCCCATTTTCCTTCAGAAACCGCTCCAGCATCCGGCTTCGGACGGCACTCGGAAGGGTGCGCAGGGTTTCGACTTCCGGCAGCGTCTCATAGTGGCTCAGCTGGGACAAACAGGCTTCATCTTCCCGGAGGCGCAGCGCCATTTGGGAAAGGTTTTCGGCAATTCTGGGGTTTTCTGCCGCCAGAAGGGGCATGACGTGATGCCGCAGCCGATTCCGGAGAAAGGCATCGGTTTCGTTGGTGCTGTCCTCCACATGAGGAAGATGCCACTCCGCAAGAAAGTCTTCCACCTCCCGGCGGGTAATGCCCAGCATGGGGCGAATCAGCTTCCCCCGCTGAGGCGCGATGCCGCCCAGGCCTTTCAGGCCGGTGCCCCGCACCAGGTGCATGAGGATGGTCTCGGCGTTGTCGTCAGCGGTGTGGGCGGTGGCGATTTTTCCGGGAAGGCTTTCCAGAAAGGCATACCGGGCATCCCGGGCAGCGGCCTCCAGTCCCTTCTTCCCGGAGCGAATCTCACCGGAGGCCACATGGAGGGGAATTTCATACCGGGCGCAAAGCTCCCGGACAAAGGTCTCATCCCGAAGGGATTCCTCCCCCCGGAGATTGTGGTTAAAATGGGCCGCTTCCAGGGTGATTCCCAGCTTTTCCCGGAGAAGGTACAGCGCAAACAGCATTGCCACGGAATCTGCCCCTCCGGACACCGCGCAAATCACCGTGTCCCCCGGGGCAATCAGATTCTGCTCCCGGGCAAATTTCAGCAGCCTATTCTGCATGCTTCCACTCCCGATCCGCAAAGGTCTGGTACTGACCAATCCACTGAAGCTTCACCGCGCCGGTTTCACCGTGACGGTTCTTCGCCACAATACACTCGGCAACGCCCTTGTCCTCGGTGTTTTCGTGATAGTATTCGTCCCGGTAGAGGAACATCACCGAGTCCGCATCCTGCTCGATGGCGCCGGATTCCCGGAGGTCTGAAAGGATTGGCCGCTTGTCCGTCCGGCTTTCCACCGCACGGGACAGCTGGCTCAGGCAGATGACGGGCACGTTCAGTTCCTTGGCCATGATTTTCAGGGAACGGGAGATTTCGCCCACCACTACCACACGGTTTTCGTTGTTCTTGCCGTAGCCGGAACCCTGCATCAGCTGCAAATAGTCGATGATGACAAGGCCCAGATTGTCCAGCCGCCGGCACTTGGCGTTGATGTCCGCCACGGTGACGGAGGGGTTGTCGTCGATGCGGATGTCCGTCTGGCTCAGCGCCGCGGAGGCCATACACAGCTTGGCCCATTCGTCCTCATTGAGCTTGCCGGTGGCCAGCTTTTGCAGCTCCACAAAGGCTTCGTTGGCCAATAGACGCATGGCCAGCTGCTCCCGGGACATTTCCAGGTTGAAGATGGCCACGGTTTTTTTGTACTTTTTCGCCACGTTTACCCCGATGTTCAGGGCAAAGGCGGACTTACCCATGGCGGGCCGGGCTGCCACCAGCAGCAGGTCGGATTTATTCAGGCCGTTGATCCGGGTGTCCAAGTCCCGCAGACCTGTGGACAGACCGGGAATCAGAGAATCGGACTGAGCCAGCTCCGTCAGCCGGTCGAAAACCTTGTGCAGGGTGGTGCCGATGTGCTCCAGGCTGTCTCCCCGCTCGCCCTTGCGCAGGGCATAGATTTTCTTCTCCGCAGATTCCAACATTTCCGCTGGGGTGCCCACCTCTTCGGACACCATCTCGTGGATGTCCGTGGCAGCCTGGTTCAGCTCCCGAAGCATGGCCTTGTCCCGGACGATGTTGGCGTAGCGGACCACATTGGCAGCGGTGGGGGTGATTTCCATCAGCTGCAAGATGTAGTCTCTGGAATTGTCGTGGTAATAGCCCAGCTCCTTCAGCTTATCCAGCACCGTCACCGGGTCGATGGTCTGGGAGAAGTTGAACATGGTATAGATGGCTTCAAAAATCTCCCGATTCTGCTGAAGGTAGAAATCCTCAGGCTTCACAATGCCCACCACGTCGGTGATGCACCGGCTGTCAATGAGAATCGAGCCCAGCACCGCCTGCTCCGCTTCCAGCGACTGGGGCAGCTGCCGGGACAGAAGTTCCTCGTCCATGCCGTTTCTCCTTTCTTTCTCATTTGGCGTGATTTCACACGATTTTCAGGGTTTTCTGTAGGGGACGATGCCCTCATCGTCCCGCTTGCGCACGTCCTCGGTGGATAGGGGCGGGTCAATGTGGGCATTGGCCCCTACGGATTCTATTATAGTTCTCGGAATGGCCGGGGGATTGTGATCGGAGGGAATCCCTGGAAGGGGTCACACCAGTGGCATGCGTAATCCGATGCTCTCGTCAAAAACAAGCGACCTCATCCGCCCCCCGGGCACCTTCCCCTCCCAGGGGAAGGCTAGAACTTAAGCTTCCTCGATCTTCACCGTCAGGGGGGCGGTGATTTCATAGCCCAGCTTGCAGGTGGCGGTGTAGGTGCCCACGGTCTTGATGGTCTCGTTCAGCACGATCTTCCGCTTGTCCAGCTTGATGCCGGTCTTCTTTTCCAGCGCCTCGGCGACCTCCGCGTTGGTGATGGAGCCGAAGAGCCGTCCGCTGCCGCCGCCCTTGGCGGTGACCACAACGGTCAGCTCCCGGAGCTTCTTGGAAATTTCCAGAGCCTCGGCCTTCTCCTTGGCGATCCGCTCCTGGGTGGCCTTGTCGTTCATGCGCATGGTGTTCACCGCATCGGCGGTGGCCTCGATGGCAATCTTTCTGGGCAGCATGTAGTTCCGGGCGTAGCCGTCGGAAACCTCCAGCATCTGACCCTTCTTGCCCTTTCCCTTCACGTCCTGCAATAAAATAACCTTCATAATCTGTTCTCCTTAATCAATTATTGTCGTAGAATCGGTCGATGGACTCCACCAGCGCGTCCATGGTTTCCTTCATATCCGCATTTTTCACCTGGGCACCGGCCGTGGCCGTGTTGCCGCCGCCGCCCAGAGGCTCCAGAATCATCTGCACGTTGGCATCGCCGATGCTCCGGGCGGAAATAATTACCTGATCTCCATCCGGGTAGAGCACGAAGGAAGCGGTGATGCCGGAAATATTCAACAGCTCATCCGCCGCCTGAGCCGCCAGCACCCGGGTGGTGGACACGTCCAGTGCCGCAATGGCGATTTCGTCCCGGTAGAGCCGGGCGGATTTGATGATCTCGTACTTTTCAATGGTATCCTGGAAGTCGTTCTGCAGCAGCAGCTTGACCTCCGTGGTATCCGCCCCCAGCCGCCGCAGGGAGGCCGCCGCCTCAAAGGTACGCTCGCCGGTGCGGACGTTGAAGAACTTGGTATCCAGGCAGATGCCCGCCATCAGGGACTTTGCCTCAATGGGCAGCACGTCCTTCTTCTCCACCGTGTACTGAAGCAGCTCCGTCACCAGCTCTGCCGCCGAGGAAGCGTAGGGCTCGTGGAGGTTCACCACCACCGGGCTGATATAGTCCGCCGCCCGGCGGTGATGGTCGATAACGCAGACCTTGGTGATGGCCTCAAGCAGAGGCTGGCACTCCACCTGATCGGGTCGGTTGGTATCCACCACAATCAGAATGCTTCGGTTATCCGCCATCAGCAGGGCATCCTGTCCGGAGATAAAAATATCCCGGTACTGGGGCACCGTCTGAATCTCGGCAATGAGCTTGGGAGCGGCGTTCTTTTCCAGATCGATGACGATGCTGCATTTCTTGCCCCGCTTCCGGCACAGGCAGCACACACCCATGGCCGCGCCCACCGCGTCCAGGTCGGCATTCTTGTGCCCCATGACGAACACATGGCTGCTCTGACCGATGAGCTCCATCAGGGAATTGGCGGTGACCCGGGAGCGAACCTTGCTTCGGTAATCCGCCTCCCGCTTCCGGCCGCCGTAGAAGCTGAAATTGAACCGATCCTTGACGACCGCCTGGTCGCCGCCCCGGCTCAGAGCCATTTCGATGCTCAGGGCCGCGAAATCATAGCCCTCGTCAAAGCCGGCTCCGTCCACGCCCAGACCGATAGAAAGGGAGGCGGGCAGGCCGGAGGGGTTGGTAATCTCATGGATGGATTCCAGCAGGGAAAACTTATCGTCCACCGCCCGCTGCAAATCCCGCTTCTCGAAAATAAACAGGAACCGGTTGCGCTCCAGCTTGCGAAGCAGACCGCCGTAGCCCTCGGTCCATTGGGTAATGGTCTCGTTCAGCCGGGCGTTCATAGAGGAAATGGCGCTTTCCGTCAGGTTCTTGGTCAGTTCCTCGTAGTTGTCAATGAGAATGATGGCAATTACCGGACGGGAGCGGATATATTCGTCCCGAATCTGGTACAGCTCCGTCAGATCGCTGAAATACAGGGCTCCCAGCATGGTACCCCGGTTGTCCTCCGCCCGGACGGTGGTGCCGTAGACCCGATAGCGCCGGTCGCCCAGGGAAGCATCCCGAGGGCATTCGGTTTTGCCGGCTTCCAGCCAGTCCAGCGGAAAGTCCGGAAGCACCTCTTCCAGCTGCTGCTCCATCATGGTATCGGCATAGCCCGTCAGCTCGCTGAACCGGTGGTTGGCCCAGATAATGACCCCGTCCCCCAGCCGGATAAGCACCGCGGGCAGGGGACTCTCCCCCTGGGAGGTAGCCTCCAGGGTATTGGAAACCGTCTGGATATACCGCTGAATCTGCCGATCCCGGCGATTCCGGTTCATGACGTAGAGCATGAACACCACCAGCGTCACCGCCGTCTCCGCCGCCGCCAGCCAGAAGTACCGCTCCAGCAGGGCTGCCGCGCAGAAAGCCGCCATCACCACAAAGTACATTCCCATTCCGGGACGCAGAAGCTTTCCAAGCTTTCTGTTCATTGCGCCGCCTCCTTTAAGTAACCGCTGATGTCCGCAACTGGCATAGCAATCCATAGTATACCTGGTATTATAGCAAATCCAACCAAATCCCGCAACCTCTTTTCTGAGATTTCCGTAAAAAAGGCTTACCAATTTCCTGTATACTTTTTCCCGATTTTGTGCTATAATCATGGTGTCGCTGTTCGGGTGGGGCTTTTCCGGCAGCATTCAAAGATAAAAAAGGAAGCTTCGGAGGTTTCTTCAGAGTTTCCCTAAGGAAGCTCTGATTAAATCGGCAAGAGCTGGTAGCGAGAGATTTTGTTCCCAGGCAAGGTTTGGAAAATGGAGGAATACTTTGTGTATTTCCCATTTTTCAAACCGCAGACTGGGGGCAAAAGATCCGCTATCCAGCCGCAGACGATTTATTCAGAGTTTCCATAAGTAAAAATAGCAGGCGCGTTTCCTAAGCAAAGGCGGTTCAGGGCCGGAGGCTGCGGAGATCGGCTGCCTGCTTGTGTTGTCCGTTTTCGGGCACATGCCTGAAAACGGCGCAGAAAGGAGCATTTTATTGGCTGAAAAACTGAAAATTATTCCTCTTGGCGGTCTGGATGAGATCGGCAAGAACTGCACCGTACTGGAGTACGGCAAGGACATGATCGTGGTGGACTGCGGCGTGGGCTTCCCGGAAGAGGATATGTACGGCGTTGACCTGGTGATCCCGGATTTTTCCTATCTTGTTGCCAACCAGAAGAAGCTGCGGGGCATGTTCATCACCCACGGTCACGAAGATCACATTGGTTCCATTCCCTATGCCATGCGGGAGGTCAACTGCCCCATCCATGGCACTGCCATGACCAACGGTCTGATTAAACTCAAGCTGGAAGAACACAAGCTGGCCGACAAGGTCAAACTCATCACCCACAAGCCCGGGGATGTGGTCAAGGCCGGTGTATTCCAGGTGGAGTTCATCCATGTGAACCATTCCATCGCCGACGCGGTGGCTTTCGCCATTCACACCCCTGTGGGCACCGTGGTTATGACCGGCGACTTCAAAATTGACCCCACCTCGAAAGACGGCATGATGGATCTTGCCCGTCTGGGGGAACTGGGCAGCAAAGGTGTCCTTGCCATGCTCTGCGACTCCACCAATGTCGAGCGCAGCGGCTACACCCCCAGCGAGAATCTGGTGGCCGAGAGCTTCGAGCGGCAGTTCCGCAACTGCGACCAGCGGATCATCGTCACCACCTTTGCCTCCAACATGCACCGGATTCAGTCCATCATCGCCACTGCCCAGCGGCATGGCCGGAAGGTGGCCGTCACCGGTCGGAGCATGGAGAATATGCTCAAAGTCGCCCAGGAGCTGGGCTATCTGAAGGTAAAGCAGGGCACCATCGTGGACATTTCCGCCATCAAGAGCCTGCCGAAAAACAAGATCGTCATTGTATCCACCGGCTCCCAAGGCGAGAATATGTCCGCCCTGTACCGGATGGCCTTCAACACCCACAAGCAGGTGGAAATCACCTCCGGCGACCGGATTATCATCTCCGCCTCCGCCATTCCCGGCAACGAAAAGTCCATTTCCAAGATCATCAACGAGCTCTACCGGAAGGGTGCCGATGTGGTCTACGAGAAGAGCGAGGGGCTCCATGTGTCCGGTCACGCCTGTCAGGAGGAGCTGAAAATCATTCACGGGCTGGTGAAGCCCCGGTTCTTCCTGCCTATTCACGGCGAGCAGCGGCATTTGCAGATTCACAGCAAGCTGGCTCAGGCCATGGGTATGAACCCCCGGAACATCTTCATCGGAGAAATCGGCTCCGTGTTCGAGTTCACCGCCAAGAGCTGCAAGCTCAAGGGCACCGTCACCGCCGGCCGGGTCTTTGTGGACGGCAGCGGTGTAGGCGACGTGGGCAGCGTGGTGCTCCGGGATCGGAAGCACCTGGCTGAGGACGGCATGATCGTGGTCTGCGTAAACCTCAGTGCCGAGGACGGCTCCATCCTTACAGGGCCCGACATCATCACCAGGGGCTTTATCTATGTGAAGGAGTCCGAGCAGCTGATGGAGTCTCTTCAGAACGTGGCCACCGAGGCCATCGAGCGGTGCCAGCGCAAGGGCGTCCGGGACTGGTCTGCCATCAAGTCCACGGTGAAGAACGACCTGAGCGGCTACCTGTACAAGACCACCAAGCGCAATCCCATGATTCTGCCGGTGATTTCCGAGATTTAAGTTAGTATGTCATTGCGAACCAGTGTCCACTGGTTCGCAATGACATCTTATTTTCGGCACTCCTACATCATCAAAGGAAGAAATACACTATGCGCTACTATTTTGCCCCCATGGAGGGGCTGACGGACAGCATTTACCGCTGGGAGCACCACCGATTCTTCGGCGGCGTTGACCGGTACTACATGCCCTTCTTCTCCCCCACCGTCCACCGGACATTCACTTCCCGGGAGGCCCGGGAGCTGCCGAAAGCGGACAGCGTTCCCTTTTGCGCCGTCCCCCAGGTGCTGACGAACGACCCGGAGAACTTTCTCTGGGCGGCGGAAGCCTGCCGGGATCTGGGCTATGCCGAAATCAATCTGAACGCAGGCTGTCCCTCGGGCACGGTGGTTGCCAAGCGCAAGGGCAGCGGAATGCTCCGGGATCTGGACAGTCTTTCTGACTTCTTTGACCGGATTTTCGCAAAGTCTCCCCTGCCTGTTTCCGTGAAAACGAGACTGGGAATGGAGGAACCGGAGGAATTTGAGAAAGTTCTGGCGCTATACAACCGGTATCCCATCCGGGAGCTGATTGTTCATCCCAGAGTTCGCAAGCAATTCTACGATGGGCAGGTTCAGGTTGAATGGTTCCGCTATGCCGCAGAGCATACGGCCATCCCCCTGTGCTATAACGGGGACATCCGTTCTCTTTCCGACGCTGCCGCACTGGAAGCCCAGTTTCCCGGGCTGGAGGCCGTGATGGTAGGCCGGGGACTGATTGCCGATCCGGGAATGCTCGCAGGCGGCACGGAGATTGACACACTGGAAGCTTTCCTGAACGCCCTGATGGACGACTACACCCTGGAATTTTCCGGCTGCCGGAACGCGCTGTTCCGGATGAAGGAAAACTGGGCCTATCTGCACAATCGGTTCGCTGGCAGCGATAAGCTCTGGAAGCAAATGCGAAAAACCACCGACGCGGCGCAATTCCGGGCTCTCAGTGTCCAGGTGCTCCATACCTGTCCGCTGGTCTGATAACGGACTCGCTCTGAACAAAGGATGTCATTGCGAGCCAGTGCTCACACTGGCGTGGCAATCCGCCCCCCTTGGTTCCCCCCTTTGGGGGAGCTAGCGGCGAAGCCGACTGAGAGGGTAAAAATCGCCCTCTCCGCCCCCCCCGGGGGCCCCTCCCCCACGGGGAGG
>ERZ1034691.731-NODE-731-length-23732-cov-14.638848_pt1 | contig 23732 bp, 19 predicted proteins | sample MGYA00520638_ERZ1034691 | MGnify/ENA primary metagenome ERZ1034691 (study PRJEB33766, sample SAMN09781763) | gut metagenome | biome: gut microbiome | host: Homo sapiens | place: Madagascar | study: EMG produced TPA metagenomics assembly of the PRJNA485056 data...
GCGGTGCGCTGCCGGGGGTCTGTTGCGTTTTTCCCATAGTTACGTCCATTTCTTATTGTTCCGCGGTGAGATCGCGGCATTCGTTATAATAGCGTTTTTCCTCGGCGTGTCCCATACTGAAGGTCTTGCGGGGCAGCACGCCGCCCAAGACCACGCCCTTGAACAGGTCAGCCTTGGCAAAATCCGGCAGCAAAATCGCCGTGGCGGGATGTGCAGGGTCGGCGGCAAGGCTCAGCGCCGTGCCGTCGCCGTGGATGTAATCCACCTTACATTCGGGGTGGCGGGGCAGCCAGTCCGCCAAAAAGGCTTCGATGCTGCCCACGGTCAGCGGGGCGGGCGGGTTTTGCAGCGCAACCAGGCTCTCCCCTGCCGCATCCGCCAGACGCAGCGTTTGGGAACCGGCGGGGGCGGCAGCCTTCTGCTGCTTGTCCCACGCATCCAGATCGGCAAACAGCGTCTTGGCGGCTACGCCGAATACCACCCGGTGGATCGGCTCAATTTCAATGGCGGGGCTGTGTACGTTGCACACCTCCGCCAGACACCACCGCGCAGGGTGGGTGCGGCGCTGTTCCTCGGTCAGACCGGGCTTCAATTCTTCCCAATAGGCTTTGGCGGTGGCAAGGCTGTGGTTGCCGTCCCCCACTGCCAGCACCATCGGGGTCTGCCCCGCGGCATTGTGCCAGCGCGCAGCAAAGGCGTCCGGGTCGGCAAGCGCCGCCAAGGCGGCGTCCACACGCGCAATCAGCTCCGGCGTTTCCACCGCCCAGCCGCGCAGCCGTCCGCCGCCCAGCATCAGCTCGCCGTCATACAAAAGCGGCAGGCTGTTCTTGCAGTCCCCGATGGGTTCGATCAGCGTGGCGTGTTCATCGTCCGCCAGCATCATAACGTGGGGTGTTTCCAGCTCGGCACCGCGGCGCACCCGCAGCCGGGGCGGGATACGCTCCACCACCGTCGCCTCGCTCGGGCGGATGGCAGGCTTCGCGCCGGGGGTGTAGTCGTAGCTTTCCAAGTCGATTTTACCCACCAGACCCTGCCGCACGGTGCCGTCCATCTGGGTGCGCTCCACATACACATAGCCGTGTACGGTGCGGGTCAGCACCTGTTTGCGGTACTCGCGCATGGCGGCGCGGATGCTTTGCAGGCGGGGCTGCTCCTGCGCGGTGCCGAGGTACGCCTCCGGCAGCACGATATGCAGCGTGCTGGGTTTTCCGGCGGTCAGCGCTTCGGCGCGCTGCCAATACTCCGGCTGAGAGGTGAACTGATCCACGGCAATGCACGCCCAGCTGTCCAGCGGGACAGTTTCGGCAGGCAGCAGAATATCAGCGGCAGAAAAACACGGAAACGACATCATCAACACATCCCCTCTGTAAAGTTGCCTACAGCACCACGGTGTGACCGACCAAGGCGTAGATGGCAAGCGACAAAATACCGACATAAATCAGCGAGCTGGGCAGCCCCTGAAAGATGGCAGGCACAGCCTTATTGCCCAGACGGCGGCGGCCTTCACGCACAATAAAGACGATAAAGATATATCCCAACGCACTGCCCAGACTAAAGGCAATACATTGCAGCATCGTGTAATTTTGGTTGGCGCAGATCAGCAGCGTACCCAGCACACCGGTGCTGCAGGTGGCAAGGCTGGTCTGCTCGCGGCAGGGGTCGGCGATTTTTTTCGGCAGCAAAAGCAGCAGCAGCCAGGTGATACCCATCGCCGCGACACCGCAGCTGAGGTACACCACCGGGCGCAGCGCCGACAGCGGCAGCCACGCGGGCAAAACGGCGCGCAGCCAGATAAACAGCACGTTGTGCGCCAGCCAGCCGAAGGGGGCTGAAAGGGTCATAACCAAAATCAGCGGCAGCGCAAAATTCCAAATCTGCGCCTTGTGGTCGGGTACCAGCTTGAGCAGGCGGGTAACGCCCAGCGCACGGGACAAAATGACGTTTTCGGCAAAAACCGCCAGCCCCATATAGCTGAGGAACTGGAACACGCCGCTCCCCACGCTGCCCCAATCAATGCTTACGGTTGGCATACAGACGGCGCACCTCCTCATGCTTGAAGTCTTTGTACAGGTTGGCGGCTGCCAGCCAGACCGCCGCCAACACACCCAGCAGCACAAAGCCACCGGCGGGCAGCGCCGCCATGGGCAGCAGCGTTTTGTGGATCACAATATGCCCGAAAATCGCGCCGGTCGCCAAAAATTCGCGCAGACAGCCCACCAGCAGCAGTGCCGCGCACATACCCAATGCGTTGTTGTAGCCGTGACGGAACGCCGTGGAAACCGACTCCAGCTCGGTAAATTCCATACGCTTGACAATGGCAGGGTCAACCGTCAGAATGGGCAGGTAGATGCCCAGCACCGACAAATCAGCGCCGAACATCCGATACATAAGAATGTACGTCGGGATGTACAAAACCGCCGCTGTATAGCAGTAGATGACCGGGCGCCAGCGGTTTTGGGTCAAATGGCAGATCGCCACGGCGACCGGGCGGGTCAAGGCGACAAGGATCAGGCTCGCCACGCAAAGCATCAGGGCGCGCTTGCCGTCCAGCGCCGCACCGATAACCAGGGCAAGACCCAGACCACGCACCATAACGGGGTTGGACAACCAGATGTGATCGCGGCGGATGCGCTCGTTCAGGTCGGCTTCCGCCTGCTGGTAGGTGCGCGGCGCACGGGCAGCCGGACGCACCGCCTGCTTGGGCGCAGGGGCAGCGGGCTGTGCGGGCGCAGCGACGGGACGTTCCGTCTGCGGGGCAGACGGTGCTTCGGGCTGCATCGGTTCGGGCGGTGCTATCGGTTCCGTCGGTTCGGACTGCATGGTTTCGGTCTGCTTTTCCGGTTCGGACGGTTCCGTAGGTTCGGGCGGCGCGACCTCGGCGGGGGTCGGCTCGTCAGAAACCGTCGGCTCCGCAATCGGCGCAGCGGGTACTTCGCGGCGGGTAAAGCCCATAAAGCCCTTGCGGGGCGGCGGGGTCTGCGGCACCTCGGGCTGGAACGGTGCCTGCTGCATGGCAAAAATTGCCTGCTCGATCTCGGCGCGGCTGGCACCTTGGTCTGCCATCTGCTGCGCCTTTTGCACCATTTCTTTGGTAATATGCGGGATGATCAGGGTTTCGGAACGTTCCTCACCTTTGCGGCGGTCATTCCGTGTCGGATGATTGGGCAAGGCGCTGTTCCTCCTTTTTCATAAAGCGAATGCGTTCGGTACGGTGGCTGATGAGGTCCAGCCATTCGGGGATGGCGTCCACGATCAGCAAGGCAAAGCACATCGGGGTTTCATACGGGCTGAGGTTGCGGAAAAAGAACACCGCAACGCCCAAAATGATACCGTATGCCACCTGTGCGTTGGTTCGGTTGGGCATGGTGACAGGCTCGCACGCAAGGAACAGCCCGCCGAAAAGCGTTGTGCCGGAAAGCAGGATGTACTTTTCCAGATAGACGCGCTGGCGCACAAACTGCCAGGGCGCGCTGAGAAACGGCAGCTCGTTCAGCTGCGGAAACAGCCACGGCAGCCCCACGCACACCACAAAAAACGGAATCAGCACTGCCGGGCGCAGATGCCCGCGCGCCAGCAAAAACAGCCCGCACGCCACAATGACCAGCGAGGCACAGATTCCCATACCGCCCGAAACATTGCCGGTCAGCAGCTCCATGGTGCTGTCGCTGGGCAGACCACCGCCGCGCAGCGTGGTGTTCATCCCCTCCACGGCGGCATATTTCAGCGCCGGGTTGAAAAGGGGCAGCTTGGTACCCGGCACGGGGTAGACGTACAGCTGCTCGGGCCAGGAAATGCCCGCAACCGCCATACCCACCGCTGCCGGGTGGAAGGGATAGTGTCCCTCGCCGCCGAAGGCTTCCTTGACCAGCACCGCCGCAATGACCGCCGCCACGACCACCGCGTAGGATACCGTGGCAGGCATCATCAGCACGATCAGTGCGGCAAAGCACTCACTGGACGGCTCGTGGGGCTGGTAGCCCGCACCGTGCAGGGGCGCCAGCGCGCAGTCAAACAGGTAGGCCGTAAGCAGACCCGTCAGCATCAGCAGCGCCGGGCGCATACCGTAGTAGTAACACGCCATACCGGTCAGCGGAAGGCTGCACCACAGCAGGTCGCTGTAAAAGGTGTAGTTTTCGCTGCGTTCAAACTTCTTATGTTTCGCCATAAGACCGCTTATCTCCTTACATTGTCTGATAGCTCAAGTCGTGCAGGGTTCGGATCTCGGTTTCGGGGTCCTTTGCCTTGAACAAAAAGCTGCCTGCGACCAGCCAGTCCACCCCGGCGGCGGCGCACTGTGCGCCGGTCACCGTGTTGATGCCGCCGTCCACCTCCAGCAGGGTGTGCAGCGCGCGGCGGTCGCATTCCCGGCGCAGCGCCGCGATGCGCTCCGGCGCGGCAGGCATAAAGCTCTGCCCGCCAAAGCCCGGCTCCACGCTCATAACCAGCACAAGATCCACCTTGTCCAGCCAGTCGAAAATTTCTTCCACGGGCGTGCCGGGCTTGATGCTGATGCCCACCTTGCAGCCCAGTGCGCGGATGGTGTCGATGGTTTCGCCCACCCTGCCGGGTACTGCCTCGTAGTGGAAGGTGATGAGGTCTGCGCCCGCCTTGGCAAAATCCGCTGCATAGCGGGCAGGCTCGCTGATCATCAGGTGGACGTCATAATAGGCGTCGGGCAACGCCTGTTTCAGGCAGGTCAGCACGGGGGCGCCGTAGCTGATATTGGGCACAAAATGCCCGTCCATCACGTCAAAATGCAGAATATCCGCGCCGGCGTTCAGCAGACGGCTGCTGTCCGCGGCAAGGTTTGCCAAATCGGCAGAAAGTATAGAAGCGGCAACTTTACTCATATAGGGTACTCCCGTGGTTTATTTACACATAATTGTTAAAGACATACAAATATAGTATACCCTATTTTACGCAAAAAGGCAACCCGAAATTGGGCTGCCTTGGCTGCCTTGGCGGTTGCTCTATCGGTCCGGCTCGCAGTCGAGAATCGAGGGGATATTTTCCCAGCGGCTGCGCTCGGCATCATAGCACTGCTGCAGCCACGCCACGGCAGCGTCCAGCCCCTGCTGGTCGGCAGAAAATTCCTGCGTCTGGATTTTTTCCTCCGCCGTGTGTTCGATGCTCCACGGTCCCGGCCAGACCTGCGCGCACAGGAAGGACAGCTTTTTCTTGCCGGTTTCGTCCGCAGGGTCGGGGCGCTTGCCCGGCGTGATGACATACCGCATACCGCCCTCCGCCCCGGAATAGGGGTTGCCGTTGCGGAACCAGTGATAGATGGGAAATGCGTTGAGCATACAGATTCTCCTAACAAAAAAGCGTACCGACCTATCTGTCAGTACGCTGTATGGAGCGGGATACGAGTCTCGAACTCGCCACCTACTGCTTGGGAAGCAGTCACTCTACCGGATGAGCTAATCCCGCATCAGTGACTGCAATTATACCGCAAAGCAGCGGATTTGTCAATACCTTTTTATGGGTCAGCCGAGGGTCAGCTGTTCCGCCGTATCGTCGGCGCGGATGATGGCGCCGGTCGCGGGCAGGGTGCGCACGCGGTAGCGGTGGGCATCGGTCAATTCCAGCGTGTCGCTGGGGGTGATGCGGGTGATTTTGGCGTTCTTTTTCAGCGTAACTACGTTGACACCGGCGGAATCGCGGGTGGCTTTTTCGGGGATAAGCGCCGTTGCCGCCAGCAGCAGACGGTTGTTGGAGGTAAAGATGGCAAGCTCGGTTTCCTCGGGCAGGTAGCGCATAAACGCCAGCTGATCCTTGTCGCTGTAAGCCTTCAGCAGCTTGCGGCGGTTCTGCTTGGTTTCGTAGCTGGACAGCGGCACCTTGGCACACTTGCCGCTCTTGAAGAAGAACAGCATCCAGCCCTTGTAGTCCGGCGTAACGACCATATACAGGGGGAACTCGCCCTCGTCCATGCCAAGGCTGGAAGCGACGTAATCGCCCAGCACGCTCGCCTTGCTGTCGGCAAAGTCGTAGGCGTGGGACTTGTAGACCTGATGATGGTTGGTGAAGAACAGCAGCTCGACGCTGTTGGTGGCTTCGCAGGTAAACAGCACCTCGTCGCCATCCTTGAGCTTTTGCTCACCGCTCATACGCAGGCTCTGCGGGGTGATTTTTTTGAAATACCCCTCGCGCGTGAAGAACAGGTTGACGGGGTAATCCGGCACCTGCTGCTCCGGCTCCTCCACCTCGGCGGCGGGCAGCTCGTACAGGATTTCGCAGCGGCGGGGCTTGCCGTACTTTTTGGCAACGTCCGCCAGCTCGCGCATAATGATCTTGTTGATGCGCGCGGGGCGGTTCAGGATATCCCGCAGATCCTCGATGGCGTTTTCCAGCTCCTCGATTTCCTCGGTGCGCTTGAGGATATACTCGCGGTTGAGGTGGCGCAGTTTGATTTCCGCCACATACTCCGCCTGCACCTCGTCAATGCCGAAGCCGATCATCAGGTTGGGAACGACCTCGGATTCTTCGGCGGTGTTGCGCACAATTTCGATTGCCTTGTCGATGTCCAGCAGGATTGCCTTCAAGCCCTGCAGCAGGTGCAGCCGCTTTTCCTTGCCCTTTAAATCGTAATAGGTGCGGCGGCGCACGCACTCGGCGCGGAAGGCGATCCATTCCAGCAGAATGTCGCGCACGCCCAGCACGCGGGGCTGCCCGCCGATCAGCACGTTGAAGTTGCAGGCAAAGCTGTCCTCCAGCGGGGTGGACTTGTACAGGCGGTTCATCAGCTTGTCGGGGTCCTGCCCGCGCTTGAGGTCGATGGTCAGCTTCAAGCCGTTGAGGTCGGTTTCGTCGCGCATATCGCTGATCTCACGGATTTTGCCCTGCTTGACCAGCTCGGTGATCTTGTCCATAATGGCTTCGACCGTTGTTGTGGGCGGGATGCGGGTCACGTCAATGCAGTTGTTTTCCTTGTCGTAGCTCCACGTTGCGCGCACTCGCACACTGCCGCGCCCGGTTTCCAGCACGCTGTTCATCTCGTCGGCATCATACAGAATCGTGCCGCCGCCGACAAAGTCCGGCGCGGGGATAATTTCGCGCAGGTCTGCCTTGGCGTCCTTCATCAGGGCGACGGTGGCGTTGCACAGCTCCTCCAGATTGAAGGAGCAGATGTTGGACGCCATACCGACGGCAATGCCCAGCGTGTTGTTGGCAAGGATGGTCGGAAAGGTCACCGGCAGCAGCGTCGGCTCGGTGGTCGTGCCGTCATAGTTGGGGACAAAGTCCACGGTGTCCTTGTCGATGTCGCGGAACAGCTCGTCGCAGACCGGCTCCAGCTTTGCCTCGGTATAACGGGCGGCAGCATACGCCATATCGCGGCTGTACGCCTTGCCGAAGTTACCCTTGGAATCCACAAAGGGTACCAGCAAACTCTCGTTGGAACGTCCCATACGCACCATAGTGTCGTAGATGGCGGCATCGCCGTGGGGGTTCAGGTGCATGGTGCTGCCCACGATGTTGGCGCTCTTGGTGCGGTTGCCCTTCAGCAGACCCATACCGTACATCGTGTACAGCAGCTTGCGGTGGGCGGGCTTGAAGCCGTCGATTTCCGGCAAAGCGCGGGAAACGATAACGCTCATCGCGTAGGGCATATAGTTGGTTTCCAGCGTGTCGGTGATGGTGGATTCCAGAATTTCGCCGGCAGACAGGATCTCTACATTATCCCCCAGCTGGGGTCGGGCGGGGGTCAGTTTTTTCTCTTTCTTTTTAGCCATTACTTTAACCTCGGGGTTTCTATCAGCTTACGTCCAGATCGTCCAGATACTCGGCGCCGTGCATGGCAATATGCTCTTTACGACCCTGCAAATTGTCGCCCAGAAGCAGGTCAAACACCTGCGAGGTGCGCTCGGCATCGGTGGGCAGCACCTTGATCAGGCGGCGGCTTTCGGGGCTCATAGTGGTCAGCCACATCATCTCAGGGTCGTTTTCGCCCAAGCCTTTAGAGCGCTGGATCGTATATTTTTCGCCCTCGATGCGGCGCAGAATGTCCGCCTTTTCCGGCTCGGTGTAGGCAAAGAAGGTCTTGCCCTTGGTGTTGATCTCATACAGCGGGGACTCGGCAATATAGACGTACCCCTTGTCGATCAGCGTCGGCGTCAGGCGGTAGAGCATCGTCAGCACCAGCGTGCGGATCTGGTAGCCGTCCACGTCGGCATCGGTACAGATGACCACTTTATTAAAGCGCAGATTCTCCAGATTGAAGCTTGCCAGGTCCTTGTTGTGGCTGCCGCCCAGCTCAACGCCGCAGCCCATCACGCGGATGAGGTCGGTGATGATCTCCGACTTGAAAATACGCGCGTAGTCGGCTTTTAAGCAGTTCAGAATCTTGCCGCGGATAGGCATAATTGCCTGAAATTCCGAGTCGCGGCTCTGCTTGACCGCGCCCATAGCGGAATCACCCTCCACGATATACAGCTCGCGGCGGGCTGCATCCTTGGTGCGGCAATCGACAAATTTCTGTACCCGGTTGGCGAGATCCATCTGCTGGGTCATCGTCTTTTTGATGGTGATACGCGCTTTTTCTGCGTGTTCGCGGCTTTGCTTGTTGATAAGCACCTGCTTGCAGGCTTTTTCAGCCTCATCGGGGTGTTCGATAAAATAGACCTCGATCTGGTGCTTTAAAAACTCGGTCATCGCCTGCGCCACAAACTTGTTGGTGATGGCTTTTTTGGTCTGGTTTTCGTAGCTGGTGCGGGTGGAAAAGCTGGAGGACACCAGCACAAGGCAGTCCTGCACGTCGTTGAAGGTGATAGCGCTCTCGTTTTTCTTGTACAGGTTTTTGGCTTTGAGCCATGCGTTGATCTGGTTCACAAAGGCGGTGCGCACCGCGCGGTCGGGGCTGCCGCCATGCTCCAGCCAGCTGGAGTTGTGGTAGTATTCCAGCGTCTGCACCGCGTTGGAAAAGGCAAACGCCACATTCATTTTGACCTGATAATCCGGCTGGTCGGCGCGGTCGCGACCTGTGGCGGCGCCGGAGCAGAAATGCACGGGGGTAAGCCCCTTGTCGCCCACGATCTCGTTGGCATAGTCGGTGATGCCGTGTTCGTACAGATACTCGTACTTTTGCGGCTCCAGACCGGATTTATCGTTGAACACCATCGTCACGCCGTCATTTACGACAGCCTGCCGGCGCAACATATCCTGAAACTGCGCTGCCGGGACGTTGATGTCGGTAAAGACCTCGGTGTCGGGCTTCCAGCGGATGACCGACCCGGTGCGGCGACCGGAGAACGGCTCCTTTTGCAGACCGCCCACGTTTTCGCCCTTCTGGAAATCCAGATGGTAGTGAAAGCCGTCGCGGTAGACATCGGCGGTCATCCACTCGCTGGCGTACTGGGTGGCGCACAGACCCAGACCATTCAGACCCAGGCTGAAGTCATAGTTACCGCTGCCCTCGCCGTATTTGCCGCCGGCGTACAGCTCGCAGAAGATCAGCTCCCAGTTCCAGCGCTCCTCGACCTTATTGTAATCCACAGGAATGCCGCGCCCGAAATCCTCGACCTCAACGACGTGTTCGGGGAAAAGGGTGACATTGATGCGGTTGCCGTGACCGTCGCGCGCCTCATCAATGGAGTTGGACACGATTTCAAAAATGGAATGGGCGCAGCCCTCCACGCCGTCCGAGCCAAAGATGACCGCCGGGCGCTTGCGCACACGGTCGGCGCCTTTGAGCTGGCGTATGGTTTCGTTTCCGTATTCCTGTTGTTTTTTCGGCATAATTCTCCCTGCTTTATTGCTTTTTTCTATGGCAACACCGCATAATTCCCACCTGACGGCTTAAGCACCGCTCCGGCTGCTGCGGCACGGCATCTGCGTTGCCAAAATGCTCGCCAATACACAAAGTATTGCCTGCGCTTTTGGCTTAGCATCTGCCGCACCTCGCTCGCCGTATCGGCACTTAGAATTATGCGGTATTGCCCTATCTTCAAGCCGGATGCTTTCCGGCGTATTTTGCGCATACATTAGTATTAAACCACAAAATAGGCGGGCTTGTCAAATTCTATTCCCATTATATCACAACTTATGGTTGTATTTCAAGGGGTAAATTTCAATCGCTGTCCTTTCCGCAGGTGCAATCCTCCAGGCGATTGCGATCCCCCAGCAGCACGGTCCAGTATTCCGCGCCGCGCAGCTGAAAGACCACCCAGTCGTACCCGGCGTATTTTTGGGTGGTGCGGCTTATGACGCGGTAGCTGCCAAGGGGCAGGTAGCCCACGACATCGTTGAGGTTGGCGGTGTAAAAATATTCTGTCCGTTCGTTAAAAACGACCAGTTGTTTCTTTTGCACGGGCTGCAAAACGGGGCCGTCGGCGCCGTAGTTGTTGAACCCGCCCGCCTTGATGACAGGCAAAAAATCCTGATAGCAACGGTTTAAATCGCACGCCCCGGCAATGCCGTTTACGCTGCCGCTGCCGGAATACTGCCACATTGCATAGCTTCCGCGGTAGCCGAGCGTCTGACGATAATCGGCGACCCACAGCGGGTATTCGGTAAGCGCCCCCGCGTTGATATTGCTGTTGATAAAATTGGTGTAGCTGTACCACCCGGCGTACCACTTGCGCTGGTACAGGATATCCATCGCGTACTGCACCAAGGCGGTCAGCTGGGTGCGCCCAAGGGTGGTCAGGTTTTTGGCTTCGACATCCACAAAGACCGGGTATTCCAGCTGCAGCCCCTGCAGGGCGTTTAAAAACACCGTCAGCTCATTGGCAACCGCCGCCTGCGTGCGGGCGTAGGTGTAATAGTATGCGCCGACGCGCAGTCCCGCCGCGTGGGCAGCATTGACATTCTGGTAAAAATACGGGTCGATGTACAGTCCCCCGCTGCCGCTGGAGCCGACACGCACAATGGCGAACTGCTTGCCTGCCGCTGCCACCTGCTGCCAATTGATGCTGCCTTGGTAGCGCGACACGTCAATGCCGTTTTGAAACACAGCCATAGTAAGCCCCCCTTTGCGGATATAGTATGCCGCAGGGCGCAGGAAGGTTATTCTGCCATAAAAAACTGCCGCTCCCCAAAGAGGAACGGCAGCGTGTCTTTACATCATACTGAACAAATCCACCTGGCTGGTTTCGGGCAGGCTGCCCAAGGCGCCCACCGCGCGCAGCTTGTCAAACACCGAGTTTGCCACGCCGCTGGCCTGCTGCAATTCCTCCACCGAAATATACTGCTGCCCGTTCATGGTCGCCTGCTCCAGCGCAAGGGCGGCGGCATCGCCCAGACCGCGCAGCGAGGTAAACGGCAGGCGAACCTTGCCGTCCTCCACCACATACTTGCTGGCATAGCTTTTGCCCAGCTCAATGGGCAAAAATTCGCAGCCGCGCTGCAGCATCTCGTTTTCCAATTGCAGGCTGACCAACGCATCGTCGTCCTTGGCGGTGCGCTCGTCCTTGGGGATCGCCTCGTTTTCCTTCAGGTGCTGTTTGGCGACCCGCACGCCGCCGACCGCCGCCTCGTAGTCGATATCCGCGCCGCGCACGGTGAAGTACACGGCATAGAACACCGCCGGGTGGTACACCTTGAACCACATCAGCCGGATCGCCGCCATCAGGTACGCCACGGCGTGCGCCTTGGGGAACATATACTTGATCTTGCGGCAGGATTCGATATACCAGTCGGGGACGTCATGCTCGCGCATGGCTTCCTCCCAGCCGGGCTTGAAGCCGCCCTTTGCCACCTTGCCCTTACGCACGGCTTCCATAATGTCAAAGGACATCTTGGGTTCCAGCCCCTTGCGCAGCAGGTACAGCATAATGCTGTCACGGCAGCCGATGACCTCGGCGATCGTGCAGGTGCCGGAGCGTATCAGCTCGTCGGCGTTGCCCGTCCAGACGTCGGTGCCGTGGGACAAGCCGGAAATTTGGATCAGCTCTGAGAAATTCTTCGGCTGGGCGTCCAAAAGCATCTGGCGCACAAAGTTGGTGCCCATTTCCGGGATGCCGAAGGTGCCTGTGCGCGAACCGATCTGCTCCTCGGTAACGCCGAGGGCGGCAGGGCTGGTCAGCAGGCTGTAAACCTTTTCGTCGTTCATCGGCACCGAGTCGATGGGTATGCCGGAGTATTCCTCAAAATATTTGTAGAAGGTCGGCACATCGTGACCCAGCTCGTCCAGTTTGAGCAGGGTATCGTGCAGGTATTTAAATTCAAAGTGGGTGGTCAGCAAGCCGCCCTTGACGTCATCCGCCGGGTGCTGGATAGCGCAGAAGTCGTAAATGTCAAAGGTATCCGGCACAACGACCATACCGCCGGGGTGCTGCCCCGTGGTGCGCTTGACGCCCGTGCAGCCGATGACAAGGCGGTTTTCCTCGGCACGGTTGACGGTTTTGCCGCGCTCCTCCAGATACTTTTTGACGTAGCCGTAGGCGGTTTTATCCTGCAAGCCGGACACCGTGCCGGCTTTAAAGACGTTCTCCTTGCCGAAAAGTTCCTCGGTATAGCGGTGTACGCAGGACTGATACATACCCGAAAAGTTCAGGTCGATATCGGGTTCCTTGTCGCCGTAAAAGCCCAGGAAGGTTTCAAACGGGATATCATGCCCTTCCACAATCATCTTGGTGCCGCAGACCGGGCAGTTTTTGTCCGGCAGGTCAAAGCCGTCAAAGTGGATGCCGTCGTTGATCCACTCGCTGTGCTTGCATTCGGGGCAGAGATAGTGCGGCGGCATGGAGTTGACCTCCGAAATGCCGGAGAAGTGCGCCACGGCGGACGAACCGACCGAGCCGCGGCTGCCCACCTGATAGCCGCCTGCGTTGGAGTACGCCACCAGACGCACGGCAATGACATACAAAACCGCGTAGCCGTGTCCGCAGATGGAATCCAGCTCTTTTTTCAGCCGCTTTTGCAGCACGTCCGGCAGCGGTGTGCCGTAGTCGCGCGCGGCGTGTTTCCAGGTATCATCGCGCAGTTCCTGTTCTGCACCCGGGATGCTGGGCGGGTAGGTACCCTTGGGGATGGCGCGCAGGTTGTTGTCGATGGTGGCGGCGATCTTGTTGGGGTTGGTCACCACGACCTCCAAGGCTTTTTCCTTGGGCAGGTAGCTGAAATCCTCCAGCATATCGTCGGTGGTACGGAAATACAGCGGGGCCTGGTTGTCGGCATCCTTAAAGCCGTTGCCCGCCTGAATGACCGCGCGGTAGATCCAATCCTCCGGCTCTTGGAAGTGGGAGTCGCCGGTGGCGACAACGGGCTTGTGCAGATCCTCGCCCAGCTTGATGACGGTGCGGTTGAAGTTTTTGATGGCTTCCAGGGAATCCACCTGACCGTTGCGCACCATAAACTCGTTGTTGCCCAGCGGCTGCACTTCCAGAAAATCGTAGTATTCGGCAATGCGCAGCAGCTGCTCATAGGGCTGCCCCGCCACAATGGCGCGGTACAGCTCGCCCGCCTCGCACGCCGAGCCGAGCAGCAGCCCCTCGCGGTACTGGTTCAGCAGACTGCGGGGTACGCGCGGCTTTTTGAAGAAATACTGCGTGTGCGCCGCGCTGACGATGCGGTACAAATTTTTAAGCCCCACCTGATTCTGCACCAGAATGATCAGATGGTAGTATTTCTTTTTCAGCACCTCTTTGTTGCCGCCCAAACCGGTGTTGATGGACTCGACATTGTGGATGTCCTTTTCCTCCAGATCGGTCAGCATCACCTCAAAGATGCGCGCCAGCGCCATAGCATCGTCCACGGCGCGGTGGTGGTTGAACGGCGGGATCTCCAAGTGCTTGTTGATGGTATCCAGCTTATAGTTGCGCAGCCCGGGGAACAGTGCCTGCCCCATGGGCAGCGTGTCGATGTAGGTGTTCTCGTCAAAGCTGACGCCTGCGCTCTCCCCTGCCTTGCGGATGAACAGCATATCAAAGCTGTGGGCGTTGTGCGCCACCAGAATGTGGTCGCCGCAGAATTCCTTGAAGGCGCGGATGGCTTCGTCCGGCGTGGGGGCATCCGCCACCATGGCATCGTTGATGCCCGTCAGCTCCACCACGCGCGGCGGGATGGGCTTGCCGGGGTTGACGAAGGTACAGAATTTCTTTTCCTCGTTGATTTTGCCGTTCTCGACAAACACCGCGCCGATTTCGGTCAGGCGTTCGGTATGCGGGTCCAGACCGGTGGTTTCGGTATCGAACACGACAAAGCTGCCGTCCAGCGGCATTTTGGCACCGCCGTACAGCGCGGGGATCATATCATCGACAAAATACGCCTCGCAGCCGTAAATCAGCTTGAAGCCGGGGTCGCTTTCGTGGATGGCATCGGTCGCCAGCATAGCTTCGGGGTAGCCTTGGCAGACGCCGTGGTCGGTAATGGCAACGGCGCGGTGTCCCATACGGTGCGCCAGCCGCACGATCTTACCGGGGTCGTTAAAGCCGTCCATCGAGCTGGACTTGGTATGCAGGTGCAGCTCCACGCGCTTTTGCCCTTCAGGGGCGGTATCCTGCCGCTGCGCACGCTCTACCTGCAGGACATCATAGGGCAAAATGACGTAGTCATGCTCATATTTGTCATACATATAGTTGCCGCGCACAATCAGCGTGGTGCCGGGCTTCAGCCCCTCCCACTTGGACATATCGGCGTCCTCGTCCCCCAGAACCTTGAGGTTGACGGAGCCGGAATAGTCGGTGATGGAGGTAAAATAAATCTTGCGGCGGCTGCCCTTGACCTCGGTGGCAAAGACATCGCCCCAGACCGTCACCTTGCCGCCGTCGCCCAAATCGTTTAAGCGGCGGGTTTCGGTCGGCTTAAAGTTTTTGCCGTAAAACAGCTTGACCGGCTTGTTGGTAAGCGCCAACCCCTCGATGGTGAAATCGGGCGGGGTTTCCTTGGCTTCAAACTTGACAGCGGGGGCTTTTTCCTGCAGGTATTTTTCAAATTCTTCCTCGGTGCGCACAGCGCCGCTGTCGGCAAGGCGCACGATGGGCAGTGCCTCGGTGCGCTCTTGGATCAGCTCTGCCAGCATCTTGGGAAATTCCACGCTCTCTAAAATCGGGCGTCCCGCGCTGACATGGACGGTAATGCCGTCCGCCCCGAAGGTGACGGGCTGTTTTTTGTCCAGAAAGCCGTTGACGGGCATCCCCCGCTGTTTGAGTTCCTCAATCATCAGTGCAACGGATTCGGGGGTGATGTTGGGGTAGGCAAAATAGTTTTTGACCTGCAGCTCATAGCCGGCAAAGGTGTCCTGCAAGGACGCACAAAGGCGCCCGCACAGCGCTGTATCCAGTGGCTCGGCGCTGCGCAGGCAGATAACGACCTGTCTTTTTGTGCGGTACAGCTCAACGCGCTCCACCAAAACGGTGGAGAATGCGCTGCAGAACTGGGCATCGGCCGTAAACTGCGGCCATACCTGCGTGACAAAAGGTTTCAAATGGACACCTCGGATGAATGAAAATAAAAAGGAATCTTACAGCTTGTGGATCTCCTCCAGCAGCTGCCCGACAATGTCGCCCTTGAGCATACGGATCTTTTCGCCGCGGATAAACAGCAGCGCCTCGTCCTTGCCGCCCGCAATGCCGATGTCCGCATCGCTGGCTTCACCGGGACCGTTGACAACGCAGCCCATAATGGCGATTTTCAGCGGCTTCTGGAAGCCCTCTTCCCGCAGGCGGGCTTCGACCTCATTCGCAATTTCGATCATCGGGTACTGGGTGCGCCCGCAGGTCGGGCAGCTGATGATCTCCGGTCCCGCCACGGCGTAGCCGACAGCGCGCAGGATATCATACCCGGCGTAGACCTCGTTTTCCGGCTCGTCGGTCAGGCTGACGCGCAGGGTGTCGCCCAAGCCCTCCAGCAGCAAGCCGCCGATGCCCATACCCGATTTGATCAGCCCCATACGGTTGCCGCCCGCCTCGGTCACGCCGACGTGCAGGGGGTAATCCGTCTGCGCCGCCAGCAGCCGGTAGGCGGACATCATACGGGGTACATTGCTGGATTTTATCGATATAACGATGTTATTAAAGTCGTGCTTTTCCAGCAGACGCACATGGTACAACGCACTTTCGACCATAGCCTCCGGCACGGGGGCGCCGTACTTGGCAAGGATATGCTTTTCCAGACTGCCGCCGTTTACGCCGATGCGGATGGGTACATTTTTGGCGTTGCAGGCATCTGCCACCGCCTTGACGCGGTCATCGTCCCCGATGTTGCCGGGGTTAATGCGAATTTTGTCGGCACCGGCATCCAGTGCTGCCAGTGCGGCGCGGTAATCAAAGTGGATGTCCGCCACGACGGGGATATCCACGGCTTCCTTGATGGCAGAAACCACCGCGGCGTCCGCCGGCGTGGGTACGGTCACGCGCACGATCTGGCAGCCCGCCTTGGCAACGCGCCGTGCCTGCGCCACGTTGCCGGCAATATCCTTGACCGGCACGTTGAGCATCGTCTGCACGGCAATGGGATGGTTGCCGCCGATGGTAATGTTGCCGATTTTCACTTCCCGTTTCAGTTGACGGTTCATGGTTGCGCCTCCTTAAAAAATGCGTATCACGTCCTGCATCGTCACAAACAGCATCAGCCCCATAAGCGCCAGCAGCCCGGCGGTGTTGATGACCGCCTGTGCGCGCAGGGGTACGGTGCGCCCGGTCAGACATTCAAATGCCAGAAACAGCAGCTTGCAGCCGTCCAGCGCCGGGATGGGCAGCAGGTTAAAAATGCCGATGTTGATGGTCAGCAGCGCCATCAGCGAAACAACGTCCTGCCAGCCGTAGGAAATTGCCTGCCGCACCACCGCAACGGTGCCGACAGGTCCGGTCAGCTGGTCAACGCCGGTTTTGCCGGTGGCAAGCTCGCCGAAGCTGCGCAGGATCATTGTGCTGTAAAAGCCGAAAAAGTCCCGCGCCTGGTTCAGCACGGCGCGCGGCGTTTTGGCAACGCGCACCACGCGGAAGTCGATGGTGCTTTTCAGTGCGCCGGTTTCGTCCCTTTGGGGGGCAACGGTCACGCTGTGCAGCGTCATCACCTGCCCGCCGCGGGAAATCACAAGGGTATGTTGTTTTTCTGTGCCGTCAAAGCTGTTCAGCAGCGAAAAGCTGCTGCGGCAGCGGGTGCCGTCCACCCACAAAATTTCGTCCCCCGCCTGCAAATAGGCGGCGCTGGCGGCGTTTGCGGTAAAATCCGCCACGCGGTTGGAGCCAAGAATCGGCATCGAGATTGCCAGCGCCAGCATCAGGGCAGCGCCCAGCAAAAAGTTCATCACAGCGCCCGCCAGCGTCACAAAAAAGCGCTGCTGGGGCGGGGCATCCTCAAACGAAAGGTTTTGCACAGCCGCCGGAAACAGCGGTTTTTTCTGCGCAGCATCGTCGGGTATTTCCTCTGCGTCGGGGGTGTTGAACAGGTTGTAACCGCCCAACGGCAGCAAGCGCAGCGAATACCGGGTGCCGCTTTTGCCGGTGAAGCCCCACAGGCGCGGTCCCAGACCGACGGAAAATTCCTCGACCCGGATGCCCGCGGCGCGCGCCGCCAAAAAATGCCCCAGCTCATGCACAAGCACCACACTGCCGAACACCAACAGCGATACTGCGGCAGTAATGAAAAACGTCATACAAACCTCTCAAAATAATGCGGTGTTGCCCGTAGGTTTTACAGGTGGCTCTCCACATACGCGCGCGCCATACGGTCACACTCGTACACGTCGTCCAGCGTGTAATCGCCGCCGAAGGCATCGCTGTCCACAATGCCCTCGACCAAGCGACCGATGTCCAAAAAGCCGATCTCATCGCGCAGGAAATGCGCCACGGCAGCCTCGTTGGCGCCGTTGGCGGCGCAGGGTGCCAGCCCGCCCTTGCGGATGGCTTTTTTGCACGCCGCCAGACAGCGGAAGGTTTCGTCATCGGCTTGGGCAATGCTCAGCTTGGTCAGCGCGGCAAAGTCCAGCTCCGGCACGGGGCTGGGCATACGCTCGGGCCAGGTCAGCGCATACTGGATGGGAATGCGCATATCCGGCACACCCAGCTGCGCCAAAATGGAATGGTCGCTGAACTGCACCGCCGAGTGGATGATGCTTTCGCGCTGGACAACGATCTGGATCTTATCCTCCGGCAGACCGAAAAGCCACGCTGCTTCGATCAGTTCAAGACCCTTGTTCATCAGGGTCGCCGAGTCGATGGTGATTTTTGCCCCCATATTCCAGTTGGGATGCTTGAGCGCGTCCGCCTTGGTTTTGGTGCGCAGCTGCTCGGTCGTCATCCCAAAGAAAGGACCGCCGGAGGCAGTCAGCAGAATTTTTTCCAGCGTTTTGGCGCTGTGGGCATCCTGCAGGCACTGGAAGATGGCGCTGTGTTCGCTGTCCACGGGCAGCAGATGTACGCCGTGCTTTGCCACCGCATCGGTGACCAGATGTCCGCCGGTGACAAGGCTTTCCTTGTTGGCGAGCGCCAAGTCGTGACCGCTTTCAATGGCGGCGAGGGAGGCGGGCAGACCGGCAATGCCGACCACGGCGTTCAGCACCGTGCCGGCACCGTCCATGGCGGCAAGGGTGCGCAGACCCTCTGCGCCCTGCAGCAGCTTGGGGGCATTCGCCTGCCCTGCCAGCGCTGCGGCGAGCTTTTCGCAGGCAGCCGGGTCCACCATAGCGACATACTCGGGGTGGAACTCATGGATCTGCGCCAACAGCTTATCCACGCTGGCGTTGGCGGCAAGACCGAACACCTTGTAGCCGTGCATACGCGCCACGTCCAGGCTTTGGGTGCCGATGGAGCCGGTGGAACCAAGCAGAGTGATTGTTTTGCTCATACGATCGTCCTTTTATTGTATAATATAAAAGAAGAAGCGCACGGCGATGGACACAAACGGCGCAACAAACATCACGCTGTCGAATCGGTCCAGAATGCCGCCGTGACCGGGGAAAATGGTGCCGTAATCCTTGATGCCCATCTGGCGCTTGACCGCCGAGGCGAACAGATCGCCCAGAATGCCCAGCACCGAGGCAATGCCGCCCATAACCGCCAGAATCAGGTAATGATACGGCTGCACATTAAAGGTAATGACATGGTACCGCGCCGAGAGCAGCGCGTACACCAGCGTCAGCACCATACCTGCCGCAATGCTGCCGCACACGCCGCCGATGGCACCCTCCACGGTTTTGTGGGGGCTGACAACGGGCGCCAGCTTGTGCTTGCCGAAGGCGCGGCCGGCAAAGTAGGCTGCCGTGTCGCCGCCCCAGGCAAAGCAGAGGATCAGCAGGATAAAGTAGATGGCGTCATAGCGGTACGCGGCAAAAGGCAGCACCCGCTTTAAATGCACCAGCGAGTAAAAGCAGAAGATAATTACACCCGAAAAGTACACAAACCCGGACAGCCTGCCGAAGTCGATCGTCTTGACGTTTTTGATCTGGCAGACATTGAAAAACAGCACCACCAGAAAGCTGCAGGGCAGCAGCACTGCGCGCACGGCCTGCATACCGCTGATCATGATCAACAGCGTAAACGGCACGGTGACGGCGTACAGGTACCACTGTTTTTTGCCGAAGCCCATGGCGGAAAACACCTCATGGATCGCCAGCAGGCAAAGCCCGGTCAGCGTCAGGTCAAACAGCAGCGTATCAAAAAAAGTAAGCACAAGAGCCAGAAATGCCAGCCCCACAACGGCAGTGATAACACGGGTTTTCATAGCGGTAGTTCCCTTTCAGGTGAAAAATTTGTCTGGGTCACGCCAGAAAATCAGACTTCCATAATTTCCTTGTTCTTGTTGGCGCAAATTTCGTCAATTTGCTTTACATACTTGTCGGTCAGCTTCTGGGTTTCGTCCTCCAGCTTTTTCTGGTCGTCCTCGGTCAGCTCGCCCGCCTTTTTCTGTGCCTTGAACTTATCCATAGCATCGCGGCGGACATTGCGCACGGCGATTTTGGCTTCCTCGCCCTGCTTCTGCACGTCCTTGGTCAGCTGCTTGCGGCGCTCCTCAGTGGGAGCGGGGAAAACCAGACGGATGACCTGACCGTCGTCGATGGGGTTGATGCCGATGTCGCTGGTCTGGATCGCCTTGGAGATGGGCTTGAGCATCGAACGATCCCACGGGGTGATGGTCAGGATGCGTGCCTCTGCCACGGCGACGGCGGCAATCTGGTTGATGGGCGTGGGGCTGCCGTAGTAGTCCACCGCCACGCGGTCCAGCACGGCGGGGTTGGCGCGTCCGGCGCGGATGGCTGCCAGCTCACGCACCAGATGGTCCACGCTGGCGTTCATTTTTTCTTCAAAGGGTTTGGTCATGCTGCTCATAATCGTTTTCTCCTTATTTTGTGTGTATTTATCAGAATAGGGGGATTTTATGAATTTTTCAACTTATTCCTTTACCAGGGTACCCACGACCTCGCCCTGCACCGCCTTGGCGATGTTGGCAGGCTCGCCCAGATCAAACACCAGAATGGGCAGACCGTTGTCGCGGCACAGCGTTGCAGCGGTGGAATCCATAACCGCCAGACGCTCGTCCAGCACGCGGGTAAAGGTCAGCGTGTCGTAGCGCACGGCATCGGCATACTTGTGGGGGTCCTTGTCGTAGACGCCGTCCACCATCGTGGCTTTAAACATGGCGTCGGCGCCGATTTCCAAGGCGCGCAGGGCGCTGGCGGTGTCGGTGGAGAAGATGGGGTTGCCGGTGCCGCCGCCGAACACAACGATTTTGCCGCTTTCCAGCGCGGCGATGGCTTTGTCGCTGGTGAACACCTCAGCCACCTGCGGCATAAAGGAGCTGGTCATCACCACGGCAGGCACGCCCTGCTGACGCAGTGCATCCTTGACGGCCAGCGCGTTCATAACGGTTGCCAGCATACCGATCTTGTCGGCGTCCATACGGTCCATTTTGCCGCTGGAGCGACCGCGCCAGAAGTTGCCGCCGCCCACGACGATGCCGATCTGCACGCCGAGGTCGTGCGCCGCCTTGATGCCCGCGCAGATGGAGGCGATGGTAGCCTCGTCAAAGCCGGTACCCTTAGCTCCGGAAAGCGCCTCGCCGCTGACTTTTAAAAGAATACGTTTGTACTGGATTGCCATAAAAAAGCACCACCTGTTTTGTATTTGCCCCTGTTTGCCGCAGCGCACCGGGACACAGTAAGCCAATATGATTGTTTCTATTTTACAATAGTTTGTGCGCAAAGTAAAGCCACGCCGCAAATTAAATTTTGCCGCCCGGCGCGGCGGGGCAAAAAAATAACACACCCGCGTGGTTTGCGGGTGTGTCAGACATAGCCACATTTATTGCACGGCGCGCAGACCGTGTACCAGCTCGCCGTGCAGCAGCTCGCGGCTGCGCCCGGCGTACAGAGCGTCGGATTCCAGCATCAGGCTGCCGATCTCCACCGTGCAGGGCAGCAGGATACATTCCAGCCGGGTGTTCTGCCCTGCCGAAGCGCGGATGCGCCAGCCCATTGCCTCGGCGCAGCGGCGGACCTCCCAAAGACCGGTGGCACCGCACTGCTCCAGCCGCGCGGCGCTGACGCCGTTGTTCAGCAGTTCCGCCGCGTCCTGCGGCATACCGCAGCCGTCATCGCTGTACACCAGCTTGTCGGCAAACAGGTGCAGGCGAATCTGCTTAGCTCCCGCCTCGATGGCGTTGGAAAGCAAATTGCCCGTAATGCGCGCCACAAGGCGGGCATCGCCCATGGTGGGCAAAATCTGCACGCCCGGCTCACAGGTCAGCTTGATTTCTATGTCGCTGCCCAACTCCTGCAGGTCGCGGCTGCAGAAATCGCACATTTCACGCAGGGTTCCTGCCAACTCCATGGGGTACAGCTCCGGCTCCGTCAGTCCCAGACAGGCAGCATGGACGGTATGGCGGCTTAAGCGGCGTAGATCCTGCAATTCCTGCCGCGCCGCATCGAGCAGTTCGCCCATTTCCTGCAGGGACTGGCTGCCGGGTTCGTCGGTGGTGCGGTTTTGCAGCACCTCCAGCGTGTTTTCCAGTAGATCGAACGATAGGGACATACGCCCCTGCAGCCCGCCGCGCAGGGCGAGAAAGGTATCCTGTTTGTCCTGCGATTGCATAAGCATCGCCCTCCGTAAAAAACAGATTATAACCGCGTGCGCAGCTCCTCGACCAGCGCACGGATCAACCGCCCGTTGGACAGCGGCGTTTGCGACGCGCAGCCGCAGCGCCGGCACAGTGCAACGTACCCTTCGGTGTGCTTGCGGCACAGCGCCCCCGACAGGCGGGACAGCGCCGCCGTGACTGCCTTTTCGTCGATGCCGCGTTCCTCGCCCGCAATCTGATATAAGCGGCTCAGCGGCAGCTCCTGCTCATAGAGCAGGGCGCACAGCAGAATTCGTTTCAGATACACCGTACCGGTGAGCGCTGGGTCGGCTTTCAGGCTTTGCAGCGCCGCACCGCAAAGGCGCTGTATATGGTAGATACGGGTGCTGCGCTCGTCCGCACCGAGGGCATACACCGTGCCGAACAGCGTTTCCATACTGTACGGGCGCACCAGCCGGGTGTAACGGTCCAGCTTGTGCAGGGCACCGCGCGCGGCGGCAGTTTCAGGAAAGGGCGTCAGCAGAAGAATTTTCGGGCTGGGCGAACCGGGCAATTTTTGCACGCTTTTCAGCAGCGTTTGGAACGCCGTTTCGGGCAGCAGCACATCCACCGCCACCACCTGCGGGCAAATGCCCTCCCGCAGCGCCTGCAAAAGCGCCTCCGCCGTTGCGTACACACCCGCCGTTACGCAGGGCTGGCTGTGGGCGTACAGCCGGATGCAGTCGCGCTCCAAAGGCTGCGAAACGGCAAAAAGCGCCGTGACCTGTGCAGGTTCCTGCGGCAGCTCTGCCGCAAAAACAGGATTTTCTAACAGCGGCATAGCAGTCACCTCAAACCCGGATGCAAGTCCCGGATCACGTCGTTGATTTGTTGGGGCGAAACGGCATTTTCATACAGATAACGCAGCAGAAGCTCCGCCTGCGCAGCATCCTGACCGGGGAAGGCACACTTCCGCGCGGGCAGACCGTTTTCCTGCGCTGCTATGTACAATTCATCCGCACGTTTGCACAGCGAATAGGTTATGCAGCCCGCTGTCTGCAACCCCGCAAGCTCCGAGAACTCGCGCCGCAACACAGCAAGCTCTTCTGATGTTTGACCTTTCATTCCTTGTCACACTCCACAATGTCACATTCCGCAACAGCCGCACATTTTTGCGGTTGTTAGTGCCGCAAATTTTGCGGCATTACGTTTATTATAAAATGTAACATAGATGGATACAATCCACACGGCGTATACGTTTTTCTACGCCGCCGCGTGAGGTAGTTTCAGTATACCACGCATTGTACGATATAGCAATCATTTTTTGGCGTTGCGGGAGAATTTTTGCGGGATTTTTTTGCAAAATAATTTTTCGGAAATTTCTTTTAAAATTTTTACCGCTTAGCACTTGACATTTTGCGGCGAATGGCTTAAAATAATCAAGTCGCAAATAAGGGCCTGTAGCTCAGTTGGGAGAGCGTTCGGTTCGCATCCGAGAGGTCAAGGGTTCGAATCCCTCCAGGTCCATAAAAGCAAAAGCCCCGCCGTATCCCGGCGGGGCTTTTGCTTTTATGTTGACCTGTAGAGGATTCGAACAGCCCGTCCGCCCGCAGGCGGGAACCAACACCCCAGTGGGGTGTTGGTTAGGGCGCGGGAGAATCCCGACAGGTCCCTATGCAACGTGCCGTATCCCGGCAGGGGGCTTTGCTTTTGTGTTGACCTGTAGAGGATTCGAACAGCCCGACCGCCCGCAGGCGGGAACCAACACCCCAGTGGGGTGTTGGTTAGGGCGCGGGAGA
>ERZ1034691.735-NODE-735-length-23611-cov-12.191671_pt1 | contig 23611 bp, 18 predicted proteins | sample MGYA00520638_ERZ1034691 | MGnify/ENA primary metagenome ERZ1034691 (study PRJEB33766, sample SAMN09781763) | gut metagenome | biome: gut microbiome | host: Homo sapiens | place: Madagascar | study: EMG produced TPA metagenomics assembly of the PRJNA485056 data...
AAACAAATGAATACAATTTTACAAAAAATTAATAATAATATTGTCAGCCGCAGGTCAGCTCGACCTGCGGTTATTGTTTTATGCTGAAATTTGTATTATAATATAAAGGAAATATCGTATGGAAATACTTTCATCTACGCTTAATCACATAGCCGTGCTTTTTTCTTTTATTCTTATCGGCTTTGTTCTTAAAAAGAAAAATATTTTACCTGACGGCAGCGGCAGGACTTTGTCACGCCTTGAAAACGGAATATTTATGCCTGCGGTCGTAATCAATACATTCTGGAATAATTGTACGGTAGAAAATATAAGCCGAAAATGGATTTTCCTTGTTTACAGCACTGCGCTTTTGATTGCTGCGGTTGCTCTTGCTTTTATTATCTCAAAATTTCTTACCAAAGATGAGTATTTGCGTAAAGTGTACAGATATTCGCTTTCGGTGTCAAATTTCGGATTTGTCGGAACTGCGCTTGTTCAGGGCATATACGGCGCTGACAGCATTGAACTTTTCGATTATTTAATATTCACCTTGCCGCTGAATATGTTTACTTACTCAATCGGGATTGCGTGGCTTGTGCCGTCGGATAAGGGCGGATTTTCTTTGAAATCATTGCTGAATCCGATATTTGTGTCGCTGTTTATCGGCGCAATCCTCGGACTTTTGCAAATACCGAGGGTGCGGCTTGTAAGTACAATTCTTACCGATTGTGCCGCCTGTATGGCACCTGTTGCAATGATTTTGACAGGATTTGTAATAGCGGGATATGAAATAAAAAGCCTGCTCAAGGTAAAGCAGACTTATATTGTGGCGGTGCTTAGGCTGATAGTTTTTCCGACAATTTTTGTGACTGCGTTAAGGCTTTTGAATACGGATAACGAAATAGTTTTTGCCGCACTCTGTGCAAATGCAATGCCGTTAGGACTTAACACCGTTATAATTTCATCGGCATACGGAGAAAGTCCGCAAACAGGCGCAAGCCTTGCTCTTGTGTCGCAGGCAATGGCGGCGATTACCGTACCGATAATATTTTTAATATTTTTTTAGGAGATTTTAATATGAAGATTTACCTTGCATCGCCGTTTTTTAACGATAACGAAATTGCAAATATTCACCGTGCGGTTGAAATTCTTAAAGCAAAAGGTCACGAAGTTTTTGTACCTATGGAGCACGATGTTGAGAGCAGGGAAAGCCTTACCAATGCAGAATGGGCAGAAGAGATTTTTAAAATTGACAAATGCGGAATTGACGATTGCGATGCGGTTGTGTTGCTTTACGGCGGAATGTACTCCGACAGCGGAACTGCGTGGGAGTGCGGATATGCCTATGCGACAGGCAAAAAGGTAATAGTGTGCTGCTATAATATTGAGCAGACCAATCTTATGATAGTAAACGGCTGTCACGCATTTTTAAACGGAATAGACGAACTCTCATACTATGATTTTGATAAAATGCCCGTTGTCCGCAATGCAGGCGAACAGAAGTAAATACATTTGTTTAGTACGGATACTTAAATTATGGTCCGGCATATTTTTTAAGCTAAGTAATTATAAAGTTTATTACTATAATATTAACAGACAAATGCGAGTGATAATTATAGAAACTAAAATCGAAAAATGGGATATTTAAAAAAGTATAAACAGTTACGGTTTAAATATAAAATCTGTAAGTGATGATTTTGACGGTTTAACAGTTATTCTTGAAAATAATGAAATGAAATTGTTTTCAATCAGATGGGCGGATGCGGAAAGTTATTGCCGTTCAACGGAAGAAATGCGTTTTAAATTTATTGTAGGTGAATGGCAACAAGTCTGAAAAGAATTTCCAAATCATTCTTTTTTTTTAGTTATTGATTCACCATATATAAAATGGATTAAAGAACAAGCAGGTGGTTTTATGGACGATGATAAATTAATTCATTTTATGATTGCTTCTGCTGATTATGTTCTTGATACAGTTTCAAAATATGAACCGGATGAGTATTATTTAAGTGAACTGACTTGTTCGGATAGTACAAAAATCTCTCTATGGCATAATTTACTGTGTAACTTTATTGATTTTAGCTGATATTGTTTGATACCGAAATTCACTCAAAAAGCAAAGACTGAGTGATTGAAAAACATAGCAAATAAGCCGATTTTTCAGTGTTTATCATAAAAAATAAGCACCCGATTGCTCGAGTGCTTTTGGCGGAGATGGAGAGATTTGAACTCTCGCGTCGGAGTTACCGACCTACTGGTGTTCGAAGCCAGACCCTTCAGCCACTTGGGTACATCTCCATATTAAATTATCGTACTCAACTATTATAACGGCTCAATTAAAAATTGTCAATACCTGTAACTAAATTATTGTTTTATCATAAAATGAAATGAATAAGCAATACCGAATTATTTTTCGTAAGGCGGGTGATTTTATGGCTTTTGACACAAGAGAATTGTTTGCTCGGTTGTTAAAATGCGAAAGCGGAGGAGAGGGGGTTGAAGGTATGCGTGCGGTTGCCTCTGTGATTATCAACAGGTCAACAGTGCCTAACGGTGAGTTTGCCCGAATAAGCAACGGCGGAAATGTGCGGGCAATTATTGAACAGCCAAATCAGTTTACCTGCTTAAAAACAACTGTCGGCGGACAATACAATCCGCAAAATGTGTATAACATTGTCCCCGAAGATATACACTACGAAATTGCAGATTGGGCGCTTGCCGGCAACACCGACAGCTCGGTCGGCAATTCGTTATTCTTTTTCAATCCCTATTCCTCAACCTGCCCAAACTTTTTTCCGACAAATATCGGCGTGATTTACAATCGTGTCGGAAATCATTGCTTTTACTCTCCGACTCAGGCTTACAACAACACATAGGAGTGGTTCGTTTTGGTAAATTACATCAACAATAAAAAGGCGCAGCAGCTCAACCCAGATACTCTGTATAATCTCAACACCAATCCCTCAGCCTGCAATAATTATAATTGTATAAACAACCAGATTCCCAATACCATACAGCAATACGGATACGAAATTCCGTCGGTTCTCGACCTTGCAACCTTGGTAAGCCCCACAAGCCCGAGTTATTATAGTTTCAGTCCTACTCAGCAGGCGCAGAATATGAGAAATTCCGCTCAAAATCAGCCGTCACAAACCGGTCCCGCACAAAGTCAGTACAACGAGGCGGCACAGGATTTGGCTGTTCGTGAAATTCAGAACATAGACGCAACCCAGCCGTACAATCCCGAAACCCTGCCGACCCCTGCAATGATAAATGAGCAGAATATGCAAAATATGCAAAACAATCAGACTGCAATGTCATCGGCGAGCCTGCTTACCGATATTAAAAATCCGTACGAGGTCACAGCCGAAAGCGTGCAGTATCTCAACGGCTTTATTCGCACCCAAATCGGCAGGAGAGTATCCATTGATTTTCTTGTCGGCTCAAACACAATCGTTACCAAGTCGGGATATTTGCTCGGTGTTGCCGCCAACTATATCCTCATAAACGAGCTTGATACCAACGACCTCACAACCTGTGATTTCTATAATATAAAATTTATCAGATTTTATTTTGATTAAAATAAGATGCTTTTTCAAAAGTTGGGGTGAATATGTTTTAGCCGACTTTCGGTCGGACAACAAAGTTAAGAGAAAGAAAAATTTTCTGCCCGAAGTTAAAAGTTTGGTCAACCTTTTCAAAGGTTGTGGGTGTGGGCAACGCCCGTAAATAGTTTTCTTTTATACAATGTCTGACAGCCAAATGGCTTGCCGTTTGCGGCTTGAATACAATGGCGAGAGCCTTTTAATTGCGTAAGTAGGAATAAGTCAGAAAGATTATTTTATAAGTTTGTTGCCTGTAAACTACTTATACATTATAATAAAATGCCTACCATTCCGCTTTTCTTTTGCGTGAAAAGAAGAGCTCCAAAATAAAGCACGCTTAAGGGGAAAGGGATTTCGAGTCCCTTTCCCCTTAAGTATCCCCTTTCCTTAGACGACCAAGGTCAGTGACCTTGGAACCTCTGACTTATATTTTTCTGATAAAATTTGTACTTGGCAAAATAAGTTATTTAATTATTTCTTTTTTAAACTTACACTTGCCTTAGAACCTACTTTTTATTGCACTATGTAGTCCTTGAAAATCTTTTCAAAGCGTTTAAAGAAAACATTTTTGTTGCTTTTTATCATAAAGCCGAATAACAGTGAAACAGCAATTATATCGAATACGGGCAAAAACCATATAAACGGCAGTTCTGTATAGATTTCGGGATAGCTTAGGAAAAGGACAAGGCAGGTTGAAACCGTAACCAATACAAGAAAACCGATCCAAAATATTATATCTTTTTTCTTTGTGTAAGATTTAACGCATACATCAAGCTGAGTTCCACGCTCTTCGGCTGTAATTTCATTTATCGGATTAAAAGGCTTGTATTTGTCGGCAGGGTGAGGACAGAGTTTTGCGGATTTACCGTTTACAGAGCCGTAAAGTGTTGTATCGCTTGCGGTGTTTCTGTTTAGGCTTGAAAGCGGCATATATTTTAGGGTGTGATTGCCGAGAATATTAAAAAATTCTGCCTGCGATATGTTCATTTTATAATTGTGTTTTTTCATTTCAGTCACCTGTTTGTAATTATAATTAATTGGATTTGAATAATGTTTGATTATTTGTGATTATTTAGAATTTCTCGCATTTTCAATAAATGCTCTGACAAGCTCAAAATCCTTGCCCGATTTGTCGGCAAGCTCAACGCCTGAGCTGACATCTACCGCAAAGGGGCGCACCTGAGCAACGGCTTTGGCTACATTATCGGCTGTGAGTCCGCCTGCAAGAAAGAGCATTTTTTGGCTTTTCGGGAGTTTTTCAAGCATAGACCAGTCAAAACTCTTGCCACTGCCGGGTACTGCCGAATCAAATAAAATTCCTTTTACATTGTCAAGATTTTCAATATCGCCAATGCTTTCAATTCCGCTCACATTAATTGCCCGAATAACGGGGGTTTTGCACTCGCTCAAAAGCTTTTCGCTGATTTTGCCATGAATTTGCACATAGTCAAAGCCGAGGGTGTGTATCTGCTCAAGCTGTTCTTTCGTGGGCGACACCGTAACGGCTACGCTCTTTATTTTTGGGTCGAGAGCAGAGAGCAGCTTTTGCGCCTTTTCGGGCGAGATATTCCTATGGCTTTTCTCAAAAAACATAACAAACCCGGCAAAATCGGGCGAGAGTGTGTTTACACATTTTATATCATCGGGATTTTTAAGTCCGCAAATTTTTACTTTTGTCATAATTTCCTCCTATACTATTAATAATATGTTATCATAAGGAAGAAAAATGTCAATATTCAAAGAAAAATTGCGGAATTTCAGCAAATTTATTTCTGAAAATTATTGACAAACCCCGAAAAGATGATATAATTATCTTGTTATGCAACATAAAGAGTATAACAATCCTTGCGGCGAAAGCCGCCATAATGTCCAGAAGGAGGTGCAATATAATGGCAGTAACAGCTAATTACGAGACAGTAATGGTAGTTTCTCTTAAGAACGGCGAAGAGAACGTTCAGAAAGTAGTAGAGAAATTCAAGGCTCTCATCGAAAACAATGCCACTTTAAAGAATGTTGACGAATGGGGCAAGAGAAAGCTTGCTTACCTTATCAACAAGGAGAGCGAAGGCTACTATGTTCTCTTTGATTTTGAAAGCACAGCAGAGTTCCCTGCAGAGCTCGACCGTATCTACAAGATTACAGACGGTGTAATGCGTTCAATCATCATCAAAAAAGAAGAAGAATAATTTACGAATGAACCTTTGTAGGGGTTATTCCTCGAACACGAAAGGAACTTAAAAATGCTTAACAGAGTGGTTTTAATGGGCAGATTAACTGCCGATCCGGAACTTAAGACAACCCCTAACGGTGTCAGCGTAACATCTTTCAGTATTGCGGTTGACCGTTCATATGTAAAGAGCGGTGAAGAACGCAAGGCGGATTTTTTCAATATTGTTTGCTGGCGTCAGACTGCTGAATTTGTTTGCAGATATTTCAGCAAGGGTTCTATGATTGCTATTGACGGACAGCTCCAGAGTCGTTCGTTCCAGGCAAAAGACGGTTCTAACCGTTATGTAGTAGAGATTGTTGCAGACAATGTTAACTTCACAGGCGAACGCCGTGACAGTAATGCTAACGGATACAATAATCAGTCTTACGGCAACAATCAATCATATGGCGCACAGTCTTATGGCTCTAACCAGTCTTACGGCTCGGCTCCATACCAGCAGGCACAGGCTCCTGCTGAGTCATATCAGAGCGGTTCAAATTCAGATTTTCAGGATATGCCGCTTGATGATGATTTACCATTTTAAATTTAACTGAATTATAATATAATTCATTGAAAGGAGTTCTCACAATGGCTGACAGACCAATTAACCGTGGTAGAAAAGCTCGCAAGAAGGTTTGCGGTTTCTGCGTTGATAAGGTTGAACACATTGATTATAAGGACATCGCTCGTCTTCGTCGTTATATGTCAGAGAGAGGTAAGATCCTTCCTCGCCGTGTAACTGGTACTTGTGCAAGACATCAGCGTGAAATTACAGTTGCAATTAAGCGTGCAAGACACCTTGCTTTGCTCCCATACACAGCTGACTAATCTATAATCAGTATTTTAAGCACCGTTTTTATACGGTGCTTTTTGTTTTGCTTTTGTAAGTACAGTTTTTAATAATCTAAAAACTCTGACATAAATCAAAAAATATTTGTTTGTTTTGGTCAAACTTTAAAAAAGCATCGAAAATTAATAAACAAACTTTACTCGCAAATTATGTGCAATTTGCCTTTTTGACTTACAATTCCTACAAATACAGCAAATAACACTTGATTTTGTGGCGATTTTCGGTATAATATTAAAGTAGTAACAATATATAGTTACTGTAACATTGTTGAAATGTGCCTGTTACGAACGGGCTTCATTTTCATAAAACACACAATACAAAACAGACCGTTTGCCAGCGGTCTGTTTTGTGTTTTGCGGAAATTTATTGTATTCCTTAATTGTAAAAAAATGCACCTGTAAATCATGCGGCTTACAGGTGCATATATTTTTTAATTAACCTACGCTGTAAATTTCAAGAGTATCAATATATTCTGAAAGGTAACGCTGAATTTCGGTTACATTATTAATTGTAATTGATGTGATGTAGTGGGTAACAGCTGAATTTTTGTACTGAAAATCGTTAAATTCAGCATTGCCGGCTGAATAGTTTTGCAAAAGAGTAACATCGTTTACATCAATCTTATTGTCAAGATTGATGTCCCCTGCAACAAGGTCGTTTATATATGTATAAGTCTGTTCTGTATCAGCGGGTTGATTATTAAGGTCTATAAACTTAATTCCGTTTTCTTTTGCGTATTTTTCGGCTGCGGTAGAGGAATAACCGTTGATTACATAATATGGGTTCAATATATTTGAATTTCCTTTGTTTGATAAAATATAATCGAAATATCCAAACGCTTCATCACCTATGTATTCAACATTTTTGCCGATTAATACTTTATTAAAAGAACAACCGATGAATGCATAATCGTCTATGTATTTTACACTGTCGGGAACTTTTATCTCTTTCAGTCTTGCGCATCCACAGAATGCATTTTTGCCGATTTTGGTTACATTGTTACCGAGTTTTACATTTTCAAGATTATTCATATAGTTTGCAAAACTGTCGGGGATTTCTGTAATTCCGCTTCCGATCACAAGATTTTCAAGAGTGTAAATCGGTTTAATATTTGTATTATCGAGAGTTGTAAGGCTATCGGGTAAAATAAGGGTTTTAACATTGCTTGTATCTGTTGTTACAAATATAGATGAGGATAAATTTTTCACCTGTCGTCCAAGATAGGTGGAAGGAATTTCAAGAGTTTCTGACACTGTATAATTAATTGAAATAAGAATCAATGACTTGTCACTTAGGTCAACCGTATAATTGTAGTCATTGTTACTGTCTTTATAATCGATGTTCACAAGTACAAAATCGTCATCGTTGAGAGTGCTTTTATCAATGTAATAATAATCACCTGATTTTTCTACGCTGACCGTATCTGAACTGCAGCTTGTTACGCTATGCAGTAATGACGAAACTCGTACATAATTGTCCCGCATTTCAATAAAAATATCACTGTTTGCCGGAGCAGGAATAAAGGAGAGGTTACTCATCTTTGAGTTTGCCTCATCAAATACAGACAATGATTTTGTTGCATAAACTTTGTTGCTTTTTTGAGTGCAGTAACCGTAAATTGATTGTACGGAAAAAGCAAATTCACTTGCGTATTTGCCGTATATTGTATTGCCCTCAACATTGCAGTATGAAACGCTTGAGTACCACGCTTCACCGCATATTGCTCCCGATGATTGAGTATCGGAAAAGTAGTTGTAATTTACAGTGCTGTTTTTTACAGCGCAGTTTAAAATAGCGGCATATTGAGCGTAAGCACTGAGCACACCGCTGACATTTGCAGGTGCGACATTTGCGTTTTCTATTGTTAAATCATATATTTTTGCACCTTGCAAAGAACCGAAGAATCCGCTGATATTGTTCAATTCATTTTTGGTTGAACCGATTTTAATGTTTTTGATTGTATGATTATTTCCGTAAAATACAGAACTGAAATAACCGTCGCTGTTGCAGAGCGGTGGTACTTCTTTATCATAATCGGCGAAATCAAGGTCGGTATTTAGATTTATTTTTTCCGGAATATAGCCGTAATTATTGCAAATTTCAATAAGCGTAAAGTAATCGTCAATACTGCTTATTTCATAAGGAGCGTCAACGGCTTTTTCTTCATAGTATTTTAAAAGGATAACAGCATTGTTCATATCTTGAACAGAGCAAGATGAATTGCTTAAAAGGGATTTTGACGCTTCAATCTGATTGTTCAGAAGATTTGCGTATTTCTCGGAGGAGATTTTGCTTTTATCTATGTTTTCGGCATCTGAAACGGCCTTTTTTAGATTTTCTGTAACTTCACTGTTATCTAAATCGGAAGTAAAAGCTTTTATAGAGGCATATGCCTTTGAAATATCAGGCTGATTATATGCATCACTCCATTGGTTATGGCTAAGTATATAGGAATTATTTTCTTTGCAATTCTGATTTGTAAGTAAAGAACTCGAAAAAGACATATAGCTTGAATCGTTGTTTGACTCAATTACAACCGAAAATTTTTCACCCGATGTAAGGTAAACTTCATCTTTTACATCTATGTAATGTACGCCGTTATTCTCAATTTTCCCGCTGAAAGCAGTGAGAAGTCTGCCGTCTTTTGGATTATCAAAATCAGCATTAAGTGCATAAACAGAGGCGGTATAATCATAAGCACCCAAGGTTTTGAAACTGATTTGTTTTAACTGTTCGTCGGATTGGGCGGTAAATACATTTGCTGCACCTTCATAATTGTAACCGTACCCTTGAGTGACAAAGCAGTTCTGATATTCGTTGTCATAAGCATTGTTGTCTTGCATTATATATTGAGAAAAAGCAAGATTGGTTGTATCGTAAGAAATCCAAATGTAACCATCATTGCCGTAATGCTCGCCCCAACTGTTTTTGCACAGCCATGCACCGTCATTTGAAGGCTTGACTTTACCGGTAAAATTATCTTTGCTGTAATTATCGTCCCAGCCGACAACGACTATTAAATGCGAATCTCCGATTCCGATGCAGGTATTATCGCTGTAATAGTTAGCGTAGTCGGAAGAATAGCAGTCGGTAATGTTTGGATAGTAAACGGTAACGGCACCGTTTGACACAATCTTTGATTTTAAAGTATCTTTGTTATTGCTTATTTCACTGTAGTCTTTGAGCCTGTAGTCTGAATAATATCTAAGGGTTTCTGAAAAGCCTTTCTTCACTTCGTTGTAAGGGCAAATACTTTGCGGATATGTACCAAACCCCGAGTTAAGCGAGATGGCAAGAGTATCGGAAGTGCCTCCGTTACTGCCTTTTGACGAATCGTTTATGTAATCGCCGTAAAAAGGAGATGACTTGTCAACTATGCCTGAATGTATGTACCAGGTTTGTCCTGCCTCTGATAAGTCAATAGTGTCTTGCGGATTTTCTCCGAGCTTGCTTTTTAGGTCATTTTGCGAGAGAATACTCGATTCCATTGATGCTACAGATGCAAATGCCCAGCAATATCCCTCGGAACCCTGATTTTTAACCTTAGATACTCTGCCGTAATCTCGCAAGTCATATTTTTGCGGAAGTTTTTTGTTTATATTTTCAGTATCGTCATTAAGTTTTTCAACAGGAATTTCGTTGTTGTTTTCGTCATATAAAACGGTTCTGCCTTCCTCAATCTTTTCGTAAATAGCTTTAACGGATTTGTTATCTTCAACAGTGGCGGCAGAAAACGCATTAGAACCGCAGCCGAGAATGAGCAATGAAGAAAGCATTAATGATATACATTTGAATGATTTTTTCATATTCTCCTCCTTTATGATTACTTTTGATATTATAGCATTTAATTTATATTATTGCAATATTTACATATAAAATATATTATGCTGTTTAAATTTATGGTATATTTATAAAATATAAAGCTTATTTTCTATTTAATTATTGTATTTATAATCATAGGCTTGTACTTTTGGTATTGCGTTTTATAAATAATATGTTATAATAAAAATAAAAAAAAGTTAGTTAAAGCTAACTATATGGAAAGGACATAATACAGATGAAAGCTGATTATAAAAATTGGGTACCGAAATATATGGTAAACGGACTTATTGCAGGCACAATTGTTTTTGCGGTTTTATTTGTAATTTTCGGTGTAATCGGGTTAGGACTTAGCGGAGTGTTAAGGTGGATAATATTCGCTGCGCTGCTGATTGCCTTGATTGGCATAGGTATGTTCTTAAAATGGAGTGTTATGGCTTACAAAGCATTTTCGTATGACGGAACCCGCCAACTTTCAAAGCAGATTATTGAGGGAACCGCAAATTACATAAATATACCAAACGGCGGTAAATGCCTTGATGTCGGCTGCGGCAGCGGTGCGTTGACAATTGCGTGCGCAAAAAGAAATCCGAAAGCCGAAATTGTCGGTCTTGACCGATGGGGAAAGGAGTATTCTAATTTCAGCAATATGTTGTGCTGTAAAAACGCAAAAGCAGAGGGTGTAAGCAATGTGAAATTTGTAAAAGGCGATGCCTGCAAACTTGATTTTTCCGATGAAACTTTTGATGCGGTTACAAGTAATTATGTTTATCACAATATTACCGGCGCAGATAAACAGGAATTGTTGCTTGAAACATTGCGAGTGCTTAAGAAAGGCGGCACATTTGCAATTCACGACTTAATGTCAAAGGCAAGATACGGTGATATGGAAAAATTCAAGCAAAAACTGCTTGATATGGGATATGAAAAAGTAGAATTGATTGATACTGCAAACGGTATGTTTATGACAAAAAAAGAGGCAAAATATTTACAACTTTGCGGTTCAACCTTGCTTGTAGGTAAGAAATAAATTTTAAAAAATATTAAATTATGGCTTAGCGGAGTGTCGGTCGGGCATTGAAATTCAACTAACGCTAAATTATTCTCCCAAAAACAAAAAAGTTTACTCAATTTTTTCAAAAATTGCAGGTTTGGGCAGCGCCCATAAAATCTTTCGATATACAATTTATAAGGCACAAACAGCAAGCTGTTTGACTATCGTTAGATTGCATATACGGAAAGTATTTGTGGGCATTGCCCACACCCACGACCTTTGAAAAGGTTGACCAAACTTTTATAATTGATTGGCAAATCAATTTGCTAAACAATAATTTCTCCAACTCCTGAAAAGAACGAAAATAAATATCAGTAATAATTACGGCAGTTATCTTTTTTGATGACTGCTGTTGATTTTTATATACAATTAAGATACAATGCTGATGTATAATAAAAGCAAACAGAACGGAGGGGATTTTTTGATAAGAATTTTAATTGTAGAGGACGAGAAAAGTATTTCAGACCTCATACGAATAAATCTTACAGACGCAGGTTACAGCTGCATTTGCGCATTTGACGGTATGGAGGCGGCAGATTTAATTGAAAACGAACGCTTTGACTTGATTTTGCTTGATATAATGCTGCCGAAAATAAACGGTTATGAACTTATGGAATACATAAAACCGCTTGAAATACCCGTAATTTTTATTTCCGCAAAATTAGAAACTTATGACAAAGTTATGGGATTGAAACTCGGTGCCGATGATTATTTAACCAAACCCTTTGAAATCATAGAATTGCTCGCAAGAGTTGAAACCGTACTTAGAAGATACAATAAAAATTCATCAATAATCACAGAGGGCGATGTTGTAATAGATATTAATTCTCATATCGTAAAAAAGAACGGAACTGCAATTCCTCTTACGGTAAAAGAATTTGATTTGCTTTTAATGCTTGTTCAAAACAAAAATATAGCATTGTTCAGGGAAAAAATATTTGAGCGTGTATGGGACGAAACATATATAGGCGACAGCCGAACCATAGATTTACATATTCAGCGCCTGCGAAAAAAACTCGGCTGGGAAAAGAAAATAGTTGCGGTTTATAAAATCGGTTACCGATTGGAGGGCGACTGATGTCAGTATTTTTAAAAATATTTTTAAGCGTTGTAACCGTAACTGTGCTTTCATTCTCTGTTTGCAGTCATATAATTATTGACTCGGAATTTCACAGCAATCTTAACAATGAATTTGAAAAATCAAAAACCGAAAATTTATCGTTGAGAAGTGCGATTGCTACTGCAGTATATAATCAACCGCACAACGGAGATATCTCGCTTTCCGATTTAAAGAAAGTAACTTCAAACATTAAGGTTTCAACTTCGTACGGCGATTTGCAATTTGCTTTGCGTGATGAAAATTATGAGCTGATTGGCGGCAGTGATAATGTTGTAATGCTTGACGAAGACAGAGTTATGAGCCTTGAAAATGAATCACAATCGACTATTGTGTATTGCGACAGTGATAATTATTATTCCGTTACGATTGTAAAAACAACCATTGACGGCAAGAAACTTTTTTTAGAAAATTATGCTAAAATTACAAATGTATTTGAACAAAAAGACAGGCTTTACTCGGTTTTGCAAATACTGTTGCCGAGTATGACATTGGTAATCGGTGGTATGATTTTTATTTTTTCAAAATTGATTACCGACCCAATCAAAAAACTTTCGTCAACGGAAATGGAATTTGCTCAAGGTGATTTTTCTAAGCGAGTTGAAATCAAGGGCAATGACGAGGTAAGCAAGTTGTCGGAAAACTTCAATTTTATGGCAGACAAGATTGAGGACAATATAAAAGAATTAAAAGACGCAGTAAAGCGGCAGGAAGATTTTACGGGAAATTTTGCACACGAACTGAAAACTCCTTTGACTTCAATTATCGGTTACTCCGATATGCTGCGCTCCAAAAAACTCAGCACGGACGAGCAATTTATTTATGCGGATTATATTTTTAAGGAGGGCAAGCGACTTGAGGCTCTCTCTAAAAAACTTATGGAAATAATGGTTTTAAAACTTGATAAGCTCGATTTAAAGCCCGTCAGCGCAACATATCTTGCCGAAAGCGTAGAAGATTCCGTAAAACTTTTGCTTGACGACAGCGGTATAAGTCTTTATATTAATGTAGACGAGTGCATAATAAATATTGATTTTGATTTAATTAAAACCGTACTCATTAACCTTATAGACAACGCAAGAAAGGCGAGCCAAAGCGGCAGTTCCGTTGAATTGACAGGAAATTCCGTATATAACGGATATATGTTTGCTGTAAAAGATTATGGTGTAGGTATTAGTGAAGAAGATTTGCCGAGGGTGGCAGAAGAATTTTATATGGTTGATAAATCAAGAGCAAGAAAACAGGGCGGTGCCGGAATGGGACTTGCCTTATGCTCAAAAATAGTAGAAATGCACGGCGGAAAACTGACAATTAAAAGTAAACTCAACGAAGGTACAAGAGTGGAATTTTTGATAAAGGGGGAAAACGAATGAAACGAAGATATATTATTGTAATTTGTTTTGCCTGTCTTATTATTTTTGCTTGTCTTGTATCTCAGTTTACCGTATCGCAAATTCAGACGGATAATGCCTTAAAATATGAAGAAGTAAATAAGATTTCACCCCTAAATATTTCAAAAAAGACGCTTACTGTTTCTCAAAAACTTAAACTTTATATTGATTCTACTAATGATACTTCTGATACTTCCGAAGTTACCACAACATCAATTAGCAGAGAAAGCGCACTTTTGGACGGTGATACCGTTGTGCAGGCATTCTTTGAAGAATTAAATAAAATCAGTGAAGATGTAGGTTTGACTTTCAATGTAAATCAAAACGACATTATATACAAGAACTGCAATCCGAACATTCTTTCATATTATGATGACCCGTCATATTACGCTATATTTTGGTATGTTAATTTGGAAAGCGATGATTGGATGATCAGTTTTGCTATGGACGATGAGTCGCATATGATATTTAATTTAAATATAAGCTCTGTAAATTCAAAAGCGTTGTTTAATAAAAACGACAATATCAGCGACAGTTTTGCTAAAGGGATCGGAAAGTATTTTGACGCAAAAAATATAAATGCTGATTTTTACGATAATGTTGACTTTAACGAACTGTTTTTAGATTATTCGTTTGACAATGATATTGATGCCGAATGTTTGGTAAGTTTTAATACAAATTGTTCCGAAATCAGCTTTGTTTTTAAATTTGGAAATTACCGAGATGAATCAGAAGAAATAGCGGAGTAAAATATACAAATTAAATACATCTATGAAGAAAATAAGCCGTATTCTTTTGCTATTATTTTAATAACAAAGGAAACGGCTTATTTTGGATGTGATTTTATGTTATTGAAAAATAAAAGATTTACCGCTAAAGTTGTTTTTATAATTATAACGGCTTTTGTACTTATTCTTTCGATTATATTGATAAGTGAAACCAAAACGCATTATTATGTATTTTTAGCTGACGATGACACGGAATGTATAATCAATAATGTGCCGTATGTCACCCAGGAAAATGTACTTCCGACAGGCTGCGAATCTGCTTGTGCAGTAATGGTACTGCAATATAACGGTTTTGATATTGAACTGACTGATTTTGCAAATAATTATCTTGATAAAAAAGAAATTGTTTATGACGATAAAGGCAAGATGCACAACGCATCTCCTTACAAATACTTTATAGGAAATCCGAACGATTATGACAGTTACGGCTGTTACGCACCTGTAATCGTTAATGCCGTAAATAAAGCGGTAAAAAGCACTGATTACCATTGCGAAAATACAAGCGGAGAAAGCCTTGATTATTTAATGCAAAAATATGTTTCAAATAACATACCTGTTCTTATATGGGTTACAATAAATATGAGAGAGCCTAATAAGGGGGACAGTTGGTATTTGGAAAACGGAGAAGTTTTTGTTTGGATTGCAGGCGAGCACTGTATGGTACTTGTCGGTGAGGACGACAGCGGATATTATCTGCTTGACCCGTACAAAAGCAACGGATTGGTTCGTTATGAAAAATCCGTTGCGCAAACCCGTTACAATCAGATGGGCAGTCAATCGGCAGTGCTTTTAAAATAATAATTCAGATGTATTTTATCAAAAGAAAAGCGGCAGTCAAATAAAACTGCCGCTAAAAATTTAAGAAAACAAGGCGGCTGTTGCAGCTGCAAATACAGCAACGGCAAGTACGACCGCAATAATTTTTGATGGCGTAGCAATCGACGACGGTGCAATCATAGCCGCAGGCGCTGTAGTAACAAACGATGTCCCATCCTGCGCAGTAGCAGCCGGTGTGCCTGCTAAGGTTTTTAAGTATTGTATGTGGGATTAAAAAATTAAAATTATATATTACTTTTATAAAAGCAAAGGTATTGATACAAAAAATCAATATCTTTTTATTATAATCAATAATCGTAATAATAAATATAAACAGTAAATTGTAACATCTTACAATTAAACACAGTGATATTTGTTCACTATTTTATTAAAATTTTATTGATAAATGACAAATAAATGATATAATGAGATTGTGTTAATTTTATATAAATTTTAGAAGGTGGTTATTATGATTTAGTTAAAAATCGATAAGTTATTATAATATTTTGGAGGGATTTATAATGGGTGTATTTAAAAAATTATTATCTGCCGTATCGGTAACATTAACGGCAACAATAGCATTCACTTTTCCTGTGCAGGCGGTTGCGTCAAATTTATCAAAATTCTCGCCTGCAGAAGAAAATGATACAGAAAACACTATTGTCGGTGAATTGGTTTCTGAAAGAGATGAGTACACAAAGTATTTTAGAATGAGTGACGGCTCTACGATGGCGGCGCAGTATGAGTACCCGGTGCATTATAAAGACAATAATGACGAATGGGTGGAATATAATAATTCATTGTCTGAATTAAACGAAAACGCTACCGAATATGAAGCAGGAACTGAAAGTAATGAAAAATACTATAAAAATCAAAACAGTAATATTAATGTCAATTTATCAAATAAAGCCAAACTAAACAATATGATTAAAGTTGAGTTTGACGATTACATGGTAAGTTGGGGTTATAAAGGCACTAATTACAGTAAAGGTAAATTAGTTGATAACACAGAAGAACTTACCGGTAATGATGCTTTCCTTGCACAAGAAAATCTTATGTCTGAAATGCTCTATGAAAATATTTATGACAACATAGACTTGCAATGTCTTGTCAACTCATTGGGTGTTAAAGAAAATTTTATTATTAAAAGTAAAAATGTAAATAATGAATTTGTAATTCAATATAAAATAAACAATTTGAATGCAGTTCAAAAAAATGAAAGGGAAATATCGCTTACAGATAAAAACGGTAAAGAAGTATACATAATTGAAGCTCCGTATATGACGGATTCTGCGGGAAACGGCAGTTCTGATGTTTCGGTGAAAATTACAAATCAGAAAAACAATAAATTGACGGTTACTTTATCTTATGATAAAAGTTGGCTTGAGGACGATGAAAGAGTATTTCCTGTAACTCTTGACCCTACTTTCAACACAAGTCAAAAATGGGATAAAACATCATGTGCATATGTAGATAATTCGAATCCAAATACTTCTTACGGCTATGGCAGTGATACGGGATATACAGGAACTGTATATGTCGGAACATATGGCTCCGGTATGTACAGAACTTATATAAAGTTAAATGAATTGCCTAAGCTCAATAAGGGAGATATTGTTGTTTCGGCGCAACTGAATATGCATCTTTATCAGAATTCTTTTTATGATGATATGTATATAGGCGCATATCCTGTTACAAGCGATTGGTCACAAAAAACAATTACTTGGAATAATAGTGCCGATTTTAGCGGAACAGCTCTTGATTATGAAAAATTAACTTCCGATAACGGAACATGGCATGATTGGGATATTACAAATATTGTAAAAAAATGGTATAACGGTAGCAAAAACTACGGTGTTGTATTAAAATCAACAAACGAAAGTGATGAAGAACAATGTGCTTCATTCTATTCGGGTTCTTATCCGTCTTCCTCAATACCACGCCCGGTAATCGCTATTACTTACAGAAACAATAAAGGTCTTGAAAACTATTGGTCTTATTCTTCGTTCTCTGTCGGTACGGCAGGTACTGCGTATATTAATGACTATTCGGGAAACTTGACTTTTATTACATCTGATAATTCTACTGTCGGCAGTGGCTCTGTTTCTTTACAGCATATATTTAACGGATATACAAGTAATTCACATTTTACAAGCTCCTATCCGTATGCAGGTAAAGGCTGGAAACTGAATTATCAGCAGACACTTTATCCGTCATCAAAGTTTAGCACATCAGATTACTTAATAGATAATTATCCGTATGTATATACTGATGAAGATGGTACGGACCATTATTTTATAAAGGAAACAATAGACGGTAATACTACATACAAAGATGAAGACGGATTAAAATTAGAGCTTACAATAAACTCATCAAGCGCATCAGAGAGATACACAATAAAAGATGATAAGAATAATAAGCTGATATTCAATAGCGATGGTGTTCTTGTGAAAACTGTCGATTCAAATTCAAATGCTGTAAAAATCAATTTAGATTCTGCAAAAGGAATAAGTACAATAGAAGATGCTTGTGGAGATAAACTTACATTTAACAGAAACAGCGAGCATTGTATAACAAAGGTTACAAACTCAGCGGGAAAAGCAAGAATTTTCAGATATGACAACAACGACAGACTTATTCAAATTCAAAACCCCGACAATGGAATAATAACATTTGAATACGATAATGACGGTTCAATGGCAAGCGTAACCGACACGGACGGATATAAGGTAGTTTTTGGTTATTCGTCCTTAAGCTCAGGCAAGAAAGTTACATCAGTTACCGAATATGCTTCAGACGGAACAGCAGGACAAAAAATCACATTCAGTCGTAATGAGTACAATCTTACAAATATCCGCTCAGCAGGTCTTGACGGTGTCTATGGCAACAGTGACGACTGCGTATCTGTATATCAATTTGATAATCTCGGCAGAACAATATCTGTTGAAAACCGTTTGCAAAGCGGCGAAAAAATGGGCGCAGCGGTTTATTCGTATACTGACGGACAAGCCGATACATCTAAAAATAACCTGAAAAATCTTAACAGAGTTACAACTAATTATGCGACAACAACCAATGTTCAAAATTTACTTAAAAACCACAGCTTGGAAAGCAGTACATATTGGAGCAATATAAACCAAGGCAGCGGTATTGATTATTCAACAAGCTATGTTTCGGAAGAAAAATGTTTTGGACAAAAATCGCTGAAAGTTAAAGTAAATACCGCAGGTGAAGATTCAAGATGCGGCGTAAGGCAAACAACAGGCAATAATGTGCTTGTACCGGGCAAAACATATACATTATCGGCATATGTAAAAACTTCAAATATTTTAAAAGGCACGGATGTCGGTGCGTTAATCGGAGTTAAAACCGAATTTGCGGACGGTACATTTAATCAATATAATTCAGAGCACATAACAGGCACAACAGATAAAAATATAAATAACGGTTGGCAGAGAATTTATACTACTTTTACCGTTCCTGAAAACACAACAAATTCTTGCGTATATCTTGCCGTAAGAGGTACTACGGGAACAGCGTATTTTGACGGTGTACAGCTTGAAGAGGGCGATGTTCCCAATAAATACAATCTTCTTCAAAATTCAAACTTTGAAACTACAGGAAGTAACTTGATGCCAACATTTTGGGGTAATCATAATTTAACTTTAAATTCCTCAAATGATACAACTACCACCTATACAAAATGCGACGGCAGAAAATCGTTTAAAATCCGTGGTGATGTTACAAAGAACAAACAAATTTATCAGGATGTGCCTGTCAGCGGAAGTGAAGATGACACTTACATTTTCAGTGCATGGTCAAGAGGTGATTCTGTAGCAGTAACGGATAACGATACTTCCCGATTCGATTTGTATGTTGAGGTAAAGTACAGCGACGGAAGTGCAAAAGGAAAGAAGCCGCAGTCTTTCAACAAGTCCGTTGGTGTATGGCAGTATAGTTCATTTGTATTTAATCTAAGTGATGAAACTGATGCAAATAAAGTGCCTGTTAAAGTTACGGTTTTCCTTAGATTTACCAAACAGTACAACACGGCTTACTTTGACAACGCACAGCTTATTAAAGATTCTGTTCCGAGTTATACATATAACGATGACGGAGAGCTTGTAACGGTAACCTCAAATGCAGAACAAAAATCCAAAATGGAGTACACCGACTCCAATCTCACCAAATCGGTTGACGCAAAGGGCTATGCCTATACCTATGATTATGACGATAATCATAATATGACTAAGGCAACAAGTCAGAACGGAGTTGAATACAACTACACCTACAATTCCAAAGGACAGGCAACAGCACTTGAAGCAAATAATTCCGAAAAAACACTTGCACTAAAATCAAATTTGGCTTATACTAAAGATGGAAGATTTTTGGATAAACTGTATGATCAGGACGGCAACTGTGATACATATAATTACAATTCAACCACAGGTTATCTTGACAGTGTAAAGGATAACGACACAGGTGCACAGATTAACTATACCTATGATGAAAACAGGGGACAGCTTATCAGCGTGTCGCAGACAGATTCATACACTGACATCACGGCGCAAAATAACTATACCTATGATGAATCGGGAAAACTTCTAACAAAAATCAACCATTCAAATACCGATTACATCATCGACTATGACAAGTTCTACAATACAACCGAAAACAAAGTAGGTTCACAGGTGCTTACTGCTTTTGATTACGGCACAAATAACAACATACTTCAAAAAGTAACCTACGGAAACGGTCAGACCGTAAATTACAATTACGATAAATACGGCAATGTTAAGGAACTTTTCTATAACGGCAAACTTGCATTCAGCTTTTTAAGCGATAAAACAGGTTCGGTTATGCGCCATAAAGACTTTGTAAATAATCGACAGTATGACTATGATTATGATACAACAGGCAGACTTGTGCGACAGGTAAAAACAGATATTTCAAAAACCGACGCTGAAAATAAGTTTGTTTCGGCTTATGAGTATGATTACGATTTAAATAACAATGTAACAAAACTCGCAAGCAAAAACGGCGACAGTTCCATAGTCCACAGCTTTACTTACGGCAAAGACAATTTGCTTACCGAATATTCTTCTGATGTTTCAAGTAAGGTAACATATACATATGACGGACTAAACAGACAGACAAAATCATCTGTTGCATTAAAAACTCCGCTTGATATGAGTTACACTTACTATGACAGTAATCGTGGAGAAAATTTTACCACAACAAAAATTAAGGAAGAAACCATTGCTAAAGATACTTATAAATATGAGTATGACACCAATGGCAATATTACCGACATTTATAAAAAGGTAAACAATGACTGGCAAAGATTATATTTGTATGAATATGACGAATTTAATCAACTTATAACTTCCTGTGATTATATTAATCAAAAACAATACCGATACGATTATGATGAAGCCGGAAATATTCTTACAGAAACTGTCAGCAGGATTGGTGCTCATGGACAACTATATGATTCAAGAGTAAATACATACGGATATGATGACGCTAACTGGGGCGACAAACTTACAAGCTACAACGGAGAAACTATAACCTATGATGAAATAGGCAATCCGCTTTCATATCGTGACGGTATGACAATGACCTGGCTCAACGGCAGAAAGCTTACAACCTTACAAAGCGGCAATGAGAGTATCAGCTATAAGTATGACAGCAACGGCGTAAGAACAAGTAAAACCGTAAACGGAGTTGAATACACATACGAATACCTCAACGGTAAGCTTATGCACGAAACAAGGGGAGAAAAAGTATTCGACTATTGTTACGATGCAAACGGTCAGCTTTATGCAGTAAGCTACAAGGCAAATTCTTCAACCGACGCAGTAACATATTACTATGCGCATAATTGGAGAGGTGACATTACTTCAATCTATGACGGCGACGGTAATATGGTAGCAAAGTATGAATATGATGATTGGGGCAATGTGCTTACAGTAACAGATGCAAACAATTCTGAAATCACTGACCCTGCTCATATTGCAAACCTCAATCCGTTCCGCTATCGCAGCTATTACTACGATTCTGAATCAGGCTTATATTATCTTATGAGCCGCTACTACGACCCGGTTACCCACAGATTTTTGAATGCAGACGGATATTTCCAGTCGGGCAATGGTATTCTCGATACTAATATGAATGCGTATTGCAGGAATAACCCGATTATGAATTCTGACCCGGCAGGTGAGTATGTAACATATTCAGGCATACTATATAACGGCAAAACTTTTAGTCATGTTCCGTCATTTCAGTTAGGATCATTAGGACACGATATTAGAGCGCTTTGGATAGATAGTGAGTTTATTGTTTCACATAAATTTGACCTTCCGGATACTCCTATAATAAATTTTTCGGGAACAAGTTTGAAATCATATTCATATACCAAAACTTCATCATCTACACCTACTCAATATACATATTATGAAAAAATCAATGACAAAGAAAATTCTGTTCATAATACTGTTAGTGTAGTAGATTTTAGTTATTCTATGACAAAAGAGAAAAGGTTTTCCTGTGCGTTAGGTGTAACTATATCTAATGTAACATTAACGGCAGAAAGATTTTCTGACGGTATGGGTTCTGGTATATCATGGGAATTGTCTACTACATCAGGAGTAAACAGTTCTGCAATTGGTATAGAAGGTTACAGTACATATACTGATCAACTTTTAGCAGTTGCGGTAGGTACAGTTATTGCACTTTGTCCGCAATCTGTGCCTGCAATAGCATCATTTTTAGTTGATTACTTTGGATCACAACGTGCGGGGGCCTTTTAATGTTTTATATTATACGATTTGTTTTATGCAATTTATTGCTTACTTTACCGACAATATACATACTGATTAAATTAAAAAAGAAATTTGCAAACAGTAAAACTAATACTAACGCTGATTATACTCGTACTGCTAAAAAACCGATAGAGATAAAAAAGCAATATTATTTTTATTGGATACTTATTGTGTTGCTATTTTTTCTGTTGTTTCAAGTTTTTAGTTATCCGTTTGAAAAGTATTTTGTAACTTTTTCGAGTGAAAAATCTGCATTCGCTTATATATGTAAAGATGTTTCAAAATATGAACGATTTGAATGTGATAATGCAATATTCTATGTTGAACGCAGTGAAAGGCAAGATAAAATATATTCGATAACGAAAATCGGTGACAGATACAGCTATGTTATCAGTTTGCAATCAGGCGATAAGTATCAAGAATTACAATGTAAAAATGCAGGATTTGATGTAACTGTAATGTATAACGAAAGTGCAAATGTTTCATTTTATGATGTTGTAGTATGTAATCAACCAACTCCTGATAATCATACAGCAACATTAAATGATAACGAACTTACTTATGCGACAACAGTTAATAAAGTATGGTTTAACGGGCAAAGAAAAGCAGTTTGCTATTATTATATGGATAAAGCAAAGCCTATTAAAGATATTACTGTAGAAGCTCCTTATTCTAAGGCAACTTTGGCTAAACCCAGAGTTAAACATTGGTGGTTTATTACATATGCCGATTTAAGTAATTCAGATGACTAAAGCGTAGTTTAAAAATCAGTCGTTGTCATACTTTACAATAGTGTGACAACGACTTGGCTTAATTGTAAAAACGTAAATTGAGTTGGATGCACTAAAATATTTTTATAATATTTTAGTAATTAACCCAAACAGTTAGCTTTTGATGTAAATCTATTATGAGAATTCAAAATTGTATTATGACTAAAAAACAAATTATTCAAATTTCTATATTATCTGTTCACAGCATTATATTATGTTGCTCAATTATAAATATAATTGGATGTTTTATTGCTCAAAAATTATTTGCGTTTCCGTTTGCTTATAGCTTTTTTAATATTCCATTTTATCGATATTTACATAATGGCAGCATAATTCAGCTTTTAGTTTTGATAGTTTTTGTCATTCTTTCTGTTTTTTTAACTATTATG
>ERZ1034691.751-NODE-751-length-23353-cov-9.708258_pt1 | contig 23353 bp, 20 predicted proteins | sample MGYA00520638_ERZ1034691 | MGnify/ENA primary metagenome ERZ1034691 (study PRJEB33766, sample SAMN09781763) | gut metagenome | biome: gut microbiome | host: Homo sapiens | place: Madagascar | study: EMG produced TPA metagenomics assembly of the PRJNA485056 data set...
AAGCGTTATGTCGAGGTGTTCATCAACGACCATGCCGATTCTCCCGTGGCCATCTGGCTGTTGCGGAAATACTTTATCGCTACGTCCACTCCCGACTATGCCGCCGCAAGCAAGGCCATCAAGGCGTTGCAGAAGAAACTGCCCGACAATGCCAGCCTGAAACTGTTGGCGCAGAGCGTGGAGAAGCTCAAGGCCACCAGCGTGGGCAACAGGTTGCCAGCTTTCACCACATACGACATCAACGGTAGCGCGGTATCGTCGTCCGACTTGTCGGTGGGCACGGCTGTCATTCTCGTGTGGGCCACGTGGAGCTATGACAGCAGCGACATGATGCGGCATCTCCAGGAGCTCTGCCAGACCACGAAGCTGAAGGTTCTCGCCATCAACGTGGACCCAAGCAAATTCGATTGCCGAAGCTACATCAAGAGCAATGAGGTGACGTTCCCGGTGGTCTGCACGGGCGACATGTTCGACACGCCGGTGCTAAAGCAGCTGGGGCTACAGTCGGCATGCGACCTCTTGCTCGTCAAGGATGGAATAATAAAAGGCGTTAACCTCTCCTCATCCAACTTGGACCTTCAATTAGGGAAGTAACCAGCCCCCCGCACCTTATTACCTTTATTTATCTGCCTATGCTTGTAAAAACCTATTCCGCCGCCGTCAATGGCCTCCAGGTCACCACCGTGACCGTAGAGGTCAGCTTGATAAAGGGAGTGATGTATCATCTCACGGGCCTTGGCGATGTCGCCGTCAGGGAGGGGCGCGACCGCATCGCCGCCGCCATGCAATATAACGGCATGAAGTTTCCCAGGGCCGACATCACCGTGAACATGGCACCTGCCGACCTCAAGAAGGAAGGCAGCGGCTTCGACCTGCCGCTTGCCATAGCCATCCTTTCCGCCGATGGGCAGATTCCCGCCGACTCGCTGGGAGAGTACATGATGATTGGCGAGCTTGGTCTCGACGGCAAGCTGCAGCCCGCGAAGGGCGTCTTGCCGATAGCCATCAAGGCGCGCGCCGAGCATTTCAAAGGGTTGATAGTGCCTAAGCACAACGAGCGTGAGGCCGCCATCGTCAACAACGTCGACGTCTACGGCATGGACTCACTGGCAGATGTCATAGCCTTGTTGTCGCGCCAGCGAGAGTATCAGCCTTGCGTGGTTGACACGCGCGATGAGTTCTACAAGCAGCAATACGATTTCGACCTCGACTTCTCCGATGTCCGTGGTCAGGAAACGGTGAAGCGCGCCTTGGAGGTGGCGGCCGCCGGTGGCCACAATGTCATAATGATAGGCCCGCCGGGCTCCGGCAAGAGCATGATGGCCAAGCGCCTCCCGTCCATCCTGCCGCCTCTCACGTTGCGCGAGAGCCTCGAGACCACGCAAATCCACTCGGTTGCCGGCACGCTGAAGCAAGGCTCCGCGCTCATATCCCAGCGGCCTTTCCGCGCGCCGCATCACACCATTTCGGAAGTGGCCCTTGTGGGAGGGGGCATGAACCCAATGCCGGGCGAGATAAGCCTTTCACATAATGGAGTGCTGTTTTGCGATGAGCTGCCGGAGTTTAACAAGCACACCTTGGAAGTGTTGCGACAGCCGCTTGAGGACAGGCAGATTACCATAAGCCGCGCCAAATACTCAGTCACTTACCCCGCCTCGTTCATGTTCGTGGCATCCATGAACCCTTGCCCTTGTGGTTATTACGGAGACCCGACCCACCATTGTGTTTGCACGCCGGGGCAGATACAGCGCTACCTCAACAAGATTTCCGGGCCGTTGATGGATCGCATCGACATCCAGTGCGAGATTTCCGCCATTCCCTTCAAGGAACTCAGCAAGGCGCAGCCAGGTGAGCCGTCGGCCAACATTCGCGAGCGCGTCATCGCGGCGCGAGCCATACAGACGCGGCGATACGAAGGTGTCGCCGGAGTCCACTGCAACGCCCAGATGACAGAGAAGATGATACACGAGTATGCCGAGCCAGATGCCGCTGGCCTAGAATTGCTTCGCACCGCCATGGAGCGGCTGAGCCTCTCGGCGCGAGCCTACAGCCGCATACTGAAGGTGGCACGCACCATTGCCGACCTCGACGGCTCGGAGAAGGTGGAGCCGAGACACATAGCCGAGGCCATAGGCTACCGACAGCTCGACCGTGGCGACTGGGCCGAAAGAGGATTGTAATCAAAAGCTTTTTCTATATGCATTGCCATAATGCTTTGAATTGAGCGTAAAGTTAACAAGAAGCGCATGGGTTCACAAGGTTGTGGTCCACAAGTTTGTGAACTCTCGCGTTTTTATCGTCATTGCCGATTGATGCCACGCCTTGTTCTTGTTGAAAATAGCCCCAACCCGCAAAGTTTACGACTAAATAGCATTATTCCGATGAAATATTTGTGACTGCAAGATAAAAACCGTATTTTTGTCAGCAATACTGAACTTTATAAATCTAAATCTTTGCTTATGAAACTTTTGAACCATAATCACCTGCGTGTCGTTCTCGCGACACTTGTCGCCCTTGCCATGGTCTCATGCCAACGCTTGGCAAGCGAAGACCCGGAACCGCCGTCAGGTGAAAAGTCGATGGTGAGGTTCAAGGTCAGTCAGTTTGAGGCCCTGCCTTTCTCCACTGCGCAGTCGCGTTCCCAGTCAGTTTCCGAATTGTGCAAGCAGATAGACCTCGCGGTGTTTCAAGGCGGAGTTCGCACGGTGAAGACCACGCAAAAGGCAGGCGACAAGGATTTCGGCACGCTCTCCGTGGCACTTGCGCCAGGGGCGTATAAGGCGGTTATCGTCGCCCATAATCAAGGCAAGACACCAACGATGACCAATGCCGAGAAGATAACGTTCAGTGGCGACTTGTCTGACACGTTCTCGTGGAGCGATGACATCACGGTCGGCGAGGGCAATGGCCTCGACGTGGACGTCAGCATGCACCGTGTCGTGGCAATGGTGAGGTTTGTCACGACCGACAAGGTTCCAGACAACATCTCAACCTTGCAATTCTATTACACGGGCGGCAGCTCAACACTCGACGGATTGACAGGCAACGGCTGCGTCAACTCACGCCAAACCGTAAAGATAGCCATCACCGACGACATGAAAGGCAAGACGGCCAAGTTTGAGATATACACATTCCCCAAGAGCGACAGCAAGGAGCTGAAGATAGAAGTCACGGGACTTGGCCCAACGGGCGAGGCGGTTTACAGCCACACGTTTGAAAACGTGCCGGTCAGCCGCAACCAGATAACACAGTTCACGGGCGCGCTTTTCAGCGACAATCCCGTAACGGGCGACACGTCGTCCAAGTTCATGCTCACCACGGATGATGAGTGGCTGACCGTGGACAAGAGTTTTTAGCATGGCGCGCAAACGTTTGCATAATTTATATCAATGTTATTGATTGTTTTTTCTTTTTGTTGCATAGGAAAAGACCTAAATTTGCAGTGAGCAATCAAAAAAAAGAATTCCTAAAAGCTGCGATATTAAATGGCACATTCTACTATAACAATGAGAGACATCGCGGAGGCCTTGGGCGTCTCCGTGGCCACGGTCTCACGGGCGTTGAAAGACAGTCCTCGAATAAGCGCTGAACAGCGCGACCGTATCAAGTCTTACGCAAAGGCGCACGATTATTATCCCAACGTGCTTGCCGAATGCTTGCGCAGCAATGTGGCGAGGTCGTCAAAGGCGATTGGCGTCATAGTGCCCCAGTTTGAGCATTTCTATTTCTCGTCCGTCTTGAGTGGCATCAACCAGGAGGCCATGTCCCACGGTTATACCTTGATGGTAAGCGAGAGCCTTGACGAGTACGAGACGGAGGCCCTCATCTGCAAGCGGTTTCTTGAGAATCGCGTGTGTGGTGTCATCGTCTCAGAGGCCAAGAACACCGTGCGCTACGATCATTTCAAGCGTATCTTGGACTGCCACATGCCGCTCGTGTTCTACGACCGCATTTGCACGGGAATCAATTGCGACCGCGTTGTCGTCGACGACTACCAAGGCGCGTTCAACGCCGTCAACTACATGATAGAGCGTGGTTGCCGCCGCGTCGCGTTCTATGGGTCGCCAATGACCATGGAGATAAGCAAGAACCGCTATAATGGCTATCGCGATGCCTTGTTGCACAACGGCTTGGAACCCGACGACAGGTTTTTCCGTATCTGTGACAATCGCTCCGACGCCGAGGCCATAACGCCGGAGCTGCTGTCGCAAGAGGAGATACCAGACGCTTTCTTTGCCGTCAACGACGATACCGCCATCGGCATACTCTATACCGCCAAGCGCATGGGCTACAGGGTGCCGGAAGACATCAGCATTTGTGGGTTCACCAACGGGCAGCGCGCCGTGGCCAGCGACCCAATGCTGACAACGGTGGAGCAGCGAGGCCAAAGGGTAGGAGAGGAGGCTGCCAACATCCTCATAAGCAAGGTGGAAGGCGAACAGCCCATGGAGAAGATAGAGAAGCGCATAGTGAGGACGCGCCTGGTCATCAGGGGCACAACACGATGACGATTCAGATTAAATCACGGATAAAAACCAAATACGATGAGTATGGATTGTAATAATGAGACCCCGACAATGTTGAAAGAGAAGCCCGACATGTCGTTTGGGGGGCTGTGGAACCTCAGTTTCGGCTTCTTTGGCGTGCAGATTGCCTACGCCCTCCAGAGCGCGAACATCTCGCGCATCTTCGCCACTCTCGGCGCCGACCCGCACAACCTTAGCTATTTCTGGATATTGCCGCCGCTGATGGGCATCCTTGTGCAACCCATCGTGGGCACCTGCTCCGACAAGACGTGGTGTCGCTTTGGCCGCCGCATCCCCTATCTGTTTGTTGGTGCCGCCATCGCGGTGCTCGTGATGTGCCTGTTGCCCAACTCCGGATCATTCGGCATGACCGTGAGCACGGCCATGGTCTTCGGTCTCATCGCCCTTATGTTTCTCGACACAAGCATCAACATGGCCATGCAACCATTCAAGATGCTTGTCGGCGACATGGTCAACGAGAAGCAGAAAGGCCTGGCTTATTCCATCCAGAGCTTCCTGTGCAACGCCGGCTCGTTGGTGGGCTATGTCTTCCCGTTCGTCTTCGCCGCCTTGGGCATCGCCAACACCGCCGCCAAGGGAACGATACCCGATTCGGTGATTTACAGCTTCTACGTGGGTGCCGCCATCCTCATCCTTTGCGTCATCTACACCGTGTGGAAGGTGAAAGAGTGGAATCCGCATGACTACAACGAATACAATGGCTCGTTGAAGTCGGTAGAGGAAAAGGAGGAAGGCTCTGGCAACTGGTTCGTGCTGTTGCGTAACGCCCCGTCCACATTCTGGAAAGTCGGTCTCGTGCAGTTCTTCTGCTGGTTCGCCTTCATGTATATGTGGACTTACACCAACGGCACAGTGGCCGCCAACTGTTGGGGCACTACCGACGTGACGAGCGAGGGCTATCAAGCCGCCGGCAACTGGGTGGGAATCCTCTTTGCCGTGCAGGCCATTGGCTCAGTGGTTTGGGCCGTCGTCTTGCCTAAGTTCAAGAACCGCAAGATGGCTTATTCCCTTAGCCTCGTGCTTGGTGGCATCGGCTTCGTGGCATGCGCCTTCATCCACGACCAGTATGTGCTCTTCGTGCCATTCCTGCTCATCGGCTGCGCTTGGGCCGCCATGCTCGCCATGCCGTTCACCTTCGTCACCAACGCACTTCAAGGCTATGGCCACATGGGTGCCTACCTGGGCTTGTTCAATGGAACCATCTGCGTTCCGCAGATTGTGGCGGCCGCTATCGGAGGTGTCATATTGTCGCTCGTGGGCTCGGTCCAGAGCAGTATGATGGTCGTGGCTGGCGTGAGCGTATTGATCGGCTCTGTGGTGGTCTTCACCATCAAGGAAAAATAATCGTGGCGAGTCGTCAGCGGTTATTGTCGCTGACGACAGCGCCGCAAACAATGACAGATAAAATCAAGAAAAATAATGAAAAGACTGTTCATAACTTTTTCATTCATTCTTACCATGGCCATGATGAACGCAGCCACTGCATTGCGTGTTGATCCCGCCAATTGGTTCGCGGGCATGAAAGACCCTTCGCTCCAGATAATGCTATATGGCAAGGGCATACGCGACGTGCGCAACGTCACTACCGACTATCCCGGGGTGAAGGTCGATTCCGTGGTTCGCCTCGACTCCCCCAACTACCTTTTCGTGTATCTCAACCTCAAGGACGCCAAGGCTGGCGAGATGACGTTGAGGCTCGACGGCAAGAAGATAAAATATGAGCTAAAGGAGCGCCAGATGCCAGGCGAGGCTCACAAGGGCTTCACCAATGCCGACGTGCTCTATCTGCTCATGCCCGACCGCTTTGCCAACGGCAACCCGAAAAACGACGTGGTGAAAGGCATGCGCGACCAACTGTGCGACCGCACGAAGCCGTCGCTCCGTCACGGGGGCGACCTTGAGGGCATACGCCAACATCTCGACTATTTCAAGCAGCTTGGGGTGACGGCACTGTGGTTCACGCCCATACTTGAGAACGACTGTCCTAGCGATGGCGTCAACTCGTCTTATCATGGCTATGCCACCACCGACTACTACAAGGTGGACGCGCGCTTTGGCTCTAACGATGAATATTGCAATCTCATAAAGGATTGCCACAAGAAAGGCTTGAAAGTGGTGATGGACATGATCTTCAACCACTGCTCCGACTATCATATCTGGAACCGCGACATGCCGTCGAAGGATTGGTTCAACAATCCAGGCTATGGCCTGCAGACCAGCTATAAGCTCACGCCGGTGCTCGACCCTTACGCTTCAAAGGTGGACTTGGCTGAGACCACCGACGGATGGTTCGTCAAGTCGATGCCTGACCTCAACCAGCGCAATCCTCACGTGATAAAGTATCTCATACAGAACAGTGAGTGGTGGATAGAGACGGCCGACATCGACGGCATACGCATGGACACTTACCCTTACGCCGACCGCAAGGCCATGGCGCAGTGGATGAAGACCCTGGACGCCGAATACCCCAACTTCAACACCGTGGGAGAGACGTGGGTGACAGAGCCGCAGTACACCGCCTCTTGGCAAAAAGACTCCAAGCTCTCAAAGGTGAACAGCTACTTGAAGACGGTGATGGACTTCTCTTTCTTCGACAAGCTAAACCAGGCTAAGCGTGAGGAGACGGATGGCTGGTGGAACGGTTTCAACCGCATTTACAACTCGCTTTGTTACGATTATCTCTATCCCAACCCGTCTTCGGTGTTGGCTTTCATTGAGAACCACGACACCGACCGCTTCCTTGGCAACACCAAAGACTCTACCATGCTAAAGCAGGCGTTGGCTCTGCTGCTCACCATCAACCGCATACCGCAGCTCTATTATGGCACCGAGGTGCTGATGAACGGCACGAAGGAGGTTACCGATGGCTACGTGCGCAAGGACTTCCCTGGCGGATTCGCTGGAGACCAACACGACTGCTTCACCGCCGAGGGACGCACCAAGACCGAGAACGGGATGTTCAACTGGCTGAGCGCGTTGCTGCATTGGCGCCAGGGCAATGAGGTGATAAGCAAGGGCTCGCAGACCCAGTTCATACCTTATAATGGCGTTTATGTCATTGCCCGCCAGTATGGTGGCAAGACGGTGATGACCATTCTCAATGGCAAACGCTCCGACAACGTGCTCGACGTGGCTCGCTATGCTGAGATAATCAAGGACAACAAGACCGCAAAGGATGTCGTCACGGGCAAGACCTTGGACATCTCCAAGAACGTGCCGCTGACGCAACGCGAGTCGCTCGTCATAGAGTTCTGACGTCTCAACATGCTGCTTTCGGTTATCATTCCTGTCTATAATGTCGTGGGTACGCTTCGGCGGTGTGTAGACAGCGTTTTGGCCCAGGGCATTGACGACATGGAGATAATAATCGTCGACGATGGCTCGACAGATGGTTCCGCGGTGATTTGCGATAAATACAAGTCGCCGCGGGCTATTGTCGTGCATCAGGCCAACGCCGGACTGTCAGAGGCGCGCAACGAGGGTTTAAGACTTGCGCGAGGCGAGTTTGTCACGTTTGTGGATTCCGACGATTATATTGAGCCAGACACTTACCCAGCGTTGCTCGAGCGGATGGCGCGAGCCGACGTTGACATTCTTGAATATTCCATTGTGCGTGAAGGCGGACGTGGCCCAGTCTCGCCCATTGTTTTCCCAGACCACGATTATACCGACATGGCCGCTTATTGGCTTTGCGGCAAAGCCTATGCCCATACCTATGCTTGGAATAAGATTTACAAGCGTCAGCTGTTTGGCCATGTCCGTTTTCCAAAAGGAAAGAAGTTTGAGGACGTGTCCACGCTGTGGAACCTTTTAAGGGAAGCGCGAAAAGTCGAGACCACGTCGTTGGGCGCGTATCATTACACCGTCAACCCCTTGGGCATCACACAACGGGCAGGCGGAGCGGAATACCGCGATTTGCTTGACGCGCATCTTCAAATAGTGTCAAGCAAGATGTTGAATGCCCATCAAGAAGGCTTCTGCGAATACTACCGGCATGTGCTTGACATCCAGTTGCAAACCTATATCTACACGGGCGACATGTCGGATGTCAAACTGCCCATGATGCGATTCTTGGGCAGCTTGAAACTGTTGTCGCTCAACGTCTTGGGCATGCGAGGACTGTGCCGGCTCGTGAGGGCGGTGAAACACTATTTATAGCGCATCCACTTTATTATCTCTTTTATGCTTGGCTTCTTGCCATACATGAGTATGCCTACGCGGTAAATCTTGCCGCCAATCCATATCATGAGGAATGCCGAGGCGTAGAGCAAGGCTATGCTCAGAAGCTCTTGCCATAATGGTACGCCAAAGGGAATGCGTATCATCATCACGATGGGCGACGTGAGCGGGAACAGCGATGCCCAGAACGCCAAGGGCCCGTCGGTGTTCTCTATGCTGTACATGGCGGCGTAGAGGCCGAAGAGGGTAATCATCGTTATGGGAACCACAAACTGGTTGGCGTCTTCTTGCTCGTTGATGCTTGCCCCTGTGGCGGCGAAGAAGCTGGAATAGAGCAAGTAGCCACCTACGAACATGATGATGAACATCAAGCCTATCTCAGCGTATGGCAGGTTGACTATGGCAGTGAGAAGTTCTTGCGTGTCTTGGCTCATGTTCATCGTGGGCGAGGGCATGGGTTGCCCTGCCGCTATCGACTGGGCTTGACTGACGCCGAAGCCGACGGAAGCCACTGTCATGATGATGCTTAGCATAACGCCCCACAGCGCCATTTGGGCTATGCCAACGAGCATCACGCCGATAATCTTGCCCATCATGAGCTGGAAAGGCTTGACGCTGCTCACCAAGAGCTCTATTATGCGGTTGGTCTTTTCCTCTATCACGCTCTGCATCACCATGCCACCGTAGGTTATTACGAAGATGTAGATGAGGAGCGTGAATATGCCGCCCACTATTATGGCCACATACGTGCTGGAAGCTTGCTCGTCGCCTTCCTTGCTCCATTTCACGGTTTTCATGTTCACGTCGCGTTGCACGTCGTCTATTATCTTGTCGAGACCGGCTATTCCCGTGGCCTCGAGCTTTTGCTTCTGCACCGTCTCGTTGAGTTTCGACTGTATGTAGTCGAGCATGTTGCCCGGGATTTCCTTGTGGCTGTATATGGTCACCTTGCCGTTGTTTTTCACGAGGTCGCCCGATATGGCCACTACCGCGTCGTAGGGGGAGTCTTCCGAGCGCATCTCCTCGGTTATGACAGGCTGCGCGGAGAAGGCGAACGACTTAGACGCCTTCAGGGCCTTGGCGTAAACGCCGGTGGGGTCTATCACCGCCACCTTTTGTTGCTCGTCGTTCTCTATCGACGAGAGCCATAGCGGCACGAAGACGAGAGCCGCCATGATAAACGGCATGGTGATGGTGAGGATGATGAAGCCTTTTGTTCTTACGCGCTTTAGAAACTCGCGCTGGATGATGATAAGTATCTTGTTCATTGCTTGCTTTCTATCTGCTCTTCGTTCCACTTGGTTTCCTTGCCTATCACTTTCAGGAAGATGTCGTTCATCGACGGCACGTGCTCGGCGAAATACGTCACGTCTGCCATCTCGCTGAGCGCGCGCACGAGTTCGCTGCCGCTGACACGCTCGTTGGCCTGGAGCAGGTAACGCTTCGTGCCATGGCCATTGTCATGCTCTGTTATCTTGAAAGGCAGGCCGTCGCGGTCGGGCAGGGGCGTGGTGGCTTTCAGCTCGTACAGTCCAGTGCGGAAGCTGTCTTTTATGCTTCTCATCTCGCCTTGCATCACCACCTCAGAGTGGTTTATCAAGGCTATGTCGTCGCATATCTCCTCCACGCTCGACATGTTGTGCGTGGAGAATATTATGGTGTGGCCTTGGTCACGCAGTTTTAGGATTTCTCGCTTCAGTTGTTCGGCGTTCACCGGGTCGAAGCCAGAAAACGGCTCATCGAAGATGAGCAACTCTGGCTTGTGGAGCACGGTGATGATGAATTGCACCTTCTGCGCCATGCCCTTCGACAGTTCTTCGAGCTTGCGGTTCCACCAAGGCATGATGCCGAACTTGTCGAACCAGACACGCAGCCGGCTCTCTGCCTCTTGCTTGTTCATGCCTTTCAAGCGGGCGAGATACACGGCTTGCTCGCCAACCTTCATCTTGCGGTAAAGGCCACGCTCCTCGGGGAGATAACCTATGCGGGTAACGTCGCTCGGCTCCATGGGGCGACCGTCAAACATGACATCACCGCTGTCTGGAGCCGTGATGCGGTTGAGAATCCTTATCAGCGTTGTCTTTCCGGCACCGTTCGGGCCAAGCAGCCCGAATATCCTGCCGCGACGAACAGACAACGACACGTCGTTGAGAGCCACGTGGCTCTCAAACCGCTTGGTGACATTTCTGACTTCTACTAAGTTGTCCATATCGATTTATAGAGTGTGTCGTAAAGGTAGTAATAATAATAAAGAAACAAGGTCTACGGCCTCATGATTTAAGTTTTTTTGGTTATAAAAAAGAAGGCAACGGCTTTACATTGTGATGCCGTTGCCTTTTCAGTCGCAATCTTCTGCAAACTTACAGCGTTATGCCAACGCCAAACGACAATGAATGTCGGGTGCTGTTTTCGTTGAAAAGGTGAGTTTCGTGTGAGTCAACATCGTAGATGTAAACGGGAACGTCGTTGAACCTCTTTAGGTTATACGCAATTTGGAAGTTCAAGCCAAAGTGTTTCTTGAACATGTGTGTATAGCCTATTCCTATATTACCAGTGAAACCTTTTGTGAAGTCACCAACCTTTAGCGCGTATCCTAAATCCGTGAAAAGGTACAGGTCGGGCACTTTCTCGATGGCCTTGTACCTTACCGTAGCGTAGACAGGCATTGTGTTATGGTCAAGGTTGGTGTATATGCTAACCCCTATGCCTATTCCGGCAGACCAGCGTGGTGTTATGTCGTAGCGAGGGGAGAACTGTATGGAGTTTCCTCCCATCTTATATTGACCGCGTTTAAGCGTTTGCCCCATCATCTTTTCGCATAAGCCCAAATTGTAATGATAATCAATGTCAAAATGGAATTTGCTTTGTCCCTTGGCGGCTGTCAGGCCACACACTGCCACTATGATAGCCAAGAGAACTTTCTGAAAGCCAGATTTCACCGAATATGCCATAAACATCTCTCTTTAAAAGAATTTATGATTTGGTTGCAAGTACCTATTATTATTTTGCTTGGTCTTTGCTTTTTGTTATTCTTGCCGCGAGCCATCTACCATTATACTTAACGGCACCATAGACAACACAGCTTGAAAGTTTGGTGGATTTTCCTCCGTCAATAGATACGTTTTTTAGGCTCCAACCTCCATTATAAGAAATACCTACTTCATAGTTACCAGAAAACCATTTCTCATAAAAATTGTTGGTGAATGTCCTGATATTATTATCGCCGTCTTCGTTGGCACCAGTTACGACATACAAAGCTGAATTATTAACAGAATATAAGCCCCTTTGACTTTCTGGTGTAGAGTTTATATAATCCCTTAAACTCTTGGCTCCGTTGTTCAAAAGAGATTTAATACCTGATTTTAGAAGCGAGTTGACATTTTTGACAGTGACATTATATGAAGTAAATGGAACATGAAACAAGACGCTATTTTCGTTTTTAAAAGGAAAATTATGTTTCAGCCAAGATGGATAGTCTGTTTCGACTGCTTGTTTTGGATTCACATTCGGATTTAGATACCGTATGACAGGTGACGGGAATGTATATTTTAATTCTATTGCTGACCATCCAACACGGATTTCATCAGCTTTGCAGTTCCACCATATTCCGCATCTTTTCTTTTGCATCTTCATTGTTGTTCCTATATTGGCATAAATATAATAATTTTGATCATATAGTCCCAAGCGTAGCCTTCTGTGTCCATTGAAATGGTTTATGGCCAATACGTTTCTCCCCCATAGCCGACTCCATGCATAATGTAGCCAACCACCATCTCCTCTACTGTTGTAATCAACGTCTCTAATATTGTTTGCGGTAATGGTAACTCCATTTTTTAGTTGAAGTGCTTCAGCGTTTGTGGATGCTCTTGTGCCTGTGTTGTTGGTTTCCTCTATTGCTGTGTAGTTGCAGGGGATGAATTGTATGTCTTTATTAATAGGAAGAACTTTGCCTATGTTGTTGTCGTCAACAGTTATTTTTGACACTTCGGCATCAATTTCATTTAGTTGTTTGGCATTGGAATGTTCTGCGAAAGCAACGCCGTTTCCATAATATTTATATACGGTGTCGTTTACTTCTATCTCACGAGTGGGATTAAGAAGTTGAGCAAAGGCATCGTCCGCAATTATGGAGTCTGACATACAGAACTCAAGGCTGTCTTCGTCAGTGTTAATGGAGTCTATTTGTGCTTGTGAGAGTTTTGCCATATATTTTAGTTTATTGGCATCTGGCAAAGAAAGAAATTGCATTCCACCATTGTTGTTGTTTACTTTGTCCGTATTGACGGTTGACATGTTTGTAGCTCTTGTTGCATCGTAGTGTTTTCCACTCCTTAAGTTGGAGATGGCCTCTGCAAGTTCCTCTCGTGAAGAGAAGACAAGAAAAGCATTGTTGTTTTCTTCTTGTTTTTGGCAAGGGCTTGGCGTTAGCTCGCTTTCAATGCCGCAATCTTGGCAAGAGCATAATAACAATGCTCCAAATAGAATAAGAAATAAGTGCTTCATTTTTTAATGTACTTTAATGATTCACGAAGCAAAGATATAACCATTCTATGGTTGCTGCAATGCCGTTATCCTTGAAGTGGGAAAAAACGTCTATGAACACGGAAAATCATGCCATGAACATTTTGGGTCCCATATTTTATCGCTTGCTAAAAAACATAGAAGAATGAGACGAAGCAACCATGCGTACTCTTTCTTTTAGGATAGTATTCGTCAAAGCGTTTGCCGTCAAAGACCATGTTGCGACGCATGCCAAAAATATCAAGGTTTGAATGTGTATAACCTATTGAACATCCAAATTGGTCGTAAGTAAAACTTAATCCGATTTTATAATCAAATGCATGCCATCTACCTTTGTTAGTGCTGACTTTTTTATAGCCAATTGTTGAGCCTCTCTCGTCTAATAATGCAACGCGAACATTGGCATATGGTATGTTCATCATTATGCCAGGTTCAAAGAACAAATTGAAATGCCCCTCTTCGATTTTTGCAATACAAGGTGAAACAAGACTGACTGACGGATGTATGAAAAAGTTTTCCAAGTTTTCATAATCTTCGTCCACAGTCCAGCCTCTCCCAGATGGAATACCATCGACAATGTACTGTTTCCACATGCCGATAGAGCCTCCAAGACCAATATAAGGCAAAACAAAGTAATGACATGAGGCATCTATCTGCCATGTGTCACACAACAATTCACCATTTAGTGCGACCTTGTTTTTCAATTTTGGAGATGTCTCTTGTGCATTTGCAAAAAAGTTGGCTCCATAAATCAATAGTGTACACAAAGAGATTGCTATTTTATTCATAACGATGTGCTGTTTACTTGTCTAAGAGTTCTTTTAAATGCGCGGAACGCTCTTGGCTGACAATAATGTAATCATCATTGCAACCTTCGATTCTAAGTGTTAATTTTGACTTGAAAAACAACGAAATCTTTTTTATGTGGTTTATATTGACAATGTATTGGCGGTTGACACGAAAAAACGTTCGAGGGTTAAGTTTCTTTTCCAACTCCGACAGAGAAATATGTTTCTCATATTGTTTGCCATCTGCTGTTATTATCTTAATCTTGTCATTGTCTCTTTGAAAACAGCTGATTTCATCAGAATATAAAGAAATAAGTTCTTCTCCTTTGCAAACCAAGAATCTTTCTTGAAAGCAATTAAATTCATGAGCTATACTGGAGAGTCTTTCCTTTATGTTAACGCTACTTTGTGGAGATAAATATATTTTATGTATGGCATTTTGTAAATCTTTGATGTCAAATGGTTTCAGTAGGTAATCAATTCCATTGGAATGTATCGCCTCCATTGCGTATTCGTCATAAGCCGTTGTGAAGATGACGAAAGAGTTTGGCATTACCTCGTTGAAAGCCTCGAAAACCGTTTTGTTGCCTAAGCGGATGTCTGAAAAGATAAGGTCGTAGTCATTGCGCACTTTAAGTCGGTCTACTACTTGTTGCACACTTGACAACGGTCCATCGATAATAAGAGTGTCGTCTAAATCAAGTAGCATCCTCTTGAGTCTGTCTGCATTGATAGGCTCGTCTTCTATGATTAGTATGTGTTTCATTTCTTTTGAGTTATTGGCAATTCTACTTCAAAAAAGTTCTCGGTATTCCTTATTTGTGGACTTCGTTCTCCAAGAATGCGATAGCGTTCGTAAATGTTTTTTAGTCCCAAGCCAAATGAATCTTTGGAGTTAAAGTCTTCTGTTTTGTTAATGGAATTACGCACGATGAGGTTTTTGTCTTTACGGAAAATTCTGATAGATAGCTTACCATTGTCATCGGGTATATTATGCTTTACCGCATTTTCTATAAGAAGTTGTAGTGACATTACAGGAATGTAGTCGTAATTGTTTTGGCCAACTGATGCATCTACTTGAAAGTCGATCTTGTTAGGAAATCTTATATTAAGAAGTGCGACATAATCGACGGCGAAATTTATAGCATTGTTTACAAGCACCAAATCCTGTTCTATACTTTTTATTATATATCTATAGATTCGTGATAGGCGTATTATGAATTTCTCTGCGTCATCAGGACTTGTGTGGACTATTCCGATCAAGATGTTTAGGCTGTTAAAAAGAAAATGTGGATCAAGTTGCATCTTGAGCATCTTCTTTTGTGTGGTTATGATTTGCTCGCTCTGCTCTGATATCATTCTGCTGTAGTATTGGGCACAGTGCGCCAAAGAAGATATAGTGGAGATTAAACATACGAGGAGTAATCCTTCCTCAAAAGAATCATAAGGCGCGGAGACCAATGATTCATATGTGTTTTCTAAGATTACGGATAGTAGCACATTGCTAAAGAGAATGGTGAAGCTAAGTAGAAGCTGCCGTTTATAACAAACTTGTGAAAAGTATTTTAATTGTGCTATATGAATATCAGCCCATACCATGCAGAATGAAAGGCATGCGCAATATGTGAAGTCTGCCAGTAGATAGTTGGCAACATCCTTTATTTGAAGAAATGAAAAATCTTCAGATGTAGGTATCCAAATTATATCATAGAATAGGAACGATATTATTGTGAGTATTCCCCATTCAATTATTATTCCCTTGTGTTTAGCCTTCATGGTGCATTTTCCTTTATAGAAGTTCCTCAAGATGAGAGATTTCTAAGTGCTTATTTGTTTTTCTGTGACGACAGCGTCTTCTGGCCTTTCTTCACGGTGAGTGTTTGCGCCTTGAGGGTATGGTTGGCGTGGTCGAAGAAAATGGCTGGGTCTATGGGTTTTCCACAGAATCGTATCTCGAAATGCAGGTGCGGAGTGGTGGCGCGTCCTGTTTGTCCGGTGAGGCCGATAACCTCGCCTGCCTTGACTTTCTGCCCGGCTTTTACGAAGTTCTTTGATTGGTGGCTGTAACAAGTGGAGAATCCGTAGGCGTGGCGAATGACGATGTAGTTGCCATAGCCGTAATAAGGTCCCGACCGTTCCACTACGCCATCAAACGCGGCCAGTATCTCATCGTTGGCCTTGGTCTTGATGTCCACGCCGGAATGTCCTCTGCCGCCCCGGCCACCGTATGGGCTTATTACTTTGGCGTCGGGAAGGGGATACGCCCAGTGTTGCTGTTCTATCTTCTTCAAGTCGATTTTTAATGAGGAGCCATTCTCGTAGTCGTCGTTGCTGATGTCCGGGTCATGCGACGTGTTTTCGTCTTTCTCTTGGTTGAGCACCGTCACCGAAACGTTCTTGCCGGTCTTCTTGCATTGCAGCACCTGCTTGCGCAGCTTGTGGCTCTTGGGGTTTATCACGGTCTCCGGGTTTATCCATCCACCGTTCACCATGATGGCGAAGAGGCAATACACCCTGCCGTTGTCGCCTCCGGCTATGGCTATGGTTTGCCCGGCCTTGACACGTGTGCCCACTTGCACGAGGTTCTGGGCGTTGTAGGCGTAGACGGTCTCAAGGCCGTTGTCGTGGCGAACTACTATGGTGTTGCCGTATTGTGAGGTGCGTCGCGACAGGCGCACGCGTCCGTTGAACATGGCTTTCACGGCATCGCCTTTCGTCGTCGTTATTTCCAATGCCTGTCCGCCTTTCACTTCAGCCTTTCCCACGGGCAGGGGGAAGGAATACTCTTCGGGCTTCAGAATGCTGAAGTCGATGTTGAAAGCGTTGCTGTGCGTGAACAGGCCAGGCGTGGGCACGCTTATCGACGACTGTTCCATGGCCGTGAAACCGTGTTGTGCCGTGGCGTTGAGGCTTGTGCATGAGAGCAGTGCCGATAGAAAGAGGAATATTATAGTATCTTTTATGTTGCTCATTTTCTTAATGCTTTATCATTATGCCCGTGTATATGCGCCCGGAGTCGATGCCCAGGCGTCGTGCGGAGAAGAAGTTGTCGGCGTTGTCGTAAGTGCAGATGCCGGAGCACACTATGTTTTGCTCCCTTACGCCGGAGCGTGTTAATTGCAGCTTGTTGCAGAGCGGCAGGTCGATGTGCCACTTCTCTTTCCCGGGGTCTGCCTTGCAAGGAAATCTTTGCGCTATGTCTTGCATCTCGAAGCCAGCGGCCGCAAACGCGTCGTAGACCTCTTGCCCCACCTCAAAGTTGCGCAGTGATATTCCTGGCCCTATAATGGCCACGGCCTCGCTTGCCTCCGTGCCGTAATTGGCTTTCATGGCGCGAAGGGTCTTCTCCACTATCCTTGCCACGGCGCCTCGCCATCCGGCGTGGATGGCCGCCACGGCGTGTCTCTGTGGGTCGTGGATGAGCACGGGTATGCAGTCGGCGGTAGAAACGCCTATGCACACGCCTTTGAGGTTTGTCATGAGGGCGTCGTAGCCTTCAAGTCGTTGCTGTCGCCGGCTTGGGGTGGAGCAGAGCAGGGCGGCGTCCACGTTGAGGCATTTGGTGCCGTGCACTTGGTGTGGCAACACGAGGTGGACGTCGTCTATGCCCAACTTGGCGCATAGCGCGGCGCGGTTGTAGCTTATTGCCGCGCTGTCGTCGCCGCAATAAGGATTTATGTTCAATTCGCCATATCGTCCTTGGCTTGCCCCGCCATGCCGTGTCGTTGAGAATGCGACCACTGCGCCATTATCAAATTTGGCGAAGCCTTCGGTCGTCTTCAACCCCAAGGCTTCGCCAATATCATATAAATGTAGAACAGGTTCTATCATCTTGAAAAATCATCAATCCAAAAGGTCATCGTCGTCAAGGTCTTCCGCGTCAACCACTTCGATGTCGTCTTCGTCGGCATCCTCGTCGAGCATCTCCTGCTTGAAGGCACTCATCTCCTTGTCGCGATGCACGAGCGTGTCTTCCGCCGTTATCTCAGCGAGCTTGTTGCTCTCGCTGTTCAGCTCTTTCCACAACGTGTCCTTCAACTCATCGAGACCTTGTCCCGTCACGGCCGATATGAATACCGTAGGCAAGTCGTCGGGCAGCTCCTCCTTCAGCATCTCTATCAGTTCGTCGTCGAGCAGGTCGCTCTTGGTTATGGCGAGCACGCGGTGTTTCTCCAGCATGTCGGGGTTGAACTTGCTCAGCTCACCGAGCAGCACCTCGTAGTCGTGTTTTATGTCGTCGCTCTCTCCCGGCACCATGAAGAGCAGCAGCGAGTTGCGCTCAATGTGTCGCAGGAACCTCAATCCGAGTCCCTTTCCCTCGCTTGCCCCCTCTATGATGCCTGGTATGTCGGCCATGACAAACGACTTGCCGTCGCGATAGCTCACTATGCCGAGCGAAGGCTCCAAGGTGGTGAATGGGTAGTTGGCTATCTTAGGTTTCGCGCTCGACAAGGCCGAGAGTAGCGTCGACTTTCCGGCGTTGGGGAATCCCACGAGGCCCACGTCGGCGAGGAGCTTGAGCTCCATGATGACGGTCATCTCCTGTGCCGGCTCACCCGGTTGCGCGAAGCGTGGCGCTTGGCGTGTGGCGGTGCGAAACTGGAAGTTGCCCAGTCCTCCGCGTCCACCTTTCAGCAGCACTACCTCTTGTCCGTCGTGAGTGATGTCGCACACATACTTTCCCGTCTCAGCATTGTAGACCACGGTTCCGCATGGCACGTCGATATACTCGTCCTTGCCGTCGGTGCCGTGGCACTTGTCGGATCCGCCGTTGCCACCATGCTCGGCGAAGACGTGCTTTTGGTATTTCAAGTGCAGCAGGGTCCAGTAGTTGTGGTTGCCGCGCAGTATGACGCTTCCGCCATGCCCACCGTCGCCCCCGTCGGGTCCGCCGTTGGGTTGGTATTTCACGTGTCTGAGGTGCGCCGATCCCCTGCCGCCCTTTCCTGAGCGGCAGACGATGCGCACGTAGTCTACAAAGTTCGACTCCATGATTATGCTAAATCGTCAATGACGGCGCAGATGTCGCCGAAAATCCTGTCGAGCTCACCAAGGCCATTGATGTGGTGATGGATGCCCTCTTTCTCATACCACTCGATGAGCGGAGAAGTCTGGTTGTGATACACGGTGAGACGCTTCTTGATGGTCTCCTCGTTGTCGTCGGAGCGTCCGCTCTCCTGTCCGCGCTTGATGAGTCGCTTCATCAGCTCGTCCTCGGGCACGTCAAGCTCTATCATGGCAGCCACCTTGTGTCCGCGCTTCGCGAGCATGTCCTTCAGCGCTTGCGCTTGTGGGATGGTGCGTGGGAAGCCATCGAAGATCACGCCCTTGTGCTCCTTGCCGAAGCTGTCGTAGACGTCGGCGAGGATGCTCACCATCAGGTCGTCGGGAATGAGCTGGCCGTTGTCGATATATCCCTTGGCGGTCTTGCCCAGCTCCGTGCCACGCTTGATCTGGTCGCGCAGCACGTCTCCGGTGGAGATGTGGCCGAGGCCGTATTTCTCAATCATCTTCTCGCTCTGTGTGCCCTTGCCTGAACCTGGGGCACCGAAAATAACAATGTTCTTCATTATTTTTATGTTATTGTTAAAATGTTATGTCCTATATATTTATGTGCGGGCCAGGCGGTCTGCCCGGTCATGCTGTGCCTCCGTGTCAATCTTCCACGACGGTGTATATGTCGCGCAGGTTGCGTCCTTGCTGGTCGTAGTCGAGACCGTAACCCACGATGAAGTCGTTGGGTATCTCCATCGCGGCGTACTCGATGTTGAGGTTCTCCTCAAGCTTGTTGGGCTTCACGAGCAGCGTGCAGATGTGGAGCGAGTCCGGATTGCGCGTGCCGAGGCTCTCGAGCATGCGCTTCATGGTCTTGCCCGTGTCCACGATGTCTTCCACGATGACCACGGTGCGGCCTTGCAACTCTTCGTTGATGCCGATTATTTCCTTGACCCTTCCCGTCGACGTCGTGCCTTGGTAGGAGGCGAGCTTCACGAATGATATCTCGCATGGTATGGTGATATATCGCATCAGGTCGGCTGCGAACATGAACGAGCCGTTGAGAACGGCCAGGAACAGAGGGTTCTGGCCGTCGAGGTCCTTGTTGATTTTCTCCGCAACGGCCTTCACGCGCCGTTGAATCTCATCCTCAGGGATAAACGTCTTGAACGTCTTGTCCTTAACTTTAATGATGCTCATAATGCGATGTTTGATTCGTTGAATTTTGAATAATACTGCAAAATTACGAAAAATAGGTGATACTTTTTCCTTTAATCATCATTCTTTTTGTACTTTTGCACTGGTATGAAGATATTTACTGCTGCTCAGATTCATGAGCTTGACAAGTACACGATAGAGCACGAGCCTGTGAAGGGCATCGACCTCATGGAGCGTGCCGCGAAGGCCCTCGCCGCCGCCATAATGGAGGAGTGGGCCGACAGCACGCCAATGGTGGTCTTCGCCGGTCCTGGCAACAACGGTGGCGACGCCCTTGCCGTGGCGCGCCTGCTCGCCGATGCCGGCTATAAGGTGTCGGTCTATTTGTTTAACATTCACGACAAGCTGTCTGACGACTGCGCCGCTAACCGTGACCGGCTCGTGGAACAGCGAAAGGTGCAGTTCACGGAAATATCGGTCAACTTCGACCCTCCTAAGCTCAATGCCGACACGGTGGTCGTGGACGGCCTCTTTGGGTCTGGACTCAACAAGACCCTCATGGGTGGCTTCGCCTCGCTGGTCAAGTATGTCAACCAAAGCCCGTGTCAGGTGGTAAGTATCGACCTGCCGTCGGGCTTGATGTGCGAGGACAATACCTATAATGTCAATGCCAACATCATCCGTGCCAACCTCACGCTTACCATCCAGCAAAAGAAGCTGTCGATGCTCTTTGCCGACTGCCAGCAATTCATTGGCCGGCTGAAGGTCATCGACATAAGGCTCAGCCCTGAGTATATCATGCAGACCGAGGCCAAGTGCCGCATACTGGAGGAGAACGACGTTGCGCCGCTCTTGCGCCACCGCTCCGACTTCGCCAACAAGGGCACCATGGGCCACTCGCTGATAGTGGCGGGAAGCTTCGGGATGTCGGGCGCCGCCGTGCTCGCCACCAAGGCATGCCTCAGGTCGGGAGTGGGCAAGGTCACCGTGCACACTCCTGCGCGCAACTATGACATAATGCAAATCAGCGTGCCGGAAGCCGTGCTGCAACTCGACAAGGACGACTACGAGTTCTCCGAGAGCGTGGCTTGCGACGATTTCGACTCTCTCGGCATCGGCCCCGGACTTGGCCTGTCGGAAAGCACCGCCGTGGCGCTCATCGGCCAGATAAGCCGCGCCAAGTGCCCTGTCGTGGCCGACGCCGACGCCATCAACATCCTGGCGAGCCACCAGGCGTGGATACAGCAGCTGCCTAAGGACATCATCCTCACGCCGCATCCCAAGGAGTTTGACCGCCTCATGGGAAGCACGAGCGCGAGCGCTTACGACCGGCTCATGCGTGCCCGGCAGATGGCGGCGCGCATTCATGGATACATCATCTTGAAGGGGCATTATTCGGCCTTGTGCCTGCCCGACGGAACCGTCTTGTTCAACCCCACGGGCAACAGCGGCATGGCCACGGCAGGAAGTGGCGACGTGCTCACGGGCATCATCACGGCACTTCTCGCAAGGGGCTACGATCAGCGTGACGCGTGCGCCATCGGAATGTATCTTCACGGCCTTGCCGGAGACATCGCCGCCAAGGAGCTTGGCAAGGAAAGTCTCATCGCGAGCGACATCATAAATTATCTGCCAAAGGCTTTCAAGCGGTTGGAATGAAGCTTATATCTTATAAAACAATGAAGAATCACACTCTTTGCGGCTTGATGGCCGCCATGTCTTTCGCCGCGCTCTCAGCGTCGGCACAGAGCGTAGAGGGAACCAGCTACATGCTCCCCAAGAACGGTTTGCGGTTCACCATAAAGGTTGAGAAAAAGCAATACACCCCAGGCGACTTCTGCCAGTACTCCGAGCGATTCATGAAGGAGAAAGTGGCGCAGAAGCCCACGACGACTTACCGCATAATAGGTATTGACATCGACAAGACCGCCATCCCCGACACGTCGCGCCAATTCACGCTCGTCATGGACAAGCGACGCTCCATAGACCATGTGGCATTGACGCATGGCGGCCAGCTCCTTGCCATAAACACCGATGCCACGCAGCCCACTCAGCCGGCGCGCGTCTTCATGCCCGCGCCAAAGCCCAAGCGTCTCAACCCATCCGACTTCATGACCGAGGACATTCTTTCGGCAGGCTCCACGGCGAAGATGGCGGAGCTGTCCGCAAAGGAGATATACGACATTCGCGACAGCCGCAACTCCCTCAGTCGCGGCGATGCCGACAACCTGCCAAAGGACGGCGCGCAGCTCAAGTTGATGTATGACAACATGAACAGGCAGGAGAGCGCGCTCCGCCAGCTCTTCGAGGGCTACACGCAGACTGACACCACGTGGACGCAAGTGGATTTCGTGCCTGAGCGTGAGGGGCGCACGGTGCTCTTCCGCTTCTCTTCCCATTTCGGCCTCGTCGATGCCGATGACCTCAGCGGTGAGCCTTACGAGTTGACCATCGTCGACGAGCACACTGCCACGGACCCAATGGCGGACCCTGCCGAGAAGAAAAAGGAGGACAAGGCCGACATAGGCCTGCGATCTTGCTTGCCTTCAAAGGTCAAGGCCACGCTCACCACGGGCAATGCCACAGTGGCCACCTACGAGACCACCATGGCGCAATTCGGTTTCGTGCAGTCGCTCAGCGGCGACCTCTTCGGCAAGAAGCAGTCGGCACAGGTCGTCTTTGACCCCATGACCGGAAACGTGAGGAGCATTAAGTCGGTTGACTTGAAGTAGTACCCCCTGGCTTTTTCCTTAACATAATTAGGTTTTTCTCCACACGGATTTAAAAGATTTGGAAGATAGCTACGCCGCAAGCATCTACGCGGTGGCACAGCATTACCGTATGTATAATCGGCGAAGCCGACATCTTTTAAATCTGTGTGAAATAAAAATGTGAAGCTAAAACACCCACATAAATCAACATAGACACCATAATTATATAAGGGTTTCGACACACCCTCCTTTTCTGTGTAGTAGCAACGCAAAAACTATAATCCGTTTCAGACCTCACTAATATAGTTGCAAAGACCAGATAGAAATTTATCGGCTCGAAGTCTTGTTAGAGCGTTAGTTAATATAATTATTGGCCAATCCCACATAATTAAAACGGATTAAACCCAAATCGCTTTCTATGTTAAAATCCAAATTTTTTGACCATTATTTTTAA
>ERZ1034691.755-NODE-755-length-23254-cov-15.836760_pt1 | contig 23254 bp, 19 predicted proteins | sample MGYA00520638_ERZ1034691 | MGnify/ENA primary metagenome ERZ1034691 (study PRJEB33766, sample SAMN09781763) | gut metagenome | biome: gut microbiome | host: Homo sapiens | place: Madagascar | study: EMG produced TPA metagenomics assembly of the PRJNA485056 data...
GCCCGCCGTCAAGCGCTACAAGGAGTTCCTCTCCATGGGCGGCAGTGCCTACCCGCTGGACGAGCTGCGCCACGCCGGTGTTGACCTTGCCACCCCCGCGCCGGTGGATGCAGCCCTCGAAAAGTTTGAGCGCATCCTCGATGATGCCGAAGCAACGCTGGCAAAGCTGTAAGGCAATATCGCAATAAGAATCGGGGAGAGGGCAGCGCCCACGCCCCGTACATCAAAAAAAGAGACCGCCGACGGCGGTCTCTTTTATAGTTAAAGGAAAATTACTTTTTGAGCAGCGACTTCAGATACGCGGCATTGTCGGCGTCAGCCTTTGCCTGCAATCTGGCAGCTTCAGCGTAAACCGCCTGTACCTTTGCATCGGCAATTGCCTGCAGTCGGGCAGCCTCAGCGTAAACAGCCTGCACATTCGCATCGGCTCTTGCCTGTCTTGCTGCGGCATCTGCCAAGATTGCCTTGTTGCCGGCCTCCGTCTGCGCCTGTGCCTTGGCAGCCTGAGCGGCTAAGGATTTCAGATACGCAGCATTGGCGGTGTCAGCTCTTGCCTGCTTGGCGGCAGCGTCAGCGAGGACTGCCTGTACATTGGCGTCCGCCTTTGCCTGCAGTCTGGCGGCCTCGGCGTAAACAGCCTGTACATTGGCATCAGCTCTTGCCTGCTTGGCGGCAGCGTCAGCGAGGACTGCCTGTACATTGGCATCGGCTCTTGCCTGCCGTGCGGCGGCATCAGCGTAAACAGCCTGCACGTTGGCGTCCGCCTTTGCCTGCAGTCTGGCGGCCTCGGCGGCAATGGATTTCTTATAGGCATCGTTCTGGGCATCAATGCGTGCCTGATAAGCCTTGATGCTGGCAAGGTAGTCACTGTTTGCATCCGCAAAAACAGGGACGGCAAAAACCGAAACGATGCATAACGACAGCAAAATTGCGAGCAGCTTTTTCATAAAACGATACCTCCTAAAAATAAATTTGTGTCGAACAGGAGAAGTAAGACCTGATATCCTGTGATTTCATTATAGCAAACCCTTATAGGATATGCAAGACAAAAAACATCGTCAACGTGACAAAAATAAGATGCCTGCTTTGTGCATTACGCGCATTTGTACGCGTACAATATACAAAAATACTTTTTTTCTGCCTGAAATCTGCCGGAAAAGAATGTCTTTTTTCAGCCAAGCGGCAGGCAAAAATCGGTACGCAAAAAAATCTCCGTTTTGCACGAATTTTTTAATATTTTTTTGGTAATACTCTTGACAATCGGTGCCAAATGCTGTAAACTAATCATTGCGTGAGTTAGGGGATAGTGCGGAAAAAATGCCGTACCAAACCCGAAAACAAGCGTGAATATGTGAAGAAAGGAGAAAAGAAATGCCTACTTTTAACCAGCTCGTGCGCAAAGGTCGTGAGGTCCTGGTCCACAAGAGCACTGCTCCTGCCCTTCAGAAGAGCTACAACTCCCAGAAGAAGCAGTACACCAACCTGAACAGCCCCCAGAAGCGTGGTGTTTGCACTGCCGTTCGTACCATGACCCCCAAGAAGCCTAACTCTGCTCTGCGTAAAGTTGCCCGTGTCCGCCTCACGAATGGTATCGAGGTCACCTCTTACATTCCCGGTATCGGCCATAACCTGCAGGAGCACAGCGTTGTTCTGATCCGTGGCGGTCGTGTCAAGGATCTGCCCGGTGTCCGTTATCACATCATCCGTGGTACTCTGGATACCCAGGGTGTTGCGAACCGTAACCAGGCCCGCAGCAAATACGGTGCTAAGCGCCCCAAGGCCGGTGCCAAGAAGTAAGGAAACATCTTTTCGCCATAAAATAGGTTTTTGCCTTTTTTGTGGCACAACGGGAGTTTCTTAACTTTCGAGTACCGATGATATCATTCTATGTGAAGGAGGGAAGAAAGATGCCCAGAAGAGGTAATGTCGCAAAACGCGAAGTTCTGGCCGATCCTATTTACAATTCCAAAGTTGTCACCCGTCTGGTCAACTACATCATGCTGGATGGCAAGAAAGGTGTTGCTCAGGAAATCGTTTACGATGCATTTGACATCGTGAAAGAGAAGACCGGCAACGATCCTCTCGATATGTTCGAGAAGGCTATGGAAAACATCATGCCTAACCTCGAGTGCAAGACCCGCCGCGTCGGCGGCGCTAACTACCAGGTTCCCCTGGAAGTCAGCCCTGCCCGCCGCGAGACCCTCGGTCTGCGCTGGCTGACTGCTTACAGCCGCGCCCGCGGTGAGAAGACCATGTCTGCTCGCCTGGCTGCCGAGATCATCGATGCCACCAACGGTGTCGGCGGTTCTGTTAAGAAGCGCGAGGACACCCACAAGATGGCCGAGGCCAACAAGGCTTTTGCCCACTATCGTTATTGATTCGCTGTCGAGGAGGTATAAGCCATGGCAACGCCGAGAGATGTATCTCTGCAAATGACCCGTAATATCGGTATCATGGCCCACATCGACGCAGGTAAGACCACCACCACCGAGCGTATCCTGTACTACACCGGTATCAACCATAAGATCGGTGAAGTTCATGACGGCGCTGCTACGATGGACTGGATGGAGCAGGAGCAGGAGCGTGGCATCACGATCACTTCTGCTGCTACCACCTGCTACTGGAGCCATACCGAGACCCAGCACGATCCGGCTCTCTTCAAGAAGAACCGTCATCGTATCAATATCATCGACACCCCGGGCCACGTTGACTTCACCGTTGAGGTTCAGCGTTCCCTGCGCGTTCTGGACGGCTCTGTTACCGTTCTGGCCGCTAAGGGCGGTGTTGAGCCGCAGTCTGAGACCGTTTGGCGCCAGGCTGACGAGTACAAGGTTCCCCGCATGGTTTACGTCAACAAGATGGATACCATGGGTGCCGATTTCTACCGCTGCGTTCAGATGCTCCATGATCGTCTGCACGCCAACGGTGTGCCCATCCAGCTGCCCGTTGGTCAGGAGGATACCTTCAAGGGTATTATCGACCTGATCGACATGCAGGCTGACATCTACTATGATGACATGGGCAATGACGTCCGCGTTGAGCCGATTCCTGAGGATATGCAGGAGAAGGCTCAGGAGTACCATGACAAGCTGGTCGAGGCTGTTGCCGAGACCGACGAAGAGCTGATGATGAAGTATCTGGACGGCGAAGAGCTGACCAAGGAAGAAATCAAGGCTGCTCTGCGTAAGGCTACCATCTCCAACGAGATCGTTCCTGTTGTCTGTGGCTCCTCTTACAAGAACCGCGGCGTCCAGAAGCTGCTGGATGCTATTGTTGACTATATGCCGGCTCCTACCGACGTTGAAGCCATCAAGGGCACCAACCCCGAGACCGGCGAGGAAGAGGATCGTATCTCTTCCGACGACCAGCCTTTCGCAGCTCTGGCTTTCAAGATCATGACTGACCCCTACGTTGGTAAGCTCTGCTTCTTCCGCGTGTACTCCGGTACCTTGGATGCAGGCACCACCGTTTACAACTCTGTCAAGGATAACAACGAGCGTATCGGTCGTATCCTTCAGATGCACGCCAACAACCGTAAGGATATCGAAACCGTTTACGCTGGCGATATCGCGGCTGCTGTCGGTCTGAAGAACACCACCACCGGTGACACTCTGTGCGACGAGAAGCATCCCATCGTCCTCGAGTCGATGAACTTCCCCGAGCCCGTTATCCGCGTTGCCATCGAGCCCAAGACCAAGGCTGGCTCTGAGAAGATGGGCATTGCTCTGGCAAAGCTCGCTGAAGAAGACCCGACCTTCCGTACCTGGACCGATGAAGAGACCGGTCAGACCATCATCGCCGGCATGGGCGAGCTTCACCTCGAGATCATCGTGGATCGTCTGCTCCGCGAGTTCAAGGTTGAGGCGAACGTTGGCGCTCCTCAGGTTGCTTACCGCGAAACCATTCGCAAGGAAGCCAACCAGGAGACCAAGTACGCCCGCCAGTCCGGTGGTAAGGGTCAGTACGGTCACGTCAAGATCAAGGTTGAGCCCAACCCCGGCAAGGGTTACGAGTTCGTCAACGGTGTTGTTGGCGGCGCAATCCCGAAGGAATATATCCCCGCTGTTGACAATGGTATCCAGGGCGCTATGAAGTCCGGCGTTCTCGCCGGTTACCCCGTCGTGGATGTCAAGGTCACCCTGTGGGATGGTTCTTACCACGAAGTCGACTCCTCTGAAATGGCGTTCTCCATCGCCGGTTCTATGGCTTTCAAGGAGGCCATGAAGAAGTGCGATCCCGTCATCATGGAGCCCATCATGAAGGTCAACGTTATCGTGCCTGATGAGTACATGGGCAACGTTATCGGCGACCTGAACAGCCGCCGTGGTCAGATCAACAACCAGGAGTCTGAGGGTGGCACTGCTCGTGTTACCGCTCTGGTTCCTCTGTCTGAGATGTTCGGCTATGCTACCGACCTGCGTTCCAAGACCCAGGGTCGTGGTCAGTACTCCATGGAGCCTGATGAATATCAGCAGGTTCCCAAGAGCGTTGCCGACAAGATCATGGCCGAGCGCGCTCACAAAGTGTAATTTTTAAGTCATACTTCATAAATTATACTTGCAATTTCTCTTTAAATTTTGTATGATAGTCTTACGCAAGACTACCAATATGTTTTAATTAAAGGAGGACACTTCCAATGGCTGAAAAGGAAAAATTTGACCGCTCTTTGGAGCACGTCAACATTGGTACCATTGGTCACGTTGACCATGGTAAGACTACCCTGACCGCTGCCATCACCAAGACTCTGGCTCTGAAGGGCGACGCCGACTTCATGGATTACTCCAGCATCGACAAGGCTCCCGAGGAGAAGGCTCGTGGCATCACGATCAACACCGCTCACGTTGAGTACCACACCGAGAAGCGTCACTACGCCCACGTTGACTGCCCGGGCCATGCTGACTACATCAAGAACATGATCACCGGTGCTGCTCAGATGGACGGCGCTATCCTGGTCGTTGCTGCTACCGATGGTCCCATGCCCCAGACCCGTGAGCACATCCTGCTGGCTCGTCAGGTCGGCGTGCCCTATATCGTTGTGTTCATGAACAAGTGCGATATGGTCGACGACGAAGAGCTGCTGGATCTGGTTGAGATGGAGATCCGTGAGCTGCTGAGCGAGTACGACTTTGATGGCGACAACACCCCCATCATCCGTGGCTCTGCCCTGAAGGCTCTGGAGAGCACCAGCACCGATCCCAATGCCCCCGAGTACAAGTGCATTTGGGAGCTGATGGATGCTGTTGATACCTACATCCCCACTCCTGACCGCGCTGCTGACAAGCCCTTCCTGATGCCTGTTGAGGACGTTATGACCATCTCCGGCCGTGGCACCGTTGCCACCGGTCGTGTTGAGCGTGGCACTGCCCACGTTGGCGATCAGATGGAAATCGTCGGCATCAAGGAAGAGAAGATGACCACCACCATCACCGGTCTGGAAATGTTCCGCAAGAGCCTGGAGTTCGCTCAGGCCGGCGACAACATCGGCGCCCTGCTGCGTGGTGTTGACCGCGATCAGATCGAGCGTGGCCAGTGCCTGTGCAAGCCCGGTTCCGTTCATCCCCACACCACTTTTGATGGTCACGTCTACGTCCTGAAGAAGGAAGAAGGCGGCCGTCATACCCCGTTCTTCAACAACTATCGTCCTCAGTTCTACTTCCGTACCACCGACGTTACCGGCATCATCACCCTGCCCGAAGGCACTGAGATGTGCATGCCCGGCGACAACGTTGATATGCACGTTGAGCTGATCACCCCCGTTGCCATGGAAGAGGGTCTGCGCTTCGCTATCCGTGAAGGCGGCCACACCGTTGGTTCCGGCGTTGTTTCCAAGATCGAGAAGTAATTTTTCGCTCTAAAACAGCATAATTTAGGCGCACGCCGCAAGGCGTGCGCCTGTTTTTTGTAAAATGCCTAAAAAAGGTTGCGCAACCCTGCGTTTTAGAGTACAATATACATCGGAAAATATCGAAACAACCGGGAGATTTCTGCCATGCAATACAAAGTGCTTGCGTTGGATTTGGATGGTACCCTGACCAACCACGACAAGATCATTACCCCCTACACCAAACAGGTGCTGATGCAGGCTGCCGAGCGCGGCGTCTGCATTGTTCTGGCGAGCGGACGCCCCACCGTCGGCATTGAGCCGCTGGCGCGCGAGCTGGCACTGGATACATACGGCGGCTGTATTTTGAGCTATAACGGCGGCAAAATCATCGACTGCCAAACCGGGCAGGCGCTGGTGCAGCACGCATTCCCGCCGGATCTTATCGAACCGGTGTGTACCTTCAGCCGTTACTGGAACGTTGTCCCCCTGACCTACGATGCCAACGGTATCGTGACCGAGGACCCCGCCAGCCCCTATGTGCAGGAGGAAGCCCGCATCTGCAAGATCCCGGTGCGCAAGGTGGACGATCTGCCCTCCGAGGTCACCTATCCCATCAACAAGCTGCTGCTCACCGGCAACCCTGCCGATATGCCCCACGTTGAGGAACTGATGCAGCAGGAGTTTGCCGGCAAGCTGTCGATTTACCGCTCGCAGCCGTTCTTTATCGAAACGATGCCCTTGGGCATTGAAAAGTCCGCCTCGCTGCAGATTCTGCTGCGTGCCAAGGGGCTGACCGCTGAAAACCTGATGGCGTGCGGCGACGGCTGGAACGACCTGCCGATGCTGAAACTTGCCGGATTGGGCGTTGCTATGGGCAATGCCCAGCCGGAGGTCAAGGCGGCTGCTGACTACATTACCGCAGATAACGAACACGACGGCGTGGGTCTGGCTGTGGAAAAATTCATCTTACGCGAGGAGAACTGAACGGTGAACCTGATCGTTTTTGACTTGGAATGGAATATCGGCTACCAACCCAAAACCTTTTTGTACCATGGCACCGAGCTGACCCTGCGGGGCGAGATCATACAAATCGGTGCGGCGCGCATCAACGAGCGCGGCGATGTGCTGGACACCTTTGAGGCAACGCTGAGGCCCCACATCTTCCGCAAGCTGCAGCACCACATTGCCAAGGTGACCGGGCTTTCCCAAGGGGATTTGGATGCCGGTCTGCCCATCCGCGAGGGGCTGCAGCGCTTTATGGATTGGGCAGGGGAGGACGCCGAGCTGATCGAATGGGGGCTGGACGATGTACCCGTGCTGAAGCAGAACCTGTTCCTGTGCGGTTTGGACGAAAACTGGCCGCACGGCTGGTACGATCTGCAGCGGCTGTTTTTGCAGAGTTACCCGCGCCGGGAAGGGGAGGGGCTGACGCTGGAAAGCGTGGTAGACCGTCTGGGAATCCCCAAGGAGGAGTCCTTCCACAATGCTTTGGACGATGCGCTGTACACGGTCAAAATCTGCCGCAAACTGCCCTTGGCAGAAGGGCTGGCAACCTACCCCACTGAGGAGGAAATGCTCAAGGAAGCGCTGCTCTCCGGCAGTGAGGGCGCAACCGACGTGCAGACCTTTATGTACCGTCTGGAACACGACGATTACCGCAATGTGCCGGAGCTGGCGCAAGCCGGCTGCCCGAACTGCGGCAAAACGCTTACCCCCGATGAGGTCTGGCTGAAACGCGGCAACACGGGGTACTATACCCGCTGTGTCTGCCCGGATTGCAGCGCGTGGTATCTGCGCTTTAAGCTGAGCCGCCGTGACGGCTTGCATTGGAGCTTTGCCCGCTGCGTGGAGCCGGTCAGCGAAGCTGCCGATGCGCGTTGGTTCAAGCAGCGCGCCGCCCAACTGGAGCGTATGAAGCGCAAGGCACAAAAAACCGAGAATTAAAAAGGCAGCCCGCAAATTTTCGCGGGCTGCCTTTTGCTTTGTCTTAGTAAGTGATGATAAGACCCTGATCCTGCGCATAGAAGCTGCACAAGCCGGAGCAGGGAAGAATGCGCACAGGCGCTTCCGGCCATTTGGTGTGGATGCCATGCTCCAGCAGGCGGGCGGCGGTCTGGTTGGCACATTCGCTGATCATAACGGGATGCACGCCGTCGTAGTGATCCTCATCCATCTGCTCCAGAATCCGCGCCAGCACGCGGGTTTCGCCGCGGGTCTTAAAGTAGAAATCGATCTTGCCCTCGGCAGTGCGGCGCCCCAGCACACGCATATTCAGCTTGCCGGCAATAAAGCCGACCACCTTGCTGACGCGACCGTTCTTGACAAGGTTGTCAAAGCTTGCTAAGGCGAACAGAATATGCGTAGTTTCGGCAAATTTTTGCAGCGCAAAGCAGATATCCTCAAACTTCTGCCCCTCGCCGATCAGCGTGTTGGCAAGCTCGGCGGCATCGCCCAAGGCGCCGCTGCAGCTCAGGGTGTCCAGCACGAAAATCTTCTTTTCGGGGTGATCCTCCAGCACCATATCGCGGGCTGCCATGGCGGCGTTGTAGCTGCCGGACAGATTGCTGCTGATGGTAAAGGCAAGGACCTGATCTGCCTGCAGGAAATACTCTGCCCATTCCTCGGGGCTGGGGCAGGCGCTGGTGCTGGCACCGTTGTACTCGTTCATCGCCTGCAGCATCTGCGGCACGTTCAGCGTAGGCAGGTCAACATACTCGCGCTCGCCCACGCGGATCTTAAAGGGAGCAAGGGCAAAGGAAACGCCGGGTGCCGGATTTTTCAGCTCCCGAATCTCGCAGGAACTGTCGGCAACGATCATCCAATCCATATATCGGAACCTCCGTTTCACTATTATGGCAACGCCGCCAATTCCCGCCGTATCGGCACTTCAATTTATGCGGTATTGCCCTATACATCTATCCTTTATTATAAATAACATTTGCCGCCGCGTCAAGTGTATCCTGTGGCAACACCGTATTTGTAAAAGATTGCGGTTTTTATTGCCATTTGCCTGCATTTGGGGTATAATAAACACCAAAGCAATACCGCATAATTCTAAGTGCAGCACGTAAGCCGCTAGACGGGAATTGTGCGGTGTTGCCTTAGAAACCTTCCCAAGCCATGGGCAGCACGGGTTTGCTGAACCGTTGTGCTGCCGTAAAGAAAGCAGGAAACACAATATGGCTGATTTTTACACCTATCGCAATAAAGTAGCAGGTCGACGCCGCAAGCGCCGCCTGATGATTGTCCTTATCGTGGTGCTGGCGTTGGTGCTGGCGGTCGTGGGCTGGTTCAGATTCCGCCCCGCAGAAAAGAAGCCTGCCCTGCAGGCAGACCCCATCTCGCAAGCGGAGCCGACTGCTACACCGACCGCTACGCCCACCCCAACGGCAGAGCCTGCCGCAGCGGAGCCGCGCCGTATTCTGCCCGCCGTTGACACGGCTGTGTGGGATACCTCTGCCCCTGTGGCACAGACCATCGACGACGGCTATTTCAACACCGACCACCGTATGGTGGCGGTGCCGATGCTGGGCACCGTGACGAAGGACTACTTCAACACCGTCACCTTTGTGGGCGACAGCATTGCCTCGGGTCTGGGCATTTATGCCACCGGGTATCAAAACGCAAAGTACGCCACCTATGTCAGCGCCGGTGTGGACACCTTTGTCAATAATGTCAAGGTCAAAAATGCCGTGACCAAAGAGCAGGAAACCCCGATTGAAGCCATTGTGGCAACCCAGCCGGACTATGTCTACCTGCTGGTGGGTACCAACAACCTTGTGCGGCAGGGCGGCGAGGAAAGCTTTATCGCCTACTATGAGCGGCTGATCGACATTCTGCGCGAAAACCTGAACCCCGGTGTCATCTACTATATCCAGTCCATCCCCGCCGTGCAGGAAACCGTCGTCAGCAGCAAGCCCGGCTTGGACAATGCGCGCATTGCCACCGTCAACGATATGCTGGCGAATATGGCGCTGCGCAAGGGCTGCTACTTTGTCAACGTGGGCGAAACGCTGAACAATCTTGCCGACGGCAGCCAGAAGGATGAATACGAAACCGCTGACGGCGTACACTTTAACCCGTCGGGCTACCGCGCTTGGGCAGAATACCTTGCCACGCATACGATGTGGAACCGCCGCAGTATGTATGCCGGACAAAACCCTTATTATATCTACGGAACCTGATATTAAACAAACCCCGCCTATGGTGTAAAAAACATCGTAGGCGGGCATTTTTGTACAATGGTACAAGAAAAAAAGTTTTTTCTGTCGAAAATACACAAATCAAAAACAACAACCTTGAATTTTTTAGCGTAAATTTATAAAAATATCTTGAATTTTCCGTTCAAAACGGGTAATATAGAATTAGTTACAACAGTAGCGGTGTTATTGCAACACCGCCGCAAAAAGGGGAGATAACGTTGAAGCAAGGCAAACAAACGCCCAACCCCTCTGATTTGCCGATTTACCTGTTTAAACAGGGCAACAATCAAGAGGCATACCGCTATTTCGGTGCGCATTTGTGTGAGCAGGACGGTCAGCCCGGTGCAGTGTTCCGGGTATGGGCGCCCCACGCAAAAGCCGTATCGCTGGTGGGCGACTTTAACAGTTGGACACCGGGCGAGCATCCGCTGCATACCGTAACCGACGGCATCTGGGAGCTGTTCGTGCCGGGTATCCAAGAATTTGACACCTACAAATACTGCATCACTACGCAAGGGGACGAGCTTCTCTACAAGGCTGACCCCTACGCTTTCCATACCGAGACCCGCCCCTCCAACGGCAGCAAGGTATACGATATTGAAAACTACACTTGGGGCGACGCCGCATGGAGCGCCGAACAAGCCAAAAAAGACCCCATCAACAGCCCGATGTCCATCTACGAGATGCAGGTCGGCAGCTGGAAGATGAAGGATCCCGAAAACCAAGTTCCGTACAACTACGCCGAGCTGGCGGACGAGCTGATCCCGTACATAAAAGATATGGGCTACACCCATGTGGAGCTGCTGCCCATTACCGAATACCCCTTTGACGGCAGCTGGGGCTATCAGGTCACCGGCTACTTTGCCCCGACCAGCCGCTACGGCACCCCCAAGGATTTTATGACCTTCGTGGATAAGCTGCACCAGGCCGGCATCGGCGTTATTCTGGACTGGGTGCCTGCCCACTTCCCCAAGGACGGTTACGGGCTGTATATGTTTGACGGTGCCCCCTGCTATGAGGACCCCAACCCCCGCCGCGGCGAGCATAAAGAGTGGGGGACAATGGTCTTTAATTACGGCATGAACGAGGTTGCCAGCTTCCTTATGTCCAGCGCTATGTTCTGGGTAGATCACTACCATGTGGACGGTTTGCGCGTGGATGCTGTGGCAAGTATGCTCTATCTCGACTACAACCGCAAGGACGGCGAGTGGGAGCAGAACGCCAAGGGCGGCAAGGAAAATCTGGAGGCGATCGCCTTCCTGCAGAAGCTGAACACCGCTATCCTGACCAAGTTCCCGCACAAGATGATGATCGCCGAGGAATCCACCGCCTGGCCGCTGGTCACCAAGCCGGCTGCCGATGGGGGATTGGGCTTCAACTTCAAGTGGAATATGGGCTGGATGAACGATATGCTCAGCTACATGAAGACCGACCCGTTGTTCCGCGCCGGAAACCATGGTAAGGTGACATTCAGCTTCTTCTATGCCTTCAGCGAGAATTTTGTGCTGCCCATCAGCCACGACGAGGTCGTACACGGCAAATGCAGCCTGCTGAACAAAATGCCCGGCGACTATGAAGAAAAATTTGCGAATCTGCGCACTTTCTTCGGCTATATGATGGCACACCCCGGCAAAAAGCTGCTGTTTATGGGGCAGGAATTCGGTCAGTTCATCGAATGGGATGAAAACAAACAGCTGGACTGGATGCTGCTGGGTTACGACAAACACAAGGCGCTGCAGGACTATGTGCGCGCGCTGAACCATTTCTACCGCGATACGCCCGCCCTGTGGCAGGTCGATTACAGCTGGGAGGGCTTCCAGTGGATCGTGCCGGATGACAGCCAGCAGAGCGTGATTGCCTTCCTGCGGCGCGATGCTGCCGGTAAGATGCTGCTGGTGGTCTGCAACTTCAATCCTGTTCTGCGCAAGGATTACAAGATGGGCGTACCCAACGCCGGTACCTATAAGGAAGTTCTGAACTCCGACGATGTGCGCTTCGGCGGCACGGGCGTCACCAATGGCTCGGTCAAGAGCGAAAAAGGTGAGATGCACGGCTTTGAGCAGCATATTTCCCTGACGCTGCCGCCGATGTCCACCGTGTATTTTCAGGTTCCTGCCGCCCGCAAGCACCGCGCCGAAAAGACCGCAGCGGCACCTGCCAAGAAAACCGCAGAAAAACCCGCCAAGGCTGCCCCCAAGCGCAGCCGCACCAAAACCGCCAAAACGCCGGTCGAATGACCGTGCGGAATGGATATAGTTACTAAACGGCTTTAGCCGGCAAATTTAAGGGGAGAAAAATCTTATGGCAAAAGAAATGATCGCAATGATTCTGGCAGGCGGCCAGGGTTCGCGCCTTTATGCGCTGACACAAAAGCTTGCCAAGCCCGCAGTTCCTTTTGGCGGAAAGTATCGTATCATCGACTTCCCGCTGTCCAACTGTGTCAACTCCGACATTGATACCGTAGGCATCCTGACCCAGTATCAGCCCCTCGTACTGAACGAGTACATCGGCAACGGTCAGCCTTGGGACCTTGACCGCCTGCACGGCGGTGTTCACGTTCTGCCGCCGTACCAGCAGGCTTCCGGCTCTGACTGGTACAAGGGTACAGCAAACGCCATTTACCAGAACCTGTCCTTCATTGACCGCTACGATCCCAAGTATGTCATCATCCTGTCCGGCGACCAGATCTGCAAGCAGGACTACTCGGACTTCCTGCGCTTCCATAAAGAAAAGAACGCCGAGTTCTCTGTCGCCGTTATGGAGGTGCCATGGAGCGAGGCTTCCCGCTTTGGTCTGATGGTCACCGACGAAAACGACAAGATCAGCGAGTTCCAGGAAAAGCCGAAGGACCCCAAGTCCAATCTGGCTTCCATGGGCATCTACATCTTCAACTGGGACATCCTCAAGAAGTATCTGACCGAGGACGAGGCAGACCCCAACTCCGAGAACGATTTTGGCAAGAACGTTATCCCCAACCTGCTGCGTGACGGTCGCCGTATGTACGCCTATCACTTCAGCGGCTACTGGAAGGACGTCGGCACCATTTCCAGCCTGTGGCAGGCCAATATGGAAGTTCTGGACCCCAGCCATTCCGGCATCAATCTGTTTGACGAAAACTGGAAGATCTACTCCCGCAACACCGGCAAGCCCTGCCAGCGTATCGGGGACGACGCCGACATTGTCAACTCCATGATTTCCGAAGGCTGCCGCGTCAACGGCACCATCAACAACTCCATCCTGTTCCCCGGCGTCGTGGTCGAAAAGGGCGCCACCGTGGAAGCCGCTGTGGTTATGGGCAACACCGTGATCAAGGCGGGCGCTTGTGTTAAGCACTGCATCGTGGCAGAAAATGTCACGATCGAAGAAGGCGCTACTGTGGGCGCTATGCCCGAGGGCGGCTTGAACATCGACGAACCCGGCGATGTTGCCACCGTCGGCTCTGACGTGCGCATCGGCAAGGGTGCAACCGTCGGTCCCAAGGCAATGATTTCCAGCGATGTAAAGGATGGTGAGGAACAATGGTAAATAACAACATCAACGCTCTCGGCGTCATTTTTGCAAACACCTATGACAACCTCGTTCCCGAACTGGTGGCAGAGCGCGCTATGGCGTCTATCCCGTTCGGCGGACGCTATCGCCTGATTGACTTCGTCCTGTCCGGTATGGTCAACTCCGGCATTGATAACATTTCCATCATCGTGCGTAAGAACTACCACTCCCTGATGGATCATCTGGGTGCCGGTCGTGAATGGGATCTGACCCGTAAGCGCGGCGGCTTGAACATTGTGCCTCCCTTTGCAGAGCGCAGCGTCAAGATGTACTCCGGTCGTGTGGACGCGCTGGACAGCATTCTGGACTGGCTGGAAGATCAGAAAGAGCGCTATGTCGTACTTTCTGACTCGTATATGGCAATGAACTTCGACTTCGGCAAGCTGGTGGACACCCACGTTGCTTCCGGTGCCGATGTGACCATGGTCTACAACCGCGCCCCCATTCCCGAGGGGGCCCGCAGCGACAACTACACCCTGCGTATGGACGAGAACGGCCGCGTGACTGAAATTCTGACCAATGACTACCGCTGCGGCGAGCAGAACTTGGCCATGAACATCTACGTCATTGAGCGCGAGAGCCTGATTCATCTGATCCACGACGCTGCCGTGCGCGGTCTGGTTTATTTTGAGAGAGATATTCTGGCGCGCAACCTCAAGCTGCTGAACGTTCAGGGCTATGAGTTTACCGGGTATGCCTCCCGCGTTTCCGATATGAAGAGCTACTTCGACGAGAATATGCGTCTGCTGCAGCCCGAAAGCATGGAGCAGCTGTTTGATGCAGCCCCCATCTACACCAAAATTCGTGATGACAACCCGACCCGCTATGTCAAGGGCAGCGCTGTCAAGAACAGCCTGCTGGCTGACGGCTGCGTGATCGAGGGTACTGTCGAGAACTGCGTGCTGTTCCGCGGCTGCCAGGTCAAGAAGGGCGCCGTTGTCCGCAACTGTGTGCTGATGCAGGATACCGTAGTGGAAAGCGACTGTGAAGTCAGCTATGTCGTTACTGACAAAAACGTCCATATCACCGCCGGTAAAAAACTGAACGGCACCGAGAGCTTCCCGGTGTTCGTCGCCAAAAAGCACAGCGTGTAATAAGCTCATAGAGGTGTGTTCCCTATCTCCCCGGAGCTTGCCTTTGATGAGAGGACGGGGGAGGGGTGACCTGCCCCGTCCTCAATATTATGATTCCTTCTCCCACCCAACGGAGGTATTTATGAAAATTCTGTATGCTTCCAGCGAGGCTGCCCCGTATGCAAAGTCCGGCGGTCTGGCTGACGTAGCGGGTGCATTGCCCAAAGCCTTGGTCAAAGACGGTGTGGATTGCCGCGTGGTTATGCCGCTGTACGGCGATTTGAAATTCAAGGACACTTTGACCTACGTCACCAACTTCAGCGTGCCTGTGGGCTGGCGCAGCCAGTATTGCGGTCTGTTCAAGAGCGAGCTGAACGGCGTCACCTTCTACTTCATCGACAACGAGTATTACTTCAAGCGCAGCGGTCTGTACGGCTTCTACGATGACGGCGAGCGTTTCGCCTTCTTCTCCCGCGCCATTCTGGAGATGCTGTTCTACACCGACTTTGAGCCAGACATCATCAACTGCAACGACTGGCAGACGGCGCTGACCCCGGTCTATCTGAACCTGTACTACCGTCATCTGGACAAGTTCAGCAAAATCAAGACCGTTTTCACCATCCACAACATTGCCTATCAGGGCAAGTACGGTCTGGACATTCTCGAGGACACCTGCGGTATCGGTACCCGCGATGCCCATGTGGTCGAATTTGACGGCTGCGCCAACTTTATGAAGGGCGCCATCGAAACCGCCGACAAGGTCACCACCGTCAGCCCCACCTATGCCCAGGAAATCCTTGACCCGTGGTTCAGCCACGGTCTGGACGGTCTGCTGCGCCAGAAGCAGTATAAGCTGTGCGGTATCCTGAACGGCATTGACGTGGATGTGTTCAATCCCGCCACCGACCCCGACATCCCGCAGCATTACGATGCCAACACCTTTATGGAAGGCAAAGCCGCCTGCAAGGCTGCCCTGCAGGACGAGTTCGGGCTGAACAAGGACGGCAGCCCCGTTATGGCTATGGTCACCCGTCTGGTCGGTCACAAGGGTGTTGACCTTGTGCAGGCTGTCGCTGAAGGGCTGCTGCAGCAGGGCATTGAGCTGGTCATTCTGGGCTCCGGCGAGTCCCAGTACGAGAATTTCTTCAATGAGCTGGCTGCCCGCAATCCCGGTCGTGTCGGCGTGTACATCGGCTTCAATGCCAAGCTGGCGCAGCATATCTACGCCGGTGCCGACATCTTCCTGATGCCCTCCCGCTCGGAGCCTTGCGGTCTGGCACAGATGGTTTCCTGCCGTTACGGCACCATCCCCGTCATCCGCGAAACCGGCGGCTTGAAGGACTCTATCCACGACTCCGGCGATGGCTACGGCAACGGCTTTACCTTTGCCAACTACAACGCCCACGAGCTGTATGAAGCCTGCTGGCGCGCCAAGGAAGGCTACTGGCAGAAGGACGGCTGGCCGATACTGGTCAAGCGCGCTATGGAATGCGACTTCAGCTGGTCGAACTCCGCCAAGAGCTACGAAGGTCTGTACAACGAGGTCGTGAACCTCTGGTAAGGTAACATCCGAAAATGCCAAGAACCCCCGGCAGCCATTCGCTGCCGGGGGTTCTCTGTGTTCCGAAATTCAATCAATCCTTACTGTGCAGGTGGTTCTCCACCCATTTGATCAGCAGCTCCAGTGCGACAAGGTTTTCGCCACCCTCGGGTACGATCAAATCCGCCTTGCGCTTGCTCGGCTCCACAAACTGCTCGTGCATGGGCTTTACGGTGGTCAGATATTGATTCACCACGCTGTCCAGTGTGCGTCCGCGCTCCTTGACATCGCGCATAATGCGGCGCAAAATGCGCACATCGGCATCGGTGTCCACAAACACCTTCATATCCAGCAGGTCGCACAGCTCAGGGGAATCAAAAATCAGAATGCCCTCCACAATAATCACCGGCGCAGGGTCAACCTGTACGGTCACATTGCTGCGGTTGTGGATGGTGTAATCGTACACCGGCACCTGCACCGGATGCCCGGCGCGCAGCTCGCGCAGATGCGCCACCATCAGGGCGGTGTCAAAGCTGTCCGGGTGGTCGTAGTTCAGTTTGCAGCGCTCCTCGTAGGGCAGCTCATCGTGACGCTTGTAGTAGCTGTCGTGGTTGATGACGCTAACCTCGTCCGCACCGAAATGATCCCGCAGCTTTTCGGTCAGCGTGGTCTTACCGCTGCCGGAGCCGCCCGCAATGCCAATTACAATGGTTTTCATCGATATTCCTCTCTTACACATCCAGATGCAGCTTGCGCCCGGTGGGCTCGTACCGGCGGCAGTTGACCCCCGTCATCTTGAACATACGGCGGCTGGCGATGCTGGCGGGCGTATCGTGGTATTTGTCCGACAGGTAAATCAGCTCCTTGATGCCGCTTTGGATGATCGCCTTGGCGCACTCGTTGCAGGGAAACAGCGTAACGTACATACGCGCTCCCTTCAGGTTATTGTTGGGGCTGTTCAAAATCGCGTTCAGCTCCGAATGGCAGACGTACATATACTTGGTTTCCAGCGGGTCGCCCTCACGCTCCCAAGGCATATCATCGTCATTGCAGCCGATCGGCATACCGTTGTAGCCCAGCGACAAAATTTTGTTCTCGGGGCTTACGATACAGGCACCCACTTGGCTGTTGTTGTCCTTGCTGCGCATGGCGGTAAGCATCGCAATGCCCATAAAGTATTCGTCCCAGCTTATATAATCGGTACGTTTCATCGTGTTTTACCTCTCCTTTGCAAGGATTCTTTCTTATATTATACATACCTGCGCGTCATGGCGCAAGGCTGTTTTTTAAATATTTGCGGCGGGTCGCCTCGCCCCCGCGCAGGTGGCGTTCTGCCTTGTTTTTGCGCATTACGGCGCGTACCTGCGCCCACAGCCCGTGGTTGCGGCTGCGCAGGCGGGCGTGGTCTTTCCATACCGTGCTTTTGCTTATGCCGAACTCCGCTGCCGCACGGCGCACGGTGGCGTGGTTTTGTACAATATAGCGCCCCACCGCCACGGCGCGTTCCTCCGGGTCGCCTTTCATGGGCTTTCCTCCTTATGTGGAATTTTTCTGCCCAATCCTATGTAGAAGCGCCGCCGGATATGCAGCATAAAAGGGAAGTGTCTGCCGCACAATGCACAGCGCCCCCAAGGCTTATGCCTTGGGGGCGCTGTGCTGTACCGTTAGTGGTAATTCCTTATAAAAATTCACGACTAGGGGATTTATGCCCAAGGGTCTGCCTCCTGCGGGATGCGGATACCGGTCAGGAGTTGCTGCTCCCACAGAAACCACTGCCCGGTGGACGGCTTATGGCGCAACTTCAGCGGGCGTGGGCTGTCCGCACCGCTGCAAGCTACATACAAGGTCAGATACCCATCGGCAAATTGCGCCCGACTGTAGGCGTTTTCTGATACCGCAACGCGATACGGCTGCGCGGGCGTATAGTTGTTTTCGGGGCAGGAACCGGAAAAATACGACCGCATCAGATAATCCTTGCCGCGAAAACGGTCGCGCAGGAACTGCTTGTCTATGCCGTTCAAGGGTCTGGGACCGCGCAGAAAATCCAGCATCTTTTCGGTTTCCGCCGGGTTTTGCGGGTACAGCGCCAGCGCCGCCACCGTCAGGGCGGCAACCTCCTCCGGCACAGTCAAGGCAGCTTGGGGCATGGCTTTCAGCTCGTCCAAGCTTTTTGGCAGGGTGTTCAACGTGATCTCACTCATCTGGGTACCTCCTTTTTGTTGGTTTTTAGCTTTATCCTGTCACGCATCGCGCGTCAGGTATACGATTGCTTCGACGTGCTTCGTCCGGGGAAATAAATCCACCGGCTGCACACGCTGCGGTGCGTACCCGTGGTCTGCCAGCCAGCGGGTGTCGCGGGCGGCGGTGGCGGCATTGCAGCTGACCATCACCACCGTGCGGGGTGCCATCTCTACCATAGCGGTCAGGGTTGCCTCATCACAGCCCTTGCGGGGCGGGTCCACCACAATTACATCCGGGTGCTGCCCTTCGGCGGCAAGGGCGGCTGCCGCCTGCCCGGCATCCTGACAGCGGAAATCCGCCTTGTCGGGGGTAAGCCCCAGCCGTGCCGCGGTTTCCTTGGCGCCTTCCACGGCTTGGGGTACGACCTCCACGCCCAGCAGACGTCCGCAATCCGGCAGCATCGAAAGCCCGATCGTACCCATACCGCAGTACAGATCCAGCAAAAAATCATCAGGGCGCAGCGCGGCATATTCCCGCGCTTTGGCATACAGCACCTCGGCGGCGGGGGTGTTGACCTGATAAAACTCATGCACGCCCATCTGCAGGGCAACCCCTGCCAGCGTGTCGCGGATAAAGCCGCTGCCCAGCACCGTGCGGGTCTGCCTGCCCAAAATCACGTTGGTGCGGGCGGTGTTCTCGTTGACCAAAACGGTGGACAGCGCAAATTCCGCCTGCAGCGCTTCGCACACCTGCCGCTCGCGGGGCAGGGAAGTGCCGTTCAGCACAAAACACAAAAGGCGTTCGCCGCTGTGCCAGCCCTGCCGCATATACAGGTGGCGCACCAGCCCCGTATGGGTTTCTTCGTTGTAAGCAGATGCGCCTGCCTGCTCCAACAGGGTGCAGGCGCGCTTGGCCAGTTGGTTCATCCATTCAGGCTGCAGCTTGCAATCCTCGCACAGCACAATGCGGTGGCTGCGCCCGGCGTAAAAGCCTGCGATGAGATGCCCGCTTTCATCGGTTCCCACGGGCAGTTGTACCTTGTTACGGTAACGGTCTGTGTTTTCGGCACCGATAACCGGCAGCACCGGCACATCCAAGCGCCCCAGCCGGGCAAAGGCGTCCTGCACAAAGCGTGTCTTTGCCTCACACTCGGCGGCATATTCCAAGTGCCGCAGCCCGCAGCCGCCGCAGGGGGCTGCCACGGGGCAATCGGTCGGACGCCGCCCTGCGCCGGGGGTCAGCAGCTTTTCCAGCCGGGCAAAGGCATAGCTTTTCATCGGTTTGACAATGCGCACCTCGGCAACATCGCCGGGCGCGGAATCGGGGATAAACAGCGCCATACCGTCCTTATGGGCAACGCCGTTGCCGTCACTGGACAGGGATTCTATTTCTACGGTCAAAATCTGGTTTTTCGCAAATGACATTATAACTCCTCTGCTGCGGTAAACAAGGCGGGTACGGCGGTCGCCGCGGGAAGGGGGTCCTTTTCCTGCGCTGCCACATACTTGCTGGGGGGCATCCCCTTGACCTTCTTGAACACACGGGAAAAATAGAACTGGTCAAAAAAGCCCACCGAAACCGCAATCTCGGCAATCGACAGGTTGGAGCTTTTCAGCAGGCTGCACGCCTCGCCCACACGGTAATTGGTCAGGTAATCAATGGGGCTTTGCCCCACGTTGGACATAAACACGCGGTACAGGTGGCTGCGGCTGACGCCGACCGCCTTGGCAATATCGTCCACCGAAATATCGTGGGAATAGTTGAACTGGATGTACTTGATGGCAGACAGCACATATTGGCTGCTGGACGAGCCAACGTTGGGCATAGTGTCGCGGGCTTCCTTCATCAGGTGTGCCATAAAAATGTACAGATATCCCGTCATCAGCGCCTCGCACTGCGGCTCCGGTCCGCGGGAAAGGTAGATGTTGTACAATGCCTCCCGGATGGTGTGCAGATCCTTACAGTGGTGTACGGGGCGTGCCTCGCTGAACGGCATCTGCTGCACCAGCTTGCTGGCGCAGGCACCGTTAAAGCCGACCCAGTAGTATTCCCACGGGTTTGCTTCGTCCGCTGCGTAGGTGATCAGCTGGTTCGGTTTTGCCAAAAACAGATCCCCCTCCTGCAAGGTGTGGGACACACCGCCCACCTGATACACGCCCTTGCCGGACACGACAAGGTGGATCAGATAGTGATCCCGCACGCCGGGTCCCCAGGTGTGACCGGGCTGGCAGGATTCGCGCCCGCAATTAAAAATGGACAGCTCCACGTTGTCGGTATAGTTTTGTTTGTAGGATTGTTTGCTTTCGTTAGACATCTTGCACACCTCAATTAAACACGGCATCCGGGCACACCGCGACTCTTTTATTCATTATACCAACACATTCATCAAAAGTCCATAAAAGAAAAGGAAAAAATTGTTTACTTTCTGGTAAAATTTGTTATACTTAGAGTATAAACGTGCGTTTTCGGAAACGCATTGGCTGTCTGACCAAATATTCAATGTGTAAATTGTGCATACTGCCCAAAGCAGCGCACAGGAAAGGCGAGTGTACCCCATGGCAAATTGTTTGGAGCTTAAACAGCAGATTCTGCAAGGCGAATATGACGCCGCCTTTGCAAAATTATACGGTGCCGGGCAGGAGATTGCCGCCCAGCAGCGGGAGCGTTATGTGACCGTTATTGACCGCTTTGCGGACAGCTTCGGCGCAGAGCGCACCGTGCGCCTGTACTCTGCCCCCGGTCGTACCGAAATCGGCGGCAACCACACCGACCACAACAACGGTGTGGTTCTGGCAGGCTCTGTCAACTTGGACATTGTGGCGGTGGTTTCCCCCAACGAGGAAAACATCATCCGTATGAAGTCCTACGGCTTTGAAAAAATTGATGATGTGGATCTTTCCATCCTGACCCCCCAGCCCAACGAGGCGGAGCATTCAGCCTCCCTCATCCGCGGCGTTGCCAAGGGCATTCTGGATGCCGGCGGCAAGGTGGGCGGCTTTGACTGCTACTCCACCAGCAGCGTGCTGCGCGGCTCCGGGCTGTCCAGCTCTGCCGCCTTTGAGGTCTGCGTGGGTGCCATCCTGCGCGGCGAGTACAACGGCAACGATATGCAGCTGCTGGATCAGGTCAAAATTGCCCAGATCGGTCAGTTTGCCGAGAACGTGTTCTTCGGCAAGCCCTGCGGTCTGATGGATCAGACAGCCTGCGCCGTGGGCGGCGTTATCACCATCGACTTCAAGGATCCCGCCCATCCCGTTGTGGGGCAGACCTCCATCGACCTGGCAAAGCATGGCTTTGCGATGTGCATCACCGACACCAAGGGCAGCCACGCCGATTTGACCGACGACTATGCCGCCATCCGCCGCGAGATGGAAAGCGTCGCCGAGCAGTTTGGCAAGAAGGTGCTGCGCGATGTGAACGAGGACGAGTTCTACGCCGCCATTCCGCAGCTGCGCAAGGCAGTGGGGGACCGCGCCGTTGTGCGTGCCATCCACTTCTATAACGATTGCCGCCGCGCCGCCCAGCTGTGTGACGCTGTGCGTGCCGATGATTTCGACACCTTCCTGCGCTTGATCATTGAGGGCGGTCACTCCAGCTTTGAGTTCAACCAGAACGCCTACAGCATCAAGGCCCCGCAGGAGCAGGGCGTGCCTCTGGCACTGGCCATCAGCCAAAAGGTGCTGAACGGTCGCGGCGCCTGGCGTTTGCAGGGCGGCGGCTTTGCCGGCACCATTCAGGCGTTCGTTCCCTACGACCTGCTGGATAGCTACCGCACCGCCATTGATGCCTGCTTCGGCGAGGGCAGCTGCCATGTGCTGAACATCCGCAACTACGGCGCAGTTCCCGTCACCCCCGATATGTAAAGGCAATCGCGCACCCTTCGCGCCGTAGTCTTACGAACGACAGCTTTGATAAACAACGCCACGCCCGGCAGGTCTGTTATGACCTGCCGGGCGTTTTTTGTTGACATCTAAGGCAACACCGCACAATTCCCGCCTTACGGCTTAAGCACCGCTCCGGCGGCTGCGGCACTTAGAATTATGCGGCATTGCCCTAAGAATGAATCCCTTATAACTGTGAGGTTTACTTGCTTTGGCAAAAAAACAAAGCATTGGAAAAGTGTCAAAGCGGAAGCGTGATATTCTTGAAAAATGAACAGGCTATACATGGAAATGCTGACGATGCTGAAAAGGAAAATTGTTAAAAAATTGCGCGCCGGATCGACAAATCATGAAACAATGGCGGTTGAAGTTCATTTATTTGAATGTGATTTCCGCCATTTTCAGGCAGAATGGTGGAGATGATTTCGCAACAGAAAATTTCAAAGAATCAGCTTTTCTTGCTGAAAGCAGCAATTCTAGTATATGATGTGTCCCTTTTTATGTCGAAGCCTTTCGTTTTGTTTGCAGATTCCGATGACCTGCAACGATTCTTAACAAGAACAGAATGTTTTTGCTAAGAAAAGTTGGTCGCAAAGAAAAGCAATTTGTGCTATACTATGTTAAAAGTCATTGCAAAGGTGGGAATAATATGAACCCTGCAAGAAAGCTGTATGTGGATAACATTCGCTGGGTGACGGTGGTTTTGGTGGTAATCTACCATGTGATCTATATGTTCAATGGTGTGCAGCCCTTTGGTGTGATTGGTCCCTTCCGGGCAAATCAGTTACAGGACTGCTTTCAATATCTGGTCTACCCTTGGTTCATGGCATTGCTATTTGTTGTGTCAGGGATGAGCGCACGGTACTATCTGCAAAGTCATACCACAAAACAATTTTTGAAAGATAAAACCCGTAAGTTGCTGGTTCCGTCCACGATTGGCTTGTTCGTGTTCCAGTGGCTTCTTGGTATCTATAACCTGAAAATTGGCGGCGGACTGAACATTG